>Ga0209064_1001319_pt1 | contig 40245 bp, 32 predicted proteins | sample Inofromicrocosms_FD_187498 | JGI IMG/M metagenome (GOLD analysis project Ga0209064, IMG submission 187498) | Mouse cecum microbial communities from Vienna, Austria - Inoculum for glucosamine and mucus D2O microcosms (SPAdes) (version 2) | ecosystem: Host-associated > Mammals > Digestive system >... | reverse complement strand
GGTCGGCTGTATGTACGACATCCCATAAGGCAATTTTATGAGAAAATAATAATTGCTTTTTCTCCTCGTATGTTAGAGGGATAGGGCTATTTGCGACATGAGCAATAATAGACCAGAAACGATTTCCCGATTTAGCATAATATTGCTTCTTTTGCAATGATGCGTCTCCGGGTAGTGTTCCGAGAATTAAAATTGTCGGATTGCTCCCGACCAAAGGCGGTAATGATTTTTTATTGGAGGATGATATTACCATAGTTGGTTTAGGATGTGATGCAGGGAGCGTTGAGGCTCTTTTCTGACCGTCCTTAGAGTGTGGAATATGCCACTTGTTGCCGATTTGATATGCGTGGAGAATTTTTCCGTCACGCAATAGTTTGCGGAGCGGTGATCCAGGACGATCTTTGGAATCGGATAATAAACCTGCTTGAGCCAATATTTTATTTGCGTCAACAGGAGTGATGTCGATTTGGTTGTTTCGAATCAAGTATTTGTCGATACATTCTATGATTTGAGAAATGTTTGTCATCGATGTTCGGTTGTTTGTTCTCTGTTATTGTATTCTTCTGATTCTTTCTGTAATAAGTTCCTTGTATTTGCCTTTCATCTCGTCGGGCAGAAACGAAACGTCGATCCATTCGTTCCATTTCGGAATGGCCTTGATGAACTTCTTTAATAGGTTGTCGATTACCTTTTCGTCCATGCCCGAAGCCGTCATTGCCTGCACGAAATCGCTGCGGCAAAGCTTGCGTTTGCGGCCGTTCAGCGTTAGGGCCAATTCCTCTGTATCTTCGGGCAAAACGAGGGCCGTCGATAATAGGTCGTAAGCCGGTGTCAGCCCATAAATACCCGGATTTAGGCTGTATAGCGAAAAGTTTTTGAGGTGCATGTCGGCATTGCCCGTGAGCCACGAAAACAACACCTGCTCCCAGAAATTGACGGCATCCAGTTTCGGGGCGGAAGAATAGCGCAGAATCGTTTTGGCTATTTGCTCGTAGGAACCTTTGTATTTGTGTTCGGTCAATCGTTCGGAGAGCTGACAGAGGTCTTCCATCGGGTATTTTTCGCCGCGAGGCCCTCGGTCGATGCGGCGTGTGATGTAGCATAACTCTCCGTCGGCAAAGCGGACGAGCGAGTGGGGGACGACCTGCATCTTTGCGGCTTCGGCCATGTGCATGGTCAAATCTTCCAGTTCCGGCAAATGCGGATAATGTTCGGTCTGCGGTTTGAGGATATAGCGACCCCAAAGACCGACGATTGTAAAGCGTTCCGGTGTGCCTTTGCCCGCTTTGGCAATATCGAGCGACAGCTTCGCCTGCACTCCGGTCAGCGTCGTCTGGCTGCGGATTACCTCGCGGGCCAGTTCCGCGATATTGGTGCGCGTGTAGGGGAGCAAAGGAGCTTCGGGAGTGCCGAAAATCTTCTTGGAACAGGACTTGTGGAAATCCCGCTCGCCGTCGGCTAATTCTTTGTAGCAATATAAACAACGCTCCATGTTACTCGTCTTTTGATTCGATGGGTCTGACACCGACTGCACCGATGCAGTCTTTGCAACAGGCCAAAAGCAGCGACATCCGATCGCGGTTGTCGATTTTCCAACTCTTTTCGACAATGTCGAGCAGCCACCCTTCGGGAATCAATCCGTCGAAGAACGGGAACAGCACCTTGTCGCGATAGACCTGCTCCGTAAGCGGCAGCGTGAGACTGACCGCTTCGGCATCGGGCAGGCGGAGATAGTCGGCATCGTAGCGGAACGTGTATCCGGTTTCGTCCTCGGTCAATAGTCCTGCCTTGCGGTCGTGGAGGTAGATGGCAGCCTGTTTCATCGGTTATCCGTTTTTGTCATCGGTACCACTCCGATCTCGGCTCCGAACAGGTTGAGAATCTGATTGACTTTGTCCAGCCGCAGCGTCGGTTTCCCTTGTTCCAGCTCACGCACGAACCGCAGTCCTACGCCCGATTTCTCGGACAGTTCGACCTGCGTCAGCCGATGCTGTTTGCGCATAACCTTCACGTATTTCGATAATGTCGTCTGCATGTTATACCTCTTTGGGTACAAAAATAGTGAAATAAATTTTGTTTACACCTTTTAGGGTACAATCTGCGATTTTTGTCGTAAAATATACACGAAAGGGTATGCTATTGGTGGTATTAAATTACAGATAAATATTATCTGCTTTCCCATCTTGATTTTTATGTTCAAGCGAACATAGGAACATAGCAAGTTGTGTTTTGAGGCATCCGAAATATTTCCTGCGCCTCAAAACTACTTGCTAAAGTTTTTCCCTCCAAAGTCGGGAAATATATGCGCAAAATAAAAAGTGAGTTACTCTTATTATCAAATCAAATTAATTCATTATCTTTGTATATAGTTCAATTTAATGATTGGTATGGAAGATATAAATAGACTTAAGCTGGTTTTGGTAGAAAAGAAGAAAACAGGGAAGTGGCTGGCAGAGCAGTTGGGGAAAGATCCATCAACAATATCAAAATGGTGTACCAATGTTTCACAGCCTGATTTGGTTACTCTTTCAAGAATAGCGGAACTATTAAATATTGAACGGAGAGAGCTTATCAATAAGAGCAAGTGAATCTTATCTCATTAATAATATTAGCAAGAACCATATAAAATGACAAGCATACAGCAAAGAGAACAGCTGCAATCTCAGATTTGGAAAATAGCCAATGAGGTGCGTGGGGCTGTTGATGGATGGGACTTCAAACAATTTGTTTTAGGCACATTGTTCTACCGTTTCATCAGTGAAAATTTTACTGACTATATAGAGGGAGGAGACGATAGTATTGACTATGCTTCTTTGCCTGATAGCGTTATCACTCCAGAGATTAAAGATGATGCAGTAAAGACAAAAGGATATTTCATATATCCGAGTCAGCTTTTTGCTAATGTGGTAAAGACTGCCAATACAAATCCGAATCTTAATACCGACTTGAAAGCCATCTTCGACTCTATCGAAAGCTCTGCTAATGGTTATGCTTCCGAAAAGAATATCAAAGGGCTGTTTGCCGATTTTGATACGACCAGTACAAGGCTTGGTAATACCGTTGAAAACAAAAACAGTCGATTGGCGGCTGTTTTAAAAGGTGTAGAAGGATTGGATTTTGGAAGTTTTGAGGAACATGAGATAGACCTTTTCGGTGATGCTTACGAGTTTCTCATAAACAATTACGCAGCCAATGCCGGAAAGTCGGGCGGTGAGTTTTTTACACCACAGAATGTTTCAAAGCTCATATCACGGCTTGCCATGCATGGGCAGACTACTGTTAATAAGATATACGACCCAGCCGCAGGTTCGGGTTCATTGCTTTTGCAAGCCAAGAAACAATTTGAAGATCGTATCATTGAAGATGGTTTCTTTGGTCAGGAAATAAATCATACCACCTACAACTTGGCTCGTATGAATATGTTCCTGCACAACATTAATTACGATAAGTTTAACATTGCACTTGGGAACACACTGATTGATCCTCAATTCGTTGATGACAAGCCGTTTGATGCCATTGTTTCCAATCCTCCCTATTCGGTAAATTGGATTGGTTCGGATGATCCCACGCTTATCAATGACGACCGTTTTGCTCCAGCCGGAGTACTTGCCCCGAAATCAAAAGCCGATTTTGCTTTCGTACTTCACGCATTAAGTTACCTTTCAAGCAGAGGAAGGGCTGCTATTGTATGCTTTCCTGGAATCTTTTATCGAGGAGGAGCGGAGCAAAAAATCAGGAAGTATTTGGTTGACAGCAATTTTATTGAAACTATCATAGCATTGCCATCTAATTTGTTTTATGGTACTTCCATAGCCGTTAATATCTTAGTTCTTTCAAAGCATAAACCGGATACCAAAATCCAGTTTATTGATGCGAGCGGGGAAAGTTTCTTCACCAAAGAAACAAACAACAATATCCTTGAAAACACACATATAGACAGGATTATAGAAATTTTCGACAAAAAAGAAGATATTGATTATATAGCCAAGTCTGTTGATTATAAATCTATTGCAGATAATGATTATAACTTATCGGTAAGCAGTTATATCGAAGTCGAGGACACACGTCCGAAAACGAATATCAAGGAACTGAACGAGCATATTCATCGGATTGTGGCACGTGAGAATGAGTTGCGTGCAGAGATAGACAAGATAGTTGCGGAATTAGAGGAGGACGAATTATGAGCAAATTGCAAGAATTAATACAGAAACTTTGCCCGAATGGGGTTGAGTATAAAAAATTAGGAGATTTAGGTGCCTTTGAAAATATAGGCGTTGATAAAAAAACCATAGAAGGCCAGACTCTTGTTAAATTGTTGAATTATGTTGATGTATATAAAAAAATATACATTGACAATAATATTCCCCAAATGATTGTATCTGCGTCAACGAAAAAAATTCATGATTGTTCTTGTGAAAAAGGGGATATATTTATAACTCCGACATCAGAAACAAGAGATGATATAGGACATGCAGCTGTTATTACAGAGACTCTTGTCAATACTGTTTATAGTTATCATATTATGCGTTTGCGTCTATTTGAGTATAATATGACAACTTCGTTTTTCATTAGATATTTGTTTGAAACAGATATTGTTCAAAAACAGATTTGTAAATTGGCGAAAGGCCTCACTCGTTTCGGACTTTCTAAATATGATTTTGCAAAAATTGAAATTCCTATTCCACCTCTTGAAGTTCAAGAAGAAATTGTAAAAATTCTCGACCGCTTCGCGGAATATGCAGCGGAGCTGCAAGCGGAGCTGCAAGCACGGCAGGAACAATATGAATATTATAGAGATAAACTACTGAGCTTTAATAATATAGATGGGGGGGGGTACGCAAGCGTAACTTGGATGAAAATGAGTGAGATAGGAACATTTATAAGGGGAAACGGTTTGCAGAAAAAAGACTTTACAGAAAGAGGAGTTCCTTGTATTCATTATGGGCAAATTTACACATACTATGGAACTTTTGCTTTCCATACAAAATCATTTGTAAATGAAGAGTTGGCAAAGAAGTGCAAAAAGGCTCATACCGGAGATTTAGTATTTGCTACAGTCAGTGAAAATGTTGATGATGTCTGTAAATGTGTTGCTTGGCTTGGTAATGATGAGATTTGTATCAGTGGAGATAGTTTGGCGTTTTGCCATAATCAGAATCCTAAATATTTAGCATATTATTTTCAGACGGCAGCATTTGCAGACTATAAAAGAAGTAAAGTGACAGGGACAAAGGTTATAAGATTGCATCAGTCAAAATTGGAGCAATTTGTTGTTCCTGTTCCGTCATTGGTAGAACAAGAGCATATTGTTTCCGTTCTTGACAAGTTTGAGACTTTAGTAAACAGTCTGACTACTGGTCTTCCTGCTGAAATAGCTGCCGTGCAAGAACAATACGAATATTATAGGAACAAATTATTGTCGTTTCCGAGAAACGAGAAAATAAGTGCATAATATGGGACAGTCATTAAACGAAATAGCGCAAATTCTACGAGACACCAGCAAGAAGGTGCAGTTGATCTATGCCTTTAACGGTGTCGGTAAAACACGTTTGTCTCGCGAATTCAAGGAACTGATTTCTCCAAAGAATCCGGATGATGAATTGGAAGATACGAAAATGAAAATTTTGTATTATAACGCTTTTACGGAAGATTTGTTCTATTGGGATAATGACTTGGATACAGATGCTAACAGAAAACTCAAAATACAGTCAAACGGTTTTACGGATTGGGTACTCAAAGAACAAGGGCAAGAAAGAAACATTGTAACTCATTTCCAGCATTACACCAATGACAAACTGACACCACGTTTTAATGAGGAATATACAGCCAAAGATACAAATGGCAAAGATATTACAGTCAAGGCTTATTCCGAGATTGTTTTCTCTGTAGAAAGCGGTAATGACGAGAAGATAGAGAATATAAAAATATCAAAGGGAGAAGAGAGTTGCCTGATTTGGTGTGTTTTCTACAGTCTGCTTAGGCAAATTGTAGAAATTCTGAATATATCGGAACCAGATGAACGAGAAACCGAGCAATTCAATGACCTGAAATATATTTTTATTGATGACCCTGTTAGTTCATTGGATGAAAATCACCTGATAGAATTGGCAGTGAATGTTGCAGAATTGATAAAGTCAAGTCAATCAGAGTTGAAGTTCATCATTACTACACATAATCCGTTGTTTTATAATGTGCTGTACAATGAATTTAATAATGCTGATAACCGTTATGGCTATAAACCTAAACACTCCATAAAACGTAGGCTTGAGAAGAAGAATGACGGGACATATGTTCTCGTGGAACAAACGGCTGATTCGCCATTCTCCTATCATCTATTTTTGTTGACAGAACTTGAAAAGGCTATAAAGTCGAGTGCAATCAAGAAATATCACTATAATTTTCTGCGTCAAATATTGGAGAAGACTTCCACTTTTCTGGGATATACGGGTTGGAAAGAACTCTTGCCTCATGATGCGCAAGAGGCATACTATAACCGTATCATAAATCTATGTAGTCATGGAAAACATTCAGGTGAAGAGACTTCGTTGATTGATAATAACGATAAAAAGGTTTTAACCTATTTAGTGGATAGCATTAGAACGATGTGTCATTTCAGAAGCGAACAAACCAAAGGCATAAATGAAGATGAAGCAATATAATACCATAGCAGAATCAAACAATTTTATAGTCCTTGATGACTATACCAAATATAATGAACTTAACGAACCGTCGGTTACATATCAATCGGAGGCAAGTCTTGAACGAGAGTTCATTCAAGATTTAGTAAGTCAAGGCTATGAATATCGTCCTGATATTTCGTCTCCCGAATCATTGCTGGCCAATGCCCGCGTACGGATTCAAGAGCTGAATGATATGGAGTTTTTTGATAAGGAATGGCTACGGTTTGTTGAAGAATATTTGGATAACCCGGGAGATTCATTGGTGGATAAAACCCGCAAGATTCACGATAATCATATCTACGATTTTGTTTTTGATGATGGGCATATAAAAAACATCTATATTGTAGACAAGCAAAATATAGCCCGAAACAAGGTGCAGGTAATCAATCAATTTGAACAGACCGGGACACAGGCTAATCGGTATGATGTGACGATATTGGTCAATGGTCTGCCATTGGTCCATGTCGAGTTGAAAAAACGCGGTGTCGCTATCCGCGAGGCATTCAATCAGGTGCACAGATATTCCAAAGAGAGTTTTAATAGCGAAAATTCTCTGTTCAAATTTATTCAGGTATTTGTCATATCGAATGGTACGGATAGCCGTTATTTTGCCAATACGGTAGAGCGGAACAAGAACAGCTTTGACTTTACGATGAACTGGGCAAGGGCAAATAATGCACCGATAAAAGATTTAAAAGATTTTACAGAAACTTTTTTCCAGAAGAATACGTTGCTGAATGTGATTTTTACCTATTCGGTGTTTGATGTAAACAATACCTTGTTAATAATGCGTCCATATCAGATTGCAGCGACAGAACGGATGCTGTGGAAAATAAAGAGTGCATATCAGGCAAAGAAATGGGCTACAACAGAAGGTGGCGGATATGTTTGGCACACAACAGGCTCGGGAAAAACACTTACCAGTTTTAAGGCTGCGAGATTGGCAACACAATTGGATTTTGTTGACAAAGTTTTCTTCGTTGTTGACCGTAAGGATTTGGACTATCAGACAATGAAGGAGTATCAGCGGTTTTCTCCTGACAGTGTGAACGGCTCGGAAAGTACGGCAGGATTGAAACGGAATATCGAAAAGGATGACAATAAAATTATCGTTACCACTATTCAGAAGTTGAATAATCTGATGAAGAGTGAGGATAATTTGTCTATTTATCAAAAGCAAGTTGTTTTCATTTTCGATGAATGTCATCGCTCCCAATTCGGCGAGGCGCAAAAGCAGTTGAAGAAAAAATTCAAAAAGTATTATCAGTTCGGATTTACCGGTACGCCAATATTTCCGGATAATGCTCTTGGAGCAGAAACCACGGCAAGTGTGTTTGGCAGAGAATTACATTCATACGTGATAACTGATGCTATCCGCGATGAAAAAGTTCTGAAATTTAAGGTCGATTATAATGATGTACGTCCTCGGTTTAAGGCTATTGAGACGGAGGTTGACGAACATAAATTAAGTGCTGCAGAAAATAAACAAGCATTACTTCATCCTACCCGTATCAATGAGATTTCACAATATATTCTACAGAATTTTAAAATTAAGACACATCGTAATCAAGGAGACAAAAAAGGTTTCAATGCCATGTTTGCCGTTAGCAGTGTTGATGCTGCCAAATGCTATTATGATGAATTGAATCGATTGCAGAAAGACTCTGAAAGACCTCTTAAGATAGCAACGATATTTTCTTTTGCGGCAAACGAAGAACAAAGTGCAAAAGGCGATATTCCGGATGAGAATTTTGAACCTTCTGCAATGGATGTCAGTGCCAAAGAGTTCTTGGCAAAAGCCATTAATGATTACAATGTAATGTTTAGAACAAGTTATGGCGTTGATAGCAAAGAGTTTCAAAATTATTATAGAGATCTTGCGAAGAGAGTGAAAGGCAGGGAAATTGACCTCGTAATCGTTGTAGGTATGTTCCTGACAGGATTTGATGCCCCTACGATGAATACATTGTTTGTAGACAAGAACCTGCGTTTTCACGGGTTGATACAGGCGTTTTCACGCACAAACCGAATTTACGATTCAACCAAGACTTTTGGCAATATAGTAACTTTCAGAGATCTTGAACAGCATACCATTGATGCTATAACTTTATTCGGGGATAAGAATACTGCAAATTTTGTCCTGGAAAAGAGTTATAGGGAGTATTTGGAGGGCTTTAAAGATTTTGCTTCAGGAGAGGCTAAGAAAGGTTATGTTGAAATTGTAAAGGAGTTGGATGACAGATTCCATGATGTAGATAAGATTGCTACAGAACAAGAGAAAAAGGACTTTGTCAAACTATTTGGGGAGTATCTGCGTGTAGAAAATATTTTGCAAAATTATGATGAATTTACCGCACTTAAGGCATTCCAAACATTAGATGTCAACAACTCGGAAGCAGTTGAGGCATTTAAGGACGAGTATTTTGTTTCGGATGAAGATATTGCCGAGATGCAAAAAATGGAGATTCCATCAGACAGAATGATCCAAGATTACAAATCGACATATAACGACATACGGGATTGGTTGAGAAGAGAAAAAGATGGAAAACAGCCTGAAAAATCGAAATTAAATTGGGATGATGTGGTTTTTGAGATTGATTTGCTCAAATCCCAAGAGATAGATTTGGATTATATTCTTGAGTTGATATTCGAGAAAAATAAAAAGAAGATGGATAAATCTTCTTTGACAGAGGAAATACGTCGAGTTATTAGGTCAAGTGTAGGAAACAGAGCCAAAGAGTGTCTGATTGTTGATTTTATCAATAATACAAATTTGGATCTTTTTACAGATAGAACGGATGTAATAAAGGCATTCTATGAATATGCACAGACCGAATTGAAAAAAGAGGCTACAGCTTTGATTGCAGGTGAAAATCTGAATGAAAAAGAAGCCAAACATTATATCGAACTCTCTTTGAAACGTAAATTTGCAAGTGAAAACGGGACAGACTTTAATAACATATTGCCTAAAATGAGTCCTCTTAATCCGCAATATTTAACGAAGAAGCAGACGGTATTCCAAAAAATCGTGGCATTTATTGAGAAGTTCAAAGGGATTGGAGAACAATTGTAACATGAGATAGTATGACCGATACTTCTGTTTTGAGTTGGAACACAATAGAACTTCATTATTGGTTTAATGATGATAGTCACACAATTAATGCCGTTGTATTCAATAAGTGTGAGTATGAATTTTTAGGCATAGCTAAAGAGATTGCACAAAAATTAAAGGTCGATCTTGAAATTGAAACAGAACCTCTTGGCGAAGGAGGTTTGCGTAGTTGGTTCAAATTCAAAGCAAAAGACAAGGATGCTATTAAAGTAGGAGTTATATTGTATATTATTACGACTCTTTTGGGTACTCCTTTGACGATTACAATTGATGAATTGACTCGTATGGCTATTCAATCTGTCTTTGAAAGTACAGAGGTTAAACAATTGAAAGAGCAAAAGGAGATAGCTGAATTAAAACTTGATATAGCAAAAATAGAAGCTGAAACAAAACGATTATGCAGAAGTATAGATGAAAATGTAGTCAAGAAAAAACGTTCTAACTATTACGAGAATATAAGCTCTTGCAAGAAAATCACTAAAGTAACGATTGGCATAACTGATGATTTAAAGAAAAATATTTATTTGGAACGAGAAGTCATCAAAGCGGATTTTCCCAATTATATCATGACTTCCGATGATTTAGAACCAGATAGTGATGAAAATGCAGTGATAGAAATTATTTCTCCTGTTTTGAAGAAAGGTAAATATAAATGGTCTGGAATTTATAATGGTGAGGTAATTCAGTTTACTATGAAATCCAATGAATTTAAAACTTTGGTTCAAACAGGACAAGTTATTTTCAAGAATGGGTCATCAATAAACTGCCATTTACTCACTTATAAGAAAGTCAATGCCGAAGGAGAAGTTAAAATCACAGGGTACGAGGTTGTTTTAGTGAATTATTATTTTGAGAATGATAAACCTATAGAAACTCCGGAAGGAAAAAGAAATAGGCAAATTAGAGAAGCAGAATCAAACCAACTTACTTTATTTGATTATGATAACATTTGACGATATAAAAAAGCTGATAGCCAAAGACGAAACAAGAACTTTGGAATTGAAGAAAACAACTGGTAAACTCTATAAAGGAATGAAGACAGCCTGTGCGTTTCTCAATTCCGATGGCGGTTGGCTGAGTTTGGCATAACACCTTCATTGAAAATTGACGGACAAAACGTCGTAACAGATAACACAAGGCAAGAGGTTGGCAATGCCTTTCGAAAAATAGAACCTGCAATAGACGTAGAAGTTCAATATGTAGAACTTCCTGAAAAGCCGGAGTAAATCTTACAATATGGTTCAGACAAACACTGATTGAAGGTGTAAAAACATCTGCACCACAAGTGAAAGAGTCATACACCCCAAGTCACAACAAGATACACAATCAGTCGAATATCGTTACACCCCAAGAAAAGGTTTTTGACTACTTTTGTATAAAGAGTTATTTGACAGCGCCGTCCTGCAAATCGCTGAAATTCGCACGGTTGCCAGATCGTTGCCTCTGTTTCTTAGATACTCCGCTAAAAGTTTATTCCTCAATAGGTTGTGTTCAACCGATGAGAATCTAAAATAGATTCAATCATCAAGTGTCCATGAACAGTGAGCTGTTGTATATTTTGAGGTTAGATAATGTTAATAGCCAGATTCTTATTTTGAGTAAAACGATTGTATTTTCATTCATTATGTGACAGAACACTGATAGAACTGTTAACCTGATGAGGTGTTGCTGTGCAATTTCGGAGTAATAACCGCAGCCTGTATGGCGTTTCAGATTCAGCCATTTCCTTTGGTAGCGACCAGCCGATACCGCCGGAAAGAATATCCGCAAGGTTTGCGTAGCAACTTGCATGACCTTGCGGATTTCTTTCGGTGGCAATACCTTTGCGGACAAAGGGAATGGCTTATTTGTTTTTCAGCCGGGCGGCGTTTTCGTTCAGGCGTTCTGCCTCTCGTTCTTTCCTTCTCGCTTGTTCTTCCAATTGAACTTTGCGTTGTACGGTTTGTTCGTACTCTTCGATATCTCTTTTCATCTCTCGGATTTTTGCGTTGTCGCGGTGTAGTTCGAAGATTTCTTCCAGTTTGGTAATGCGGTCGGGTGTCGCTTCGCCTTTCATTTTGAGGTAGCGGTATTTCAGGTCGTTGTCGATGCGGTCGTAGTTGGGTTTAATCGTCCAATACAGCATCGTGCACAGCAGGACGATTGCCGTCATCATTCCTATCATCGCCCAGAATACACCTTTCGATTCGATGGCGAGCGATATTCTGTGTTGCACGATTCTCGGCGGCAGTTCTGCCGGGATTTCGATAGCATCGACAGATGCCTGTAAATTTTCCATACTGGTTAGAGTTTTTGCGTTGTTTCGTTCGATGCTTTCCAGTCTTTCGGAGAGTTGGGCTATCGCCTCTCTGTTGCGTTCGTATTCCGAGTGTATGAGTTGCGGCAAATCCGTATCGGCCGGTTGATTATTCTTCGCCGACAGTTCGGTTTTGATGGTTTTAACCATCGTCTCCTTGAAGTCTTCGTACATTTCGTAAGACATCATATCGTTTTCTTTCATTGTTGTTTTAGGGTTATAATTTCATTTTGGGTTTGTTTGCTTTTCGGTCTCGCAGTTTGCGTTTTTGTTCCATCGCAGCAATCGCCATCGCCTCTGCGACACTATTGAGCAGTGCCGTAATGCGAGCAATATGTTCTTCAGGGCTTTCGCCGGGTTTGCGTTGGAGTTGAGCTGCCGACAATCCAATAGGCGAATCGTTGGGCGGTAACGGTAATGCACCGATATTGCCGCCGAAGTTTATCGAACCGGCATCCGCTTGGCCCTTATTTCCTCCACCGCCCATATTGCCGAATAGGTCGGTGTATGCCGACCGATAATTGCCTACGGCCGTATGAAATCCCTTCGCAAGCGTCGCCCGATAGTGGGTTTGTTGTTGTGCTTGCGCAAAGTGTCGGTTCAGCTTCGAGTAGCTGAATTGCCGGTCTATCTTCGACCCTGAAAACTCCAATCTGTTCTTGCTGAACAACACTCCTTGCTTTTGATTGGTCGAACCGCAATACTTGTAGCGCATAGCAATACCTCGCTCTTTCAGCCGAAGCTCTAAATCACTCCAACTGCCGCACTTAGGTAAATTCGTTTTGATTGTGCCGTATATTTCGTACTTCGTTTTGTCGGGTTCTCGCAGGCGTTCCCGACGTACCGATTCTTTGCCCGATGCAAGGTGCAGCCCGTATTTCTCAGTCAGTACGCGACAAACCTTTGCATTGCGGATTTTAATGTTTTTGTCCGAAATGGTCTGTCCGTTGTTACCTATCCGATTATAGACCAGATGGCAGTGCGGATGCGGTTGGTCAAGGTGGCGCACCTGCAGATACTGCGTGTCGGTAATTCCCATGCGTTGCATATATTCTGTGGCAATATCCAGCATCAGAGCGTCAGTCATTCGCACGCCGTCTTTCGGAGAAAACGAAAGGGAGATATGTCCGACTGCATTCTTGATACGCGGATTCAGTAATGTTTGGTCTTTGAAGTCCTGTATCATCTCCCGAACATCGGGCGGGGTTATGCCCTCGGCTGCCAATATTCGCGATTGTTCCTTTATTACATATCCGACTGTCCCGGCGAATGATGACCCGGCGATGATTTTACCTATCATCGCGAAGATACCTTAACAAGCCCTCAATACTTGCTACAATAACCGTATGGCGGGATACTATTCCCGTAAATCCTTTTGCATGGGCAAGACGGGTAAGTTGGTTCAGGTTGCGGGCCATGCCTTTGAGCTGGGACATGAAGTCGAGATGTTCACGGCGCAGACGCTCGCGTACACGACCGGCAGCAATCAACTGGCGGAGGACTTCGGCTGTTCCATGACCGGAGGTGCGGACAAGCGATTTCAGTTTGAAGTAATGTTCGGCATCGAGCCGCAACGATAATAGGTATTTCTTGCGGCGCCCCTCGCTTATGGCAGGTCGTCCGCCTTTGTGAATCGGCATTTGCTTCATGGGTTGATTTCGGATTAATAGACCAGCGGGATGTTGCCACCGAACAGCGGCGGCACGTTTTTGTACTACAAAAACACAAACTTGCCTTACTAATCGATAGAAAATCCGACCCGCTCCGAAGAGTCGGAGCAGGCCGGATGAAATGCTACCTCGGGCGTCGTTTGCGGACGACGTAATCGACGGCTTCGCGTTCTTTCTGTTCGGTTGTTTTGACGGGGTTCTGCAACAGCCACCGTTCCAACTCCTCGCGGTTGAAATAGATGTTCTTGCCGTGGGGCTTGAAATGGGGGATTCGCCCTTGGTGGGTAAGCTTGTACATGTAGGTCTTCGACAGTCCCGTAAATTCGCATGCTTCGGCGAAGTTCAAGACCGTCTTTTGCCCCCGAAGCAGTCGTTCGATGCGGTCGAGCCGTTGCTCGACGGTTGTGTTTTTACTCATAATCATTCTGTTTTTAGCGTTCAATTTCTTGCACCTTTTCTCGCCTCGGCAGAGCACGTGCAAGCACGTCTCTGCGCTCGGCTTATCGAAAAGGTTTGATACAAGGCGTTGCGCAACGCTCGTGATGTAATTACGAGTGCAAAGAAAATTCAACGAAAAGCTGTCCGCATTGGCTGCCTATGTTTCGACATTTTTGGACAATGTTTCCAATGTTCGGTGGCGATAAGGACACAAAAAAATAGGATTTTAGAAGTAGAAAATAAAAGATGCGGATTGAATCTACTCAATCCGCATCTTTTATTGGTTGGAATTAGTGGCTACCAAATAACCCAGATGCCACATTCTTCGTTTTTTGTACTCCATTGCACTTGATAAGCTTGTCCCAAAATCGTATCAATAAGAATAAAGTTGAAATTATTTCCCGTCGGATATAATTCGTATCTGCCAATAATTCTCCACTTGGGATCGTCCTCAATGGCATCACAAACTGTATATTCAAATCGACTTTTGTCATTGTTTATCCCGATCTGAAGCGCAGTTATGCGCCCGGATGCTGTATCTAATTTTAGAGAATTATAAATATTGGTTGTTCTATATACTTTATATCTGCCGACCTTATTCTTTAAGCCGGTAGTTTCGTCTGCTATTGTGCGTACATTTTGTCCAATGTTTGTAAGCAAGCTATCGCGTTGAATATCTGTCAAAGGCTTTGCGGCGACTTTTGCAGAATCCGAGACTTGCCCATTTGCATTTAAGACCACGATAAGGGAGATAAAAATCAAACAAATTTTCTTCATAATGATTAGTAGTTTATTCTATTCTGTATTATTCTACTGCTTCCAGCGCTTCGATGCAGTCGAGGATCATCCGCTCCTTGCGGCGGTCGATGATTTCGGCCATCTGTTTGGCCGCCGAGAGGTCTTTCGCCGTCAGCGGTTTGCCCAACTTCGAGGTAAAACAGCCGTTGTTTCCGGCTACCCGCTGCCATTTCGGGGTAATCAGCCGGGATGCGCTCAACGATTCGAGCAGCAGCGCCAGCAGCTTGTTGTGCGTCGTCTGCAACGGTTCCGCGAGCTGGCAGGCCAGCAGTCGGGAAAGCTCCTCTTCGGTCGTGTCGCGTTTGAAAATGCCGATTCGGTTGATGTGGTCGGTCAGCACTGCGATTTGTCGATCGGTCAGGCGCGGGCAAAAGTCGGCGGGTGTCGGATCGAAACCGGTGCGGCTGCGCTGGGCGGCTCGGCGTTTCTCGGCTTGGGCCAGCAATTCCGCTTCGCGCTTCTTGCGCTGCGTCTCCTCCGTCTGCCGATGACGGGTGTAGTCGGCGATTTCGGTAACAGTAGATCGGACTTCGGCGATTCGGTTCAGCAGTTCGTCCGCAGGCGTATCCGCCGGATAACGGGCGAAAAGATACTCGAACGTCTTGTCGATGCGGCGCTGCTCCTTGGCCGAGATTGAGCCGTAGGCAAGCCAACGGTCGTACTCCTGCTTTTTGTTGGCGATGTATCGCCGTGCTTCTGCGGCGGAAAGGTTGCGATGTTCGATTTCGCACTCCATGTAGGGCAGCGAAAAACGGTTGTCCTTGAACATTTCGGCAGCGAATGCCAGCCAGCTTACCACGCTGACCGTTCCGTACAGCACCCATGCGACTGCCTGCCATGCACCGCCGAGCCATCGGCTTTTGGCATCCAATCGGGTGCGAACCGCCTGCAACCGCTCGCGGATTTTGCGGTTGGTGCGCCGGTGCGACAGACGTATGTATTCGATGCGGGTCATGATTGTTTCTTGGCCGCGGCTTGCAGGTCGGCTTCGAGTTCGGCGAGGCTCGCGCGGCGTTCCTCTTCGCGCAAACGCCCCTTGTAGGCATTGAGCTGTTGGGTCGCGATGCTTTCGGCAACCTTGCGGCTGATTTGTCCGGCGTGTTCGAGCAGTTCGCGCCCGTTGATGACCAGAATATCGTTCAGTTTCTTGATCCAGTCGGCCATATACATGGGCACTTGTCGCCGCGCCTGGCTTTCGGCGAATGCGAGGTATTGTTCGACCAGCAGGCCGAGGTCTTTCATTTCGTCTTCGGTCAGGTAGTTTTTTGCGGTCGCGGCATCGGCCTTGGTGATGCGCCGTGGGTCGCTCTTGTCGCAGGAGGTCATGCCCATCATCGGCAGCCGGGCATCGGCGCGGCGGGCGACCAGTTCGGCTGCCGTCTGGCTGCTGATGGCCCACAGCAGTTTGTTCTGCACGATTTTGAAAAACTCGATCGTCTTTTCGGCTTTCGGGTCATAGTCGATGCTCGTCGTGTAAATGTCCTTGACCTTTTGGTAGAACACCCGTTCCGAAAGGCGGATTTCGCGGATGCGCTCCTGCAGCTCGTCGAAATAGTTCATCGATTTGCCCGTCTTCATCCGTTCGTCGTTCAGCGCGAAGCCCTTGATGAGGTACTCGCGCAGCACCTGCGTCGCCCAGATGCGGAACTGCGTGCCTTGATGCGATTTCACGCGGTAGCCGACCGAAATAATCACGTCGAGGTTGTAGTAGTTCGTGTCGTAGTTTTTGCCGTCGGCGGCAGTTGTTGCAAATTTTGCAACAACTGAATTTTCGTTCAACTCGTGCTCCTCGAAAATGTTCTTCAAGTGGCGCGAAATCACGGATTTGTCTCTGTCGAACAGCGCCGCCATCTGGTCTTGGGTCAGCCAGACGGTCTCCTCGCCCATGCGGACGTCTATTTTGATGCTCCCGTCAGCCGAGCGGTATATCAACATTTCGTTCTCCATAGCATAAAGATAGTTATAATTCCGGAATCCGGTTTACTGCTTCACGCTTCTTCGCATCCATAATCTGCGCATAGACCTGCGTCGTTTTCAGTTCGCGGTGGCCGAGGAGCTTCGACACGGTGTAGATTTCCGTGCCGAGCGAGAGTTGCAGCACGGCGAACGTGTGGCGGCCGCAGTGGAACGTGATATGCTTCGTAATGCCCGCTTTCAGACACCACTCGCGCAGGGCGAGGTTGTGCCATGCGGAGTATTTCAGCCCGGCGAAGACCCGCTCGTCGGCCTTGCCGCGCTGGCCCATGTAGCGCACGGCTTGGCCGGTGATGTCGAGGTATTCCAGTCCTTTGGTCTTTTTCTGCCGGAAGACGATGCGCGTGCCGCCGTCGAACTCCTGCACCTCGGCCCACGTCAGTTTGTTGATGTCGCTCCAGCGCATGCCTGTCAGGCACGAGAAGAGGAACGCGTCTTTCAGTACGGGATACGGACACTCCGTTTTGGCGAGATGCTGCAATTCGTCGAAAGTCAGGTATTCGCGATGCACGTCCTCGACATGCGCGGGTTTGACCGACATGGCGGGCGAGTGGGGGATGATGCCGTCTTCGACCGCTCGGTTCAGCGCGGCTTTGAGTTTGAGGAAATAGCTGCTTTGGCTATTCGTCGAAAGAGCGATGCCGCTTTTGGTCTTGGCTTGCTTCGCCAAATAGGTTTTGAATCCCTCGACGAACTTTTTATCGACCATTTCGAACGTCGTATTCGTCCCGGCATAGGCGACGAGGTGTTTCAACGCGCTGTCCCAGTTGCCCCAGTTCCCCGGTGACTCCTTGCGCTGTTCGATCAGTCCATTAATGTATTCGACGAGGTTGGTGCGGATTTTATATTTCACCGCAAAGCCGTATTGCTCGTTCTGCTCGGCGAGCAGCCGTTTGGCCTTGACCTTCTCGGCCATTTCGAGATTGACCTTATTGTGGTCGCGCTCCAACTTGTTTTTCGGGTCGGTATAGAGGTAGTATTCGAGGGTCTCGAATTTACGGCGATGCTTGATGCGCCCTTCATCGTCGCGGGTGTACCCGTAATAGTATTCCAGCACCAACGAGGTCTGCCCGTCGAGCGCTGCGGTTTCTGCCGAATTTTGATCTCCATGCGGTCGAGGTTTTAGGTCCAATTTTTTGCAGGTTTTCTCGCCTCGGCATAGCACGAACTGCGTTCGGCTTATCGAAAACGTTCCGTGCAAAGATAGAAAAATTTCTTTACACTTTTTTACACCTCGATTGCTGTGTGTTGTAAATAAGCGGCAAATTTTACACCTCAAACGATAAAATGAAGTCGAAATAAAAGTCTGTTCTTTGTTTGTAAATAACTGAATATATGAATTTTATTTCGATATTTATTCGTCTTTGTTTTCTTAGGTTACTTTCCGATGCAGAACTTAGAGAAGATATTATGGAGGATGTTGTCGGGGATGATGGCGCCGATGCCGGTGATGGACGAGAGGGCGCGGATGACGGATCGGATTTCCTCGGCGAGGAGGTCGGAGGGGAGAGCGGATTGGAGCCCGAGGAGGGCGCGGTCGAGAGCGGCTGAAGCCTCGCCGAGAGCTTGGAAATGGCGGCTGTTGGAAACGACGGTGTCGCCGTGGAAAAGCCCCTCGGTGTCGACGGCGCTGCGGAGCGCGCGGCACAACATGTCGACCCCGGAGCCGCTGAGGGCGGAAATGCCGATGACGCCGTCAGGCAGAACGAGCGTCGGAGCGGCGTCGGTTTTGTTGATGACAGTGAGGAGGGTCTGGTCTTCGCGGAGCGGGAAATCGGGGGCGGGGATCGTTTCTTTAATGGTAGTTGCGTCGATCAGATGGATGACGATACGGGCTCGGGCGATGCTTGCGAGAGTGCGTTCGATGCCCATCCGTTCGAGCTGGTCGTCGGTGGTGCGGATGCCTGCCGTGTCGAGGAACCGGAACAGCACGCCGTCGATGTTGGCCTGCTCCTCGATGACGTCGCGCGTGGTGCCTGCGATGTCGGAGACCAGCGCCCGGTCGTCGCGCAGCAGGCGGTTCAGCAGGGTGGATTTGCCTGCGTTGGGCGCTCCGGCGATGGCCACGGCGACTCCCTCTTTGAGGGCGTTGCCGAGCGAGAACGAATTGCGCAGCGTGTCGGTTTCGCGGCGGATGCTTTCCATCGTTCGGCGCAGTTCTTCGCGGTCGGCGAATTCGACGTCTTCTTCCGAAAAATCCAGCTCCAGCTCCAACAGCGACGCGAGGTCGAGCAATTTTTGGCGCAGGCCTTCGAGGGCTGCGGAGTAGCCGCCGCGCATCTGTCCGGTGGCGAGTGCATGGGCTGCACGCGACGAGGAGGCGATGAGGTCGGCGACCGCTTCGGCCTGCGACAAATCGAGCTTTCCGGCCAGGTAGGCGCGGATGGTGAACTCGCCGGGCTCGGCCATGCGGGCTCCGGCAGCTTGTGCGAGCCGCAGGATTTCGGAGACGATGTAGGCGGAGCCGTGGCAGGAAATTTCGACCGAATCCTCCCCGGTGTAGGAATGCGGCGCGCGGAAGACGGTAGCGAGCACGTCGTCGATGGTCCGTTCGCCGTCCATGATGCGTCCGTAGTGGACGGTGTAGCCCTGGGCTTGGGAAAGGGGAGCAGCCCCCCGGAACAGCCGGTCGCAGAGCGCCGGCGCATCGGGGCCGCTGAACCGGACGACGGCGATGGCTCCGCCCGCCGCGGTGGCCGGAGCGACGATGGTGGGCTCCCCGCGGGTCATGGTCAGCGCCGCTCGATGATGAGTTTCTGGCCGATGCGCAGCCTATTGGCGTTCTTGAGCTTGTTGGAACGCATGATTTGGGCCGTGGAAATGTGGTATTTGTGGGCGATGCCGCTGAGGGTTTCGCCGCTACGGACCGTGTGGATGGTGTTGCCCATCTCCGCGCGCTTCTTGTCGATGTTGGCCGGGTTGATGTACTCCTTGAGGTAGGTGGAGTCCTTGGCCATGATTTCCTGCTCGTGGGCGATATACTGGGCCACCTTGCGCTGCGGCAGAACGAGCGTGTAGGTCTTGGTCGTGGCGGGGATGATGTCGAGCTTGTACTGCGGATTGAGCTGGCGCAGGGTTTCCATCGGGATGTCGATTGTCGACGCGATCTGTTCGAGGTGCATCAGGCGGTTGATGCGAATCGTGTCGACCGACAGCGGAATGGGGGCCGCTTCGGGCTCGATGCCGTGGTTGCGGTGGTAGGAATAGGCGTAGGAGGCGCCGATGAACGCCGGAACGTAGCCGCGGGTCTCGCGCGGCAGAAAGTCGTAGATGTCCCAGAACGAACGGCTCTCTCCGCCCGCACGGGCCAGCGCCTTGTTGACGTTGCCGGGACCGCAGTTGTAGGCCGCGATGGCCAGCGACCACTCCTTGTAGATGCGGTAGAGGTCTTTCAGATAGCGGCAGGCGGCCTTGGTCGAAAGGATGGGGTCGCAGCGCTCGTCGACCAGCGAATTGACTTCGAGCCCGTAGCTGCGTCCGGTGGAGGGCATGAACTGCCACAGCCCGGCGGCTCCGGCGTGGGAAATGGCCGTGGACGAAAGTCCCGATTCGATGATGGGCAGGGCGCGCAGTTCGACGGGCAGCCCTTCCTTGATGAGTTCGTCCTCGATGAGCGGGAAATAGTATTGCGACATGCCGAGGATGCGGCCGATGGTCGAACCTCCGGATGCGACGTAGCGGTTGATGTAGCTCCTCACGATGCTGTTGTAGGGGAGCTGGATGGGCGATGCGAGGGCCCGCAGGCGTCCGGTGTAGACCGAATCGGGGACGCTGCTTTCGGCGGGGAGCGAATCGACCAGCACATAGGTGTTGAAGAATTCGCGGAACGCCTCGCTGCGCTGCCGTTCGCGCCATTCGGCCACGAGCGAATCGACCTGCTCGGCGGAGAGCTCCGGAATCACGCAGGCGGGTTCGGGCTCCGGGGTGCTGTCGGCCGCGGTTTCGGCGGCCTGGGGAGTGCTTTGGGGCTGTACGGGTTCTTCGAGTTGCCATTCCTCGGCTCTGGTCTCGGTCTCGGCGGCCTGCGCGGCAGGGCGGAGGTTGCGCGGCTTGCGGTCGAGGGCGGAGGCCTGTGCGGCACACAGGCAGAACAGCAGCAGTACGGTCAGTCTTTTCATGATCAGAATTTAAGGCTCATGTTGAATCCGAAAACGGGGCGGTTGCCTCCGGCCCCGGGCACGTAGGCGTAGTCCACGAGCGGTTCGAGGTTCATGGAGAGGTCGTCCGAAATATCGTAGTCCTTCAGATGGGCGTCGACGTGGGCGTCGATGATCTGAAGCGCATAGAGCGCCCCCGTGATGATGATGCAGAGGTCGCGGTTGCGCCGGTAGTTGTTGCGCAGGTTGAGGATGAACGACGCCGAATAGCGGCCGTGGAACTCGTCGGTCGGGCCGTCGGGGTAGTTCTCGGGGTGGGCGTCGTAGTCGCTGATGAGGTTGTAGGCCTTCTTGAAACGCTGGTAGCCGCGGTTGTTCCAGTCGATGCAGTAAATCAGCGAGGCGAAGCCGCCCACGACGAAAGGCACCTTCCAGTAGCTTTTGTTGTAGATTTGTCCGGCGCCGGGGAAGATGCAGGCCAGCGTCGTGGCTTTCTTGACGTGCGAAACGTCGTTGGTGGAGTAGTTGACCGCCGCGTCGCCGATGAAATAGACGTAGGAGGCGATGGTAAGACCCAGGTACACCTGCCGTCGGGTGTTGCTGCGAATCATCTTCGATTGCAGGGCGTTGAGTTCGGGCGTGCGGCTCAGGCTCCGGTCGGTCAGCGCGTCGTACTGGCGTTTGAGCGGCCGGTAGGTGTTGTTTTCGTGGAAGAAAAGGGCCAGCCCCGTGCCGACGGTGCCGTAGAGAATGGGCAGTTTCCAATATTGTTTGTTGTAGACCTGGCCGTAGCCCGGCAGGACGGTCGAGAGCCAGCATACCTTGGAGAGCGACATGGAATCGCTCATGAACCACCCCTTGCGATAGGGCCGGGCCGGGAGCCCGGCGGTATCGGTCTTTTCGGCGCCGGCTTCCGCGAACGCACCGCCCGATGCGACCCGTGCGGCGGCGATGGAATCGAGCGTGAACAGGTCGTCGGTGCGCAGTTCGGTCAGCCGGATCGAATCGGCCCGGAACTCGGCGTCGAACAGCGAATCGAGTTCGGCGGCAAAGGCCGCGTCGGCGAGCGAATCGGCCCTGAGCTTCAGCGAATCGGTCCGGGGCATCGTTCCTCCGCGCACGACGGTGCGGGCACCGCGGCGCAGCTGGGCGTCGGCGGGCGTCCACAGGGCCAGTGCGGCCAGCAGGAGGAGCAGTCGGAACCGGATTCGGGCCATGGGCTCAGGAGCGGGCGGAAAAACGTTCGATGAAACGCTCGATGTCCTTGTCGTCGGCGAATCCGATGGTAATCTTGCCGCCGCCGTTTTTCGAGCGCTTGATGGAAATCTCCTGCGAGAAGAATTTTTCGAGTTGCTCGACGAGCCGCGAATAGGTTTCGGGGTACTCCTCGTCGTCGGCATTGGCCGCGGCCGGGGCGGGCTGCTCGGTGAGCGCGCGGACGAGTTCTTCGGCCTGCCGTACCGAAAGGGCTTTCTTGACGCACTTTTTCAGCATGCGCACCTGCTCCTCGGCGGGGGCTCCGGCGATGGCCTTGGCGTGGCCCATGGAAATCAGCCCTTCCTTGAGCGCCAGCTGCACCTCGTCGGGGAGCTTCAGCAGCCGCAGGTAGTTGGAGACCGACGAACGCTTCTTGCCGACCTTTTCCGAAAGGGCGTCCTGCGTGAGGTGGCATTCGTCGATGAGCCGCTGCATGCCGAGGGCGATTTCGATGGCGTTGAGGTCCTGCCGCTGGATGTTCTCGACGAGGGCCATGGCGTGGAGATTTTCGTCGTCGACCTCGCGGATGTAGGCGGGCAGGGTCCGGAGGTCGGCACGCTGGGCCGCGCGCCAGCGGCGTTCGCCGCTGATGATGATATATTTGCCGTTGTCGGACTTCTTGACCGTGACGGGCTGGATGACGCCCAACTGGCGGATCGAATCGGCCAGTTCGTCGAGCGCCTCCTCGTCGAACTGCGTGCGCGGCTGCGTGGGGTTGGGGATGATGTCGGCGATGTCGATTTCGGCCATCCGGCTCATGGGCTTGACGCGGGCGTCGAGGGCGTTGGCGCCGAAGATGGCGTCCAGGCCGCGGCCCAATCCTTTTTGCTGTTTCATGGGGTTGCTATAACGTTTTAGCCGTTGTTCTTGTTGCGTTTGAGGAACTCGCGGGCCAGGCTGAGGTAGTTTTCCGAGCCGATGGCCGTGGCGTCGTACAGCATGACGGGTTTGCCGTGCGAGGGCGCCTCGCCCAGCCGGATGTTGCGCTGGATGATGGTGTCGTAGGCCAGTTCGCCGAAGTGCTCGCGGACCTCGGTGACGACCTGGTTGTTGAGCCGGTTGCGCATGTACATGGTCAGCAGGAAGCCTTCGATGCGGAGCGCGGGGTTGAGCGACCCCTGTACCTTGCGGATGGTGGCCAGCAGCTTGGAAAGCCCTTCGAGCGCCAGGTACTCGCACTGCACGGGGATGAGCACCGTGTCGGCCGCGGTGAGGATGTTGACCGTCGTGTAGCCCAGCGAGGGCGAGCAGTCGATGAAGATGTAGTCGAAGCGGTCGCGGACCGAATCGACGATGCGCCTGAGCACGTGGTGGGCATCCTCCATCTTGGGCAGTTCGGCGTCGGCGGCCACCAGGTCGATGGACGAGGGCAGCAGCCAGAGGTTCTTCACGTCGGGGCTTTCGAGCAGCAGCTCGGAAGCCTGCCGGGCCCCCGAAATGCACTCGTAGATGCCTTCGAGGTTGATGTCGAAGCCCAGGCCCGAAGTGGCGTTGGCCTGCGGATCGGCGTCGAGCAGCAATACTTTCTGCCCCAGGAGGGCCAGCGAAGCCGCCAGATTGATGGCCGTGGTGGTCTTGCCCACACCGCCTTTCTGGTTGGCCAGTGCGATAACTTTTGCCATGTTGCAATGGGTTTATAAGCGGACAAATTTAATGAAATTAAATCGAAATCCGCAACCGTTGCCGAAAATTGATTACCTTTGTAGAAGATAAACTGCGCCGCGGCAAAAACCGAACAGGTTCGGGACTGCCCCCGGCCCGACTGTCTTTGTGGGAAATCAAGGAAGTCGCGAAATTTCGTAACGCATTGCTTATGACTGACCAAAACCGACAGCCGGAGGCCGGAGGAGCCTTTCCGGTACTCGCCCCCAAGAAACGGTTTCCCGGTGTGGGCGATTTGTTCGCCATGCTGGGCATCGTGCTGGGCATGCAGGTCGTTGCCGGGGTCGTGCTGACCGTCGGATTTACCTTGGCAGGCTGGGTTCCCGGCCGGCTGAATCCTGCACAGCAGGGTATTTTCACCGCACTCGCCTATGTGCTGTCGATGCTCCCGGCCTATCTGACCGTAATCTGGTATCGGCGCATGCGCGGGGGCGGCGGGCCGCTCGGGCGTTTTGCGGTCCGGGGGCTGAATCCCGTGTTGCTGCTGTGGGCGTTCGTCTTCATGATGGCGGCAGGCGTGGTCTGCGAACCGTTGCTTTCGTGGTTGCCGGCTCCGGGCGACCTCGATTACGGTACGGGTCTTTGGGCCGTGCTGACGCTGGTCGTGGCGGCTCCGGTGCTCGAAGAGCTGCTGTGCCGTGGGTTGGTGTTGGAGTCGCTGCGGACGCGTTTCGGCGTGGTGGCGGCGTGGTTGCTGTCGTCGCTCTTTTTCGGGGTGCTGCACCTCCAGCCCATGCTGGTGGTCAACGCCTTCATCATCGGACTGATTCTCGGCTATATTTATATGGTCACCGATTCGCTGTGGGCCTCGATGATTCTCCATGCGCTCAACAACGGCATCGCCTATCTGATGATGACGAGCGGGCGCGGCGACCTGCTGCTGACCGACATGATCGGCAACCGGACCCTCTACTGGAGTATCTATATAGGTGCGGCGGCCGTCACCCTCGTTTCGGGCTGGATGGTGTGGCGGACGCTGCGGCGGCTCAAGGACCGGGCGGAAAATCCGGTGTTGGAGTAATAAACGGGGCTTTCCGGCGTTAATGTTTGGGAAAAAGCCTATTTTTGCAACTTGAAACTATGATGAATTGGCGTAAGAAGATAGGGATTGCCGCCGGGCTGCTGGCGCTGGCGGCGTGTCAGGAACTGCCTGCCTACCTGAACAAGGACACCTTGCTCGCGCGTGCCGGGGGCAAGGAACTGCGGCAGAGCAACGTGCAGTCGGTGGTTCCCGCGGGGGTCACGGGCGACGACAGCGTGGCGTTTCTGGAGGTCTATGTGGATCGGTGGGTGCGCAAGCAGCTCAAAATCAAGGAGGCCGAAGTGCTCTTTTCCTCCTCGGTCGAGGACATCGACCGGATGGTCGAGGAATACCGGCAGGCACTGCTGATCCGCAAGCTGGAACAGCACTACGTCGACAACGGGGTCGATACGACTTTCACCGACGACGAAATCGCGGCCTATTACAATTCGCACAAGGGCGATTTCAAGCTGGAACACCCGGTGGTCAAGGGACGCATCGTCCGCTTCCCCGAGAACTTCCGGCAGGCCCGCCGCCTGCGCGAGGCGATGGCTTCGCCGTCCGATGCCGACCAGCGCGACTTCACGGCTTTCTGCCGTAAGAACGGGCTTATGGTCAACGACTTCCGCGACCACTGGACCGACTTTTCGGAGTTTCTGAGCTACCTGCCCACGCTCAAGTCGCAGAACTACAATTCGATGCTCTCCTCGTCGTCGGTGCAGGAGATGCGCGACAACAATTCGCACTATTATTTCCGCATCGTCGACGTCCGGCGCCCGGGCGACCCCATTCCGCTGGAGCGGCTGCGGCCCACGATTCGCCGCATTCTGTTCAACCAGCGGCAGGGCGAGACCATCCGCCGCCAGGAGGAGGACCTCTACAACCGTTCGCTTGAAAGCGGCGAGGTGGAGATTTACGGGCGTCAGAAACCCGAGGACGAAGCGGCAGAGAACGAATAGAGAATATGGCCTTTTCGATAAGCCGGGTGCGGAGCCGAGTTTGCTTGGGTTTTGCCGAGGCGGGAAAAGCTGCATGAATTAGGAACGGAAAAATATGTTGAGAAAAGGTATCTTGGTTGCGGCGCTGGCGTTGCTCGTCGCAGGGAGCGTCGCGGCGCAGAAACGGCAGGTGATGCTCGACAAGGTGGTGGCCGTGGTGGGCGGTTCGTCGGTGCTGGCTTCGGAGGTCGACGATTATGCCGCGCAGCTGGTCCGCCAGCGGCGGCAGGAGGGCTACACCTCCGACCGCGACCCGCGCAGCGAGGCGCTCGAAGCGCTCATGACCCGCAAGCTGCTCTACAACCAGGCGCTGATCGACTCGGTCAAGATCAACGACGCCGCCATCGTGTCGGCCGTCGAGGAGCAGGTGCAGCGCATGGTCGACGAGGAAGGGTCGATTGCACAGCTCGAAGCCAAGCACCACATGCCTGTCTTCACCATCCGCGAGATCATGCGGCAGCGCTACGAGGAGCAGGAGTACGCCAACGAAATGCAGCGCACCGTCGTGAGCAAGGTGACCATCGTGCCGGGCGAGGTGGAGCGCTACTACAAGTCGCTGTCGCGCGACAGCCTGCCGACCATCGCCGAGCAGTACGTCTACGCACAGATAACCAAGTTTCCCAAGTCGATGACCGAGGCCAAGCAGCGCACGCGCGAACGGCTTCTGGACATGCGCGGCCGCGTCATCACGGGCAACGCCAAGTTCGAGAACCTGGCCCGCATGTACTCGGTCGACCCCGGCACCATGATGCGGGGCGGCGAGATGCCCCCCTCGCGGCTGGCCGAGCTGGATTCGTCGTTCGCCGCCGCGCTGGAGAAGATGCGCCCCGGGCAGATTTCCGAGGTGGTCGAATCGCAGTTCGGGTTCCACATCATCCAGATGATCGACAGGCAGGGCGACTACTACCATTTCCGCCATATCCTGCTCAAACCCATCTACACGGTCGAGGAGCAGGCTGCGTCGCTCGACCAGCTCGACAGCCTGGCCCGGCAGATACGTTCGGATTCGGTTACCTTCGAGCGGGCCGCGCTGCTCCACTCCGACGACAAGGGCTCGAAGATGAACGGCGGCGTGGTGTCGAACAGCGACATCATGAGCTATTACAACGCGTCGAATCCCAAGCTCACGGTCACGAAGTTCCTGCGTGAGGATTTCGGCCATTTCCGAAGCCTGGACGACTACAACGCCCTGATGAAGCTCGAACCCGGCGGCGTCTCGCCCGCGTTCCTCACCGAGGACATGCTCGGCAACAAGATGGCCAAAATCGTCAAGCTGGTCGAAATCATCCCCACGCATCAGGCGTCGCTCGAGGAGGATTACCTGCGGCTCGAAGAGATGGCTATCGCGGCCAAGCAGGACCGGGTGTTCCGCGAGTGGCTCACCAAGAAGATCGACGCCATGTATGTCTTCATAGCTCCCGAATTCCGCGACGGCGAGTTCGAGAACAAACACTGGGTCAAGTAGGTGCGCCGCTGGTTTGCCATACTTGGGGGGGCGGCGTTCTGCGGGGCCGTTTTCGCCGGTGGCGGGATGCAGACTGCGCCGCAGCCGCAGGGGCCGGCCGCGGGGTCGGCTCCGAAAATCATCGACCTCAAGTCCGACCTTTCGGGTCCGGTGGCTCCGGGCGATTCGGTCATCTTCCTGGTCGGCAACTTCGCCGCGCAGCATAACGGGGCGGTCATTACGTGCGACAGCGCCGTGCGCTATTCGGACAAGCGCATCGAGTTCTTCGGCAACGTCCTAATCAACAAGAACACCACCTACATCTACGGCGACCGGGCCGACTACAACGGCGAGGTCAACGAGGCCCGTGTCTATTCGCCCATCATCAAGGTGGTCGACGGCGATGCCACGCTCTATACCTACGAGTTCCGGTTCAATACCAAGGACAATGTCGGGTTTTTCGCAGGCGGCGGAGTGCTGACCAACCGCGAGAACATCCTCGAATCGGTGCGCGGCTATTACTATGCCGACACCAAGGAGCTGGTGGCGGTCGACGAGGTCGAAATGCGCAGCGACGAGTACGAGCTCACGGGCGATTCGGTGGTTTACAACATGGCCACCGACAACGCCTATTTCTTCGACCGGACCCACATCTGGAGCAGCGGGGGCGACTACCTCTATGCCGACCGCGGCGAATACCGCAAGGCCGACACCCTCTACCTCGTGACGCGCAACGGTTATCTGCTCACCGCCGAGCAGGAGCTGTGGAGCGACAGCATCGACTTCTACCGGGCGCAGAACCACGCGATTCTGCGCCGCGACATCCAAATCGACGACACCACGCACAAGGTGCTGGCGTTCGGCGATTACGGCGAATATTGGAAGCAGCCCGGCAACGCCCTGCTGACCCGGCGTCCGGCGGTCGTCAGCTACGACCTTTCGCAGGGCGATTCGCTCTTCATGCGGGCCGATTCGATTTGCCTGTATACGTTGCCTTGGGTGGACGACGCGCCCAAGGAGGAAGCCGGCACGAAGGCCGAAGGGCGCGATTCGCTGCCCGCCCGTCCGGGTGCGGACGAAAGGAACGGCCGCCCGAGCGTGGAGCCGGCGCAGCCGGTTCCGACGACCGATTCCCTGCGGCAGGAGGTTCCGGCCGATTCGCTGGCGGCGGCCCCTGCGGTCGATTCGCTGGTGGCCGACAGCGTGGTGCTGACGCCTGCCGAGCGGAAAGCCCGGCTCAAGGAGGAAGCCCGCAAGGCCAAGGAGATGCGTAAGAAAGAGGCCGCGGCCCGCAAGAAAAAGTTGTTGCAGGAAATCGCGGCCAAACGGCAGGCCAAGGCTACGGCCAAACTGCTGGCGCAGAAAGAGCGCGAGGAGGCGCGGCTGGCGGCCCGCAGGCTCAAGGCCGAATCCAAGCTGCGCGCCCGGCAGGCCCGGGCCGCCCGCAGGGGAAAGCCCATTCCGGTGGATTCGGCGGCCCTGCGCGAACTCGAACGGCAGCTGGCCCGCAGCCAGGCCGAGCGCGATTCGCTTTTCAGACTGCTCTACAACGAATGGGTGATCGACAGCGCGGCCATGTTCGCTCCGGCTGACACGCTCGATTCGCTGCCCCCGGCGCACGACAGCATCTACCGCCTGCTCAAGGGCTACCGCAACGTCCGCATCTACCGTTCCGATTTCCAGAGCGTCTGCGATTCGATGACCGCCATAAGCACCGATTCGACGCTGCATTTCTACATCGACCCCGTGCTGTGGAACGAGACCAACCAGATTACCTCCGAGGTGATGGATGTGTTCACCCGCAGTCAGCAGCTCGAACGGGCCGAGTTCGTCGGCAGTCCGATGATGGTCAGCCGGCTCGACAGCGTCTATTACAACCAGATCGCCGGCAAGGAGATGACGGCCTATTTCCGCGACAACGCCATTTGGCTCAACAGCGTCAACGGCAATGCCCGGACCCTCTATTTCAACCAGGACGGTCAGCCGCCGCAGGTGACCGAGCTCTTTTTCGTCGAGAGCGGCAGCATCAATTTCTATATCGACCAAAATCAGGTGGTCCGCATGGCCTGGTACACCGAGCCCCATTATTCCATCACGCCCATCGGCAAGCTGCCGCCCGGGCAGGAGCTCTATCTGAAAGGTTTCAGGTGGGAGGGGGCGCGGCGTCCGTCGCAGACCGACGTCTTCGACCGCCGCATCCGTCCTTCCGAGCGGCAGGCGCGGCAGGCGCTGCGGCATCCGCAGTTCCCGTTGCAGCGGCGCATCGAGGAGCACCGCAGGGTGCTCGTCGCACAGCGGCGTTGGGCCGACCGCGTGGACCAGGTCGATCCGGCTACGGTCGAATGGATGCACGAGCTGGGCTTCGAGGTGGGACAGCCCCGCTCGGGCGGCCCGAAATTCTGAGACGGATTCCCGAACGGCCGGAATTCCGCCCGGCCGAACTCCCGGCGCCGCTGAGCCCTGCCGGGGGCTGAGCGCTTCTCCCGAAACACAGGCTTTTCCGGCTCTTTTCGTGCGGCCTTTGCGGCGCGGAAATTGCTCGACGGCGCTTTATGCGCCATCTTCTGAAAAAATGGACCGACGCCCTGCTCGACGGGCTGGGGGTCGAATCGGCGGCCCATGACAGCTGGGATGTCTGGGTGGCCTGCGGGCTGGTCCTTCTCATCGTCACGCTCGTCGATTACCTGTTGCAGTGGACCGTCGTGCCGGGTGTGCGCAAGGTGGTGGAGCGTACGCGGACCAAGTGGGACGATACGCTTTTCAGCACGCGGGTGCTCAAATGCGGCTGCCATGTCGTCAGCGCCGTGCTTTTAGATGTGGTGCTGCCGGTGGTCTTCGACGAGAAATCCCACGCGCAGACGGTCATGATGCGCCTGCTCAACGTCTATCTCCTCGTTTCGGTCTTCCGGTTTGCCAGCGCGCTGATCTATGCTTCGTTCCATATCGTCGCGACGCGTCCGGCGTGGCAGAACAAGCCCATCAAGGGGCTGCGGCAGACGGCGCAGGGCATCGCGCTGCTTATCTGCGCCATCCTGGTCATTTCGATTCTGATGGACAAGTCGCCGACGCTGCTGCTGACCAGCCTGGGCGCCTCGGCGGCGGTGCTGATGCTGATATTCCGCGACAGTATCCTGGGGTTCGTGTCGGGCATCCAGCTTTCGGCCAACGACATGCTCAAGGTCGGCGACTGGATTTCGGTGCCCAAGTTCGGCGCCGACGGCACGGTGGAGGAGGTGTCGCTCACGACGGTCAAAATCCGTAACTGGGATAACACGATAGTGACCCTGCCGCCTTACCAGCTGGTGAGCGATTCGTTCGTCAACTGGCATGCGATGCAGCTTTCGGGCGGGCGGCGCATCGAGCTGTCGCTGCTCGTCGACATGACCACCATCCGGTTCTGCACACCCGAAATGCTCGACCGTTTCCGCCGGATCCGGCTGCTCGGCGACTACATCGACCGGACCGAAAAGGAGTATGCCAAGGCCAACGAATCGGAGGGTGTCGGGGCCGGGGAACCTTCCGTCAACGGACTGCGGCAGACCAATCTGGCGGTTTTCCGCGCCTACATGATGCGTTATCTGGAAGAGAAGACTTCGGCGCGCCGCGACATGAAGCTGACCGTGCGGATGCTTCCGCCGACCGATACGGGCGTGCCGCTCGAACTCTATTTCTATACCACGTCGATTTATTTCGCCGATTACGTGCAGGTGGAGCTGGCCGTTTTCGAGCACATGCTGTGCGCTTTGCCCGAGTTCGGGCTGCGGGCGTTCCAGTCGCCCTCGGGCGACGACCTCCGCGCATGGACCCGGGCGGCGGAAGCCCTTAGAGCGTCAGCATCAGCACAATCTGAATGATGATTACGCGCAGGAACATGCAGACGGGGTAGACCGTGGCGTAGGAGACCGACGGGTTGTCGCCCTCGATGGTGTCGTTGGCGTAGTCCAGGGCCATCGGGTTGGCCATACTGCCGCAGAGCAGTCCGGCCACCGAACCGTAGTCGAGCCGGAACAGCCGCAGGGCGAGGGGCGCCACCAGCACTACGGGTACGAAGGTGAGCAGTACGCCCGTGCCGAGCCACAGCATCCCTTCGGGCCGCATGACCGTCTCGAAGAAGTGCGCTCCGGCATCCAGCCCCAGGCAGGCCAGGTACATCGAAAGTCCCAGCGCCCGCAGCATCAGGTTGGCGCTCTGCGTGGTGTAGGTTATCATGTGGAGCCGGGGGCCGAACGTGCCGACCAGAATGCCGACGATGATCGGACCGCCCGCAAGCCCCAGCTTGACGGGTACCGAAATGCCCGGTATCGCCACGGGGATACTTCCGAGCGCAAGGCCGAGAAACAGCCCGATGAAAACCGCCGCGAGGTTGGGTTCGTTGAGGCTTTTCACCGCGTTGCCCAGTATCTTTTCGACGCTGCGGATGGCTTCGGCTTCGCCCACGACCGTCAGCCGGTCGCCCAGCTGAAGCCGCAGGTCGGGGGTGGCGAGCAGCTGCACGCCCGAGCGGTAGACGCGGCTGATGTTGATGCCGTAGTTGTTGCGCAGGCGCAGCGACGCCAGCCGTTTGCCGTTGATTTCGGGCCGCGTCACAAGGATGCGCTGCGAGATGAGCTGGTTGTCGACCGAGTTCCAGTCGATGTTTTCGCTGTTCCAGTCCTTGTGTTCCTGCTCGCCGAACAGGAGCCGCAGGGCGTCGGCTTCGTCGGGCCGGGTGATGGCCAGCACGATGTCGTCCTTTTCGAGGGTCTTGTCGGAGGTGGGAATCGAAACGCGCCCGTCGCGCCACAGCCGCGAGACGACGAAATGGCGCTGGCTCTCGGCCGCCACGTCGTGCAGGCTCTTGCCGAAAAGGGCCGGATTGGTCAGCCGGTAGCTGGCGATGAAGACGCTGCGGCGGTGTTCGGCGTCGGGGCCCGTCAGGTCGGAGGGGCGGACGAATGTCCTGCGGACGAAAAGCAAGGCCAGGATTACTCCCACCACACCCATCGGGTAGGTGAGGGCGCAGCCCAAGGCGGCGCCGTTGGTCTCCTCTCCGAGCAGTTGGAGCGTCTGCTGGGCGGCACCCAAGGCCGGGGTGTTGGTCGTGGCGCCGCACAGAATGCCCGACATGCTGGGCATGGGGATTCCGAAAGCGTAGCTCAGCCCTACGGCGGCTCCGGTGCCGAGCGCGATGACCGCGATGGAGGGGAGCAGCAGCCGCACGCCGTCGGCGCGCATCGAGCTGAAGAAACCGGGTCCCACCTGCAACCCGAGGGCATAGACGAACAGCACGAGACCGAAACTCTCGACGTAGGCCAGCATCGCCGGGTCGATCGTCAGTCCGCAGTGTCCGGCCAGAATCCCCACGAAGAAGATGAACGCCGCTCCGAGCGAAATGCCGAAAAAGCGGATTTTGCCCAGCCCGATGCCGACGAGCGAGATGAGCGAGATGACCATCACGGCTTGCAGGGCCGAGTGTTCGACGAGTATGGTTCGGAGCCAGTCCATCGCGGGTGCGTTTTATGGCTGCAAAAGTAACCCAATTTTTTTATTTTCCCAGCGTCAGCGGTTCGCCGCGGTAGTAGTCGAGGATTTTCTGACGGAACACGAATTCGTAGCGGGCCTGCGCCAGTTCGGCTTCGGCTTTCTGCATCCGGGTCTTGGCGTCGTTGAAGTCGAAGAGGGTCGAGCGGCCCGCTTCGGCCTTGCGTTCTTCGTAGGCGAAAGCCACGCGTGCCGCTGCCAGGGCTTTCTCGGCCGCACCGTATTTGGCGTAGGCCGCATCGGCGTTGACCCACGCCTGTTCGATTTCCCTGCGCAGGGTCTGTTCGGCATTCAGCAGCGCAAGTTGCTGACTGCGCACCGAAATCTTGGCCGTGCGGACGTTGTTGCGCGTGGCGCGGCGGTTGAAAATCGGTATGCCTAAGGAGAGCCCCACGAATTCGTTGCGGTTCTTGGCGAACTGGGGCCAGAAATCCATGTCCATGGTGCTGTATATGCCCGTGCCGAAGCCGCCGCGCAGCGAAAGCGTGGGGTAGAGGGCCGAGCGGGCGATGCGGACGGCGTTTTCGGTGCTTTCGAGCCGCAGCCTTTCGGAGCGGATGTGAGGGCGGTTCTGCGCCGCGTAGTCGTAGACCGCATCGGCCGAGCCCAAGCGGCGCAGCGACGCAAGCGCGATGCTGTCGAGCCGGGGCACCGCGATGTCGAAGCCTGCGGCGCTCTCGCGGTTGAGCGTCTGGCTCAGGTCGAGCAGGGCAAGACTGAGGTTGTTGCGGGCCTGCGTGAGCGCAAGAAAGTCGTTGGCTTCGAGCGCCTGGCTTTCGTAGAGGGCCGATTCGGGCTGCCTGCCTGCGTCCACCAGCTCGCGGCTGCGGGCCGCCTGCCGGCTGCTCAGCGCCAGCTGCCGTTCGGCCACGCCGACAAGTTCCTTGTTGTAGAGCACTTCCAGATAACGGGTCATGACCCGCACCGCCACGTCTTCGCGGATGCGTTCGAGGTCTTCGGTGGCGGCGGCCAGGTCGAGTTTGCCGCCCTTGATCCGGCGGTTGATGCGCAGCCCCTCGAACAGCGGCATCGAAGCCGAGAGGTCGAACGAACCGGTTTGCAGCGTCTCGTTCCGGCGGACGTTGTCGGCCGAGGTGCCGCGTCCGAACGACGCATTGTAGCCGACGGCGGCGTTCAGGTCGGGCAGCCGGCTGAAGCGCGCCGTGGAGAGTTCCACGCTGCGCCGTTCGACGGTCAGAGCCTGCTGCTGCACTTCGATGTTGTTCTGCTGGGCGTGGCGGATGCACTCTTCGAGCGTCCACGGGGCGCCGGGCCCGGGCTGCTGGGCTTGTGCGGCGGCTGCGGCCCACAGCGCGACGGTCAGAATGAACTTTTTCATGGCCTACTTCTCTTTGACTGCCTGTTTGGCGCCGCGGACCCGGTCGTTCTCGCCGACACCCTCCGTAATCTCCATGTCGATGCCGTCGGAGAGACCGACGCCCACTTCGCGGCGCTCGAAAGTCTGCTCCTCGCTCCCCTCGGGGCTGGTGAGGACCTGTACGTAGGATTTGCCGCCGTCGAATTCGACGGTGCTTTCGGGCAGGGTGAGTACCCCTTCGCGGTTCTCGATCATCACGCTGGCGTTGGCGCTGTATCCGGCCCGCACGAAAATCCCCTCGGGGATGCTCACGGCGGCTTTGACCTCGAACATGATGACGCCGTTGTCCTCGGTCGCCTTGGGGGCCACGTACTCCAGTTCGGCATCGAGTTCGACATCCTGCAAGGCGCCGATGGTCAGCCGCACGGGCATGCCGCTGCGGAGTTTGCCCACGTCGGTCTCGTCGACTTTGCCCTGGAACTGCATGTTGGTCATGTCGGCCACGGTGGCGATGGTGGTGCCGTCGTTGAAGGTGTTGGCCTGGATGACCGAGTTGCCGACCTTGATGGGCACGTCGAGGATCATGCCGTCGATGGTGGAACGTATTTGCGTGTTGCTCAAATCCTTATAGCGCTGAGTGATGCCGTTCTTGACGATTTCCATGTTTTCGCGGGCATTGCGCAGTTCCTCCTCGGCCTTGGCCAGCGTGGCGCGGCTCTGCTCGTACTCCTCGTCGGAGACGACCCCTCTTTCGTGGAGCACCTCTGTGCGGTTGTGCTCGCGGCGGGTCTGGGCAAGGGCGATTTCGGCCACCGAGACGCGCGATTCGGCACTCGACAGCTGCCCCATTTCGGGCACGACCTTGACCGTGGCGATGATGTCTCCCTTGCGCACGCTCTGTCCCGCTTCCTTGCAGACGGCGGAGACGATGCCCGAAATCTGGGGCTTGATAAGCACTTCGTCGCGGGGCTGTACCTTGCCCGTGGCGATGACGTACTGCCGGAGGGTGTCGAGCTTGGGCTGCACGATGGCGTAGACCGTCTTCTCGGGGCGGGTCTTCTGCCACAGAAACCAGAACGTGCCGAGCAGCAGCGCCGCGAAAAGCACGCCCGAAAGGATTTTGAGGAATTTTTTCATAGCCGTATCCGTTTTGTTGTTGTCTCTATTCTTCGCGTATGGCGTCCACCGCCTTGATTTTCAGTGCCCGAAAGGCCGGAATGACGCCGGCCAGCAGACTGCCGGCGCCGATGATGGCCAACGCCAGCAGGGCGGTGCCGAACGACACCTGCCACGAGACGTCGGCCCCCTCCTGCGCCACGACCACCGCCTGGTGGTAGGCCGAATCGGCCACCGAGAGCAGTCCGACGGCGGCGGTCAGCCCCAGCACGCCCGCAATGAACGTCAGCACGAAACTTTCGCTCAGTATCTGCGAGAGGATGGCGCCCGGAGGGGCTCCGATGGCGCGGCGGATGCCGATTTCCTGCGTCCGCTCCTTGATGGTCACCAGCATGATGTTGCTCACCCCGACGATGCCCGCCAGCAGGGTTCCCAGTCCGACGATCCAGGTCAGCAGCCTGATGCCGCGCGTGACGCCGCGGAACTTCTCGATGAACTCGGCCACGGCCATTATCCAGGCCGCTTTTTCGTCGTCGGGCGCGATGATGTGCCGGGCGAAGACCGTCTTCTTGCAGACTTCCTGCAAGGTCCGGCTGTCCACGTCGTCGCGTCCGGCGACGGCAAGCATGTGGACCGTGTTGCCGAAGCCGAAAAGCTGCTGCACGAGGGTGGCGGGCAGTACGACCGTGCGTTCGACGTTGCTGAACGAAACCATCGAGCTCTGCCGCTGCTGGACCCCGACGACCGTGAAATAGGCGCCGCCCATGCGGATCATCTGGCCCGTGGGGTCCTCGCCGCCCGGGAAGAGGTCTTTCCACACCTGCGTGCCGATGACGCAGACTTTGCGCTTGCGCTGGATGTCGATTTCGTTGATGTAGCGGCCGTAGATGATTTTTTCGGGGTTGATGAGCTGGTAGTCGGGGGTGTGGCCCATGACGCCGTAGTCGCCCTTGCGCCCCTGGCGGCTGCACGGGTGCGACCCGCCCCAGTTGAGCCCCGTGGCATAAAGCACTTCGGGAAGCTGCTTGACGGCGGCGACGTCTTCGGTTTCGAGGTTCCATTGCCGGTCCGAGGGCATCCCCTTGTAGGGGAGCGACGTGCGGTTGCCCTGCATCAGCACCAGGTTGGTGCTCATCTCTCCGATTTGGCGGGCGAACGTGCGTTCGAGTCCGGCGCTGGCGCCCAGCAGCACGGTCAGCATGAAGATGCCCCAAAAGACGCTCAGCGCCGTCATGACGCTGCGCCTGCGGTTGCGGCTGATGGTCTGCCAGATTTCGTTCCAGCGGTCGGGGTCGAAGAATTGCATGGCTGTCCTATTTGTTGTATCTGAGTGCGTCGATGGTTTTGAGCCGGGCGGCGCGGCGGGCCGGGATGTAGCCGGCGATCAGTCCGGAGAGCACCAGCACCAGCGTGGCGCTGGCGGCTACCCCGATGTCGAGCGTCGGGTTGAGAAAGACCGTGGGACCGTCCGACACCTGCTGCGAGGCGACCAGACAGCGATTCACCGCTTCCATGACGGCGACGCCCAGTACCATGCCCATGTAGCCGAACGCGGCGGTGAGCATGACCGATTCGGTCAGAATCAGCCGCACGATCGACGACGGCCGGGCTCCCAGCGCCTTGCGGATGCCGAATTCGGCGGTCCGCTCCGAGATGGTCACCAGCATGATGTTGCTCACCCCGACGATGCCCGTCAGCAGGGTCCCCATGCCGATAATCCACACGAACAGGTTGATGCCGCCGAAGACGATCATCATGCTTTTGTAGTGTTCCAGGGTGTTGTCGATCCAGAGGGCGCTTTTGTCGTCGGGGGCGAAGTCGTGTTCGGCCGCCAGCCGCCGGAGCAGCCGCTGCTCGAAATCGTCCATCGCCTTGTCGGTGTCGATGCCCTGTACGGTAATAGCTATGGTGTTTATCTCCAAGTCGTTGGCCTTGTAGATAAGTTGTCCGGTCGTCAGCGGGATGTAGCACGTGGAGTTGGTGCGCTGCGCATCACCCTTGTAGACACCCACGACCGTGAATGTCAGGCCGTCGAGTTTGATTTGCTTGCCTAACGGCTCTTCGTCCTTGAAAAGGAGGCGTTGCAGGGGTTCGTCGATGATGATCGATTTGCGGAAACGGCGGATGTCCTCTTCGTTGATGTAGCGGCCTGCCGCGAGTTCGATGCCTTCTATTTCGGCGGTTTGGGGCAGCGCACCGCAGAGGGAGGCGTTGGCGAACTTGTCGTTGCGGGTGATTGCTTGGGCGCTGTACCAGCCTTTGGCGGCTATCTTGTCTATTTCGGGGAATTCACGTTGCAGAATCTCCAGGTCGTTGATGTTGAGCCGGATACGGCGGCCTTTCTCGTAGCCTTTCCACGGTTTGGAGGTGCGCCCGCCGTAGAGGTCGATGGAGTTGATGGCGTAGTTGCCCAGGTTGGAGAGCACGCCGTTCTTCAGTCCGTTGCCCGAGCCCAGCAGGATGACCAGCATGAAGATGCCCCACGCTACGGAAAAGCCCGTCAGGAACGTGCGCAGTTTGTTGCGGCGGACCGAGGTCCAGATTTCGAGCAGCAGTTCGTTCATCGTCCCGGGTCCGTTGTGGTGATGGTGTCTATCACGCCGTCGCGCAGGCGGATGATGCGGTCGGTCTGGTCGGCGATGGACTGTTCGTGGGTCACGCAGATGATCGTCATGCCCAGGTCGGTGTTGACGCGCCGCAGCAGGTTCATCACCTCCTGCGACGTAGCGCTGTCGAGGGCGCCCGTCGGTTCGTCGGCCAGGATGATTTGCGGTTCGTTTATCAGGGCCCGCGCGATGGCTACGCGCTGTTTCTGCCCGCCCGACATTTCGTTGGGCAGGTGGGCCGCCCAGTCGCGGAGCCCCAGCATGTCGAGGTATTCGAGCGCCAGGGCGTTGCGTCTGCGGCGCGGTACGCCTTGGTAATAGAGCGGCAGGGCGACATTCTCCATCGCGTTCTTGTAGCCGATGAGGTTGAACGACTGGAAGATGTAGCCGATCATGTTGTTGCGCGCTTCGGCCGCCTGCGTCTCGCTCAGATGGCGGATCAGCCGCCCGGCCAGGTAGTATTCGCCGCTGTCGTAGTTGTCCAGAATTCCCAGAATGTTCAGCAGCGTCGACTTGCCCGAACCCGAGGCGCCCATGATCGACACCAGTTCGCCGCGGGCCACTTCGAGGTCGATGCCCTTGAGCACATGCAGGGGCGAACCGTTGTTGTAGGTTTTGTGGATTTGGTGCAGTCTTATCATGTTTTTTCCTGTTTGCGGTCGGGACCGGTGGCCGGTTTCCTCGTATGTCAACGGACAAATGTACGATTTATTGCTCGAAAAACAATTTATTTTTATCGAAAATCAATAAATTTTTACTCTTTTATCGGATTTCGGTCCTCGACAGCGCCATAATCCGTCCGGCAATGCCTTGTTGGCGCATCTTCGCAGGCAGCAAAAAAAGAACGGCTCGGAGCCGTTCTTTTCGGTAAATGATAAGTGAAATGTCATTCTGAGCGCAGCGAAGAATCTGTTTTGCGAGATGGATTCTTCGTCAAGGCTTTGCCTTTCCTCAGAACGACAGGAATGGAATTCGGCATCCTGGGGGCTTGCGGCCTATCCGCGCAGATGGACGAACGAATAGCCGAAGCGTTCGCAGGCGGCGCGTTCGAGTTCTTCGCGGACCGAGGGGTGGGCGATTGCAATCAGCGCCCGGGCCCGCTGGGCCAAGTTCTTGCCCCGCAGATGCGCTACGCCGTATTCGGTGACGATGTGCTGTACCATGTGGCGGGTCGTCACGACGCCTGCTCCGGGGCTCAGACGCGCACGGATTTTCGATTCGCCCTTGGGCGTCGCCGAGGGGATGGCGATGAAGGTCTTGCCGCCTTCCGACAGCGCACCGCCGTACATGAAGTCGTGCTGGCCGCCCACGCCCGAGATGATGCGTTCGCCGACCGAATCGGCGCATACCTGCCCCGTCAGGTCGACCTCCACGGCCGAGTTGATGGCCATCACGCGCGGATTTTCGCGGATGCGGAACGGGTCGTTGGTCCACGCCACGTCTTTCATCAGCAGGTCTTTGCGGTAGTCCATGTAGTCGTAGAGCCTGCGCGAGCCCAGCGCCAGCGACGCCACCGTCGTACCGGGCAGCACCTTTTTCTGCGAGTTGTCGATCACGCCGCTTTCCAGCAGCGGAAGCACCCCGTCGGTCATCGCTTCGGTGTGCAGCCCGAGGTGTTTGTGGCCTTTGAGCGCCGCCAGTACGGCGTTGGGTATGCCGCCTACGCCGATTTGGAGCGTCGCACCGTCGGGGATGAGTTCGGCGATGTAGTTGCCGATGCGGGTTTCCGTCTCGGTCGGGGTGGCCGTGGGAACCTCCACCAGCGGTTCGTCGGCTTCGACCGCCGCCGCTATGCGCGATACGTGAATCAGTGCGTCGCCATAGGAGAAAGGCATGTGCGGGTTGACCTGCGCGATGACCGTCTTGGCGCACTCCACGGCCGAGACGGCCAGGTCGGCCGAAACGCCGTAGGAGCAGTAGCCCTCCTCGTTGGGCGGCGATACGTTGAGCAGCGCCACGTCCACAGGCAGCGTGCCGTCGCGGAACAGCCCCGGGATTTCGCCTAAGAAAGCAGGTATCGTCTGCCCGTAGCCCTCGGCCAGCCAGCGGCGGATGTTGTTGGCCACGAACAGGCTGTTGACCCAAAAGGCGTCCTTGTATTCGGGGCGGCAGTAGGGGGCGTCGGCACGGCCTACGGCGAATCCCGAGTAGAGTTTCACTCCGGTGAGTTCGGGGCCCCGGGCGGCCATGGCGGCCACGAGCGTCTCCGGAATCGAGGAGACGCTCGTGGCCGCCATG
>Ga0209064_1001315_pt1 | contig 40342 bp, 43 predicted proteins | sample Inofromicrocosms_FD_187498 | JGI IMG/M metagenome (GOLD analysis project Ga0209064, IMG submission 187498) | Mouse cecum microbial communities from Vienna, Austria - Inoculum for glucosamine and mucus D2O microcosms (SPAdes) (version 2) | ecosystem: Host-associated > Mammals > Digestive system >... | reverse complement strand
TACCGGAAAGTCTTATCGGATGAAAGACCATATCAAGAAGAAGCCGCACACAAAGCAGGAATAAAGCAATTGGTCAAAATCGAAAGAAGGATCGAAAAGATCCTTCAGTATCTTTCAAACAAAATTGAGCATTTTTATCTCATCGAATTTGTACATTTTTAACTTGACATCTACAGTAGAGTATATGCGTCATCTCCACGATTTAGGTTATGGGGTATATATTCTTTCTAACATTCCGCAAGATTGTTTTTTGCATTTAAAAGAAAATGGATTGTTCAAGCATGTGGATGGAGGCGTGTATTCATACCAAGAAAAGAAGATCAAGCCAGATTTTGAAATGTATAAAACACTTTTGGATCGCTACGAGCTAGACGCGATGGAATGTTTATTTATCGATGATTTAGAAAAGAATATCGAAGCCGCCAATACGTTAGGCTTCCATACGATCCATTTAAAAGAGCCAAGCCAGCTCAAGAAAAAAGTAAGTCATTTTTTAGAAGATGAATAATAAAATGCCTGTTCATACTTACGTGGACAGGTGTTTTTTATAAGTATAATTTTCCTAGAGTACCTTACTCTATGAATTTTTGAATATAAATGTTATATAATGGTCGATTGTAAACTTGACGGCTTAAACTGACGGCTTATATAATAAAATAAAAGAAAGAGAAAACTATAAAAAATCTTGTATCTATAGGCTTTTTCAACCTAATTATCTGACCAGAATTTTGACGGCTTAAACATTCAAATGGAATCGAGATTTTGACTTTTTTTCTTAAAAAGTACAGTATATTCTTATGATTATTCTATAAATCTTACACAATTTAGTACATTTTGTTTAAAAGATGCTTTATTTTTTCAAATTAACTATGATAAAATGGCTTCGTTTAGTAAGGTACTCTATGAATTTTTTTGTACCTTCAAGATTTCAATTTAGAAAGGGCAAGAAATGAAAGCGGTTGATTTGAGTGGTAAACGTTTTGGAAAGCTGACTGTGCTCAAAAAGACCGAGCAGAAAAGAAAGGGCAGCTTTTTGTGGCTTTGTCGTTGCGATTGTGGAAATGAAATCAAAGTTCCTACTTCGCATTTGACAAGGAACAATCCAACGTCGAGTTGCGGTTGTTCGAAAGGGAAGAAGTCGGAAGATATTTCGAATCAAAAGTTTGGTCGGTTGCGGGCGATTTGTCCGACAGAAAAACGACTGGCGGGAAGTGTTGTTTGGGAATGTGTTTGTGATTGTGGCAACTTGATCGAGGTTTCATTGAATCAGCTAAAGTCTGGGAATGTGAAAAGTTGTGGTTGTTTGGTTCACGAACATGATCCTAAGGAATCACTCCATTATGTGGAGCGTACTTGTGTAGAATCGCTTCGTTCTAAAGAAGTTCGTAAAGACAATACGAGCGGCTGCACAGGAGTTCGAAAACAGAAGGGTAAATGGATCGCTCAAATTTCTTTTCAGAAGGTACGGTATTTTTTGGGGGCGTTTGAAAAGAAGGAGGATGCGATCTTTGTGCGGAAGCAGGCTGAACATTTACTGCATGATTCGTTTGTGGATGCGTATGACAAATGGTCGCGCAAAGATCTGGAATATAAAGAAAAGCATCCGTTCAAGATCGTGGTTTCGGGTTCGAATATTGATGATTTTGAAGTGAAGTTCTCAAATGAAGAAAGTGACGGTCTATTTATATATAGGGGAATGAATGAGAAAGAAAGCAAGCAAAGAAAACAAGATCGATGTCTCGTACTCGCTCGATGAGCTCGTTCAAGAACGAAATCGAGTTCGGCACAAAAGTCAGTATGTGAGGACATTGAAAAGTACGGTGGGGACTTTATTGGTGGTGGCTGCGATCGCGGTTTTAGTGGCTACGTTATGGCTCCCTGTTTTACAGATTTATGGAAATAGTATGTCACCTACGCTCAAGGCGGGCGATGTCGTCCTTTCTGTAAAAGGGAACAATTATAAGACGGGGGATATCATCGCCTTTTACTACAACAACAAGATTCTTGTCAAGCGTGTGATCGCGGGTCCGGGGGACTGGGTGTTCATTGACGATGATGGAGTTGTGTATGTGAATGGGGAAGAGATCGAAGAGCCCTATGTGAGTGAAAGGTCGATCGGGCAGACGGATATTGAATATCCGTATCAAGTGCCTGAAGATCGGTGGTTCGTGATGGGAGATCATCGAAGCGTTTCGATGGATTCTCGTGTAAAAGCGATCGGTCCTGTGGCAGAAGAAATGATCGTAGGAAAGCTTGTAGGTCGAGTCTGGCCTTTGAATAAGCTGAGCGGAATTTAGAAAGGCGAAGGAATTATGGATAGAAAGAGAAAAAAACGTTCTTGGAGACGGGTGACGAACGCGCTAAGTTGTTTGATCGTCTTTTGTACGACGTATGCGCTGATCCTTCCAGCATTGACTTTGGAAACGGAAGCCCAGCAATTCTATTGCGATAAGGAAGAGCATACGCACACAGAAGATTGTTATCATTCTAAAGATCCGCTTTGCGGAAAAGAAGAAGGAGAAGCGATCGAAGGACATGTGCACGATGATTCGTGTTATGAAATCAAACAAACGCTCATTTGTCCTTTGGAAGAAAGCGAAGAACATGTTCATGACGAGTCGTGTTTCCAACAAGAACAAGTATTGATTTGCGATAAAGAAGAGAGCGAAAGCGTAGAAGGACATGAACATTCTCCAAAATGTTATTTGAGTGTCGATCCTGTATGCGGAAAAGAAGAACACACCCATTCGAAAGAATGTACTTCCAATAAAGAATTGAAAGAAAAGAAGGAAGATTGGGAAAACTCGATTCCGGAAACGTTGAGCGACAAGCTGGATGAAAAGATCGTCCAGATTGCGAAGAGTCAAAAAGACTATAAGGAAGTAAAAGAAAATTTCGAGCTCGATCAAGACGGGAAAGAACATTATTACACTCGATATGGAGAATGGTATGGAAAGCCATACGAAGACTGGAATATCATGTTCACTTCGTTCGTCCTTCATTATGCGGGAATCAAGAATGAACAAATTCCATATGGTCATGATTGGAACGAATGGATCGAAGATCTTTCGAAAAAAGAGTTGTTTGAACCAGAAGGATATGAACCACAAAATGGAGATTTGATTTTCTTCAAAGATCAAAAGGATGAAAATGTTCCTGACAAAGAAATCAAGAGTTATGTTGGTTTTCTTGTAGATCAAGACAAGAATAAAGTCATCGTGGGCGATTTGAATGATCAAGTAAAAGAAATCGTTCTTCAAGAAAAAGAATATGAAACGATGGCCTATGTGCATCCAGAACAAGAAGTTCAAGAAGTAGAGGATGAAAAACAACCGACAGAACAAGATCCAGTAGAAGAAGGTAAAGAAGAAAAAGAAGAACCAACAGAAGAAGGAAAAGAAGACAAAAACGAAGAAACAAAAGAAGAGATCGAATATCGACTTCCAGAAGAGTTCAAAGTAGAGACGGAAGATTTCACATTGACTTTAAAGCCTAGATCGATTCCTGGCGAGCAAGAAGAAGAACAAAAAGAAGAAAACAAACAGCCAGAAGAAGAAAGCAAAGAACAAGAAGAAACAAAAAAAACGACAGACAACGAACTCCAAATCAAAAAGTTCAGCTTAGAACCAGAAGAAAACATTCAAGACAAGATCGATGAAGAAATCAATCGTTCCGAAGATGAATTGGAACAAATTCAGGAAGAAGTAAAACAAGAACAAGAGGAAGAGGAAAATAAACCAATTCCTACGCTTCAGATCGAGAAGATCGATGAAACAACAGTAGAGAATGAAGAAGACCAAGTCGAAATCCAAAAGCTAAAAGAACAAAGCGAAAAGGATACGGATCCTGAACAGCTGCTTGATTTGTCATTCTATAAGTTGAGATTCTTTGTGGAAGACCAGGAGATCAACTTGGAGGATCAGAAGTTTGATGCGGAGCTAACGCCTACCCAAGCTTTTGTGGAGAAGTACGATACGACGAAGGATCTGGAGGATGTTAAGCCAGAGGCGGAAGTAGGAACAGAATTTTCTTTAATTCAGACAAGTGCTTCTATCGAAGAAAATAAAGTTCTAAAGGCGGAGAAAGATAACACTAGCTCATACTTGTTATCGAATGAAAGTGTGAATAATAAACTATCATTTTCTATAAAAAATTCTCTCTTTGGTGCTAGAGCGTCATCTACTCCAAATCCAAATTTTAAAGTTCAAACCTATGCCAATATAAAAGAAAACGTTAAAACAACGAAAAGCGATTCAACGATTCCTGTGGTAGATATGACAAAAAAAGTTCCAACAGTCGGAGAAAATGTTGGATTAGAGCATTATCAATTAACAGGTGAAGGTCGATTTAAAAAGAAAACAGTATTAAAGAAAATATATAACGAGAAAGAGTATAAATATCATTCAGCTCCTAATATTTCTTACTTCGATATTTTAATTCATAACGGAAATTACAAATTAAAACAAATATGGATTCTAAAGTCTGGTAAAAACGAGAATAGCGTTTTAAAGAATGATTGGACAGTATACACCGATCCAACTAATATTCATTTTACAAATAGAACGGAAACATATAATTCAGAGCCAACTAAGTATATTTTGATCAATAACAAAAGTGTGATCCGGCTAGTTTATGATCAATCAAATTCAAACTTTAGCTCCCAAGCAACGTTTTATGATTACGATATTACAAACGATGGAACGCAAACTAGAATCGAAAGCAAGGCTCAAGGAATAAATATCCATTCGAATTACTCTGGTACGGGAAGTAAATACGCATTTGGTAATTCAAATACCGGAACTGGACTTGAAACTCAAAAATGGAGGGGTGCTAATCTAAATAAGTCGAACACAAGTGGACATGGTGGTAATGATCCTACAGGAAATGGTTTTGTTTTTGGTATGGTTGATGGTGTTGATAGCAATGGTAATCTCATTTGGGCTGATGAGATTAGGGCTCCTAAAATATTCGGTACTACGTCTCAAATTGGAAAAACGGTGTATTCTAGTGGCAATAATCTAAAATTTACACGCCAAGGTGATAGTTATGTTTTAAAAGCAGTTTCTGGAAATAATGTAAAGAACTTAGGCAATTTAGATACATTTAATCATCCAAAGACTGGGACTCAAACATATGATCATATTTGGACTAATAACTTTTGGCCATTAGATAGTGTAAAGAATACAGATCCCCATGCGGGCACTTATGATGAAAAGTATACTGAGAGTAAACGAGCAACAGAGACTTATATAACAAATGGCGTAACAAAACATTATCCTCCAGGTGATGATGGCTTACCACATAATAATTTATTTGGAATGACATATGATATTGATTTTACGTTAGATAAAGATTATGTAGGGCCTCTAGAATATTTCTTTTATGGAGATGATGATTTATGGGTTTTTTTAGGCGAGTACAATGAATCTACTAAAACATATGAAAACTATAAGAAAATATGCGATTTAGGTGGTGTCAAATCTTCTAGAGGAGCTCACGTCAATTTAAGAGATTCGTTATTAAAGGTTGTGGATCAAAAAACAACTAAAAAGTATCGATTAAAAATTTATTATACTGAGCGTGGCAATTCGGGTTCAACTTGTTATATGGAATTTACTCTTCCTTCTGTTTCTGGTGCTGAAACTGGACAAGCCACTGGTGGAGTTAATGTCTATAAATATACAGAAGATGAGGATACCAATAGTGATTTTTCCTTTAATATTAAGTTCTCTAAAAATGGCGTTCAATTGAAAGATGATTATGCTTATACGAAATATGACTCGAATGGAACGGCTATAGAACAAGACTTGATAATCGCCAGTGATAGTAATTTTACTTTGAAAAAAGGTGAATATATTTCAGTAAGTTATTTACCAATTGGGACAACATACACTATTTCAGAAATAAATGTAGATCCATCTACAAAGGTTTATACAAGTTCTAGTAATTCTAACTATGTTTTAAACGAGAATAAAGTAATTACAGGAACTATTGTTTCAGGAGGAAATACTGCATCAGTATATTTCAAAAATGTTCGTTTCTTTAAGCTTCCAGAAACAGGAGGTTTAGGAATAAATCCATCGATTCTTGCGGGTGGTGCAAGTATGATGACAACTTCTATTTATATTATAGGAGTCAATAAAAAAGGTAGGTGGAAATCAAAGAAAAAGAGATAGAAACCTATACAAAATCTTTAACGGTTCGTTTTTCGAGAAATAAAGAAAGGTAATTTATGAAAAAAACAATTAAAAAAATACTATCAATCTTTGCAGCTTTCTTCTTAGTGCTAGGTTTGACAACAGGAGTAAGAGCTGAAGAACCTTCTAAAGGTACAAATGACGATACTGGCGAAATCACCGTAACTAATCCAATCGAAGGAAAGACTTATTCGCTTTATCAACTCTTGGTTTTGGAAAGTTACAATACTGAGCTAGATGCATACTCATATACAGTAGCGAATGGATGGGAAAATTTCTTTAATAATAAAGATATTAAAGAAAAATATATTAAATTTGATGCGACTGGAAAATATGTAACATGGGTTAAGGATGCTGATGCTGTAGCTTTCTCAAAAAAGGCTTTAGATTATGCAAAAGAAAATAATATCACCGTAACTAAAACTAGCACTGCAACTAAAACAGGTAACACAGTGAATCCTATTGTGTTTGATAACTTAAATCTAGGTTATTATCTTTTGGACTCAAGTGCTGGCGCTTTGTGCTCACTGCAAACAACGAATCCTACTGTTACTATCACAGAAAAGAACTCGATTCCAACTGTAGAAAAAGAAGTTAAAGAAGACTCTACTAATTCATGGGAAGATAAAAACGATGCACAGATTGGGGATACAGTTGAGTTTAAAGCTACAATCAATGTTGGAAATAATACTGAAGGTTCAAATGCTGGAGCACAAAACTATGTTCTTCACGATACGATGAGCGATGGATTGACTTTTAGTAAAGTGACTAAAGTTATATTGAAAAGTGGAAATGTGGAAACAGAAATCATAAATTCTGATGAACTAATAAACTATGAAGTGAAGACAGAAAATATTGGTGATGAAACATTCAATGTCGAATTTACTAAATCTTTCTGCGATACGCTTCAACAAAATGATGTAATCATTGTTTACTACGAAGCTGTGATCAATGAAAACGCTGTAATCGCTGGCAACGGAAATGATAACAAAGTCAATTTGACATACGGGGATAAGAATGAAGTGAATAAGACTCCTGATAGCACTACAAAGACTTTCACTTGGCCAGTTGGCATTTATAAATATGCTGATAAAGAAGGAGAAATTCCTCTTGTTGGAGCTCAATTCCAATTAAAGACAAGTGCTTCTGAAGAAGAGACAGCGCTTAAACTAATTGATGTTACAGGTGGAGGTGAAAAAGCTATCCCAACATATAGAATCGCTACTCAAGAAGAGTTGAGTAATGAAGGGGTTAATCCTGTTGAGACTATCACTACGAATGATGATGGTAAGTTTGTAATTCAGGGCTTAAATGCAGGTAAATATTATTTACACGAAACCAAAGCACCAGATGGCTACAACAAATTAGCTGCTCCAATTGAGATTACTATCACATCAGATGAAAATAACAATAATCAAACATTATTAGACTACACAGTTACTTCAACTGGAAAAGATACGAATGGTGATGATGTACAAGTTCCAGCTGATTTAAATCTTATCCAAAATAACCAAACCGTTAAAGTATTGAATACAACTGGCGCTCAACTTCCTGAAACAGGTGGTATGGGTACGACAATTCTTTATGTTGTTGGTGGAATTCTATTAGTTGGATCTGCGATTCTTCTAGTAACTAGAAAAAGAATGAGTCACTAATCGCTTAGAGTTTGTTCTAAATACATAGAAAATTGAATTGCCATTGTAAGGAGAGGAATTTTCTCTCCGCTCGCAATGGCGAGGAGAGCCTTACATGAAAAAATACATACAAAAGAATTTTACGACAGTTCTGTTGGTAGTGGCTTTCACGGTAGGGTTGTCCTTGCTGTTGTACCCTACTATATCGAACTGGTGGAATGCATCACATGCTTCTCGAGTTATCGGATCTTATGAAGATGTAGTGAAAGCAATGACGTCGGAGGAACTCGAATTAGAATACGCCGACGCCGTCAAATACAACCAGCTGCTTCTAGAAGAAAAGAATCGCTACTTTCCTTCCGAAGAAATGCATGAACTTTATGAAAAAACATTGAACGTGAACGATGATGGATTGATGGGATCGGTCAATATCCCAAAAGCGAACATCAATTTGCCTATTTTTCATGGAACAGATGAAGACCTGCTCCAAAAAAATGTAGGCCACATTGAAGGAAGCTCGCTTCCTGTAGGAGGAGAAAGCACCCATGCCGTCATATCTGGACATCGAGGACTACCAAGTGCCCGCCTGTTTACCGACATTACCAAGCTCGTCGAAGGCGACACATTTACGGTTCGCGTATTAGGAAAAACATTGACCTATGAAGTCGATCAGATCCGCACTGTGCTTCCGGAAGAAACATCCGACCTTGAAATCGTTCCAGGCCAAGATTTAATGACACTCGTGACCTGTACACCCTATGGAATCAATTCCCATCGTTTGCTTGTGCGAGGTCATCGGGTTCCAAACGCCCTCGAAGGGGATGGAAGCGAAGACGCCTCCTTGTTTGATCGAAATCTTGTGGCCATTGTTATTGCAGGAACGATCCTCTTCTTCCTCGTTGGATGGATCTTCTTGAAAGATCGTTTTAAGAAATAGAAAAGTGGAAAGGAAAAAGATTATGAAAAAGAAAAAGCTATGGATCCTAGCCGTTGCTTCCATCCTCATAGCCGGCTTTAGTTTTCATCAAAAAACACTCGCCATCGACACAGGCGTGCCCTGCTCAGTAGAGTTTGTCCATGCAGGCGATGAAGACATCAAAAACTCATCTTTACAGATCGACCTATATAAGGTAGGAAGTATCGTGCCCGATCCAAACTACGACACATACTCCTTCTCGATCAACGAAGAATTTTCACCACTCGCCTCCGAGTTTGAAAACTTAGAAACACTTGACGAAACCAAATACACTCGTATCGCCTCTGACGCGCTCGACCTCATTCTCGAACAATCGATTCAACCAATCCAACAAACTCGATTGAACGAGAAAGAAACGATCGAATCCGGACTCTATCTCGCCGTACCAAGAGGAAGCGATTTAGAAACGTATTCAAAAAAGAATATGCGCGGAGAAACGATCACCATCTCCCAATCCGGAACGTATGAATATTCATACACACCCATCCTCTTTTCCTTGCCAACTAAAGAAAAAGTGGATGACGTGATCTCGACCGCCAACCCAACCGACTGGAAATACGAAACGACCATCACACTCAAAGTCGAACAAGAACTTCGAAACGGATCGCTCCGCATCCACAAAACACTCGAACGACATGACGGCAACGGACCCGCCACCTTCGTCTATAAAATCGACGCCTACACCGACGAAACAAAAAGCGAACTCGTCTACTCAAACGTAGAAATGATCGTAATGAACGCTTCCGGAAACGACACGATCGAAATCCTTGACCGAATTCCTGTCGGATCGTACGTAGAAGTCACAGAAATCTATTCGGGCGCTTCGTACATTCCAACCGAAGAAAAACTCCAAACGGGAACGATCGCCCAAATCGGAGATGAAATCAGTGCCGTCTCGTTTAAAAACGACTCGAACAATACCGACCATCACGGAAGCTCGATCAAAAACCAATACACCAACAACGGCAACGACCTAGAACAAGACCGAGGAGGACAATGATGAAAAGAACGTGGAATTTGATACTATCCTGCCTCGCATTATGCGGCATCCTTTTCTTTACGCTCCCACAAGCCTACGCCTACTTTACAACCTACGTAGCAGGAAGAGGCGTCAAAGAAATCAACTTAAGCCATGAAACCAAAATCGAAGAAGAGATTCCAGGACCACTCCAAAAAAGCGTGACAGTCACTCTAGAAGAAGGCTCCCAACCCGTCTATGTCCGTGTACTAGCGATCGCGCCAACAAACACGACATTGACCTACACACCATCCCAAGGCTGGAGCCAAGGAAATGATGGATATTTCTATTATGAGTCCTATTTAACAGAACAAGATCCATCCACAAACCCTTTGTTGATCAAGATCGAACCCGACCAAGAAAACACGCCAGCCGAATTCAACGTCGTCGTGCTTTCAGAATCGATACCCGTAGAATTTGATGAAGACGGAAACGCCCTTTCGCCAAACTGGGACAAAGCGATCCAAATCGAACGAGGAGGAAGATCATGAAACACATCAAAGATTTTCTATCCAAACCCGCAACGACGATCACTTTGCTCGTTTTAGCAGCCATTTTGCTCATCCAATCCGGCATCGGAACGACAAAAGCCGCGCTCACATACTTTTCGCCAACCTATAACTCAAGACTCCAACTCACTCAAATTGGTGTAAGTTTGTTAGAAAACGATAAAGTCATTTCGAGCCGCGACTATCGATCCGAAGGAAACTGGAACGAAAACAACAACGCCAACGATATTCAAAACACCGGCCTACTTTTCAGTGATGTGGAAGAAAACATCAAACTTGGAAAACGCTATCCAACCGTGCTCGAAGTTCAAAATTCAGGACAGATCCCAGAATTCGTTCGCGTCACGATCACAAAATATTGGCTCGATGAAAACGACCAAAAAGTCACGACTCTCGATCCAGACTTGATCGAACTCAACTATGCCAATAAAGACGATTGGTTCCAAATCGACGAAGACACAGCCGAACGAGCCGTCTACTACTACAAAAACTTGCTTGAAGTCGGAAAGAAAACAACACCACTCATCGACTCGATCAAGATCGACGGCAAGCTGCAAGAACACAAAAAAGTCGTCGAAACCATCGAAGACGGAAAAAAAGTCACAACATCCTACTATACTTACGATAAATTAAAGTTTTGTGTCGAAGCCAAAGTCGACGCGATCCAAGAACACAACGCAGCCGGAGCGATCCATTCCTCATGGGGAAAACAAATCGCAGTCAATGGAACGACCTTGTCGCGCAATTAGAAAGGAAGGAAAACGATGCATAAAAAAATTCTAAAATATTCTTTCGCTTCCTTGCTTGGATTGAGCGCATTTTTCCAACCAGTCCTTGCTCAAACGATTCCAGGAGGAAACGATTGGAATGTCACATTCACAAAAAACGAAAAGATGGAAAGCAATTTTACGACCGGTTCGATCGACGATACGATCTATCAAATGCAGCCAGGCGACGAAGCCATCCTTCAAATCAAGCTGGACAATCAAAACAACAAATCCACCGAATGGTATATGTCTCATAAAATCTTAAGCTCTTTAGAAGACTCGGCCAACGTCGCTCAAGGAGGCGCCTATACCTACAAGCTCACGTATACAGGCGTGAATGGACGAGTCCAAACTCTCTTTGATTCTGAATCTGTCGGTGGTGAAGATCGTACGCAAAACAACCAAGGCTTACATGGCGTCGACCAATCGATGGAACAATGGTTTTATCTAGACACGCTGCAAAAAAGCCAAGAAGGAATGATCGAATTGCGCGTATCTCTAGACGGAGAAACCCAAGGCAACGATTATCAATCCACGCTAGCCGATCTGCAAATGCAGTTCGCAGTCGAAGAAGGAAGCAATCGACCAAACACATCCACAGGAGAAAGCACTCGACCAGTCAATACATCCATCAAAACCAACCAAACACCATGGACTCTATTGAGCTTTTTGAGCGGGATCGTACTGCTTCTTCTTGCCTTGATCGGGATCAAAGCGCGAAAGGAGAATCGATAATATGAAGAAAAAATTACTCTTTTCTTTGCTGAGCGTTTTCTTCTTTTGTTTTTCTTTCTTACCGATTCGCGCGGAAGAGAGTTCGTATCCGTATACGATCCGGATCTATTCGGGAAAACAAGGAACGATCGACGGACAAGAAATGGTCGAAACGATCGTGCAGCCAGGCACTTCCATAAGCGACTTGTTTTCTTTAGAGCGCGTGCAACTCGACAATGACAAGTACTATGTCAAAGGCTTCAAAGAAAGCGGAAAAGACAACAACACGATGGCGCAGCCACTTCCAGCTGTTGCTAAAGAAGATGCTGACTTTGTGGTCGTGTATGGAATCAAAGGCGAAGGCACCCAGTATACGATCCAATACGTCGATCAGGCAGGGAATGCGTTAGCCCAGCCCCAAACGTATTATGGCAATGTAGGCGACCGACCTGTCGTGGCCTATCGATACTTTGAAGGGTATTTGCCTCAAGCATACAATCTCGTTCGTACTTTGAGCGCCAACGCGGCCGAAAACCAATTCACGTTCGTGTATGCTCCAATCGAACAGCCGCAAACGACAACTCCAGCGACACCGGCTCAACCAACCACGCCTACCACACCTACGCAACCAACAACACCGGCAGCGCCAACAACGCCAGACAATCAAACACCAACAGAGGAAGGAACGACGCCGGCAGAAGATCAAACGACTACGCCAGGACAAGATCAAACACCAACAGAGGAAGGAACGACGCCAACGACCCCTCAACAACCGCAAGATCTTATTGATCTAGACGAAGAAGATGTGCCATTGGCCGGACCGAATTCAAAGCCAGCGACGAACAACCAAACAAAATCATCATCCATCGATCCTTGGATGATCGGTTTGATCGTATTGGCCTTGATCGCGCTTGCGGGAGGAGGCTACTATTTCTATCGTAAAAAGAAAGCGGAAGACGAAGTGTTGAAACGCCTTCACTAAGAGGATCAAGAATAAGAATAAAAGTGAAAATGGATGATCCAATCCGTTTTCGCTTTTTTTTATTCAACATATAATAAGGACGGTTTCTTTTCTGTTATAAAACTGTTATTATGATGGATATGAAAGATGGGGGATTTTATGAAAGGTCTTAGAAAAGCGCAAATCGTAATGATGTGGTTGTGGATCATCGTCTGCGTGATCATGACTTGGGCAGCCAACGCGCCCGTATTTCCATACATGTATTTGATCAATGTTGTATTGATCTATGTAATCGGCTCGCTGATGAAACGCCGTTATATGCGAAACAAAAAAATCAGAAAGGGCAGTCAATGGGCTCTTGTTCTGTCCGACCAGGATAATTACGAACTCGTCCGCTTCGATATGCTTGTCGCGGGTGCCGAAGCTTTATTGTCGTTCTTGATGATGTACAATAACCAAGAATTTTTTCAATGGGTGATGATCTTCTCGTTCGATATCATTCTTGTTTATATCGGAATCAACTATGCCGATAAGAAATGGTTCTCGAAAACAAAAGAAGCAAGCATCCAAAACCGGAATTCCAATAAAGCGAAACACGTTTCCACCGCCACCAAGACAAAGAAAAAATATCAAACAGGCAAAAAGAAAAAATAAACTTTCCAAAGATGAAAAGCAGAGTTTAAAGTCTTCCGATCGATTCGGAGCGATTTTCTCTCTGCTTTTTCTCTCTATTTTTTCTCAGATCGAATGCTCAAGCACTCGCTTTTTGAATCCTTCGATATCGGAACATTGTAAAGCTTGAATGCTCAGATCCAGTCGATCGTGCGCCTGAAGCCACTGCAATATTTCGAGATCTGTTTGTTTGGTTTCTATTCTGCCTCGTTCTAAGCCTTGACTAATTCCTTGATCCAAGATCTTCTTCGTCTTTTCTTCCGAAAAATAATTGAAAACATGCTCCATATCGTTCTGACCTCCTTCTTCCAGTTCCTCCCATTTCTCTTTAGGAACGTTCATTGACGACAAGGTGGACAACAAGCGCGCCACCATCGCAAAATGATCCAGCTTCCCTTTGAATGTGAATTCTTTCTTTCCTTGCCGGCTCAGCTTGATGAACTTCGCGATCTCTTTCATATCGCTTTGAAACGATTCGATCGTCTCGTCTTCCAACGCGCCTAGATCGATCACTTTCGCTCGAAAATCGGGAATGAATTCTTCCAATGCCCCTGGCACTTCGATCAGCTCATAAATCGATTTCGCCTTTTCCCATGGCTTTTCCAATCCAAAATACAATACGAAAGTGATCACAGGAACGAGCGGTCTCTTGTGCGAAAGCAGTCTTTGATAGACGCTTGCGTTGTAGTCCATGATCCTTAACGATATTGTACCATCTTTCTGGGTCTGGTTCTCGACGCCGACCATCAAAATACACGCGTTTTCCTTGACCCATTTTTTGAGCATGTCTCTCTCGACTTCCGAGATCATTCCTTCGTTTTGGAAAAGGTCTCGCGTCGTCTCGCGTTCCAGCTCGTTGGCTTGCATCGATTCTAGACCTGGAATCAATAACCGGCAAATATCGGCGAAGATGTCGTCGAACTCCAAGAGATGTTTTTCCAAAATATCTTTGTCGTGATTCATAACAAAACTCCCTTCTAATATTCAATACGACAAAAAACAAAAAAATGAGCCCAAAAAGTAAAAAAACTCAATTTTAAAATTAGAAAAAAAGAAAGATTAAGATAATATAGAAAAGAAAGAAGGACAAATATGAATTATACCTATAAAGCACTACAAAACGGAAGCGACATTCGAGGTGTCGCATTAGAAGGCGTTGACGGTGAAGAAATCAACCTCACCCAACAAGCTGTCAAAGACCTCGCCATGGCCTTTTCCCAATGGCTTCAAGAAAAGACAGGCAAAGAACAAGTCAAGATCGCGATCGGACGAGATTCCCGCTTAAGCGGGCCTACGCTTGAACAAGCCGTTATCGATGGACTCTTGCTTACAGGAGATATGATCCTAGATTGCGGGCTCGCCACCACTCCAGCCATGTTTATGGCCACCCAATTTCCACAATCCAACTGCGATGGAGCGATCATGCTCACCGCCTCCCATTTGCCATGGAACCGCAACGGTATGAAATTCTTTACGAAAGAAGGCGGACTAGAATCCAAAGATATCCTCTCCCTGATCCAGCTTGCCGATACATTGGAAGAAAGTGGAAAACCTTTTGGATCGTTGAGCAAATTCGATCTGATGGACCTATACGCGAACCATCTTCAAAACTTGATCAAAGAACAAGTCCAAGCAGACGATTATGAGCATCCCCTCAAAAATTTGCATATCATCGTGGATGCCGGCAATGGGGCTGGAGGATTTTTTGCCACCAAAGTTCTCGGACCTCTTGGCGCCAACATTAGCGGCAGCCAATTTCTAGAACCTGACGGCCATTTTCCAAACCACATCCCGAATCCTGAAAATAAAGAAGCGATGGAAAGCATTTGCCAAGCAGTCAAAGACCATCAAGCGGATCTAGGCTTGATCTTCGATACCGATGTCGATCGATCCAGCGCTGTCGATGAAAATGGCGATCCGATCGCACGCAACTCGATCATCGCTTTGGCAGCCCTGATCGCAGCCAAAAAAAATCCACACACGACCATCGTCACCGACTCGGTCACAAGCGATGAGCTCCACGACTTCCTCGAACAAAAAGGAATGCGTCACCATCGCTTCAAACGTGGATATAAAAACGTGATCAACGAAGCCATCCGACTCAACCAAGAAGGGATCGACACACAGCTCGCGATCGAAACAAGCGGCCATGCCGCCTTTAAAGAAAATTTCTTTTTAGACGATGGCGCCTACTTAGCCGCCCTCATAGTCGCTTATGCGCTAAAAAACCCATTAAGCAAGACATTGAACGATCTAAAAGAACCTTTGGAAAGCGAAGAAGTCCGCATCAAGATCACAAACAACGATTTTAAAGAGTACGGGGAAAACGTCATTCACGAAATCCATAAAAAAGCAGAACACGCACCCTACATTTCTTTTGCCGATTCGACCTTTGAGGGAGTGCGCCTTAATTTTGATTCTGAACATGGAGATGGATGGCTTCTTGTTCGAATGAGCCTTCACGATCCGATCTTGCCATGCAATTTGGAAAGCAGAAAACAAGGCGGCGTTGAAACGATGAAAACATGGCTCAAAGAAGCCCTATATGACAAAACAGACCTTGATTTGTCCGTTTTGGAAGCATAAAAAGGATTTTGATTGGCGAAGAGCGAAAGTCTTGTTATGATGTGACTAGAACAAAAGAGGCCTTTCGGGGCACCACGCTCAAAGGATTGAAGAAATTCAATGATCATATCGTGGATTTTGCGGGGGTTTCATACCCTTTGATCGTGGCAGCTCCTTATAGGAAGAAAGGATTTAAGAAAAGGAAAACGAAATGGAGGTAAGCGCCTCCGTTTCGTGATTTTTTATACAATGTTATCAAAAGATGTGATATACTAAAGTCAACTAGAGGACTTAATACATTATGAAAACAATTGGTTGGATCTTAATGATCGTAAATACTTTACTAGGATTCTACGCGCTCGTCCTCCATTTGACAGGAGCGAGCTTCGCCACTTCCGTTTGTGTTTTTTTGAGTATTGGAATGACCTTTAAGATTGCTGATCAATTCGAACTTCCGATTCGAAGCGACAGAACGCACGGATGAGTCTGCGTAAGCAGGCTTTTTTTCTGAACAAAGAAAGGCAGAATATGATTTATATATTAGAAGACGACGCATCCATCAAAACGATGCTTTCCTATGCCATCCAAAAAGAAGACGAAACAAAAGGCTTTGAAAAGCCATCCTTGTTTTGGAAAGCCCTCAAAGAAGAAGCTTGCGACCTCATTATCCTTGATTTGATGCTCCCGGAAGAAGATGGGCTCACCATCTTGAAAAAGCTCAAACAAGATCCCAATTGGGAAGATATTCCCGTGCTTATTTTATCTGCCAAAGACAGTGAAGTCGATAAAGCGATCGGACTCGATCTTGGAGCGGACGACTATCTAGCCAAACCCTTTGGCATCATGGAACTCCTCTCTCGCATCAAAGCGATCAAAAGACGCTATGAAAAAACAAAAAAGAAACAGAGCTTCAAACAAATCGGCCCAGTCGTTTTCGATGCAGAAAAACATCAAGTCAAAGTCGACAACGATCCTATCGAACTCTCCTATAAAGAATTCAACCTTCTGCGCGTGTTGATCGAAGCGCAAGGCGCAGTCGTCAAACGCGAAGATCTTCTCGAACAAGTATGGGGACCTTATTATGAAGAATCCCGCACTCTCGATGTCCATATTCGAAAGCTTCGAAAAAAACTAGGAAACGCGGGCACCTTGATCAAGACCGTCAAAAATGTAGGATACCAAATGAGTGATGAATAAAATACAAAGAAAAGAGTGGGACCGCCCACTCTTTTGCTTATAAAAGATGAATATTGTTTTCCTCGCAGATCTCGATCATTTCCTGTGGCCAAAGACTCGCCTGCACTTCGCCAATATGCGCCTTCTTCAAAAGCAACATGCACAATCTCGACTGACCGATCCCGCCACCAATCGTATAAGGAAGTTCGCGATTTAAGATCGCTTGATGAAATGGAAGCGTCTCTCTTTCAAGACAACCTTCGATCTCGAGTTGTTCATGGAGCGAATTCTCATCTACGCGAATACCCATGCTCGAAATCTCCAAAGCTTGCTGTAGCGGCTCATACCAAAATAAAATATCGCCATTCAATTCCCAATCATCATAGTCGGGCGCTCTTCCATCGTGCTTTTCGCCATTGCTCAATCGCTGCCCGATCTTCATGACAAACACACAACCAAGCTCTTTGGTGATCGCGTTTTCTCGCTCCCTAGGCGAAAGATCCGGATAAATATCCAGCAGCTGCTGAGAAGTGACAAAATGAATCGTTTCCGGCAGACGATTGACAGCCTGCGGATATTTATACCACACTTCATGCTCCATGTGCTTGATCACTTTAAAAATCTGCTCCACATGTTTTTTGAGCGTCTGTACGTTCCTTTGCGAAACATCGATCACCTTTTCCCAATCCCATTGGTCAACATAAGCCGAATGCAAATTATCCAGCTCTTCGTCTTTGCGGATCGCGTTCATATTCGTGTACAATCCTTCATTCACATGAAAACCATACTTTTTTAAAGCCATCCGCTTCCACTTGGCTAAAGAATGCACGACCTCGATCGGCTCGTTACTCATTTCTTTCATAGTAAAAGAAACAGGCTCCTCCGAACCATTGAGATCATCATTTAGACCGGAAGAGCGCTCGACGAACAATGGCGCCGAAATCCGCGAAAGACTAAGCTCTCTGCCAAGCTCTTTTTGAAATGTGTCTCGAATATATTTGATCGCTTCTTGCGTCTCGCGAACCGACAAGACAGGATCATAATCTTTAGGTATTGTGATTTGCATAAAAAATCCTTTCCACTCTTTTCATGAATAGTAAAACTATACCACAATATCCCATAATTGGGGTAAAAACTATGAAAAGCAAATGAATTGTTTTTCAAACACTGAAAACGCTATGATAAAAACAAATTGGAGGTTCTTATGAAACTAGAAAATGAATTAGAAGAATTTGCGTTGGCGATGTTTGATCGATCCATCGAAAATCTTAGCGATAAAGAATGCTACGTGATGCTTCTTAATTTCGTAAAAAAACAACTCGCCAAAGCAGAACCAGTCAAAGGAAAGAAAAAACTCTATTATATTTCTGCCGAATTTTTGATTGGAAAACTGCTCTCCAACAACTTGATCAACTTGAAGATCTACCATGAAGTTAAAGATATCCTTGAAAAAAACGGAAAATCTCTCTCCGAGATCGAAGATATCGAATTAGAACCATCTTTGGGAAATGGCGGACTTGGACGATTGGCAGCCTGCTTCTTAGACTCCATCACCACCCTCGATTTATATGCCGATGGTGTTGGCCTCAACTATCACTTAGGCCTTTTCCTGCAAAAGTTTGAAAATAAAGAACAAAAAGAATATCCAAATCCATGGATGAGCGAAGACAGCTGGCTTGAAAAAACCGACGTCCAATTCGAAGTTCCATTCAAAAATCTGACGCTCCCAAGCCGCATGTATGAAATCATGGTTTCTGGATACAATGGAAAAACGAATAAACTCAAATTATTCGATCTTGATACAGTCGATGAGACGATCTTGGAATCTGGCATCGGCTTCGACAAAAAGAATATCGAAAAGAATTTGACCCTTTTCCTTTATCCAGACGACAGCGATGAAGATGGAAGAAAACTCAGGATCTATCAACAATATTTTCTTGTATCTTCGGCTGCCCAAATGATCATGCAAGAAATGAAGGAAAAAAATATCGATCTCCATGAGCTTCATAAATACGCCGTTGTGCAAATCAACGACACCCATCCATCGATGGTCATTCCAGAACTCATTCGTCTATTGATGGAAAATGGACTCGATTTCGAAGAAGCGATGCATGAAGTCGAACAAACGTGCGCCTACACGAACCATACGATCTTAGCAGAAGCGCTCGAAACATGGCCATACCATTATTTAGAAGAAATCGTTCCACAACTGATGCCAATTATTGAAAAACTTGACCAAGTCGCAAAAGAAAGAAGCAACAATGAAGCAACCTTCATTATTGACAAAAACAACAACATCCATATGGCCAGCATGGATATTCATTTCTCCAAGTCGACCAATGGTGTCGCGGCGATCCATACCGATATCTTAAAAAATGAAGAGCTCCATTCGTTCTATGAACTCTATCCAGAAAAGTTCAACAATAAAACCAATGGAATCACATTTAGAAGATGGTTGTTCGAAGCCAATCCTGAACTCACCAAATTTTTAGACGAGCGCATTGGAGAAGGCTATAAAAAAGACGCTCTCGAATTAAGAAAACTGCTTGAATACAAAGACGATCTCAAAACGCTCGATGAACTTAGAGCGATCAAGCACATCAAAAAACGCCAGCTCAAGACGTATTTGCGAGAAAAACAAAATATCGAAATCGACGACCACTCGATCTACGACATCCAAATCAAACGTCTACACGAATATAAACGCCAACAAATGAATGCGCTCTATATTATCGATCAATATTTGAGGATCAAGCGCGGCGAATATCCAACCCATCCGATCACGTGCATTTTTGGCGCAAAAGCCGCACCAGCCTACATTTTAGCCAAAGATATCATTCACGTCATCTTGACCCTTGCCGAGCTCATCGACCAAGATGAAGTAGTCAAGCAACATCTTAGAGTTGTGATGGTTGAAAACTACAACGTGACGAAAGCCGAAAAACTCATTCCGGCTGCCGATATCTCGGAACAGATCTCGCTTGCCTCCAAAGAAGCGAGCGGTACGAGCAACATGAAATTCATGCTCAATGGGGCTGTGACCTTAGGAACGGATGATGGAGCCAATGTCGAGATCCACGACTTAGTCGGAGACGATAATATTTATATTTTTGGCGCCAAAGCCGATGAAGTCATCGACCACTATAAAAATCAAGACTACCATTCATATGATCTCTATCGACAAAACGCGCATATCCAAGAACTCGTCGACTTTATCACGAGCGATAAAATGATGGATCTTGGCAATCCAGAATTGCTCCAAGCCGTACACGACGATCTCATCAACAAAGACTGGTTCATGACCCTTCTTGATGTAGAAGCGTATATCGAAGAGAAACATAAGATCATGGAAGCGTACGAAGACCGTCTTGCTTGGTCGAAAAAGATGCTTGTCAACATCGCCATGGCCGGCTATTTCTCGAGCGACCGCACGATCGAACAATACAACGAAGACATTTGGAAACTTGAAAAATAATCAAAGGAGAAAAATATGAACAACAGTGCATTTGGAACGACCGTTAAAGCTGGCATTTCGTTTGGAAGCGCCTTAGCGATGGTCATCAGCTATGTCAATTGGCATTCGATCTTCTGGGCGATCATACATGGATTGCTCGGATGGATCTATGTCATCTATTTCATTATTTTTCACTAACGAGGAAGCGCGTCTTCCTCTTTTTTTTGTTAAAATGAAAAGAAGAAAAGGAAGATGATCGAAATGAAGTCGAAAAAGAAACAAGAAAACAAATCCAATGTGCTTTTTCATCCCGAATGTCTGTATTCTGAAACGCCGAACGAATCATTTAAGCTACATGTCCTGCAATTTGTCCAATTCGATGAGCCAAAACGAAGAACGCCATGCATTCTCTTGATCCAAGAAGGTCCCTTTTTTTTACCTTCATTAGTAAAATTCGCAAAGAAAGGGTATACGATCGCGCTTGTCGAGCTTCGAGCGAACGATCGCTTTCCCAATGTCATCTACGATATAAAGGAAGCTGTTCGCTACATGAAGAAGAATGCAGGCACCTACAACATCGATCCAGATCAGATGGTTTTGATGGGAGGTGAAGCGGCCGTGCTTGCAGGTTTTACGTCCCTTTCACATCGTCTGGATCAAAGCGAGGAAGACTGCCAGATCCACGCGATCATCGATCTATATGGCAAAGTTGAACCATCCCAAGAAGAGGTAGAACTCGATGAAGAAGCGCATCGTAAATGCTGCAAAAACTATTTGTTCGAAAACTTTGGACCGATCTTGATCGTTCATGGAAAAGAAGATCCGATCGTGCCGATCGAGCAAAGCGCAAGACTATATAAAGCGCTCAAAAAAGCGAACAAAGAGACGCAGATGATCATTCTTGAAAAAGAAGGGCACGGCGGTCCGGCGTTTTGGAGCAAGAAAATGCGCAACCACTATGATCGATTCATTAAATCTTGTTTTCAGAAATGAAACATTTTCAAACGATATTGAAATCATTTTCAATTAGTGGTAACTTAAACAGTATCAGAAATGGAGATGAGATCATGGATATCAAATTTGAAGAAGCTAAGACACTAAAGGAAAAACCAACAGGAGCGCTAGGCTTTGGAAAAATATATACCGATTATATGTTTATTGCGGATTATGACGCTGATCAAGGCGGATGGCACGATGCGAGGATCGTTCCATTTGGACCGATCGAGCTATCGCCAGCCAGCATGGTCCTTCATTATGCGCAGGAAACGTTTGAAGGATTGAAGGCCTATCGTACTAAAGATGGTGTGATCCAGTTGTTCCGTCCCGAAATGAATGCCCGTCGCTTTATGAATTCGAATGAACGTCTTAGCATGCCTAAAGTGCCAGAAGACATGTTTATAGACGCAATCAAGGCATTGGTTGAAGTGGAAAAAGACTGGGTGCCTAACGAAGAAGGAGAATCGCTCTATATTCGTCCTTATATGTTTGCGACAGAAGCGAGCGTTGGCGTACATCCTGCCACATCCTATAAATTTGTTATTATTTGTTCGCCAGTAGGCGCATACTACCCAGAAGGAGTCAATCCTGTCAAGATCTGGGTCGAAGACGAATATGTTCGGGCCACACCAGGCGGCACGGGATTTACAAAGTGTGGAGGCAACTACGCTGGTTCTTTGAAAGCGCAAGAAAAAGCCGAAGAGCAAGGCTATACCCAAGTGCTTTGGTTAGATGGTGTTCATAAAAAATACGTGGAAGAAGTCGGATCGATGAACGCGATGTTCGTGTTTGGAAATACAATTGTGACAGCGCCGATCGATGGAACCGTCCTTCCAGGCGTAACACGCGATTCGATCATCCATCTTTTAAAGGATTGGGGCTATACGGTCGAAGAACGCCATATGCCTATCGATGAGCTGATGGAAGGCGCGAAAAATGGAAAGCTGACAGAAGCGTTTGGAACGGGTACAGCTGCTGTAATTTCACCAATTGGGGAACTTTGCTTCAAAGGAGAAAAAGCGGTGATCAATGACTTTAAAACGGGAGATCTGACACAAAAACTTTATGATACTTTAACAGGCATTCAATGGGGCAATGTTGAAGATCCATTTGGCTGGACGCAAGAAGTCGTTCGTATCCAAGAATAATAAAAGAGAAAAAGAAAAAAGATTCATCCCAGCGGAAGAATCTTTTTTAACGCTTGCGCGATCAGGAAGGCGATCTCTTTTTGACCTTCTTGACTCGGATGCACTCCATCAAAAGAAAGCCAAGACGTTTTAGAAAGGGAATAGAGATCGATGACAGGTAAGCCTTCCTCTTTACCTGCTTCGAGCACAATCTCTCTGATCTCTTTGAGCTTGTGATCTTCATAAACACCAACATTCATTTTGATCGGAGTGATCAAGATCACCAAAGAAGAGGCGTATTCACCAATCAAATCGAGCAGCTCTACCTTGAACGTTTTTTTGCTCGTCCAATACCATACATCATTGGCGCCAAGAAACAATAAAACGACATCGAAGGAAGAAGCGAGGCTTCTTAAAAAGGCATTCGTGCGTGTATAGGCCATATCAAATTGAGATTGAAGTGTCGCGCCGCTGCTTCCTAAGTTGTAAATAGTGGCTTCGGGAAAATACGCTCGCAATAAAGCGGGATAGCTTTCCGTATCCGGAGAGGCAAGCCCCCAGCCTTCTGTGATCGAATCTCCAACGCATGCGATAGAAAAAGGATTCATACGAATAAAATATCACATAATTTAAGCGGAAATATCGTAAAAATATGGGTTAAGGTGTACAATACACATAATTGAAAGGGGAGATCGCATGCAAAATTGGAAAGCATTCATCACCAACATGCTGATCTATTGGAGCGTGGGGTTCGCTTTGATCTTGCTGTATCATGAACAATATGAAGCTTGTCTGTTCTTGCTGATGATATTTGGATTCAGTTCATGGCTGAAATGGATCCTACATGGGAAAGAAAAAAATGAAGAAACCGACTCATAAATTTACATTTTCTTTCAAAGAATTTCATTCTCTCGCTTTACAAACTCGATTTTAAAGCGTATGATACAACCATACAAATAAACCGATGACGAAGAGATCAAACAGAATGCTGTGCTGAAGCGAATCCGGGAGGGTGCAAGCCGGAGAGCAAACGGTTCTGCAAATGGACTTCTAAGGGCGAGGTGAAATTAAGTATCCAAGCCGGGACTTTCCCGTTATAGAAAGATGAATGTGTTGGCATTCGTAAAGTGGGTATTCGTTGATACCAATTCAGGTGGTACCGCAGAATTGAAATTCTGTCCTGTGTCGTAAGATACAGGACTTTTTTGTTTAAGAACCATTTTATGAAAGTCTCTGAAGAAGAAGGAGAAAAAACTATGAAAACAAGATCTTTAAAACTATTATCCGCATTTTGTGTGTCGGCGACGCTTCTGACAGGCTGTTCTTCTGCTGAGAAAAAAGTACCTAAAGTTGGAGTAGCGCAAATCGTATCCCATACCTCTTTGAATACGATCCGTGACGCGTTCAGCGACCGTATGGAAGAATTAGGCTATAAAGATGGAGAAACGATCGAATACGATTATGCCGACGCGGCAGGGCAGCCATCGAATTTGACATCGATCATGTCTCAATTTTCCGATGAGGGCAGCGATGTGATCGTCGCGATCGCCACACCGACCGCTCAAGCGGCCGCGAATTACGCGGATACGATCCCTGTCGTTTTTTCGGCGGTATCGGATCCTGTTGGGGCTGGCCTCGTCTCTTCTTTAGAGAAGCCAGGGGGAAATATCACGGGAACAAGCGATGAAGTGCAAGTCGACCAGATCATCGACCTAGCGCTTCAGATCAATCCAGACTTAAAAACGATGGGCTTCTTATACAATGCGGGCGAAGCCAACTCGGTATCGAATTTAGAAAAAGCGAAAGCGTATTGTAAAGAGAAAAATATTGAATTGATCGAAGGAACTGGAAAAGATATGACAGAATTGCAGTCCTCCGCTTCGGTTCTTGTTGAAAAAGTCGACGCGATGTTTTCTCCAAATGACAATACAGTCGCTTCCGGTTTCGTGGCTTTGTCCAAGATCGCTATGGACGCGGGCATTCCTTATTACACAGGCGCCGATTCTATGGTGCAGGATGGAGGCTTTGCGACGGTTGGCATCAACTACGACGAGCTTGGTCATGAAACGGCCAATATGGTCGATGAGATCTTAAAAGGCAAAAAAGCCGGCGATATCCCAGTCAAAGTATTCAAGGACGATTTAAACATTTATGTGAATAAAGCGTATTTAGAAAAACTGAACATCACATTGCCAGAATCGATCCAGAACGACGATAATTTGGTCATGGTAGGTGAATAGACGATGTCGCTTGCGATCTTAACAAAAGCTGCTGAGCTCGGCTTGATCTTCGCTGTTCTTTCCTTAGGCGAATATATTTCCTTTCGTGTCATGGATACTCCCGATTTGACGGTGGATGGATCCTTCGCGACAGGCGGCTGTGTATGTGCGATGTTTACGATCAATGGCCACCCCATTCTAGGTTTGATAGCCGGCTTTCTTGCCGGCTGTCTTTGTGGTTGTATCACCGCCTTTTTACAGACAAAAATGAAGATCCAGCCGCTTTTGGCAGGCATTTTGACGATGAGCGGATTGTATTCGATCAATATCCGCATCATGCAGGGAGCTCCAAACGTCTCCTTGTTTTCGAGCAACAAGCTCAAACCAGTTTGGACGCTTCTGTCCAATGCGAATACGCAATTGTTCGTTTTGATCGGAATCGTGGCTCTTGTCGCTTTTCTGCTCTATATTTTCTTTAAGACCAATCTAGGCCTGATGCTTCGAGCCACAGGAGACAATGAAGAAATGATCCGCGCTTCAAGCGTCAATGTGGATTCGATGAAGTTTCTAGGTTTAGGCTTATCGAACGCGATCGTCGCTTTATCGGGCGCTCTTCTTGTTCAATACCAAAATTTTGCCGATGTCACGAGCGGAACGGGCATGTTGGTTCTAGGGCTTGCGGGCATCATCGTTGGTGAGACGATCTTTCGCAAACACACGATCGCTTCTGGATTGTTGGCTGCCGTGTTTGGAGCGATCTTATATCGGATTTTATATACGATCGCGCTCAAGCTTGGGTTCGCGGCGACCGATATGAACCTTGTCTCCGCGGTATTGGTCGCTGTCACGATCTCGATTCCGCATCTAAAAAAGCTAAGGAGGAAGAACCGTGCTTAAACTCGAGCATATCAACGTCATCTACAATGAAGGAACAAAGCTTGAAAAAAGAGCGCTGGACGATGTGTCGGTCCATATTCGTCCTGGCGAATTCGTGACTATCTTAGGAAGCAATGGCGCAGGAAAAAGCACCTTCTTTAATGTGATCACAGGCCAAGCGCCGACCCAATCCGGGAACGTCATTCTCGATGGTAAAGACATCACCCATGAAAAAGAGCACATTCGTTCGAAAACGATCGGACGCCTCTTTCAAAATCCGGCCCAAGGAACAGCGGCAGGCTTGACGGTTGAAGAAAATCTAGCTCTTTCTGCCCACAACAACGCCTCCTTGTTCTCTTTTGCGGTCAAGAAAAAAGATATCGCCTTGTTCCAAAAGAAGCTGAAAGTGCTCAATATGGGTCTAGAAGAACGCTTGAAGACGCCAATTGGCTTGTTGTCGGGCGGACAAAGACAAGCAGTCGCCTTGATCATGGCAGTTCTCAATCCGCCAAAGCTCTTGCTTCTTGACGAACATACGGCCGCGCTCGATCCGAAAAGCGCCAAAACGATCTTGGAAATCACCGACCAGCTTGTTCGAAGCGAACAAATGACAGCGTTGATGATCACTCACAATATGTCGGACGCTTTAAAATATGGGGATCGGCTTTTGATCTTCAATGATGGAAAGATCACCAAAGATTTTTCAAAAGAGGAAAAGGAAAAGCTCAAGCCAGCTGATCTATTGGAATTTTATGAAGTTTGACACATAAAGTGAGGAATGGTAGACTAAAAGCACGAGGTAAATGTTATGAAATCAATGGTAGACGAATTAAATAGCGTTCCTGTTCGTAAAACCGTTAAGACAACGATTGAATACGACTGCAAAAAACCAGAAAAAGAAGATGAAGTATTCGATGCGGTACGAGATATCGTAACGAACCATTTGGATGATTTCTCAAAGATCACATATGATCTAGATCCAACACGTCATACTGTGAAAGTCGAATTGAACGAACAAAAATAAACACGAAAAGCACGGATATTCCGTGCTTTTTTTGGATCATGAATCGACTTTCATTCTCGACATGAAATAGAAAAATTTGCCAAGCGCGTATTTTTGAAGATCGATCCATTCCTGCTTCGAAATCGAAGAGCCAGCCTGCATGATCTCCATCATACCACTTGGAAACTTAGCTAAAAGGTTGGATGAGACAAATCCATTTCTTTGATAGAATTTTTTGCGCGCGATGCGCTGCGCGAAGTGTGCAGCCTTTTCATCCAGCTGTTCAATCATCAATACGATCTTTTGATTCGCGTACTTTTCCTGGATCGCCTCGAGCTTGTTCAGAAATCGCGAGATATTCCACTAAAACAAGATCTCTGTATGGAATTACGATAGAGAATCCCAACAATTCTTCCTTGATAAAAAAAGCGAATAAAACAGCTTTTTTTCTTTTTATGCTGTGCTTCAGCAAAAAGAACGGTTTTCATTTTTTATTTCTCCAATCTATTTGTCAAGGAGAACAATAAGGGATACAGTAACTGTAAAGTCAAGGTGAAACTATGAAAGATGAAAACTATAAATTCTCAACAGGAGAATTTGCCAAACTCAATGGGATCAATAAACGAACACTTCATTATTACGATGAGATTGGTTTATTTTCGCCAGCCATAAAAAAAGAAAATGGCTACCGATACTACACGTGTTTTCAAATCGTGGAACTCGAATGGTCATGACGCTTCGAAAAGTAGGATTGTCGATCGAGGAAATCATAGAATATCAAAAAAATCCGTCCAAAAAATCATTTTCAGAAATCGTTCTCGAAAAAAGGAAGACGATCCAAAAATCGATCGAGGAATTGCAGAAAGCGCAGGCTTTCTTGGAACAAAAGTCCAAAATACTCGATATGAGCCTTCATGCGAAGATTGGAGAGATCGAAGAATTGAGGGTTCCGGCCCAAAAGATCTTATTGAGCGAGCCGATCCAAGGATCCTATGGAGAAAGCGACTTCAAGAAGGCGGGCGCCTTTTCGATGCGTCTTAAATCGATCTTTGGTTTGTTCGATAGCTTTGGAAGCCGTATCGAAATCAATAAGATCAAAGAAGGCAAGTTCCAGGACTATGATCGTTTTTTTGCGTATGGAAACGATCGGCAAGAAGAGTGAGATGAGATCCGCCCAGAAGGAACGTATCTTCGAACCTACTCTCTAGGCGATTGGAACCATCTGAAAGAAACGTATCGAAAGATCATCCAATACGCCAAAGCGAAAGGATATGAACTAACGGGATATGCCTACGAAGAAGGGCTCAATGAAATGAGCATTGCTTCAGAAAACGAGTATATGACTATGATCACGATTGGTGTAAAAAAGAAGGAGAATGCTTGAAACGGCATTCTCCTTTTATGGTTTCTTTTTAAATAATGAGCCAAGCAATACCGCGATCACGAGCGCGCCCGCGCCTACAAACAAAAATATGTTTTTATTGGTAAAAGCGAACGTGATCAACATCGCAGAAGCTAAAAAATAAAAGATCATTGAAACATAATTCATGCGATTTTCTCTTTCGATCTTGTCTCCATCGGCTTGATTTCTTTTTTATAGGTCTGGATCAAGTAAGCAACACCCATGATGAGCGCGACAGTTTCCGCGATCGGGAAAGCGAGCCAAACCATATCCAAAGAATGCGCGATAGAGAGAAAATAAGCCACAGGCAGAAGGACGACAAGCTGACGGATCAAAGAAATCAGCAAAGAACGGACTCCATGACCAAACGCTTGCTGGACAGTCGAGCAAATGATCGAGATCCCCGCCAACAAAAAGTGCGTCGAAATGATCCGCAAAGCCGGAACTCCAATATTGAGCATCGTTTCCGAAGCGTTGAAGATCCCAAGCAGCGTTGCTGGCATCCATTGGAAGATAAGAAATCCAATGACCATGATTAAAGACGCGTAAAACAAGGAAAGCTTGATCGTATCCATGATCCTTTTTGGCTTGTGAGCGCCAAAATTGTAGGCCAAGATCGGCACCATCCCATTGTTGAGCCCAAAAACAGGCATGAATACAAAGCTTTGCAGTTTGAAGTAAACGCCAAAGACAGCCGCAGCTGTTGTCGAGAAGCCGATCAAGATCTTATTCATACCGAAAGTCATGATCGAACCGATCGAAGACATCAAGATGCTCGGAACACCAATACTATAGATTTGACGAATGACAGGCATCTTGAGCCTGAAATCGTGAAAAGAAAGCTGGACCTCCGGGTTGAATTTATGATTGAGCAAGATTCCAAGCAAAGCGCCACAAATTTGACCGATCACAGTCGCAACAGCAGCGCCTGCGATACCGAGCCGAGGCGCCCCGAACAAGCCAAAAATAAAGATCGGATCCAAAACGATATTGATCAAAGCGCCAGCCGCTTGTGTATACATCGTCAAGATCGTCCTGCCTGTCGATGCGAGAAGTTTCTCGAAAGCGATCTGGATAAAAAGTCCGATCGAAATCACCGAACAGATCCGCATATAAGCGGTTCCTCCTTCTACGATTTCGGGAACATTGGTTTGCATCGCGAAGAAATTCCGGCAAAAGACGATCCCTAAGATCGCGAATACAAGCCAAGACATCAACGCTAAAAACACCGAATGATCCGCGATATCTTTCACCGCTTTATGTTTTTTTTCGCCAAGTGCTCGAGAAAGAAGCGCGTTGACACCGACTCCCGTGCCGACTGCCACCGCGATCATCAAGTTTTGATAAGGGAACGCGAGCGAGACGGCCGTCAGTGCGTTTTCACTGATCTGAGCAACGAACATCGAGTCGACCACGTTGTATAAAGCTTGTACGAGCATCGAAATGATCATTGGGATCGACATCGTGACGAGCAGCTTATTGACAGGCCAGACTCCCATCTTATTTTCCTTCATGTCCATCATTACACCCTCCTAATTCATTTAATTATACGGAAGATTGTTAGATGTTCAATCCATTCATGATAAAATGCCCACGAGGAGGGAATTTATGCCGTTATCCACACCCGTCAAAAACGTGATTCGTTTGAGTATTCCGGCGATTCTTGCCGAACTTTCTTCCACTTTGATGCAGTATATCGACGCGAGCATGGTCGGCTCGTTAGGAAAAGTCGCTAGCGCATCGATCGGCCTTGTCGCTAGCAGCACATGGCTGATCAATGGGATCGGTATGGCGTGCGCGACCGGTTTTGCCGTGCAAGTCGCACAAAAGATCGGCGCCGATCAAAAAGGACAAGCTAGAACGATCGTCTCATCCGCTAGAAAAGCGAGCTTTTTGCTTTCGATCTTCATGGTGGCAAGTGGGATCGCTCTTTCAAGACCTTTACCTATTTTGCTGCAAGGAGATGCGCCCGTGCGTATAGGCGCTAGTCAATACTTTTTTGTTTTTGCTTGTTCGCTGCTCTTCGTCTATTCTAGACAGCTTTCCAGTATGATCTTGCAATGTGCAGGCGACATGAAGACCCCAAGCAAGCTCAATATTTATTTATGTGGTTTGGATATCTTGTTCAATGCCTTTTTTATCTTCTTTTTGCGCCTAGGTGTGCTCGGAGCGGCTTTAGGGACCGCCTGCTCAGAAATCTTGATCAGCGTATGGATGTTCAAAGCCGTCGATTTTCATTTTGAAGGGATCCATAAAGAAAAGGAATCGGGAGCGAAAATCCAGAAAACGGCTCTTCGTATCGGTTTGCCTATCGCTTTGGAAAAGTCGGTCGTCAACTTGGCTCAGATCTTGCTGATCTGCATCATTTCGCCACTAGGAACGGTCTCGATAGCGGCCAATTCTCTTGCGGTGAGCGCCGAAAGTCTTTGCTATATGCCTGGCTTTGGGATCGGCAATGCGGCAACGACGCTCGTGGGCCAAAGCATCGGAGCCCGTCAGCCTGAGCAAGCCAAACAATATGCTTATACCGCAACGCTTCTAGGGATCGGGTTTATGAGCTTTATGGGCGTGTTGATGTTTATAGGAGCTCCTTTGATTTTTAGGATGCTCACAAACGATCCAGAAGTGCAAGCTCTAGGAGCTCAAGTGCTGCGGATCGAAGCGTTCGCGGAACCGTTTTTCGCTTCAAGCATCGTGATCGCTGGCGCTTTGCGGGGCATTGGCGATACGTTGGTACCTAGCCTTTACAATTTGATCAGCATGTGGGGCGTGCGGATCGTTCTTTCTTTTTTGCTCGCCTCGCGTTTTGGGCTTCCAGGCGTATGGAGCGCGATGGCGATCGAACTTGTATTTAGAGGAATATTGTTTATTGTTCGTCTTTTTCGCAAAGATTGGAAGAACTCTTCTTTATTTGAAGCAAAAAAGGAAGGACCCCATCTAGACTCGTCAAGATCTTAGTGGCTTTTTCAGCGAATTCCGGATCCGGGAATTTTAGATCCGGCACACATAAAACAGGGATGTTGGCTCGATAAGAAGCGAGGATCCCGCTTTCTGAATCTTCTAAAACGAGAGCTTCTTCAGGCTTGGATCCGACTTTTTCGCAAGCTTTCAAAAAGATATCAGGATGCGGTTTTCCGTTCTTGATCTCATCGCCGCAAATCGAATCGGTAAAATAGTCGGTAAGTCCAGCTTGGGCGAGGATCTTATTGACGCGTTCTCGGCTAGAGCTCGTGGCTAGAACGATCGTATACGAATTTTTCTTCAAATACTGAAGCAGGGATACTAAGCCTTGTTTTAGAGGGATGCCTTGGTTTTCGAATGTATCTTGGATATATTGGTTTACATTGTCGGCGACTTTGTTTTCGTCCAACACGTCTCCATACCATTCTTTGATCTGGGCTCGGATCACTTTAGCTTGTTTTCCTAAAAACAGTTTGTAGCGTTCCATAGAAAAAGGGATCCCATACTTTTCAAACTCATGGACATACCCGTTGTATGTTACTCTCTCGCTATCGATGATTAAACCATCCATGTCGAAAATTATTGTATTTATCATAAAATTCCTCTTTTCTTTCTTATATTCTATGGGGTTTTTCTTGGAAAAGATAGTTCACTCTTTGTTTTTCGAAGAAAAAATAATAAAAGAAAGAAAGGATTTGAAAATCGTAAAAAATATTGAAGGAATCTGTCTATAACAATTAAATAAAATCGCGAATATTTAAATATAAGTATAAAAACTCAAACTTACCTCCGGTAAAGTGCAAGTATATTAAAAATAATTAAAAAATAGGATAAAAAATGAAATTTTACTCAAGTAAATACTAGACATCTTTCTGGGATTGGTTTATTATACAAGTGTGAAGAAAGATAAAGATTACTTAGCAGCAACCAATCGATCTCTCTTTGCTGGAAAAGGAGGACTACATACTGAATAGGAACAAAGTGAACCCACATGATCACAATGACTATGGAATGAAGCCTCCAAAGGTCAAGCCAGTCCCTCATAATAGTTTTGATTAAGATAATCCGACTGGAATGGCTTTATACCTGCCTTTTGATGCGAAACTCTCTATATTTCTTCCTAATTAAAAACGGTCAAAAAGCAGAGATCATCTAAACTACGAATACACGTCGCATACGGTAACATCATAATATTCCCTAGCAGCACGTATTGTGAGCGTATAGGTAGAATTCCCAATGGATGATAAACAGTAAACATTTTATTAAAATATTCCTCTAAAAATTCACTTAATTGTAAAATCATTAATCCAGAATAAAGAAGCAGACTTCCCACCTGCTTCTTTATTTTTTTAGCGATCTATTGTATAATGATATAACGAAAGAAGGTTTTTATGTCTCTAGATTTTAGCAAGGAAGCTTTGCCTCTCTATGTCCAGTTAAAGACGATCATCAAGAATAGAATTTTAGACGGGACTTATGCCTATGGCGATCTGATCCCTTCTGAAAGCGAATTCGAACGTCAACACAATATTTCACGTATCACGGTGCGTCGCGCTATTTCAGACCTTGAAAAGGAAGGCTATGTCATTCGCTCCCGTGGAAAAGGAACGCATGTGATCTACAATCATAACTTACCTGAACAATTCAATCGGATCCGCTCTTTCACCGATGAAATGAAGCATTTCAATATGAAAGCGGGCACTTCCTTTTTAGAAGTCGGGCTTGTCATCCCACCAAAAGAGGTACAGATCGCATTTGATCTTGAACCCGATGAAAAAGCGTTTTGCCTAAAGCGGGTCCGGACAGGAAACGGAAAGCCGATCGTTTATTTTGAAAACTATTTTCCAACTTATTTAGATCTTCCGATCGACGATACGCTTTATAAAAATTCCGTATATACTGTATTGAATGAAAAAGGGATCATGCAGCCTGTCCGCGCGATCGAGAATTTTAAAGCGCGCAACGCAGATGAAGATATCGCAAAAAAATTGTGCGTGGCGAAAGGCGATGCGACGTTGATCCGCACTCGATATGGGTATAATCGAGAAAATGAATTGATCGAATATACGATCGCGCATTATCGTGGAGATATCTATTCTTTTTCGGTCGAACTCACAGAATAAAGACGCAAGTCTTTTTTCTTTTCGAACTTATTGTAAAAAAAAATAAGAAAAATAATAAAATAGAAACAACGAAAGGGGGATATGATGTATCAATGGATCAACGGGAATTCCTATATGAATCAAGTTACGTTTTATCCGACCAACATTACGCTCAACAGTACGGCGGCCTCTCATTTTTCCAATGTTCGTTATGTGCGGATCGGGATCGATCCTCAAAAAAAGAAAGTCGCGATCATGCCTGTTGAAAAAAGTGTGATCGAGAGGAATTGTATCCCAAAAGAGCAGCTGCAAAAGATCTCGATCGGGAAAGGGTATGGTCGCATCAGCAATAAAGCGATCATGCATCAAATCTACACGACTTTGCATGTCGATGTGGACACACGAAAATATCCCGCTACATTTGATGAAGAAAACAACTTGTTAGAGATCGACTGCACGAACGAGATATGAGGTGATTGAAATGTTCGGAATGAATGCTGTATGGATCTGGCTAGGCATAGCGCTTGTTGCTTTGGTGCTTGAAATACTGACTCCAAGCGCTTTAGTGAGTATTTGGTTTTGCGTCGGTGCTTTGATCGGAGCGCTGCTTGCCTTGTGCAAAACTTCCTTCGAGATCCAGATCGTCGGATTTTTTATCGTATCGATCGTATCGATGTTGGTCGTTCGACCGATCGCTTCCCGGTATTTGCGAGGAAACATCGTTCCGACCAACGCGGATAGGATGATCGGACAAGTCGGGACACTGACTAAATCGATCGAGGACGGACACTGGGGAGAAGTTTATATTTTATCGACATACTGGTCGGCGACCTCTTGCTCGAATGAACCGATCAAAAAAGGAAGCAAAGTCAAAGTATGTTCGATCGAAGGGGCGAAACTCGTCGTCGAGCCGCTTCATAAATAAAGGAGAGAATATGATTAAACTGATTGTGATTGTTTTGTTTATTGTTTTGGTGATTGGAATCTTGATGAGCGTTATTCGCATCGTTCCTCAAGCTAACGCTTATGTCGTAGAACGTTTAGGCGCCTACTATGCAACATGGCATACAGGGATCCATTTTCTCGTTCCATTTCTTGATAGAATCGCAAATAAAGTGACCTTGAAGGAAGTTGTTAAAGATTTTGAGCCGCAACCAGTGATTACGAAGGATAATGTGACGATGATGATCGATACGGTCGTTTACTTCCAGATCACAGATCCTAAGCTGTATACCTATGGTGTCGTTAATCCGATCAACGCGATCGAAAATTTGACAGCGACAACGCTAAGAAACATTATTGGCGACCTTGAACTCGATGAAACGCTGACTTCCCGCGATATCATCAACACAAAGATGCGCTCGATCTTAGATGAGGCGACCGATCCTTGGGGAATCAAGGTCAGCCGTGTCGAAGTCAAAAACATCATTCCGCCGCACGATATTCAAGAAGCGATGGAAAAACAAATGCGGGCAGAGCGCGAACGCCGTGAATCGATTTTAAAGGCGGAAGGAGAAAAACGTTCTCAAGTTCTCAAAGCAGAAGGGCAAAAGGAAGCGACGATCTTGTCGGCAGTCGCGAAAAAGGAAGCGATGATCGCAGAAGCCGAAGGAAAGGCCAAAGCGATGGAAGCGATCTACGAAGCGCAAGCCCGTGGTATTGCCATGATCAAAGAAGCGAATCCGACCAAAGAATATATGATGCTCCAAGGCTTGAAGGCGTATTCAGAGCTTGCGGATGGAAAAGCGACCAAACTGGTCGTTCCTACAGAGCTGCAAAGTCTTGCTTCTTTCCTTACATCCGCTAAAGAATTTACAAACTTAAAAAGCGAAGAAAAAGAGTGATCTTCGCTTCTTTTTTGTTGTGGTTAGAGCTCTTTTCAGATTCTAAGGAGAGTGATACAATTACACTGTTTATGGAGGAATAACACTATGTGGAGTGAATCAATTAAATTTATTGGTGCGAACGATCATACACTTGATTTGTTTGAAAACCAGTATCCACTTGAATATGGAGTTTCATATAACTCGTATGTGATCTTAGATGATAAAGTTGCTGTCATGGATACGATCGATATCCGAGAAAGCGAAGCTTGGCTCAACACGCTCAAAGAAGAGCTCAACGGAAGAGAAGTCGATTATTTGATCGTTTCTCACATGGAACCCGATCATGCGGCCAATATTGATACGCTATGCAAACTCTATCCAAATATGAAGGTTGTAGGGAATGCGACGACATTTACGATGATCAACAATTTCTTTGAGATCGATGGACTCGAACAAAAGAAACATGTTGTCAAAGAAGGAGATACGCTTTCATTAGGAAAGCATACTTTACAATTTTACATGGCGCCGATGGTGCACTGGCCAGAAGTCATGATGACATATGTACCAGAAGAAAAGGTGCTCTTTTCCGCGGATGCGTTCGGTAAATTTGGCACGCTTGATGTCGAAGACGATTGGGCGACAGAAGCGAGACGCTATTATTTCAATATTGTTGGTAAATATGGCATGCAAGTGCAAACCGCTCTTAAAAAACTTTCTGGACTCGAGATCAATGTGATCTGCCCGCTGCATGGACCGATCTTAACGGAAAATCTTGGCTACTATTTGAATCTTTACAATACGTGGAGTTCTTATCAGCCGGAAGAAGATGGGGTCTTGATCGCGTATGCGACGATCTATGGACATACCAAAGAGGCGGCTTACGATCTTAAAAAGATGATTGAAGCGACAGGGCAAAAAGTCAAGATCCTTGAATTGAATCGAGTGCCTGTCTCTGTTGCGATCGGTGAAGCGTTCCGCTATTCGAAGCTTGTTTTGATGTCGTCGAGCTATGATGCCGGAGTATTCCCAGCTATGGAATTATTCTTGCTTGAATTGAGCCACAAAAATTTCCAAAACCGCAAAGTCGCGATCGTTGAAAATGGTTCTTGGGCGCCAAGCGCGGGCAAGACGATCAAATCGTATGTCGAGAAGTGGAAGAATATCGATCTTGTCGAGCCGGTGATCACGATCCGCTCTAAAGCAAAAAAAGCTGACGAAGAAAAGCTGGAAGCTCTCGCCAAGACGATCTAAGCAAGTTTCACAATCGATTCTTGAATACTACATTGCAAAAGATAGTAAAGTATTGCTTAAACGAAAGATGAATTCTTCCTTTTTATTTCCTATAAAGTTGCTATAATTTGGTTAAGGAGGAAGTTATATATGGTAATCCTTTATACTTCTCCTGGGTGCGCTAGTTGTCGAAAGGCAAAACAGTGGCTCAAAGATAATCATATTGATTTTGTCGAAAAAAATATTTTTTCAAGTGTGTTAAAAGAAAGTGAGATCAAGTACTTATTGTCAAGGTGCGAAAATGGTACCGAAGATATCATTTCCGTACGTTCAAAAGTGTTTCATTCTTTAGAGAAAGGGATTGATGACTTCTCGACAAAAGAATTGATTGCTTTGATTCAAAAGAATCCTTCAATTTTAAAACGTCCGATTCTTTTATCAGAGAACAGTATGGTGATTGGGTATGATGATGATGAAATTACGACCTTTACACCTCGAACTGTACGCAGTCAAACCACTCACGACCGCACACCAGGAAGCTTTAAAGACGAAGTTGACTCTGGCATCAACCAAAATGAAATGCCAGGAACGATTCATCTGCGTTCATTTTAAAATCTCTTACTCGTAAGAGATTTTTTTTAAGATTATAAATAAACAGTATATAACACTTGACAACAGTTAAATACTGTTATATTCTGTTTACAGATGAAGGAGACCGCATGCAAATCATCATCCATACAACAAGCTATGTACCGATCTATGAACAGATCGTCGATCAAATTAAAGCCGGGATCCGCGAAGGAAGCTTCCAAGAAAACGAGCATCTTCCTTCCGTACGTTCATTAGCCAAAGAGTTGAAGATCAGCGCTTTGACCGTAAAAAAAGCCTATGACGCCCTTGAAGAAGAGGGATTGATCCAAACTGTTCATGGAAAAGGAAGCTATATCAAACAATTCAACAAAGCGCTTTTGCTCGAGGAACAACAAAAAGAAATCGAGCAAGATCTAGAAAAACTGCTGCTTAAAGCGAAGCAGTATCATCTTGAACGCAAGCAAGTCGTGAATATGTTTGATCTGATGCTGGAGGAAATATATGATTCTGAAGATTAATAACGCAAAAAAACGCTATCCCGCCTTTGAACTCGACTGTTCGATGGAAGTTCATCCTGGCGAGATCGTAGGATTGATTGGAAAAAACGGCGCAGGAAAAAGCACAACATTCTCCTTGACTTTAGGCCTTGATCGGCTGGATGGAGGAGAGATCGAACTATTCGGCAAACCGATCCAAGAATTGGATGATCAAATCAAACAAAAACTTGGTGTTGTATTATCCGACTCCACATTCAATGGGAATCTAACGATCCAATCGATCCAGAATATCTTAAAAGCGATGTATACCAAATTTCAGCCACGTTTTTTTGAAGAAAAAGTCAAAGCGTTCGAGCTGCCAAGAAAACAAGCGATCCGCACTTTTTCGACAGGTATGAAAGCGAAGCTCAACATTTTGATCGCGCTATCGCATCAAGCCGAATTCTTGATCTTGGACGAGCCGACTTCTGGCTTAGATGCGATTGCTCGCGAAGAGATCCTTGATATGCTCAGAAGCTATATGGAAGAAGATCCCGATCGTTCGATCTTGATCAGCTCTCATATTTCAAGCGACCTGGAAACGTTGTGCGACCAAGTGTTCTTGATCGATCAAGGGAAAATGATTTTTCATAGCGATATGGATACGATTTTGTCGAAGTATGGGATCCTCAAAGTGAGTCCATCTCAATTCGAGACGATGGACAAGAGCTATCTTGTGAAAGTGAAAGACGAGACTTTTGGTAAAGTGTGTCTTGTGAATGAAAAACAATATTATTTAGAAAATGAACCCGAACTCGTGGTAGAGAACGCCAATTTGGATACTCTCTTTACGATGTACGTTCAAGGAGAAAGCAAGTGAAAGGGTTATTGATCAAAGATCTAGAATTGATCAAATCGCAAAAGAGCTTTTTGATCATGATGGTCGTCTTAAGTTTAGCGATGCTTTTGTTCAACGAAAGCGATCCAACATTTATCGTCGGGTTTTTGCCATGTATCGGAGCGATGCTCTCGATCAATACGCTTAGCTTTGATCAATACGAAAGTGGTTTGAAATATTTGTTCACACTTCCCATAGACCGCAAGCAATATGTGCTTGAAAAATATGGATTAGCGCTTTTGTTGATCGTGGTTTCGACCGCTTTTGCAACTGGATTGGTCATGATCACTAGCCTATCTCAGCCAATCGACACGCATGAACTAGGGATGGCTGCTCTCTCGGTGATTCCTGTTGCTATTTGCATCATGGCATTCATGTTTCCTGTTCAGCTGCGTTATGGGTCTGAATCGGGACGTCTTGTGTTTCTTATCGTCTTTTTAGCGATCGGAGTGCTTTCTGGGACGATCAGCCAATTGTTTGAAAATATCGATCTTTCATTTTTTGCCCCTCTCATTCAAAGCTATGCAGAAAACCCAACTCTGTTTCTTATTTCGATCCTAGCGCTCTCACTGCTAGTCTTCGGAGCATCGATGTATTTTAGCATCCGCGTCTTGAAGAAAAAAGAACTATAAATGACAAAAAAGCAATCCCGAGCAGGATTGCTTTTTATCGTGTAGTGGGTGAAAGTCTCAATGCCATGCTTTGTGAACGACAAGCCGCACGCTAGAATGATAGAAAAAATCTTTTAGTTATTTTCAAGCAAAATTGAATGTTTTTATTTCGCCGAATTTGTACATTTTTAAGTTGGCATCTATTATATGCATCATCCCTCTGCTATGATACTTTCAATAGATCTGGAAGATGAAGTCAAAGTAAACTATGAGAAGTTCTGTAAGTTGCTGGAAAAATAAATTAAATCTCAACGTGGATTTAGGAGGCGAATAAAATGATCAATAATTTAGAAATCAGCCAAATGATAGAAGTACATAAGACAGATGATATTGTTGCGGATATGAGATATATTATTGAATCCTCTCAAAAGACAGCGTATCACGCTGTGAATATGGCACTAGTATATCGCAATTGGCTTATCGGACAGCGTATTGCCGAAGAGATTCTGGACGGGGAAGATCGGGCGGAATATGGTAGTCAGGTAATTAAGAATTTATCTCGAAAACTCACAGAAATATTTGGAAAAGGGTTTACAAAATCTAATTTGTATAGTTATTACCGCTTTTATACGTACTTTCCGAAGATTTTCCACTCACTGAGTGGAAAATCTCTTGGCGAATTATTATCCTGGACTCATTATCGAACTTTGATTCAGGTGGAAGATAAAACGGCAAGAGAATGGTATGCTAAAGAAGCGTTCAATGAAGCATGGAGCGTTCGAACTTTACAGCGGAATATCTCTTCTCAATATTACTATCGTTTGTTGAAAACACACAAAAAAGAGATTGTTAGAAATGAGATGAAAGTCTTAACAGCAGACTATCAAAAAAACAAACTGGAGTTCATCAAAAATCCTGTTATTGCTGAGTTTTTAGGATATACAAACAATACCGATTTCTCAGAATCGGATCTAGAAAAAAGCATCATTACAAATTTGCAGAAATTTTTGATGGAACTTGGAAAGGGATATGCGTTTGTTGCTCGACAGCAGCATATCCATACGGACAAACAGGACTATTATATTGATTTAGTTTTCTACAATTACATTTTGAAATGCTTTGTGTTGATCGATCTGAAAACAAGTCAGGTTACTCATCAGGACGTAGGACAGATGGATATGTATGTCCGTATGTACGATGAATTGAAACGGACAAAAGGAGACAATCCCACGATCGGTATCATTCTGTAGACGTTAAGATAAATATGTACATAAACGATGAGATAAATATGTACAATTTCTAAAAAAAGATTGTAAAATTCTCTTATTTGCAGGGAGGATTTTATGATCATTACTTTATCAATCAACAACTCGTTGCGTGT
>Ga0209064_1001308_pt1 | contig 40586 bp, 39 predicted proteins | sample Inofromicrocosms_FD_187498 | JGI IMG/M metagenome (GOLD analysis project Ga0209064, IMG submission 187498) | Mouse cecum microbial communities from Vienna, Austria - Inoculum for glucosamine and mucus D2O microcosms (SPAdes) (version 2) | ecosystem: Host-associated > Mammals > Digestive system >... | reverse complement strand
AAAGACCGGTCGGCTTTCCGCTGATGTCAACGTGCGTCACAGGTGAATCAGCCCTGGCCGACATTATCTGATGGCCCGACATGTCGAAAATCAGGAATGAACATTTGTCGCTGTCCTCGTACCCGGTGATTTCAACCGACAGGTCCCCTTCGGTTGGGTTCGGGTGTATCTTGATTTCTTTCCCGGAAAGCATCTCGGAACAGAAACTGTCTTCTTGATTGTCTTTCTTTCCATCTTTCGTCGATTCCATAACTGACCGGGTATCAATCACGATTTCTCTTTTGATGCGGTTGCCGGCGTTGTCGTAGGCGTAGCTGACCTGGTCTGCATAGACCGGGACATACATGACCAATATGGTCAATAAAATGGTCAGGATGCGTTTCATGGTAAATATAAAAGATTCTAACATTTTATGGAACAACAAGATGCCAAAGCTAAAAAAAGCAAAATCAGTGCTTGACAAATACTTCGGAATCGACATCAAGATTCCATGCCACAAAGGTAACAAATTCCGTAGAATTTCCTAACACGAAGCATAAAAAAATAGAGAGATACTTTAAATTTATTTCATTGGAAAGCAGCCGGGGCAAGAAATCAGTCAGCGGGGCTGCCTGAAATTTCATGCATCCCCGCTGACTATTATATTATCATTACTACGCTTTACGACATTGCGACGGGAGAGGTAGGAGGAAGCGTGGCGTTGCGCTCTTCGCAAGCCTCCACTATTCTTTGGGCAAGTGCTTGGAATGCAGATGCCTCGGGATTATCATTGCTGCCTACCTCTTCCGAGGCTGCCACTGCAGATGGCGAACCCATGTCGGCATCTGAGCATATATCCGCTACGAGCGGAATCTGCGCCAGCAAGGGCACATTGAATTCCTCCGCAAGACGCCCTGCGCCTCCGTTGCCGAAGATATAATACTTCTCCGCGGGATGGGGGGCCGGAGTGAACCATGCCATATTCTCCACCAAACCAAGGATAGGCACGTTGACCTTGTCGCTGCGGAACATCGCGATTCCCTTACGGGCATCGGCCAATGCCACCTCCTGCGGAGTAGACACAACCACCACCCCGGTGATGGGAAGCGTCTGCACCAAAGTCAGATGAATGTCGCTCGTGCCTGGGGGCATGTCTATTAGAAAATAGTCGAGGTCGCCCCACCATGCGTCGCCAATAAGCTGCTTGAGAGCATTGCTCGCCATGCCGCCCCTCCAAAGCACAGGACTGTTCTTGTCGACCACAAAACCAATCGACAGCATCTTGACCCCATACTTTTCCACCGGCTCAATCCAGTCGCGCCCATCCTTCTTCACCATATAGAGCTGCTCATCCTCCACGCCAAACATCTTTGGCATCGACGGACCGAAAATATCGGCATCGAGCAGCCCCACCTTGTAGCCCATCGAGGCAAGGGAGATCGCCACGTTGGCCGCGACGGTGCTCTTCCCGACGCCACCCTTGCCGGAAGATATGCCTACGATGTTCTTCACTCCCGGAAGAAGCTCCGGCTTCTCCTCAATCGGCTTGCGGTATTTGACTGCGATATTGCCCTTTATCTCCACTTCCGGGGAGATATACGTATTGACGGCAGCCTCCGCCGCCCTGACGACGCTGCGGATAAACGGATCGGTAGGACGGTCGAAAATCAACGAAAACGACACCTTGTTGCCGTCGATTCGGATGTCGTCTTCTATCATATCATTCTCGGCAAGGCTCTTGCCGTTGCCGGGATATTTCACGTTCTTGAGAGCATCAAGAATAAGATTGGGATATAATGTCATATATTTATGTGCTTTTATGAATTCATGGGTGTGTGCCTGGTATACGCACGATAGTCATCTTTCTCAATGTCGGAGATTTCCGGCTCCTTTAGGTCGTCGAAATTCGCCGGGCGCATGGAAATCAACTTTATCTTCTTCCCCCGTGAAAGCCACTGGCTTTCATAATAGGTCTTGATGGAGCTGACGGGGTCGGCCATGCCGGAGCCATAGAGGTCGTCGGTGATGGAAAGTATCTCGAACCCATTCAATTCCGCCACTCTCTTGGTGTATTCGAAAAGAAACGGGGAATCCGTCTTGAGATTGACCACTCCCCCCTTCTTCAGGAAACGTCCGTACATCTGAAGGAAGCGCGTAGACGTCAGCCGCTTGCGGGTCTTTTGCATCTGGGGGTCGGGGAACGTGATCCAAATCTCGTCCACCTCCTCCGGACCGAAGAAACGGTCGATATTCTCTATCTCCGTGCGAAGAAACGCCGCGTTGGCGATTCCCTGCTCCTCCACCTCCTTGGCGCCGCTCCAAAGGCGCGCCCCCTTGATGTCTACTCCTATATAATTCCTTCCGGGATTCGCCTTGGCAAGCGCCACGGTGTATTCCCCTTTTCCGCAGCCCAGTTCGAGTGTGACGGGGCCGGAGAGAGGGAAGAATCCGCCGTTCCACGTTCCACGGTAAGGAAACCCCTCATTAAGAAGCACCTCACGGGGATATTGAAGGGCACATCTGAATGTGTCCATGTCGGCAAATTTCTTTAGTTTATTCTTTCCCATAATTAGGTTGTTGTTTTCCGTTATATTATGAATGTCCTGCGTCAGTTGCTTACGACCAGCACTTTAGCCACCTCCGAATAATTATCCTGATTGCGCATTGAGGAGGCGAGGATAAAGTAGACGCCGCTGGATACGCGCTTGAACGCCATGTTGGTGACGTCCCATCGCGCCTCTCCCGACGCTGCATGCAACTCCTTGACTATATTGCCGGAAGCGTCCACTATTTTCACGAGCGACTCGTCGGGGAGCCCGTCGATCGTCACGTAGCCATAATAGTCCGGACGCACAGGGTTGGGGTATGCCCTGACCGAGCCGCCATCGGAAGAAGAGCCGCCCGAACGTATAAAATGCTCAGCCATCCCCCGACGTGTGGACAACATTATGGAGTTTGTGGTAGGTATGAAGCCCGCCCCGAGCACATAATCATCCGGCAAGGGGGAGTTTTCGGAGGTGAGTTCCCAGATTATGTCGCGGCCGTCGGCCGACGTGCAGATGACGCCGGCTCCTCCAGTGGCAAACCATTTCCTGCCGGCTCCGTCTGCTGTCATTCCGCAGACAGGCACTCCGTCGAGCAGATAGTCGGCAAGGTTGGTGCCGTCGCCACGCGCCACCTTGATCCGGCTAACGCGAGTCGACCCTTCGAGAAGTTTGCCGGGATTGAAATGAAACACGCCGTTCTGATGGCCTACCCATACATTGCCTGTAGAAGAGTCTTCCTTCAAGAACCTTATATCGTGGACTTCAAATGAATTGCCGTCCTGATCATAGAACGACGACAGCGAAACGACCTTGTCGTCGGAAGTGTCAGTGGGAGTCCCGTTGGTATCTATGACGCTGATGCCTCCTCCGTAGCTTCGTTGGGCATATGCGAGAAGATTGGCATGTCCGCGATAGAACAGAGGGACTATCACCTCCTTATTGCCCGGGACGATGCCCTCCACCTCCACCATTTCAGGTAGCTTGACATCGGAAGCGGAGGTCGTTGCCCTCCGGTTTTCGGCTGTCCAGCAGATAAGGTGAAGTTTATACGGGCGTTGGTCGTCATAATCGGCGTAGGAGGTCCATAGATTGCCGGAGGCGTCGAACATAGGGGCTGCAAACGGACACGATGCCGCCCAGGATTCAGGGATTCCAGGCAGGGGTGATGGATTTCCCGTCTGGTCGGCCACGAGAGGCACAAAACCAGGAAGATGCCTGTGAGGGTCGTTGCGTCTTGAGAAATGCAATGCGTCGGCTCCGTCCTCCATGTTGATTCTCTCCATGCCCGACATCAGCGAGCCGAAATAGACGAGGTCGGGATTGTCGGGATCCACGGCAAGCCCGTTGGGATTCTTCATAGGCTCCACCACATCGGGAGAAGTGTAGACCCGCGAAAGATTGCTCCACATCCCGTCTTTGTATGCGCTTAGCAAGACAGGGCCTCCATCTTCCTCTACCGGGAAGTCGGGGCTGTAGCCATGATTTGAGACAAGTAGCCCGCGCTGCGGATGCCAAGTCATTTCAGTGGCCATAAACGGAGCCGGGGAATTGGGAAGCATCATATCGCGGGTGGTGGTCCAGCCGGATGCGCCGTCGGATTTTCTGCTCCACAGGCCTTTTCGCTTGGCTCCGAACCACACTTCCGACATGTCGCGGCTTGCCATGGCTGCCCCTCTGTCTTCGGAAGCTATGCCTAACGTCTTCAGCGAGCCGTCGGCTCCTATCCAATAGAATTTGTCGGTGGAGGCAAATGTCGCTCCCTCATTATTGCGCTCCACGTTTATGAAATCCCCCTCCGCCAACGGCTGGGCTATTAATTTTCCATCTCCGTTTTCCGTTATCTTATGCAACATCTCAGGTATTCCCCCTTCCGTCATGGCTATGCTGAGAGAGGGGGAAACAAATGCCAAAGCCGAGGGGTTGCGCAGCGTCAATTCCTCCTTCAATTCATTTGCCGACATGGCCGGCCGGGCCGCGGGAGTGGAAAGGAGCCGGTCGCCGGAAAGGATGAGGAGCTTGTCGCCGAGACGGGAGACGGATTTCACCTCCCTGCCGTAGATCCGGCTGTCGGCCACCTCCTGCTTCTTGTCGTTGAGCGCAACGATTCCGAAACCGGTGGAAAGATAGATCCGGTCGTGTCCGGAATCGATGAAAATATGGTTCACCTTTTTATCGTGTGCCATCGACGCCTCGCGATAGGCTGATATGTTGGCTGTCCTTCCGTCGTCGTAGATTATATCAATGTCGGAATTGACATAGACCACTACAAGACATCTCTTTTCGGGAGAGTATTCCAGACAGGAGACGGTGTTCGACGACAGGAGATTGTCAGTGGAGAGACATTCAATCTCCTCGCTCCCCTTGTCGTAGCGGAAGAGCGATAGGAATTCCGTAGAATTATAGAGCGACTCCGGGTCGTAGGGCTGCGTACGGCTCGTGAAATAGACGAAATCGGGAGTGTCGATCACTCTCGTTACGGCCTCGTCGAATGTAGGATGCATTTTCCAATGGGTGTCGGCGCCGACAGAAAAGACGGTCAGCGCGGCTACCAAGAGAGAGATAAGTCGAAGCATGTGGGGGTCAATGTGAGTTGGTTGAAGAAAGGAGGAACCGGATTAGTTTGCGCATCGCACGCCCGCGATGGGAAATGGCGTTCTTGTCGTCGGCCGACATCTCTGCGAACGCTACGCCCGTCTCTTCCGGCACGAAAACCGGATCGTAGCCGAATCCGGCCGTTCCGTGAGGTTCTGTGGCGATTGTCCCTTCTACGGAGCCGGAGAAAAGATGCTCCTCCCTGCCTAAGATAAGGGCTATTTCGGTGACGAATCGGGCTTTGCGGTCGGTCATTCCTTCCATGTTCTTCAGCAGAAGCTTCATGTTGGCCTTTGCGTCGCATTGAGGTCCGGCATAGCGCGCGCTATACACGCCCGGAGCTCCGCCAAGACAGTCCACGATCAGACCCGTGTCGTCTGCGAAACAATCATATCCATACCGCTCCTTCACCCATCGGGCCTTTATGAGGGCATTGCCGACGAGCGTATCGGCCGTCTCGGGAATATCATCGTGGCAATCAATGTCGGATAGCGACAGGATTTCGAAATATCCTGCGGCAAGAGCCTGCGCTTCTTCGAGCTTGTGGCTGTTGTTGGTTGCGAAAACTATTTTCGGTAGAGCTTTTTCCATCATAAAAAAAACGCGCCATCAGCGCGTTTTATTGTAGTTAGAGTGTGTTTGAAACCAAGCTCAGTTTCAGATGACGATATTGACGATTTTGCCGGGCACGACTATGACCTTCTTGGGAGTCTTGCCGTCGAGCCATCTCTCCGCCTCGGGAGAAGCAAGGGCGGCGGCCTCTACAGCAGCCTTGTCGGCATCGGCAGCCACGTTGAGCATGAAGCGGGTCTTGCCATTGAAGCTGACTGGATATTTCACCATGTCCTCCTTCAGGTATTCCTCATTCCATGCGGGCCATTCAGCATCCACTACAGAGCCCGCGTTGCCGAGACGGTGCCAGAATTCTTCAGCGATATGGGGAGTGAAGGGAGCGATCAGGCGAGTGAAAAGCTCCATCGCGTCGCGGTTTTTCGACTTCTGGGCTGTAAGCTCGTTGAGAGCCACCATGAAAGCTGCCACCGACGTATTGAAGGAGAATCCCTCTATGTCGCCGGTCACCTTCTTTATCAGCTTGTGCATCGTTTTCAGCTCCTCGCGGGTCATCGGGGAGTTGTCGGCCACGTCTATCTTGTCAAACTGGCCCCACAGTTTCTTTATGAAGCGGTTGGCGCCGTCAATGCCGTTGGTGTCCCAGGGTTTCGACTGCTCGATCGGGCCGAGGAACATCTCATAGAGGCGAAGCGTATCGGCTCCGTACCGCTCAACGATATCGTCGGGGTTCACGACGTTGAACATCGACTTCGACATCTTCTCCACGGCATATCCGCAGACGTATTTGCCATCCTCAAGGATGAATTCAGCGTCGGCGAACTCAGGACGCCAGGCCTTGAATCGGTCGAGGTCGAGCACGTCGTTGCTGACCATGCTTATGTCGACGCGAATCGGTGTTACGTCGTAGTCTTTCTTCAGGCCTTTGCTGACGAAAGTGTTGGTGTCTTTGATGCGATAGACGAAACTTGTGCGGCCCTGGATCATGCCTTGGTTGACGAGCTTTTTGAATGGCTCAGGCTCAACGACGGCTCCGAGGTCGAAGAGGAACTTGTTCCAGAAACGCGAGTAGATAAGGTGGCCGGTGGCATGCTCGGCTCCGCCGACATAGAGGTCGACGTTTCGCCAGTATTCATCAGCCTCTTTTCCCACCAATGCCTTGTCGTTGTGGGGGTCCATGTAGCGCAGGTAGTATGCGCTTGATCCGGCGAAACCGGGCATCGTGCAAAGCTCTATAGGATAGCCTTCGGGAGTCTTCCAGTTTTTGGCGCGGCCGAGGGGCGGTTCGCCGGTGGCCGTCGGGAGATAGGCGTCCACTTCCGGCAGCGTCAGCGGCAGGGCGCCTTCATCCATCAGATGGGCAATGCCATCCTTATAATATATAGGGAACGGTTCGCCCCAATAGCGTTGGCGCGAGAATATGGCGTCGCGAAGACGATAATTGACCTTCACTCGGCCTATCCCCTTCTCCTCGATGAATCTTTTTGTCTTGGCAATCGCCTCCTTCACTTCGAGTCCGTTGAGGTCGAGCTCGCCGTTTGAGGAATTTATCATCTTCCCCTCTTTGGCGTCGAAACTCTCTTCGCTGACGTCGGCGCCTTCGATAAGGGGCACGATGGGGAGGTCTAAGTGACGGGCAAAGGCATAGTCGCGTGAGTCATGGGCGGGAACGGCCATGATGGCTCCCGTGCCATATCCGGCGAGCACGTAGTCGCTCACCCAGACGGGAATCTCTTTCCCGCTGATGGGGTTCTTTGCGTAGGCTCCGGTGAAGACTCCCGAAACGCGCTTGTCGATCTGGCGCTCACGTTCGGTCTTATGAGCCACCTCGGCCAGATAAGCGTCGACGGCTTCTTTCTGTTCGGGAGTGGTCAGCTGCCCGACGTACTTCGATTCCGGGGCAAGCACCATGAAGGTCACTCCGAAGGCCGTGTCGGCGCGGGTCGTGAATATCTCAAGGTCGAAATCCTTGCCGACCACCGGGAAACGCATCTCGGCGCCTTCGCTGCGACCTATCCAGTTGCGCTGCGTCTCTTTCAGGGAGTCGCTCCATTGGAGGGTGTCGAGTCCTTGGAGAAGACGGGGTGCGTAGGCTGATACGCGGAGGCACCATTGGTTCATGACCTTCTGCTCCACGGGATAACCGCCGCGCACGCTGACGCCTTCGCTGACCTCGTCGTTGGCGAGGACCGTGCCGAGAGTCTCACACCAGTTGACCATCGTCTCTCCCTGATAGGCTATGCGATAGTTCATCAGCACGTCAGCCTTCTCCTTCTCGGTGAATGAGTTCCATTCCTCTGCCGTGAAAGAGAGAGTCTTGGAGCATGCGGCATGCACGCCGTCAGTGCCTTTTTTCGCAAAATGCTCTGTAAGCTTTGAAATCGGCAGGGCCTTATCGGCGTCAAGGTCATAATATGAGTTAAACATCTGCATGAACGCCCACTGGGTCCAGCGATAGTATTCGGGATCACAAGTGCGTATCTCGCGGCTCCAGTCGAACGAGAAACCAATCTTGTCGAGCTGCTCGCGATAGCGGGCGATGTTGGCCATTGTGGTTTTCTCGGGATGCTGTCCGGTCTGGATGGCATATTGCTCTGCGGGCAAGCCGTAAGCGTCGTAGCCCATCGGATGCAAGACGTTGAAACCCTGCTGACGTTTGTAGCGCGAATAGATGTCGGAAGCTATGTAGCCCAAGGGATGACCCACGTGCAGACCGGCCCCGGAGGGATAAGGAAACATGTCGAGCACATAAAACTTCTTCACGCCGGGTTTCTCCACGGCCTTGTATACCTGATTCTCACGCCAGAACTCCTGCCAGCGCCTCTCGATTTCACGATGATTATATTCCATTGTCATGCAATTGCTAATGAAGTTGTTTTCAGTCTGCAAAGTTAACAAATTCCTCAATCACTTCAAAATAACCGCAAATACTTTAAGCGCATTTCATCGCATTTGGCGGCCGACACCCCGGAAATTCAGCCCGCGACACACCCGCCATAGCGATAAATCAGTTTTTTATCTCGTTTGACTGAGTTGCGAGCAAAAGACATCAGACCTTTTTCTGTCACCAGATCAACAGGACGGTGCAGAAGGCTTTGTAACTCAACCATCATCGACGCGTGTTTAAGAAGGCTCACATTTGCTGATGGCATAAAGCTGACCATGATATCGATATCGCTGTCAGGGCGATGCTCACCACGTGAATACGAACCAAAAATCCATGCCTTAAGCACAGGCTGGGTTTTCAGATACGCCACAATTTTATCTATAACATGAGCATCCATATTTTTTTATTTTGCGCAAATATAGCCATTCTTTAATAACAATGACTTTGGATAAAAATTTCATTAAAAAAATGAATTTATTGACGACTGATTAATCAAAGAGATGGCGTGATGGGATTCCATCATAACTGAATCCTGAATTGAAATCCGGCGCACAGATACGCTCTACCCGTTCACTCACAAGCCTGTATTCGTCAACGTTTTCTATACGTCCCCTCTTCAATATGGTTTTTATCTTTTTAATTACTTTCTTGTTCTGATTGTCCAGACTTATCCCAAATTTCAGATATAAAATATGATTCAACTCTTTGTATTGTTTACTGTCTAAATCAAAAGCAGCGTCATTAACATCATTAAACGCACATTTAATGCCCCGGAAATCACATTTTTCATACGCAACCAAGACCTGTATAAATTGCTGCTCTCTCCCCCTGATGGCATATCTTCCACTCACGCCGAAAGCATATTTGTCCAAAGTGGGCTTGCCAAAACCGAAGGCTCTCCATTTATTATGATGATAGTATCTACGCATCATAACTTGATATGGAGTTCCGAAGCCACTGACACGCCCCAGATAGACTTGACCATTGGGATGGTGAAGGATATGTGATTCAATCATTGATAATTCTCCCCGCCAGGGTGTTGCAAATAAGCATATCCGCTGATTGGGCTGCTTGTATAAATTAATATTTTACATTATTCCTTTTCCTTAGTTCATAATCTGTCATCAGCCTATCAAGTCTGTTCATCTCCTCCTCATAGCCGTCCACTCCATTCAAAGCGTCTATCCTGCCTTTAATCAGGTAATATTCTCCATTGGTTTTTATGTGTCCCCTATCAACAATGGCTTTTATTTTCACAAGGTCTTTTTTGTTCTTACCTTCCAGATTGAATCTGAATTTATTTTTTAATATTTTATTTAGATTATTGATATCATCTCTTCTCATACCATAGGCCATTTCATTAAGATCATGAAAAGCATACTTTAAATCTTGCATATCTTGTTTCGTGTAAGCATTCTCAATTTGCCTTTTAAAATCATTTAAGAACGTACACATCATTTCTTTATCGTATGAGATTTCTGTATCTAACATGAAATTCAAGATTTCGATTGTCCAATCTCTAATAAACTTTAGTTCTTCTATTTTTTCTTGTTTACTCATTTTATATAAAATTCACTAAACCATTAGAATGTGAAATAAATCCTCTAATAGCCAATAAAACATAAAGTAAATGTAGCTTTTGCTACAAAATCAAAAGAAGCCAGTATAAGGAGCAATATTGCCAAAATATTTATTTGACCAATAATGATACCATCTTCCTCGAGGATTGTATTTAGATACTCCTCTAATATTGTTGGCTACCCTCGGATGGCTTATTCCTCCATAAAAATCTATCAATTGCTGTTCTCTTCCACGTATAGCTGGATATCCCATTGAGCCGGTAACAGCTCTATCCAAAGTAGGATTAATAAACCCCAAAGCTTTTTTTCATGTCGATAGTATCTGCGCATCATAACTTGATATGGAGTTCCAAAACCGCTGGCACGCCCCAGATAGACCTGACCATTGGGATGGTGAAGGATATACGATTCAATAGTTGATAATTCTCCCTCTCACAGTGTGGATAATAAGCATATCCGATAGTTGCCTGCTTGTCCAGATTAGTCTTTTACATTATTCCTTTTGCTTAGTTCATAATCTGTCATCAGCCGATCAAGTCTGTCCATCTCGTCCTCATGGCCGTCCATTCCATTCAACGCATCTATTCTGCCTTTGATCAGATAATATTCCCCATTGTTTTTTATACAGCCCCTATCAACAATGGCTTTTATTTTCACAAGGTCTTTCTTGTTCTTATCTTCCAGATTGAATCCGAATTTAGATGACAATATCGTATTGATTTCTTTAACATCCTGTGGACTGAACCCCGAGACCCATTCATTCATATCATTGAAGACACATTGAAGACCACGCGAATCTTTTCGTTCATATGCCTTGTCAATAGCCTCAACAAGCTCTGTTATGCTCTCGTCATTTGTTTTTAAAGAAATAAATTCAATAATCGTAAGAATCCAATCTCTAAGAAACTCAATTTTTGTAATATTACTCTTTTTCATTATCATGTTTGTTTATAAGCTCCCTGTATAAGGTGCTATATTGCCAAAATAGCTGTTAGATTTTTGGTGATAATACCTGCCAGCAACATTATATCTGCCAACATCCCTAATAATATTAGCCACTTTCGGACTGCCAATCCCACCATAGAAATCTATCAATTGCTGCTCTCTTCCACGTATGGCAGCATAACCAAATGGTCCTATGGCAGCCTTATCCAACTTGACTTATTAGTCGTTAATCGGCTTATGTTTGGATTCAAAATCTGCAAGAAGACTATTGAGTGCATCAAGTTCCTCTTTTTTCTTATCATCCGCATAGATACGCTCTACCCGTTCACTCACAAGCCTGTATTCGTCAACGTTTTCTATACGTCCTCTCTTTGTTATTGATTTTATTTTGGACAAGGTCTTTCCATTAAAATACTCCAATCCAAATCCAAATTTACCATTCAATATCTCATTCAAGGAATTCTTATTGATCTCATCCAAATCATTTGCATCATCATTAATATCATTAAAAATGCATTTTAGACCTCTAAGATTACGTCTATTATATGCAATTTCAGTCTGGCCAGTGAATTCACTAAGAAAATAAGAAGCTAATTCTTCATTTTCCTTAACTGCAATGTTATAGAGAAATCTTGTTATCTCTAATATCCAATCTCTTAAGAAGAGATATTCATCCGACTTACTCGTTCTTTTCATACGCAATTAAAATGTTAATGTTGCTATTTAACAATGTGTGTATTTACTATTATCTTAAATAAAAATCATATAACCGTATGTGCTTCAAGTTACCAATAACCTGTATAAGGAGCTATGTTACCGAAATACTGATTAGACATGGTATGATAGTATCTTCCCATCGGATTATATTGAGAGACACCTCGAATGGCATTCCCAACTTTTGGATGTCCCAAACCTCCAAAGTAATCTATCAACTGTTGTTCTCTACCCCTGATAGCATGCCGCCCTAATTGGCCATGTGCATATCTATCTAATGTAGGATTAGCAAATCCATCCTTACGTCTTTCATGACCACTATATCTACGCATCATAACTTGATATGGAGTTCCGAAGCCACTGGCACGCCCCAGATATACCTGTCCATTGGGATGGTGAAGGATATACGTGACATATACACGTTGGGTTAAATCGTAAACTGCCGCTCCAGCCAATACCACACTCCCTATTGCATCCCCGAATAATAACGGTCCGTCTGCTGCCGACAAGCTTAGCGCGACGGTTCCAGCGGCCACCCATGGGTCTGCGCCATCGGAGTCTCCCTTGTCCTGCACTCGGTGGAGCCTTTCGTTGAAAAGGAAACTGAAAGCGCCGGTTATCACACCTGTAACAGGATTCAGATAAATTTCGCATAGCCATCAGTATAACCTTCCCAATTGTCATTAATCCATCTCAATACTTCACTTTCAGGATGTTTTGCCACCTGTGAATTCAGATAACACTTGGCAGACTTCTCCCCCAGACGGATATACAAAGCCCTGACCTTGTAGACAACCACGTTTTCATCAAATTCCTTTTCCAGCATACACTCGCAAACCGACAAAGCTTTATCAAGGAAAAACTCCGCCGAATCCTTCTTGTGTTCCTTGTCATTTTTTATTGCCATAAAAAGGAGTCTCTCAAGATTGTTTTCCGGGAGAGTAAGCATTTCCAATTCCTTGTTCTTCCATCCTTCTTCCGTCCTACCTAACGAATTTAGGATAATACTCCGGTTGTAATAACAGAATCTACGGTTGTCTGTCGTCGTGTCTACACTTAGGACACTGTCGGAAAGAGCCAATGCTCTTTGAAATTTGATTGTATCACTCTTCAAGCTCCCTTGTTGTACCAGATCAACCAGTCGGTCTCTCCATGAATCACAATCCGGTTTATTCTGATTGGCCTTGCATCCAACCATAAAAGCCACAACAAAGGGAGAAATCAAAATCGTCATTGTCTTTCCCATAATCCTTCATGCTTATTCCTTGATATCTCAAAAGGTTCTTGTGTATTGATTCATTGATCATTGTTCGGTTTATGCTTTGTCTCAAAATCAGCAAGAAGATTATTTAGCGTCTCCACCTCCTCTTTCTTGTCATCATCCGCATAGATGCGTTCTACTCGTTCACTCACAAGCCTGTATTCATCAATGTTTTTGATATGTCCTCTCTTCAATATGGTTTTTATCTTTTTAATTATTTTCTTGTTCTGATTGTCCAGACTTATCCCAAATTTCAGATATAAAATATGATTCAACTCTTTGTATTGTTTACTGTCTAAATCAAAAGCAGCGTCATTAACATCATTAAACGCGCATTTAATGCCCCGGAAATCACATTTTTCATACGCAACCAAGACCTGTTTGATATATTCTTTAAAGAACCATTCCTGTTGAGATTCGATCTTTAAAAAAAAATCAAGAATCTCAATTGTCCATTCTTTGAGAAATGAAATTTCATTAAATCGGTTTTCCTGCATCATTTTATATTTTATAACCACACTACTTATGTCAATCTTAATTTATGGGAATTAAAGATATTTAAAATAGTATGCAATTGAATCATTTGTATTTATAGAGATTCTTGTGATTTTTTACTTAAAATCCCGTGTATGGAGCTATATTACCAAAATATGAATTAGACAATTGATGGAAACCCCTCCCTGCAACATTATATCGAGAAACGCCTCTTATAAGGTTAGCCACTTTCGGACTGCCAATCCCACCATAGAAATCTATCAATTGCTGCTCTCTCCCTCTAATGGCATATCTTCCACTCACTCCGAAAGCATATTTATCTAAAGTGGGCTTGCCAAAACCGAGGGCTCTCCATTTATTATGATGATAGTATCTACGCATCATAACTTGATATGGAGTTCCGAAGCCACTGGCACGCCCCAGATATACCTGTCCATTGGGATGATGAAGGATATGTGATTCAATCGTTGATAATTCTCCCCGCCAGGGTGTTGCAAATAAGCATATCCACTGATTGGGCTGCTTGTATAAATTAATATTTTGCATTATTCCTTTTGCTTAGTTCATAATCTGTCATCAGCCTATCAAGTCTGTTCATCTCCTCCTCATGGCCGTCCATTCCATTCAAAGCGTCTATCCTGCCTTTAATCAGGTAATATTCTCCATTGGTTTTTATGTGTCCCCTATCAACAATGGCTTTTATTTTCACAAGGTCTTTCTTGTTTTGGCTATTAAGATCGAAACCGAATTTACTTTTTAACACTCGATTTAGCCGATTGACATTATCTTGTTTCATTGCATAGGCCATTTCGTTGGTATCGTGAAAGGCACATCTCAAACCTCGTATATTTTGGTTTCGATAAGCCTCTTCAATTGCCCTTTTCGATTCTTTTATAAACCAGGTTCCTATTTCCATAGTTTTTTCTGAAATCTCATTGCGTAATATAAATTCATTGATCTCATTAATCCAATCCTTAAGAAATTCAATCTCTTCTTTACTCTTAATCATTTTTTCATTGTTTTAAAAAATACCGGTGTATGGAGCTATATTGCCAAAATAATAATTTGAGGTATAATGATATACACGTCCCTTGATATTATATCTGCCAACACCCCTAATAATATTAGCCACTTTCGGACTGCCAATCCCACCATAGAAATCTATCAATTGTTGTTCTCTTCCACGTATGGCAGCATAACCAAATGGTCCTATGGCAGCCCTATCCAGTGACGGCTTGCCAAAACCGAGGGCTCTCCATTTATTATGATGATAGTATCTACGCATCATAACTTGATATGGAGTTCCGAAGCCACTGGCACGCCCCAGATATACCTGTCCATTGGGATGGTGAAGGATATACGTGACATATACACGTTGGGTTAAATCGTAAACTGCCGCTCCAGCCAATACCACACTCCCTATTGCATCCCCGAATAATAACGGTCCGTCTGCTGCCGACAAGCTTAGCGCGACGGTTCCAGCGGCCACCCATGGGTCTGCGCCATCGGAGTCTCCCTTGTCCTGCACTCGGTGGAGCCTTTCGTTGAAAAGGAAACTGAAAGCGCCGGTTATCACACCTGTAACAGGATTCAGATAAATTTCGCATAGCCATCAGTATAACCTTCCCAATTGTCATTAATCCATCTCAATACTTCACTTTCAGGATGTTTTGCCACCTGTGAATTCAGATAACACTTGGCAGACTTCTCCCCCAGACGGATATACAAAGCCCTGACCTTGTAGACAACCACGTTTTCATCAAATTCCTTTTCCAGCATACACTCGCAAACCGACAAAGCTTTATCAAGGAAAAACTCCGCCGAATCCTTCTTGTGTTCCTTGTCATTTTTTATTGCCATAAAAAGGAGTCTCTCAAGATTGTTTTCCGGGAGAGTAAGCATTTCCAATTCCTTGTTCTTCCATCCTTCTTCCGTCCTACCTAACGAATTTAGGATAATACTCCGGTTGTAATAACAGAATCTACGGTTGTCTGTCGTCGTGTCTACACTTAGGACACTGTCGGAAAGAGCCAATGCTCTTTGAAATTTGATTGTATCACTCTTCAAGCTCCCTTGTTGTACCAGATCAACCAGTCGGTCTCTCCATGAATCACAATCCGGTTTATTCTGATTGGCCTTGCATCCAATAATTAAAACCACGGCAAAAAGAAGTATCATTAAATTTTTCATAATCCAATTAATTATACTGTAAAAATTGCTTGAATAATAAAGGAATATTCATGTAAAGAATGACATTGAAAATAATCATTTATTGAAAATTTATGTTTATACCTAGCCGGTAAAAAAACACCAAATATTGTTGGTCTGTTACATGGGATACGGCCTTCTACGCTGTTTAAAATCCAATTTCCCATTATCGTCAAGTTTACAGGTTGTCATTATCCCCATCGAGTTTTCCCTGACCATATATATAGCCAGCCATATCACATATTATAAAACCGACTATTGCTCCAACATTTTGACTTATAAGTCTGATTTCGATATCTTCACCAAACTCGACCCTTATTATATCATCGGAAAAACCTTTGTCATAGATATCATCTGCAATTGAAATTATACCATCTAATGACCTGGTTTTGTTATTATCAATCGTTCGTGATGTGCAAGCACCGGCGGCATCATACCGATATCGGACGGTCTGACCGGATGTATAGGAGGCATATAGTATTGCCAGAGAAATAGTGACGAGAATTGTTTTCATAATGTAAAAAATCGTTATTGTGATGATATAAAATTTGAAAAATTCAATACTCTGCAAATTTATATCATCACATTATTATTTGCAACTTAATGAATATGTTTGAAAACACTGCTGAGAAGCATCATTTCAGACAACCAATTGCCAGCTTATTGCATATAAAAATTTATAAAACATTGACATAGTCCGTCATGAAGACATCCCATATTTATTTTGCTATCTCACACCAGCTACCTAAAAACACACGGTTTGCTTCCAATAAAGCATAAATCATATTGACAGCCAACCAATTTGCATAGATAATTAATTATCGCTAACTTTGCAGCGTGTTTCATCGGCCTTTTCCCGATTTTATTTATCATGTCAACCAACACTATAGACAATACCCGCAAGGTGACCACGCGCCGCCTTATCGAAATGAAACAGCGTGGCGAAAAGATTTCCATGCTGACAGCCTACGATTTCTCTTCCGCCAAAATCCTCGACGAAGCCGGAATAGACGTGCTTCTCGTGGGCGATTCCGCCTCAAATGTAATGGCCGGAAATATGACCACCCTTCCCATCACCCTCGACCAGATGATCTATCACGCCAAATCCGTGATCAAGGGCACGAAACGCGCACTCGTGGTCTGCGACATGCCCTTCGGCTCGTATCAGGGCAACCCGATCGAAGCCCTCGCTTCTGCCGTGCGCATCATGAAGGAGAGCCACGCGGAAGCGGTCAAGATGGAAGGCGGTTCGGAGATTAAGGAATCGGTGGAGCGTATCCTTAGCGCTGGAATACCCGTCATGGGCCACCTCGGACTGACTCCTCAAAGCATCAATAAATTCGGCACATACAACGTCCGCGCCAAAGAGGAGGCCGAGGCCAGCAAACTTATCGAAGACGCCAAACTCCTCGAAGAGATCGGTTGCTTCGCCGTAGTCCTGGAGAAAATCCCCGCCAAACTCGCTGAAAGAGTGGCCAACGAACTGACGATACCGGTCATCGGCATCGGAGCCGGAAGCGGAGTCGACGGCCAGGTGCTCGTCATGCACGACATGCTCGGCATCAACCAAGGATTCTCCCCACGCTTCCTCCGTCGCTACGCCGATCTGGCAAGCGTCATGACCGACGCCGTGCAACGCTACATCGCCGACGTCAAGTCGTCCGATTTCCCCTCCCCCGAAGAATCCTACTGACCGGGAGCCGCATAATCCATAAAAATGATGGCGAAAGAATTCAAATTCTTTCGCCATCATTTTTATGTCAACTGAAATGTTATTTCGGTTTGGATTCGCAGTAGACGCAGCGATAGCCGCCGGTGTGGTCGTGGGCGGGACGGAAGAGGCTCTCCACGCCGCTTTCCATATTGGAGATGCAGCGTTTGTTGCGGCAGATAAACTTTCCTCTGACGGCATCCTTGGGCACCAACTCCATCGTCTTCGTCGGATCGTCGACCCAGTCGAGAAGCTTGCAGATGAGGGCCATGCGGACAAACTTGCCGTTCTCCACCTGACGGAAATAGGCGGCACGCGGATCGTCGTCCACGTCCGTGCTGATTTCATTGACCCTCGGGAGCGGATGCAGGATGCGCATCTCCAGACGCGCAAGCTTCAGTTTCTCCTTGTCGAGGATAAAGAAATCCTTCACGCGGTCGTATTCATCCTCGTCGAAGAATCGCTCCTTCTGCACGCGGGTCATGTAGAGCACGTCGAGCTCTCCCATCACCTCTTCCATCGTGTCGACCTCCTTGTAGGGCACGCCGTTCATCTCGCAGACCTCCTGCTTCATGTAGTCGGGCAGACGGAGCTGCTGCGGAGCGATAAGCACCACCTTCACCCCGCTGTAGCGCGACAGGGCCTTGATAAGCGAATGGACGGTGCGGCCGAATTTCAGGTCGCCGCAGAATCCGATGGTGATATTGTCGAAACGCCCGATCTCGCGCTTGATTGTCAGCAGGTCGGTCAGGGTCTGCGTGGGATGGCTGTGGCTTCCGTCGCCGGCATTGATGACCGGTATGCGGGAATTCATCGCCGAGACAGTTGCCGCCCCCTCTTCGAAATGGCGCATCGCGATGATGTCGGCAAAACAATTGATGACCTTCGTCGTGTCGGCACAGGTCTCTCCCTTGCTGACCGACGTGTTCTTGGCGTCGGAAAAACCGAGCACATTGCCGCCAAGCTCCATCATGGCAGCCGTGAAACTCAGGCGAGTACGTGTCGACGGCTCATAGAACAGGGTGGCAAGCTTTTTTCCCTTGCAACGTTCGGAATATCTCTCACGGTTGTCTATGATGTCGAGAGCAAGGTCGATAATCTCCTCAAGCTCCTGCTTGGTGAGATCGGTAGGGTCGATGAGATGTTTCATGATTCATAGATTTATTCCCCTATTACGCCTGCATCCAGGATTCGTCGGAGGGATTCGACATGAATTTTTTCAGTTTGAGTTCCTCCAACGGAGATATGTATTTCTGTTCCACTGCCACCTGGCAAAGCGTGTCGAAATTGGAGAGGGAATAGTTGGTCACGTCTGCAGCGGCAAGACGCACGAGACCCTTCTTCATGCCATACGTGAAGATGCTGACCACGCCCAGCACGTCTGCACCCGCCTCGCGAAGGGCTTCCACCACCTCAATGCAGCTTCCGGCCGTAGAGATAAGGTCTTCAATAACGACCACCTTCTGTCCCGGCTCAAGACGACCTTCGATGCGGTTCTGGCGTCCGTGGTCTTTGTTGCCTCCGCGCACGTAGCCCATAGGCATGTCGAGAAGCCACGCGGCAATAGCGGCATGGGCGATGCCGGCAGTGCTGGTTCCCATGAGCACCTCAGCCTCCGGGAATTTCTCCTTCACGGTTTTGGCGATAGCCTCCTCCACCACCTTGCGCGCCTTGGGCGAGGTGAGGATCAGGCGATTGTCGCAGTATATAGGGCTCTTTATGCCGCTTGCCCACGTAAACGGGTCGGCGGGATTCAGAAAGACCGCTTTGATTTCAAGAAGCTCGGAAGCCACTTTTTTTGCTGTATCCATATCGTTGAATTTTTTGAGTTACTATATTAAGGAGTGTTCGGGGAATCCCATATCAAAGAGCAAGAAAATCCTTCACGCAGCGTTCGTAGGCTGCCACGGGATCTTCGGCTGCCGTGATCGGGCGACCCACCACGATATAATCCGATCCGATCTCGCGGGCACGGGCAGGGTCGGTGATGCGCACCTGATCGTCTTTGGCGGCGTCGGCAAAACGAATGCCGGGAGTGACGGTCATGAACTCCTCTCCGCAGGCATCCTTCACGAGCCGTGCCTCCAACGGAGAGCAAACCACACCGTCGAGACCGGCCTCCTTAGCGTTTTGAGCATATTGCGCGATAGTGTCGTTGATGGTGGCATCGATAAGCAACTGTTCACGCATGGCCTTTTCTGAAGTGGAGGTCAGCTGCGTTACTGCTATCAGAAGAGGGCGTGTGCCATCCTCGCGTGTCAATCCTTCAAGGGCTGCACGCATCATCTCCACCGTGCCGGCGGCATGGACATTGACCATATCCACATCCAGATTGGAAAGGACCTTCATGGCTTTCTTCACCGTATTGGGGATGTCGTGAAGCTTGAGGTCAAGGAAAATCTTAAATCCTCTCCGCTTAAGCTCTTTTACTATCTCCGGGCCTGCTGCATAATATAGCTCCATGCCGATTTTCAGGAACGGCTTGCGCTCCACGTCCTTGAATTTGTCGAGAAAAGAGAGGCAGGCATCGGTGGAACCGAAATCGCATGCTATTATCACGTCTTTGGCGTTAGCTTTCATATCTATTGGATTTTTATTCGATTTTATAGCCATAATAACCAATATAACCATTATGGTTATATTGGCTAATTTTTATTTTGCTGCTCCTATTATTTCGGAAAGTGAGGATATGCCGAGTTTCTTCATCTCCACGGGCAATGTCTCGATTATCTCCTTGCAGGCATAGGGGTTGACAAGATTGGCAGCACCGACCTCAACGGCCGTGGCTCCGGCCATCATCATCTCTATGACATCTTTTGCCGTCGATACTCCTCCACACCCTATGACAGGGACTCCACAGGCATTTGCCACCTGCCAGACCATCCTTACTGCCACAGGGAAGACTGCCGGGCCGGAGAAGCCGCCCATACGGTTGGCCACGACCGGACGCCGCGTCATTATGTCTATGCGCATTCCGAGCAACGTGTTGATAAGGCAAAGCCCGTCGGCACCGGCTTCCACCGCCGATCGGCCGATGGAGACGATGTCGGTCACGTTCGGGGTCAGCTTGACGAAAAGCGGCTTGCGGGCCACTTGCTTCACTGCCTTCACCACCTCGGAGATGGAATCGCAGCTCGTGCCGAAGCTCATTCCCCCGCCATGCACGTTGGGACAGCTGACGTTAAGCTCGATTATCTCCACCTGCTCCTGACGGTCGATTTTTTCGCAGCATTCCACGTATTCGTCTATCGAAAAGCCGCTTATATTGGCGATAATCGGCTGATGGAACACGGCTTTAAGCTTCGGAAGCTCCCTCTCTATGACAACGTCTATTCCGGGGTTCTGAAGCCCTACGGAATTAATCATCCCCGAGGGGCATTCAGCGATGCGCGGCAAGGGATTGCCAAATCGTTGGTCGCGTGTCGTGCCCTTGAATGAGATGGAGCCAAGCATGTCGATGTCGTAGTATTCGCTCATTTCATAGCCGAATCCAAAACATCCCGACGCGGGCACTACAGGATTCTGCAATCTTACGCCGCAAAGCGACACGGAAAGATCGCCGGCCATTGACTTCTCTTGATTCTTTACCATATGATCACCTCCTTTCCAAACACCGGACCATCCTTGCATATCCTTTTGGGGCCTTCGGTCGTGGTCAGCGCGCAGCCCATGCAGGCTCCGAAGCCACAACCCATACGGCTCTCAAGGCTCAACTCTCCGGGGATGTCGAGGTTGGCGCACAATGCCTTCAACATCGGCATAGGGCCACAAGCCTGGAAATAATCTCCCTCTATCCCTTTCTCGCGGATAACGTCGGTCACGAAGCCTTTCGTCCCGACCGATCCGTCGACCGTGGCGATATAAGCCTCAACCCCTATTTCCTGAAACCATCTGTCCATACCGAAACTGTCGGCGGCGGTGTTGTAGCCCAGTATCGCCACGGGGTTCTTCCCCTCTCTCTTCAAGGCGCGGGCCAATCCGAGCAGCGGGGCGCATCCTATACCTCCGCCAAGGAGCAGCGGACGGCAGAAATCCCCCACTGTCGTAAAGCCGTTGCCCAAGCCGTTGAGCATGTCGAGCACATCTCCGGGCTTCATGCGGCTCATGGCTTCGGTGCCTTCCCCTACGGTGTCGTAGAGCAGAGTGATTTCGCCCCTCTCATGTGAATAGTCGCAAATCGAGATAGGACGGCGCAGATACTTTCCGGGAATGGCGATGTTGACAAACTGTCCGGGGGACGTGATCGCCCCTGTGTCGCCTCTAAGGGTCATGACCCAGGTCTTGTAGGTCAGCTGCCTGTTGGCGATTATGGTATAGTCATTTCTCAGGTTCAGGTTCATGATTAATCTTCGGCGTCAATTGTTGATACTTTCATGGTGATGTCGTCGAGCACGTCGAGAAGCACCTCTACTGTTTCCAACGAAGTGAACACCGTGATATTGTTGTCGACGGCCGTGCGACGGATATAATATCCATCTTTGTGGGAATGGTCGGCGGCAAGCTCGATGGTGTTGATGACGTAGTTGACGTGGCCTTGCCTCAACGATTTGACGATATCGTCGCTCCCTTCGCTGAGTTTATGGAGCAGACGGGTGCGGATTCCATGCTTGATCAGGAATTCAGCAGTGCCTTTTGTCGCCTCCACGTTGAATCCAAGCTCGTAGAACCTCTTTATCAGCGGAAGGGCACGCTGCTTGTCGCTGTCGCCGATGGTGACGAAGATCGTGCCGTAGTTTGCGACGGTCATTCCCGAGGCCTGGAGCGACTTGTAGAGGGCGCGTTTGAGTGAGCGGTCGTAGCCGATGGCCTCTCCCGTGGACTTCATTTCCGGGGAAAGGTAGGAATCCATGCCGCTGAGCTTGGAGAAGGAGAACGCCGGCGTCTTGACAAACCAACGTTTCTTCTCTTCAGGGTATAGCTCCGTTATGCCCTGCTCGGGGAGGGAATGACCGAGCATCACCATCGTGGCGATATGGGGAAGGGGCACCCCCGTTGCTTTCGAGAGGAATGGGACGGTGCGCGACGAGCGGGGATTGACCTCGATGACGAAGACGTTCTCTTTGCTGTCGCAGATAAATTGGATGTTGTAAAGACCCTTGATGCCTATCTCCTTGCCCAGACGCACTGTATAGTCAAGAATCGTCTTCTTGACTTTGTCGCTCACGCTGAACGTGGGGTAGACGCTGATGGAGTCGCCTGAATGGACGCCGGTGTGCTCCACATGCTCCATTATGCCGGGCACGAAGACGTTCTCACCGTCGCAGACGGCGTCCACCTCAAGCTCCTTGCCCATGATGTATTTGTCGACGAGCACGGGATGCTCCATGTTGATTTCCACAGCCGTCTGAAGGTAATGGCGCAGCATTCCTTCATTGCTGACAATCTGCATCGCACGGCCTCCGAGCACGTAGCTGGGGCGTACAAGCACGGGATAACCGATTTCTGCAGCGGCCTTAACCCCTGCTTCAATGTCGGTCACGGCCACGCCCTGAGGCTGGGGAATCTGAAGTTTCTCCATTATGGCCTCAAAGCATCCGCGGTCTTCCGCGTTGCGGATGGCCTCGGTGTCAGTGCCAATGATCGGGGCGCCAAGACGAGCAAGGGGCTCGGCAAGGTTGATGGCGGTCTGCCCGCCGAGGGATACTATCACCCCTACGGGCTTCTCAAGGTCGAGCACGTTCATGACATCCTCCACGGTCAAGGGGTCGAAATAGAGTTTGTCGCCGGTGGTGTGGTCGGTGGAGACGGTCTCAGGATTGTTGTTGATGATTATGGCCTCATAGCCGGCCTTGCGGATCGACCATATGGCATGCACCGTGGAATAATCGAACTCCACGCCTTGCCCGATGCGGATCGGGCCCGACCCAAGCACGACGATCTTCTTATTGCCGGAGGGGATCGACTCATTTTCCGTCTCATAAGTGGAGTAGAAATAATTCGTCTTCGCATGGAATTCCGAGGCGCAGGAGTCTATCATCTTGAAGGCCGGATATATGCCGTTGACCTTGCGCAGGAGATAGATTTCCGACTCTGTCTTTCCCCAAAGTTGGCCGATATATTTGTCGCTGAAGCCCATGGCCTTGGCATCGCGAAGAGTCTCCACGTCCATCGGCGATTCCTTCACCGTTTTTTCAAAGTCAACGATGTTCTTGATTTTGTCGAGGAAGAACATGTCGATCTTCGTGCGGTTGTAGATATGCCCGGCGTCCACGTCGCGGCGCATAAGTTCTGCAAGGGCGTAGAGGCGGTCGTCGGTGGCTTTGCGGATATAGTCGAGGATGTCGTCGGTCGGCATCTCATCGAATTTCTTGTGGTAGATATGGCAGACTCCGGTCTCAAGGGATCGCACAGCCTTCAGCAAGCTCTCCTCAAGCGTGCGTCCGATGCTCATAACCTCGCCGGTGGCTTTCATCTGGGTGCCGAGCACGTTTGAGGCGTCAGCAAACTTGTCGAAGGGGAAGCGGGCGATCTTGGTGACCACATAGTCAAGGGCAGGCTCGAAGCTGGCCGGGATATGGCCAAGGTCGATCTCCTCAAGGTTCAGACCGACCGCAATCTTTGCGCTGACCCTTGCGATGGGATAGCCGGAAGCCTTAGAGGCGAGTGCGGATGAGCGCGACACACGTGGGTTGACCTCTATCAGATAATAGTCGAAAGAAAGCGGGTCGAGGGCGAACTGCACGTTGCAACCTCCCTCGATTTTCAGAGCCCGGATAAGCTTGAGCGCGCTGTCGCGGAGAAGCTGATATTCCTTGTTGGTCAACGTCTGCGCCGGAGCTACCACTATGGAGTCGCCGGTGTGCACTCCGACCGGGTCGAGGTTCTCCATAGAGCATATCGCTATGACAGTGTCATTGGCATCTCTCATAACCTCGAATTCTATCTCCTTGAATCCTTTTATGCTCTTCTCGACAAGCACCTGATGCACCGGAGAAAGGTCAAGGGCCGTACGCATAAGTTCCCGTAGCTCCTCCTCATTGTCGGCGAATCCGCCGCCAGTCCCTCCCAAAGTGAAGGCCGGGCGAAGAATCACGGGATAGCCTATCTTTGCGGCGATTTCGGCTGCATGGTCGATGCTGGAAGCCACGTCGCTCGGAAGCACCGGCTCCCCTATGCTCTCGCAAAGCTCTTTGAAGAGTTCACGGTCCTCGGCTTTCTCTATGCTCTCAAACGATGTGCCGAGAATCTCCACGCCGCATTCCTCAAGCACCCCTTTCTTAGCAAGCTGCACGGCCAGGTTGAGGCCCGTCTGTCCGCCAAGTCCGGGCACGATGGCATCGGGGCGTTCGTAGCGCACTATCTTGGCGACGTATTCCAACGTCAGCGGCTCCATATAGACCTTGTGGGCAATATCGGGGTCGGTCATGATCGTGGCGGGATTGGAGTTGACGAGCACCACTTCATAACCCTCCTCTTTGAGGGCTGTGCAGGCTTGGGTGCCGGCATAATCAAATTCGGCTGCTTGTCCGACTACGATGGGGCCGGACCCAATCACCATAACTTTCTTTATATCCTTACGTTTTGGCATTTCTATATGGACTTTATTTCTGAACCGGGGGAATCATTTTTATAAACTTATCGAAGAGATAGATCGTGTCTTGCGGACCGGGAGCGCTTTCGGGATGGAATTGCACTGAAATGACTTTGTCTTCAAGGCATTGCAGACCCTCCACGGAGCCATCGAGAAGATTGACGTGGGTTATCTCAAGCGGAGTGGCGTCTACCGACTCTTTTTTGACGGCATAGCCATGATTCTGAGCCGTGATAAGCACCTGGCCCGTCTGAAGCTCCTTGACGGGATGGTTGCCACCTCTGTGCCCGGGATTTATCTGGCCTATTTCAGCGCCGTAGGCGAGGGCTATCAGCTGATGGCCAAGGCAAATGCCGAACATCGGGACCTTCCCACGCAACTCCCGGATGGTCTGCATCACTTCCGGCACGTCTTCCGGCGACCCGGGACCGTTGGAGATGAGCACGCCGTCGGGCTTGAACGCCATAATCTGTTCGGCCGTAGTGTTCCAGGGCACCACCGTCACATTGCATCCGTGGTTGTTGAGACTGCGCACCATATTGTATTTCATGCCACAGTCGATGGCCACAATGTCATATTTGTAGTTGGCCGTGCGGGCAAACCAACGCTTCTTGCAGCTGACCCTGCTGACAAGGTTTTTCGGACGCGGCACGGCTTCAATCTTGGCCACAGCCTCCTCTACGGGAGTATCAATGTCGGTGATTATCGCCCTTATTCCCTGGGCATCGCGGAGAATGCGCGTCAGCATCCTGGTGTCGAGTCCGCTGATTGCAGGGATGTCGTTTTCATCGAGCACCTCAGCGAGGGTCTTGGTGTATCTGAAATTGGAAGGGGAATTATTGTTCTCCTTTACTATCATCCCCCCTATGGACGGGAACTTGGTCTCATAATCCTCGTCGGTAATGCCGTAGTTGCCGATCAGCGGATAGGTCATGACAATAATCTGGTCGGCATAGGAGGGATCGGACAGAATCTCTTGATACCCCACCATAGAGGTGTTGAATACAAGCTCGCCCACCTTCTCTTTGCCGGAGGCGAAACCGTAGCCGGGGAATTCCCGGCCATCTTCAAGAACAAGTTTTTTCGTGTATGGCTTCATATATCGTTCGCAGTGCGTATTTTTCCATCAAAACCGTTTGAGAGAGGACTATGATTCACTCATCTCCGACGGTCGAAACTAAAAACAAATATTTCCGTTAGAAATTGTCATCACGGGCCAGCCTTGCAGCGTCATTCCGGCATACGGCGTAGCCGTTCCCATCGACTTGAATCGGAAGGGATCAACTTCCATTATTCTTTCCAGGTCGAGAAGCACGAGATTTGCCGTATCGCCTACGGTCAGGCCGTCGGCTCCGGGAAGGCCGAGTATGCGTCTTGGAGTGATTGCCATAGCTTCCACGAGCCTCTCAAAAGAGATCAGTCCGGATTTCACCATCGTAGTATAGACCGCCGCGAAAGCAGTCTCAAGCCCTACGACGCCCATGGCGCTTTTCTCGAGTCCTTTCGACTTCTCCGACTCCGAATGTGGGGCATGGTCGGTGGCGACAACATCGATTGTTCCGTCGATAAGCCCTTCGCGCAGCGCGTCGCGGTCCTCTCGGCTCCTTATAGGGGGATTCATCTTGAATCGACCCTCTTCCTGCAAATCCTCGTCGCAGAAGGTCAGATAATGCGGTCCGGTCTCACACGTCACCTTCACTCCCCTTCTCTTGGCGTCGCGAATCAGGGCCACGCTCTCTTTCGTGGAGATATGGCAGACGTGAAGACGGCATCCGGTCTCTTCGGCAAGACGGATATCGCGCTCCACCTCTCCCCATTCCGATTCGGAGCAGATTCCACGATGCCCGTTGCGTCGGCAATATTCGCCGTCGTGGATATATCCTCTGTTGAGCAGGGCTTCCACCTCGCAATGGGCCGCCAAGATTTTTCCGGTCGGGGCTATCCCTTCCATTGCCTTGCGCATCACGTCCGCATCTTGCACGCCCGTGCCGTCGTCGGAAAATCCTGCCACCCAGGGGGCAAGCATCCGATAGTCCACGAGTTCGCTTCCCATCCGCTTCTTGGTGATTGTGGCGTAGGGAAGCACATCTATGCAGGCGTCAAGGCGGATTATGTCGAGTTGACGCCTGAGGTTTTCCACGTTGTCGGGCGCGGGATTGAGATTTGGCATGGTGCAGACGATAGTGAATCCTCCTGCTGCGGCTGCCATGCTTCCCGTGCGGATGGTCTCCTTGTAGGAATATCCCGGTTCGCGGAAATGCACGTGCATATCGACCAGACCCGGCACGAGGTATTTGCCCGTGCCGTCGATGATTTTTCCATTAAAGGTCTGGAGCATAGGATTGCCGATAGCTGAAATCTTGCGGTCGTGGACAGAGACGTCGGCAACGACAAACTTGCCGTCTATCCAGACATTCGCGCCTGTAATGATGATGTCTTCCATATTGCGTGTTGTATTGTTTTTCCGACAGGCATCAAAAAAAAGGCAACCCAATAAAGAGTTGCCTTCACTATAATGAGGAAATAAATTCTTGGAAAAAGAGGATTGCCGGGAGACTTCGCTTCCGTTGACCGAATCCTGCGATGCTTGCAGCATAACTGATTTCCGACTATTTAAAGATGCCGTCATTTTCCGTTATTTTGCCCGCAAAGTTAACAAAAATTTCCGATTCACGCAAATATCCGAATCTTTTTGCCAAAATTTTTCTCCGTTATTTTTTCAGAAATGATATCTTACGCCAAAGTCGATGCTGACTCTTTGGAAGCCGTTGACCTCGTTGTTTTTTGGTTGATAATCGACTCCCATGAATTTTTGATCTATATTGGCGCTCAACACTGAGACCGTGCCCGTGATGCCGACTTTGGGCGACACCCTGTATTCTGCTCCAAATGAGAGATTGGATCCGAATCCGAAATCTGTATTCCGCCCCACGAGTCTGCCGTTGCTTCCTTTATCTCCTTTAAGTCTGTCTACCATCATTGCAAGTCCAATCCCGACGCCATAATGAAGCACCCATCTTCCCGATCCTAATGGAGTAATACCAACAAACTGAGGTGCAAAATAATGGATCATCATATTCCCCTTATACACCTCTATCTCTATTTTCTTTCCACTTGTGGAATAGCCTTCGTAGAGGAAACCGGCTCCAATTTTCTTGTTGGAAATCCATTCGTAGCCGACCTGCCAGTCAAACCCAAACCTCGCGTCTCCTGAAGTCCATCCATCCTCCATTTTTGTATAGATATGGCTGTAGCCCCCGGCCACGTAGGCATAGTGCCCTGCGACATTGCTAAAATCAGGTTTGGCTTTTGCAACATCTTTCGACGGAGCGACATAGACGTATTGCCCCATAGCGGGAATAGCAAGCGACAGACTGAATGCAAAAAGCAATGAGACAATCTTTTTCATGATGACAAGGGTTTTAATGAAAATGAATCAAAGACAGGTCTTCCCGCCTCTTGCTGCAAATTTAAGCATTATTTCGCATCCCACAAAACAATCCATCTAATTTCATCCATTTCGATTCCAAATTTATCATTATTTATTTGCATATAAAGTTTAAATTGACTAACTTTGCAATAGTCATGGTATTGAAAAGTGGATTTCCAAGCACTCCTTCGGTATTGAAAAGTGGATTTTTAAGCACTCCTTCGGTATTGAAAAGTGGCATAGCATCTATTGATGCTTGACATATAAATAATACCTTAAACAATCTTATAAGAGCTTTCCTTGAAATTTCGCGGCCGCAGGAGGTGAGAAATTCCAAGAGCTTTTATCATTTTTGTGGGATAGGAGTCTTGTATCAGCTTTTATGATTATATTTGCGAAACTTTTTACCAACTTATCGACATGAAAACTCTTATCAACCTCTTCGCCGCCATTCTGCTTTTGCCTGGCATCGCCATTGCGAAAAACTCTAATCATGACTACGACATGAACGCACTTCAACCAACCTACGAAAAACTGAAAACCGGTTTCGTCGACCTCCGCAAGCAAGTTGTCAAGGAGCCGCAGGGATTCATAAAATATCCCTATCTGATTCCCGCCGGTTTCTATTCCCAACTTTGGGACTGGGATGCATTCTTCATGGCAAACCACTTCATTTCCAAAGGCCAACCGGAATATATGAAAAACTGGGTGATGACCTTCTCCCAAGGAATCGACAACGACGGCTACGTGGCCGGATGCATGACCAAAGACGGTCCGCGCAACGTCTACAGCGGTCGCTTCGCCATGAAACCCTTCCTCTCGCAAGGAGCCTACCATTACGGCAAAGCAACCGGCGACTGGGAATGGATCCGGCCGATTTACCCATCCCTAAAAAAAGTGATCGATTATAGGAAACGAACTCAATGCGACTCCATCTCCGGCCTTTATTTCTGGGAAATAGCCATGCAAAGCGGAGCTGACAACAATCCGGCCTTGAATTATTTCAAAGACGACACCCGCTCATTCGTAAGCACCGACGCCACTGCTTTTCAATACGGCGAACTTCTTGCACAAGCTGCCATCGCCGACCGTCTCGGCTACGACGATGACGCAAAAAAATATCGCATGGAAGCCTCTGCCCTGAAAAAAGCACTCAACGATGTCTGCTGGAATGAAGAAGACGAATGCTATTACAACGTTGACAGAGAAACGAGAGACCAATATCGTCGCATAGGTTATTCCACGTTCGTCCCACTCATGTATAAAATGGCTCCCGAAGCCAGAGGGAAAGAGATGATTCGACGATATATGCTCTCCGACGAACACATGCGCTCCCCCTATGGATTCAGAAGCCTCTCAAAAAGCGATGTAGACTACAACAATAAGAACATCATAGTGCCCTTCTCCAATTGGCAAGGGCCCGTATGGGGTATTTGTAGCTATATCTATTCAATCGGACTGCACAACTATGGCTTCGACAGCGATGTCGCCTGGATGGCCGACAAAGTGGGCGGACTCATGGCAAAGGACCTTGACGACTTCGGAACAATGCACGAGACATATCATGCAGAAACAGGCGAACCGCTTGCCCCCTCAAATTTCAAGTATCGCACTCCCGACGGGAAGATACAAGGATTCGTAAGTTGGAATCTTTGTATGGAAAATGTCATGGAGGGTCTGCTCCAAGGGAAATGGATGCTTCTCGACATCGAAGGCGCAGATTTCTGATTCTTTTCAAATTGCGCGAAGGCGTGGGTTCTTCTCGTAATGAAAGTAAAGGTAATACAGCATTGTCGCGCCTATGGCTATCAACGGCAATCCCACGACCGACGCGGAGCCATAACCATACTCGGCGTTTATGACCGCTCCGCCAAGCCATGCCGCCACGGCGTTGCCTGCATTGTAGGCTATCTGAATCGATGCCGCGCCAAGCATCTCCCCTCCCTTGGAATAGCCTACGATCGAAGATTGAAGCGGACTGCCCGACCCGAAAAGAATAGCCGTGCCGAGCATCATAAGTATGACCGCCGCCACTTGATAGTGAGAAAAGAAGAAAAACAGCACCAAGACAGGTATGCCTATCAATTCCACCATGGCAGCAAGCGCAGATGGCTTAAACCGGCTGCTGATGGCTCCTACGATGGTGTTTCCAAGGAACATCCCGAGCCCGGCAAGCACCATAAGCCAAGACAGGGAAGCGACCGAGAAACCAGCCACCTCAGTCAGCTGAGGGTCGATGTAGCTATACCAGCAATAGAAGCCTATCTGGCCGAATATCACCCCGCCGAAAATCAGCCAAGGGGGCAAGGTCTTCAAGAAGCGGAACTGGCCCTTGAACCCCATATCCTTGAGTTTGCCGACATCTGGCACGAGCCGACGGATGGCAAAGAAAGTCACCACGCCCGCCAACGACACGAGCAGAAACGCCAGACGCCACGTAAGGGTGTTGGTGATCAGCGTGCCCAACGGCACTCCCACAAGCGTGGCCACGGTCATTCCCCCTATCATAAACGACACGGCGCTGACCTCATGACCGGGCGATGACAGACGCCGGGCCACGATAGCCCCGACTCCGAAATATGCCCCATGGGGCAACCCCGATACAAATCTTGCCCCGAAAAGGCTCCAATAATTGGGAGCGAGGAAAGCCAGCAGATTGCCAATGGCTATTATGGCGGCAAGATACAGCATCAGTCGTTTCAATGCCATACGGCGGCAGAAAAGAAGAGCCGGAGCTCCGAAACATACCCCCGTGGCATACGCGGAGATGAGATGACCCGCGTCGCTTATCGAGACGTGGAGATCCCCGGCTATCTTGCCGAGAATGCCCATCATCAGAAATTCAGATATGCCGAGGGCAAACGTGCCCATAGCCAGCGACACCAATCCTTTTTTACAACTCATAATCTTTTTTATTCTTACCCAACAAAGGCGGATGCTGTAAAAGCATCCGCCCGTGTTCATTCAATCAAAATGTAGTCAACCCCTTGTCAAGCTTTCTTGATATAGTCCACAATCCAAGCCCCTACCTCTTTCGTGCCATACTTGGCCCCGCCTTCCACCTGGATTTCAGGCGTCCGTACATTCGCGTCGAGAGAAGCGTTGACGGCCTCGCGTATCAGTGCTCCCTCCTCTTTCAGGTTGAAGTATTCAAAAAGCATCGCCACAGATAGAATCTGGGCCAACGGATTGGCAATATTCTGTCCTTTTGCCTGCGGCCACGACCCGTGGATAGGCTCGAACACCGGCGTATGCTCTCCCGTGGAGGCAGAGGGAAGCAGGCCCATAGAGCCTGTGATGCAGGAGCCTTCGTCGGTCAGGATGTCGCCAAACGTATTCTCCGTCACCATGACATCAAAGAATTTTGGGTCCTGGATCATCCTCATGGCGGCATTGTCGACAAACATATAATCGGTCGTCACCTCAGGATATTTCTCAGCCACCTCTTTCGCCACCTGACGCCACAGACGGCTCGATGCAAGCACGTTGGCCTTGTCTACCACCGTCAGATGCTTCCTGCGTTGAAGGGCATATTTGTAGGCCACCTCAAGAATACGCTCCACCTCTTTGCGGGTATAGGCGTTGGTGTCGTAGGCCTTGTCGTCGTCCTGGTATTTCTCTCCGAAATACATGCCTCCTGTCAGCTCACGGATGCAAATAAAATCCGCTCCGCGAACGAGCTCATCCTTCAAAGGCGACTTATGGATGAGGCATTCAAACGTCTCCACCGGACGGATGTTGGCGAAAAGACCAAGCTTCTTGCGCATGGCCAGCAGACCTTGTTCGGGACGCACTTTTGCCGTGGGATCATTGTCGAACTTAGGGTCGCCCACCGCCGAGAAAAGCACGGCATCGGCATCCATACATTTCTTGAATGTCTCCTCAGGGAAAGGATCGCCCACCTTGTCGATGGCGTCTGCCCCGCAGATGGCATAGTCATAAGCCACCTTATGGCCGAATTTATCACACACGGCCGACATCACGGCCACACCCTGCTCTGAAATCTCAGGGCCTATTCCGTCGCCCGGAAGGACGGCAATTTTCAAATCCATTGTTATTCTTGGTTTATTTGTTTGTTCTTTTTGTCGTTGTTGGCTATTTCCCCCTCCATGAGGTTGAGCATTTTGACAGTTGCCTTTATGGCGGCTTCCGTCTGGTCGGCGTCAAGGCCACGGGTACGGTATATCCTGTCGTTGTATTCCCAGGTGATGACGGTCTGCACAAGGGCATCGGTGCGTCCTCCCGGAGGGATGGAGACGCTGTAATTGGTCAGGTGAGGGAACCGGCGGCCAAGACGCTCCTTGTAGATAGATTTCAAAGCCTTCATGAAAGCGTCAAACTGTCCGTTGCCGGAAGAGTTCTCCTCATAGACGTTGCCGTTTATCTCAATCTTCAGAGCGGCGGAAGGTTTAAGCCCATAGGCAGTGCTTGCCATGTAGCTCAGAAGCTTCACGTGCTCCTCCTGCATGTTGGTGCGCAATACGTCGGTCACGATAAATGGAAGGTCCTCTTGCGTGACCACCTCCTTTTTGTCGCCCAGCTCGATTATACGTGCCGTGACGGCCTTTGTCTGCTCCGGGGAAAGCTCCAGGCCCAGCTCCTCAAGATTGCGGAGTATGTTGGCCTTGCCACTGTTTTTCCCGAGTGCATACTCCCGTTTTCGTCCGAAACGCTCCGGAAGGAGGTCGTTGCAGTAGAGGTTGGCCTTGTTGTCGCCATCGGCATGCACGCCCGCCACCTGAGTGAAGACGCTGTCGCCCGTGATGGGGCGGTTGGGCGGGATAGGTATTCCCGAATAGCTTGCCACCATATGGCTGACGTCGTTGAGCCGCTCCTCGACGATATTGGTGCGGGCATTAAACTGGTCCTTCAATATAGCCTGCACGCTTGCCAGCGGGGCATTGCCGGCCCTCTCTCCAAGACCGTTGACTGAAGTGTGAATGCCTCGGCATCCACCCAACACTGCCGACAGTACATTCGAGATGGCAAGGTCGTAGTCGTTGTGGGCATGGAAATCGAAATGTATCTCCGGATAAAGCTTCACCATCTTCCGCATGAACAGGAGCAGTTCGAGAGGGTTGAGAATGCCGAGAGTATCAGGCAGCATGAATCGTTTTATTCCGCAGTGGCGCAAAGCGTCCATCATAGAGAAGACATAGTCGGGAGAATGCTTGATTCCATTGCTCCAGTCCTCAAGATAGAGATTGACGCTTATTCCCATGTCGCGGGCATCAGCCACGGCTTTCCGGATGTCGGCGAAATGCTCCTCCGGAGTCTTTTTCAGCTGATTGCGGCAATGGTTTTCCGACCCTTTGGCAAGCAGGTTGATATTGACGCAGCCACAGTCGTTGATCCATTTCAGCGACGTGCCCCCGTCGACGAAGCCGAGTACCTCCACGCGGTGGAGGCATCCTGCTCCGCGGGCCCACTTGCAAATCCTGGTGACGGCGTCCTTCTCCCCATCCGACACTCTTGCGGAGGCCACCTCAATCCTATCCACGTTGAGGTCCTGAAGCAGGGCCCTTGCTATCATCAATTTCTCATGAGGCACGAAACTGACTCCGCTGGTCTGTTCGCCGTCGCGAAGCGTGGTGTCCATGATTTCAATATTAGCGGAATGGCTGTTCATAGACGCGAATCGTGTTTTAGTGACTGTTTTTGCTCTCCCAGGCCTCGATCTTGTCTTTGTTCTCAAGGAGGAAGTCGATATCGTCGAGAGCGTTCATCAGGCAGTATTTCTTGTAGCCGTTGATTTCAAACGTCTCGCTCTTGCCGGTTGCCTTGTTGGTGATGGTCTGCTTGGGGAGGTTGACCTCCACCTCGGTCTTCGGATCTTTTTCTATCGAGGCGAAGAGTTCGGCGAGGAAAGGCTCGGAGACCACGACTGGAAGCACGAAGTTGTTGAGCTCGTTGTTCTTATGAATATCGGCAAAGAAACTGCTGACCACTACCCTGAATCCGTAGCCTGCTATTGCCCAAGCCGCATGTTCGCGACTCGAACCGCTGCCGAAGTTCTTCCCGGCAACGAGAATCTCGCCGGAATAGAGGGGATTGTTGAGCACGAAATCCTCATTGACCGTGCCATCGGGGTTATAACGCCAATCGCGGAACAGGTTTTCGCCGAAGAAGCTCTCCTCGCGCGTCGTAGCCTTCAGGAAACGTGCGGGTATAATCTGGTCGGTGTCGACGTTTTCAAGAGGAAGAGGCACACAAGTGCTTGTTATTATATCAAATTTCTGTTTCATCTTATCTAAATCTAAAATCTATAATCTGACATCTAACCCAAGGTTCTCGGGTCGGTTATCACGCCGGTGACGGCAGCCGCGGCTGCCACGAGGGGACTTGCAAGCACTGTGCGTGCTCCAGGTCCCTGACGTCCCTCGAAATTACGGTTGGACGTGGAGACGGCGAGCTTGCCGGCGGGGATTTTGTCGTCGTTCATTGCCAGACAAGCGGAGCAGCCCGGTTGACGGATCTCAAATCCTGCTTCCTCAAGCACTTTGTCGAGTCCCTCCTCCTTGATTTGCTCGCTGACCATCCATGAGCCGGGCACAAGCCATGCCGTCACTCCTTCAGCTTTCTTTCGTCCCTTCACGATAGAAGCGAAGGCACGGAAATCTTCGATGCGACCATTGGTGCAGGCTCCGAGGAAGACGTAGTCTACGGGCGTACCAAGCAATTTCTGTCCGGGTTCGAAGCCCATGTATTGCAAGCTCTTGAGATAGGATGCCTTTCCTGCCTCCGCGACGGTGTCGAGTTCCGGGATAGATTGTGTAATACCCATTCCCATGCCTGGGTTGGTGCCGTAGGTGACCATCGGCTCTATGTCCTCTGCTTGGAATGTCAATTCCTTGTCGAAGACAGCGTCATCACCGCTTTTGAGAGTCTTCCAGTGTTCCACCGCCTTGTCCCAAGCATCCCCTTTCGGAGCATACTCACGACCCTTGACGTATTCAAACGTCACCTCGTCGGGTGCGATGAATCCACCGCGTGCGCCCATCTCTATCGAAAGGTTGCAAAGCGTAAGACGCCCCTCCATCGAAAGGGCCCTGACAGCCTCGCCTGCGTATTCCACGAAATAGCCGGTTGCCCCGGAAGTGGTCAGCTTCGACATCAGGAATAGAGCCACGTCCTTGGCTGTCACCCCTTTGCCAAGCTTTCCTTCGATATTTATGCGCATTGACTTCGGCTTCTGCTGGAGTATGCACTGCGAGGCAAGCACCATCTCCACCTCCGACGTGCCGATACCGAATGCCACGGCTCCCATCGCGCCGTGGGTCGAGGTATGGGAGTCGCCACAGACTATCGTCATACCGGGCAGTGAAAGTCCACGTTCCGGGCCCACTACGTGGATGATGCCGTTCTTCTTGTTCATCATTCCGAAATGCTCCAGGCCGAATTCCTCGGCATTCTTGGCGAGCGTATCGACTTGAGTCTTGCTGACGGGATCCTCAATTGGCTTGTCCTGGTCGTGGGTCGGGGTGTTATGGTCGGGCATACAGAAGATATTGCCAGGACGCAGGCATTTGAGTCCGCGTTCGCGCATCCCCGCGAAAGCCTGCGGAGACGTCACTTCATGACAGAAAAGCCTGTCGATGTAAAGCTGCTCGGGACCATCATCTACGTGTTGCACCACGTGGCTGTCCCAAATTTTGTCAAAGAGCGTATTAGCCATTTTTTCCTATATTTTTTATGTTCTTTCGTTCTAAAATTTTGTCATAAGCGGGGTTAGGCGAATTTATCAAAAAAGCCTCTCTCACTCCATGGTGGGAAAGGCTTCTTCGTGAAATATCGATAAATCATCAAGCATCGACAAAGCTTCCCACCGACGGATGTCGTAGAATAATGGAGCTAAGTCGAATAATGATGTAAAAATTCATAAAATCTGCTTTTTTAACCGCAATCGGAAGCCAAACTCCTTCAGAAAGAAGCTTGTTTCTCCCAACCGCCTGCAAAATTAGTCATTTTGTTTGACCCAAACAAAAATATATGGCAAAAAAAATCAAAAATCCGCGTCCGGATGGAACTATCATGCCGAATGCAAAAGCTGCGTCACTACTATATAAGGTCTACTCCTCGATAAGGTCGAGCCAATACGCTTTTTTAAGGCCATGCGTATCTGTCATATCGCTATCAGGATCTATATACAATTCTATCTCACTCTCATACCAATAGTCGCATATCATCCAATCCGGTTCATTACCTCGCGGAAACAAATAGCAGCGGGTCCCTGCACTTCCTTGAAGCTCCTTATGGCCACTGATAACGAATTTCGGCTTGCCATTGAGCGGCATTTCTTTACCATACGCCATAAGCCGACACTCCGTTGCCTGCGAATCCTTTTCCCTCACGTCAATACGATAAACCATATCAGAGACCGTATCCAGTAGACACACTTCGGGATACCATCCTTTTGCAAAACCGGAAGGCAAGGTTGCAAGATCCTTTTTAATAAGTTCCTCACGCTGTTTTTTCTCAGCTTTTGAATGATAAGGAATCTGATAAACATCATCGTCTATCCACAGCCAACTGCCGTCATCAAGAGTATATCCTTTCCAATTGATGCCTCCCCAATCTTCTTTCTTCGAACGGGATACAGCATTGCGTATTTCATCATCAAATATCTGGACGTATCGGCATACCATATCTGCCGAATCAACGATATCATGGAGAGGATAAGCCCTTTCTATCGGATAACGGCACAACGATGCAAACTCAGCAGCATTCCCGTCCTTCACCGACTTTACCAAACGCGCGACCATCCGGCGCATATTCTCCTCATAACTCTCTTCATCCTCTGCCAACTCTTCGACCTCCGACAAAGATGAATCCCTTAGAGACACAGAACTTTGCGCTGCCCGGTTCTCATTCACGCACGACGCACAAACAAGAAACCAGACAACACAACAACATACATATTTACAAATTATCCTCATCTATAACAATACATATAATCGCATTACGGATTCACAACCGCAAATCGTTTCACATTCTTGAATTTACTCCAAGGGAATGGTATCTCTACCTCTTCCGGAACGATAAGCGTTGCCGACTCATATACCGCCTCATCGAAAGCATCCTCAGCGAGAACAGGAAGAACCGGTCCACTGAAGGCAATCTCTTTGATCGCTGTGGAATACTTGAATGCCCCCTCGTGGATTATTTCCAGATTGTCTCCCAAAATCAACGAAGTGGTGTATAGCATAGAAGAGAAATCAAATTCAGCAAATACCCTCCTCCCAACAGAAGTCACCTTATACGTTTTATCATTCGCCTTTACGTCTGATCGAATCATAAGTTCAGCAGGAATCACCGCCTCTTTCGAATGATAGCCCACCGCCGATGCAGTGCCATCCTCATTATTAAGGCTATACACCACATTCTCAACATTCACCTGTGTATAGACAATAGACTCTCCCGCACATCCGGCAGCTACGGCCAAAAGCATGACCGAAAAGATAAGCATCACACAGATGCACAATTTACCGCAAATCGTTTTCATATTTAAGCTTTTAAAAGTTTTCACATCCAGGTTGTCACCACCATTAATCGTCCTCCGTCCACTGGGAAACAACTCCCAATCCGTCGCATTCAGGACAGCATTCCTGAATCCACTTTCCATACTCTTCGGAGTAGTACTTGTCGATGAATTTGGCTCCACCGCATCTACGACATGTCACGTCAACATAATGTCCCATAATTCTGATGTTTAATGGTTAATATCTCATTTCGTGATGCAAAGATAGTATACTCCTTTGCAATTTTGCTTCAAACATCATTCATATCTGACAGACTTCCGAGCTATCCAACCTTATTCGAAATATTTCATCGTTACAGGAAATGAGAATTTATCGATGTCTGGAAGATATACATTCAAATTCTTGACAGGAGACTTATATGAACGAAATTCTCTATTCCTATCAAAATCCTCATCCGTAAAGACAAACTGACCTTTGAGGAAATCATAATTTAGCCTTTCTTTTACAATTTGTAGAATTTCCGGATAAAGATCTGAAAAATGCTGTATCACAGCATTTCGTCTAGATTCATCCAACACCTTCCCATTTTCAAGAAAATAAAATTCAGAAAATTTAGTAGCATACTCCATGGCTACCGACAAATTCCCTGCTTTTCGTGCAATCTCTGAAATATTGAATAGCGAAGCATAGCTTTGTCTTGGGTCAATCTCTAAAGCAAGAGACAAAAACCACTGACTTTGATTCTCTTTATTTAATAAAAATGCTATTTCTGCTAAGTTGCTTAGCAAATAGGATGTTGATCTGGAGTTAGGTGTATTAGCTAAAGACCAATTAATGTTTTTAGAATGCGCCTCCAATTCATGAGGTGTTAACCTCTCATTATTTATAACATCTCTCTGAATACGGGACAATATATCTGCATCATCTGTCATATACTCAGCAAACTTATAGGCAATATGATTTGGGACTCGTTCATATTTACTTATAATATAACGCGCCACAGGTGTTTTACATATAGCCGGCTCTGTTGTAACGTAATCTATTAAATCTTGTTCGTTATTCTTACCACGTAGAATCAGATATGAAGAAACGGCGTCTGGTAAATTCTTAGAAACTGATTTTTTTAAATATTCCATACTTCTTGTAGAATCTCTTTCTACACTTTCTCCTTCCCAATATTTTATAGCCATGATATATTCAGCAGCGGCTGTTTTAATCGTATCTGGCAACAAATTAGATAGTATCGGTAATATTGATTCAACGTCAGTAAGGTCTTCTGCTTTTACTACACATGATAGCCATTTACGATAGAAAGCATCTGTCATAACTCTATCATGGTAATTCACGTGAACTATAGAGTCCGCCTTTTTTAGTAGAAGTCCAGTCTCTGCATAATAATTATGTGCTTGTTTTGAATTATTATCCGCTTGAAAAATTAAAGAAATAGGATCATTCTGATTTAGTGCGTCGTTTGTTAAATCAAGAGAAAAATCTAATTTATCTCCATTATCACGAGCCTTCTTATAATATATCATTGCGTTAGAGTGCAAACCTAATTGAGCATATTTATTTATCAAAAACCTTTGCGCATAAAGATCATTGTAAAGACTATCAGCCCTTTTAGCCGCTTCAATAGATTCTATAACTGAAGGTGCTATACTCCATAAAGTTCTATAATCATCGCTACTTCTCAATCCCGCATTATAAAGGAGTATATGACAATGCAAGGCTTCCTGCCGTGATATATTTTGGCTATATGCAAGACTATCTATAATCACACGAGACTCAACAACTTTCAAAGAATCCCATTTAACATATGGATAATAAAGATAGCTAATCGCCTTGGCGAGGTGATAATATCCGGATTTATTATATTTACTGCTATTAATTAAAGTTATAGCCTTACCGGCATTACCGTTAATTGCAGAAAGATATGCCAATATATCATAACGTTTTGCCATATTCGCATATATTTCAGCATTCTTTGAATCAATAACACCACCTTTACCACGCATCAACATCTGGGTCATCCTAATAGCGCGAACTGAATCTGACGGATTGTTCTGCAATAAATCTGCATAACGATCCCGAGCCAACATATACCACCTCGCTGCCTCTGAATAATTCCCTTCCTCTTCAAGCATATTAGCTCGGACATAAGCAATGTCTTTATTGTTCAGATACTTGTGTGCAAATTCCGACACCGAATTCCACTTATTAACAATCGGTCCAGATGAAGTCGTGAGAATAATTGCAAAAGACAAAACCAAAAGGCCTATAAATATTGCACTTGCATATATTAGTTGCTTATTTTTCTTACGCTTTCTCTCTCTTTCTCTTTTTTCAGCTTCCGCAATTTTTCTTAATCTTTCCTCTTCGATCTTCCTAATTAATTCCTCTTCTTGATTAGATTTTACCTTGTCAAGATTTACATTTATATCTGAAACCTTATTATCTAAATCTGAAATCTTAGATAATATTTTCTCGTCTTGCATGTTCTGAGATTTAAATATCTCATAAATCTCTCCTATTGAAGTTGTCTAAACTTATTTCGATATGTTAATGATACAGTAAAATAATTAAAATACAGCGCATTCCGCAAAGGACGCACTATATTATAGTTCCCACACTCTAATATACCGTACCAATGCCAGAATA
>Ga0209064_1001305_pt1 | contig 40616 bp, 31 predicted proteins | sample Inofromicrocosms_FD_187498 | JGI IMG/M metagenome (GOLD analysis project Ga0209064, IMG submission 187498) | Mouse cecum microbial communities from Vienna, Austria - Inoculum for glucosamine and mucus D2O microcosms (SPAdes) (version 2) | ecosystem: Host-associated > Mammals > Digestive system >... | reverse complement strand
GCTCGTGAGGCATCGGTTTCGGCTTCAGTGTAATTTCGGACAGTCAGGAAATCAAGCGCCCGGCCTATATAGTCGATGGCTCGCGGGCGGTGTGTAGCAAGATAGGAATTATAATATTCGATCGACTGGAAATGGCGGGCGATTATGCTCTCGTCAAGCGCAGGCACAACATTGGTAACAACAAGAACATTACGCAACTCACGGGTCGAATTAAGGTCATCGACTTCCTTTATATAATATGTATTACGGCGCAGTTCAGTCGGCGAAGAATAAAATGAAAGCATCATCGGAGCCTCCGTTTCAACATTTATATTACGATCCTGGATACGTCCGCGTATAGCCGAATTATTGTACTCTTCCCTTATGTCGGCATTGTCGTCGATAGTCAGCAGAGTGGCAAAACGTTTCGACACTAATTCTTCCGGCACATCATCGTCCGTTCCCGAGGTTTCTGCCGCATCATCATCTGCAACGGAATCCACATTCTCAGGCTTTAATGCTTTGGCCGCAGCAAGAGCCTTTTTATAGTCGCGGTCGGCGGCTCGGAGTTCACCCCTGTCCTTGTATATCTGACTGCGGATGTAAAGCGCTCCGGGAAAATCCGGAAAACGCTCCACTACCCTGCTTATGTCCGACAAAGCATCGGTGGTATTTCCTTTGAGGCGGTTTATAAGAGCGCGATTGTAGAGCGCACGAAAATCGTCAGGCTCAAGTTCGAGTACTTTATTGAAATCTGCCAAAGCAAGGTCGTTGGCGCTGACTTCGGCCAAAAGAAGGCCACGGTTGAAGAGCGCCGTAACATTCAGCGGTTCGAGTCTAAGGGCATAATCATAGTCAGCCATCGCGCCCGTATAGGAGTCAAGTCTATAACGCAGATACGCACGATTGATATAAAGACCCGCCGTACGCGGCTGCAAACGTATTGCCTCGTCTATATCAGAAAGCGCACGCCGGAAATCTCCGTCGGAATTAATGGCTATGTCGGCTCGCATTATATAGGCGTTGACCGCATTTTTATTTATTTTAAGCGCTTTCTCGATATCGGCTTCCGCTGCAAGCGTATCCTTTGCGGCAAGGAGCATGCGCGCCCGGCCAAGGTAGGCATTGTCGAAAGACGGATAATGGCCGAGCAATTCTTCAAAACAAGCACCGGCAGCTTCATAATCATGAATATCACTGAGGGCGAGAGCTTTGTTGAACAACAACGAACGATTACGCGGAAGGAGCGCGAGGGCTTCATCGTAGTCAGCGACAGCAAGACGGTTACGCCCGGTGTTCTGCCGTGCCACACCGCGGACTTCCCAGGCATCACTTAAAAACGGGTTCAGTTCTATCGCACGAGAGGCATCGGCTTCAGCGCCTACGTAGTCCTCAAGATTCAGTTTCGCAATCGCCCGCATCAGGTACGGCTGTGCAAGATAAGGTTTTGATGCTATCACCTGATTGAAGTACTGTATCGACAGCATGTAGTCCTCGAAATACAGTGCGTTCTGCCCGATTCGCAGCACCTGATCGGTATTGACCTGAGCACGCCCTGACAACATGCCAAGCAATAATGCAAGGAAAAGCATGAAACCTTTTGCGGCGTTGTGGAGTATACTGGTCATACTTTGGTTCATTGTGTTAATTTGTCGGTTTCTCCACTAAGTATTCCACCGTGTGAGGCATTTCTGACGTGAATGTAAAATTATCCGTCGAGGAAATCTCGGCGCTTTCTATTCGGTCGAATGTAAATTTCTCTTCAGATATCAGAATACGAGCACGGCTATAGAAACAAACGAAAATTTCACTATCGGTCATCGTGTAGCCTTTTTCGACGATATAGCCCTGCTCGTTCACCGATTCATTGACGGTAAGCATGCGCTTCACTTCGGGCTGATCCTCGTTGAGGACTACGCACGATGTAAGAGCCGTCATAGATATAACGGTAGCGGCAAATATAGTCAGCAGTCGATTTAGGTACATTTTTCCCGTTTAGGAGTTGAATCGACTACAAATTTACCATTAATATTTAAAATAAGGACTCTGCCGCAGAAGTTTTATAATATATTTACGCGGCACAGACTTCACCGCCGCTTACCGAAACGCAACAGACGCTTTATTCCGTAGACTCCGTCGCGCAGCATCAGCACCGCAGGAGTGACAACCGGTCGGAATCGAGTTTCCTTTGTAGGTGAAAAAATACGCAGAGTCTTTCGCCGACACCTTATGTCGATACGATCCGACATCGAGGCCGGATCGCCGTCGATGTGAGCGGCGCCCGGACGGCAGCGCCTTATAGTGACCGAAGAAACACGTATCGTGTCGATAAGCGCGTTCTTGCCGATAAAACCCGTCAGCAGATCCACTCCTACCAAAGCCTGACGGACAGGATTTGCGGCATGTACTATCGTAAGGTCAAGCAGACCGTCGGTTATCGACGCATCGGGAGCGATGAAAGCATTGTTTCCGTACTGCGAAGCATTGCAGCAAACGACAAGAAATGCCCGCTCTACAATCGTGCGTCCGTCGACCTCTATTTCATATTCTTCCGGAGAATAGCCAATATATTCGTCTATTGCGCTTTTGAGGTACATTATCAAACCGCGCCGCCGCTGACGGGCAAAACGCTCGCTCACGGCAGCATCGAAACCCACACCGAAAGTACAGAAGAAAGGACGCCCGTTTGCCATACCGCAATCGGCCACAATAACATTATTCTCAGCAATTACCCGCAGAGAGCGATCGATATCGACCGGTATGCCGAGGTGACGGGCCAGACCATTGCCTGAACCCGCAGGAATTATTCCCAGAGCGGTACGACTGTCGCAGAGGGCAGTAGCGACTTCATTTACCGTACCGTCGCCGCCGCAGGCCACAACGGCGTAATATCCGAGTCGGGATGCCTCTTCGGCTAACGCGGTGGCATGTCCCGGTCCCTCGGTAACCACGACTTCTACATCATAACCCATATCGATCAACCGACCTGCGGAATAACGGGCTATACGATGTTTTGCCGTGGTACCAGAAGCAGGATTGACCACGAGGCGTACCTTGCGCTTCTTATTCTTCACGAACGATCATCTGATTTTAACGAACTCCGGGACATAAGCCTTAACCGAAACCGGACGCCCGAGCTGCTCAAGCGGGAAATCGGTGTCTGCGGTTGAAAATATTATCTTGACTTCGTTTCCGCTGACAGAATCTGTTTTCGTCACTTCAAGTATATCGGCCTTGGCCGTCAGATAATTCATAAAAGTGGCATTGCCACGCCACATCGCCGGATTCTCGAAACGGAACTTCATTGCAGCTGCGATATATTCTTTCAACTCACGCTCGCCGGACGTACGCGGCTCCAGATGTCCCGAGGTACGGGCTATATTGTCACGCTGTCCTCCCGTAGTTTCAAGACTGCGGTCGGCATACTCGTCGCCGTAATAAAGCGTAACCGGACCTGAATAGGCTGCCAGAACGGCATTTCGAGTCATCATCTTCTGATAGTAGAGAGAGTCGGCCTGATTGAAATGATCGGCAAGACGATAGCCGTCGTGATTGCTGAGAAAAAGGTTAGGAATGACCGCATCGTTAAGATAGCCTCTTGCCGAAGGTGGCGACAACGCCAGACGCACGTCATCCCAGCCGTTTTCAAGGCCTTCAGAACTTACATCCTGCATAGCGCCGCTGATTCGCTCTTTTCCTTCAAAGTCGAAAGCGCTCAGCAGGCCGCCATCGGAATATACTCCCGAATTGATACGCGCGGCATCACCCCAGTCTTCTCCCACCATATAGCCCAGAGTGCCCCACTTCTCGCCACGTGCGCGGCGGGAAGCGCACAAGTCCTCTACAGCCTTGCGTATCTCAAGCCAATAATTATGACCGCCCTGCATAGCCTGATATGCCTGGTCAAGACGCCAACCGTCTATCCCGTAATTATCAATCCAATATGTGGCGACATCCTTCATATATTCCAGCGAAGCCGGATAACTGACATTACCGGTTCCGCCGTCGGCACGGTCGCAGGCCGTCACTGTAGAATCAAGCACATGCCCTGACGGAGATGGCGCCGTCACACCTCCATGATGGCCGAAAACGCCGTCAAGGATGACATAAAGTCCGCGGGCATGGGCTTCGTCGACAAAACGACGGAACTCCGCATCACTGCCGAAATGCGGGTCTATCTTGAAATAATCGTTTGTGAAATAGCCTGTAGCCTGCAACTTCTCGCCGCCTGTAGCCGTCGAGCTGTCAAAAACAGGTGTGAGCCATATCGCATTCACCCCAAGACTTTTTATATGATCAAGGGCTTCGATGACTCCGGCCAGATTTCCGTTCTTTGTATGCCCGTCGGGACCCCACATGGCAGTATATCCCGAGGCGCCGCCATCACCATGAATAAACGAAGCCACCATTATCTGATATATGGCCAACGAACGATGTTCGTCAGGAGCGACAGAACTCTGAGCAACAGCGATATTGCGACCGCAGAGCAGTGCCATGAGAGCGACAGCAAGCCGCGGAATATATTTTCTCATATCCGTTTCTTTTTTTATTCCGAAGCATCCTCAACGGCAGCGCTTTCGGAAAACTCCATAAGATAGGCTTTGATGAAGTCGTCTATGTCGCCATCCATCACTCCGCCAACATCGGAGGTCTGATAATTTGTACGATGATCCTTGACTCGTCGGTCGTCGAACACATAACTGCGGATCTGTGAACCCCATTCGATTTTTTTCTTTCCGGCCTCTACCTTAGCCTGCTCGGCCATACGGTGTTGCAGCTCCTTGTCGTAAAGAATTGAACGAAGCTGACGCAGAGCGTTTTCCTTGTTCTTGGGCTGGTCGCGGGTTTCGGTGTTCTCAATAAGAATCTCTTCCTGTTCGCCTGTGTAGGGATCAGTATACTGATAACGCAGACGGACACCGGATTCGACCTTGTTTACATTCTGACCGCCTGCACCACCCGAACGGAAAGTATCCCAGGAAATCAATGCCGTTTCCACTTTCACCTCTATCGAGTCGTCCACGAGCGGAGTAACGAATACCGAAGCGAAGGAAGTCATGCGTTTGCCCTGAGCATTGAAAGGCGACACACGAACAAGACGGTGCACCCCGTTCTCGCTTTTGAGATATCCGTAGGCAAAATCGCCCTCGATATTAAGCGTACATGTCTTTATGCCGGCTTCGTCACCTTCGAGTAGGTTGGCGATGCTGACTTTATAGCCATGATTCTCGCCCCAGCGCATATACATGCGCATAAGCATTGAGGCCCAGTCCTGACTTTCGGTTCCTCCGGCCCCGGAGTTGATTTTCAGGACTGCGCTCATGGAATCCTCCTCTCGACGAAGCATATTACGGAGTTCCATATCTTCAAGACGGGCAATAACTGCGGCATAAGCGGCGTCCACCTCGGCTTCACTGACAGCTTCCTCCTGAAAGAATTCAAGCGAAAGATTCAGTTCGTCGACAGCGCCTTCGAGATCCTCGTAGTCATCGATCCATTTCTTGAGATCCTTGATTTTTTTCATCTGTTTCTGGGCGGCGGCGGGATTTTCCCAGAAACCGTCGACCATTGTACGGAGTTGTTCCTCCTCGACAGCTATTTTCTTGCCGTCGATGTCAAAGATACCTCCTCAGCGCCAGCTTGCGCTCAAAAGTCTGTTTTAGCTGTTCTTGCGTAATCATTGTTGATGATTGAACTTGGTTTATCAATATGTTTGTTTATTTTTTCCGACTACAAAGATACAACAGCGCCGGCTTCTTTGCAAATCCGCCGCTTCAACGGCGCGGACCGGTACGCCTTACACCTTTGGTCTTCACATAGTTTTTCAGCGCCGTATAATCGCCACGGAAAAGATCTATATCCACATCATGATTTATCCCCGTACATCGTCCTCGATCCGTAAACTGCCATATCTCCCAGCGGCGCGCCGACGGTTCTGCCGAATAGCGGGCAATCCAGAAGTCATAGCCGTCGAAACCCTGCCCTTTCATATAACGCTTGTAGTAATTCTCATAGGTATAGATTATCGGCTTTACTCCATAATAGTTCTCGATCTTGCGCAACCATTCCCGAGCCATACGGCATACTTTTGCATGATGCCGCTCCATAGTCTTTTTACTGATTTCGAGATCGAGTACAGGTGGCATGTCGCCTACTTCCAAAGGTGTGTTGTCGATAAAATTTCGTACCTGACTGTCGACATCCGATTGAATACTCAGAAAATGATATGCGCCACGTATTATTCCGTGACTCTTGGCCTCGCGGAAGTTCCGTTTGAAATTAGGATCCTGCAAAGTGGCACCTTCTGTCGATTTGACCATGGCAAAGAGAACAGGCTGAAGATATTTATCTTTCCTGCGGCCGGCATATACACGGCCTGAAGCATCGGCACGAAGACTGAGTTTGTCCCAGTCGATTTTCTTCTGATATTTAGCCACATCAATGCCGTACACACGCTTACCCGCCTTGAACCTGGCTCCTTTCGCAGGTGAAAGCACACCGCGCTTCCAGACTCCGAAAGACATGCGGCCATCTGCGAAATCCAGACGACCAAGACCTTCTTTATAACCGCGGTTCCAATGGCCGTAGTAGACATCGCCGTTTTTGTATCGGCAAACTCCATAGCCATGCTGCTTACCACCAAGAACACCTCCCGAATATACATAACGTGATGTTTTCAACTCGCCGTCGCGCACCCTGCGGCTCGATTTGGCAGAAGTCAACGCAATCCCGACCACAGCCGCAAGCAGAAGTAGCGCTATGCACGATAACAGTCGTTTATATTTCATTTTATTTATTCATTAATTCATGTCTTTGCATGAAAACCGCATGACATCACGGACTCACGCATGATTTACTATTAATAACATTTCTAAATCAGAAATTCCTAAAAAGCAAAAAACGCCTGCGACAAAGTTAAGTATAATCAAGATTTCTAAGTGTGTTTTTTTAACAAGGTATTGCATTTTATGACCGATATGCTTAATTTTGTCTGATTTTGCGCAAATGGAGCAGATTTTATACATATTACCCCGTGGCATTGCCATAGGCGCCCTCATCTCGGCACCTATGGGACCCATAGGTATGCTCGTCATACAGCGTACGCTCAGCAAAGGCCGGCTACCGGCTCTTTTCACCGGCATCGGAGCTGCATTCAGCGACCTGATATACTGCCTTCTCACCGGCTTCTGTCTGAGCTTCATCACAGACTTCATAGACAGTAACCAGCTTATCATACAGCTAATCGGAGGCGCCGTACTTGCCGCTTTCGGGATATATCTTTTCAAGAAAAACCCCACTCGTGCGCTGAAAGCCGCTGAAGTCAATGCAGCCTCAAACTACTGGAGCGACGTAGTAACGGGCTTCCTGCTGACTTTCTCGAATCCGCTGATACTGTTCTTTATAATCGGCCTGTTCGCACGGTTCAATTTCATCCTGCCCGAATACAGCATCATACATTACATAGCGGCATATATATGTATCCTTGGAGGCGCATTCCTGTGGTGGTGGCTTATAACTTTCCTTGTCAACAAACTACGCTGCCGCATCAATGTGCGCTCGCTGTGGATTATAAACCGCATTATAGGCTCGATCCTGATAGCAATGGCTTCAATAGGATTGCTAATGACTTTCTGAAGACTTATTTTCCATACTTTTTCAATTTATTTTTGGCAGGAAATTCCTGTGAATTTGCCTATTCGGAGAAAAATCACTAAATTTACAGCATATATCAGTTGCATCTGCCGACGCGACTTGCGTCAGCAGCTTTCAGTTGTTTTTTCAACGACACACGAATGAAGAAAACCATCATATTGATAGTGATGCTCGCCATAGGTGCGTTAGTCGCCTATATATTAAGCATAAAATCCGACGCGCATACCGTCGGAAATGAAGCGGCATGGCTCGAATGCGACTCGGCTCTTGCAGTCGAAAAACGTCTTCGCGCCGACTTCACGCTTGACATGGAATCAGCCATAGCTGAAATCAGGAAATTATACCCTGATGTCACCGATGCAGATATCGACAGTTTCATAAGCCGACGATATATAGAAACCCGTATTTTTGATGGCGACATGCGAATCCACCGCAAATCGCCAAAAAACATAGCCCGGCTCAATCCTTCAATGAACGGTCACTTGTCCGGACGCGGCGATCGTGCTTCCGAAGCACGCATCAGTTACGCTGATTCTGTTCTGAATTTTTCCCGTGGAAAAAACAGTTTTGGCGGCACGCACAAAGTGACATACCGATTCTCAATCGATGTACCGTATCATCCGGCCATCGCAGGCGATACGTTGCGCGTATGGATGCCTTTTCCGATTGAAAGCGAACGTCAGCATGAAATAAACATACTGTCGGCGAAACCGGAAGAATACATCGTATCAGAACCCGGACAATCCGTACACCGCACCATTTATTTTTCCGCACCCGTAGCCGAGCCGGGGGAAAAAACTCATTTCGAATATACCGCAAGTTTCATAACATCCGGCAGCTATACCTCTCCGGATTATATTCTCGGAAATATACTTCCATACGACAAAAACTCCGATACGTACAAGCAATACACCGCTACAGAAGCACCGCATATCGTACGGCTCGACTCTCTCGCCTCTGAAATAGCGGCAGGAGAATGCAATCCGTATCTTCTGAGCGAGCGTGTCTACGACTACATCAACAACCATTACCTATGGGCCGGGGCACGGGAATACAGCACCATAGACTGCATTCCGGAATATGTAATCCGCGAAGGCCATGGCGACTGCGGACAAGTGGCATTGCTCTATATATCCCTGATGCGTACGCTCGGGATTCCGGCCCGTTGGGAAAGCGGATGGATGCTCCACCCCGGAGAAAAGAATCTGCACGACTGGGCGGAAGTATATTTTGAAGGCGTAGGATGGATTCCGGTCGATCCGTCGTTCGGACGCTACACAAATGCTACAGATCCGGCTACAATAAATTTTTACTCCACGGGCATGGACGCCCACCGTCTTGCGTCAAATAAAGGCATCTGCGGCAAATTGTATCCGGAGAAACGCTTCATACGCAGTGAAACCGTGGACTTTCAGCTCGGTGAAGTCGAAACAACCCGTGGCAACCTGTTCTATCCGGCCTGGGAACAGAACATGCAGCTTATAGAAGTAGAACCGTATGAAACGGTAAAAACAGCAGGAGATTGATTGAATATTCAAAAAAATGAAAACAATAAGAAATATCACAATACTCACTTTAGCGGCACTTACGCTCTTTCTCCCTTCAAAACTTACGGCACAATCATCAGCCAACGAACTTGAAAGAGCAAAGAAAACCATAGACCGTATAAAAAATGAGATTGCTCCGGACAGCCGGCAGGCGGTGTTCGATGTCAAGGCTTTTGTCGACGGCAACGGACTCCTTGTGGTCGGAGGCAAAATCTCGGAACAAAAAAAAGCCGAGATACTTGCCGACGCACTCGCCGACGCCCGAATAGATTATGAAAGCCGTGTGAAAGTACTGCCGGACACACTGTGGGCACTTGTCAGCATCCCCGTGGCATCTCTTCGCACAGCGCCACGTCATTCCGCCGAAATGGCTACACAAACCGTCATGGGAACACCCGTCCGCATCCTTGAGAAAACCGACAACTGGAACCGTGTGCAATGTCCCGACGGCTATATCGCTTATGTACCGGCATCATCACTGAGCACAAAATCAGCGAAACAAATGGACTCATGGCGCAAAAGCCAACGTTTTATTGTCAGCACACCCTGGCAGCTTCAGGCATTCGGCAGCGCATCATCATCAGGACCTCGCGATGTTGTATCGGAACTTACAATCGGCTCAATCATTGAGGCTGAAGGCGGCGCGGCGTCAATATCAAACGGTCGACTGCACATATCCTTACCCGACGGACGCACAGCATACGCTGAAGCCAAAGCATTCACACCGCTTGAAGAATGGGCTGCACAAAGCTTCAACCCGGAACGTATACTCGACATCGCATACTCTATGGAAGGTGTCCCATATCTTTGGGGCGGAACATCGTCAAAAGCCACAGACTGCTCCGGCCTTGTCAAAACCGCATATTTTGCCAACGGCATAATACTTATGCGCGACGCATCGCAGCAGGCAAATACAGGCGGACGCATTGAAGCCAAGGACTGGAGGCTGTGCCGCGGAGGCGATCTGGTTTTCTTCGGAAACAAATCGACCGGAAAAGTAACACATGTAGGAATATACGACAAAAGCGGCAACATAATACACTCGTCCGGACGCGTAAAACGCAACAGTATAGATCCCGATTCCGAGAACTATCTGAAATCCTACCACCTTCTTCACGCAACCCGTATCGACGGACATGAAGAAAGTCAGGGAATAACTCGCGCACGCAACCATCCATGGTATTTCAACAGCGGAAACAATTGAACCCAAACCCGAACCAATCACACAACAGCAGCATAAGACAGTGAACCGACGTAACTTTCTCAAAGCAGGAGTCATGGGAGCCATAATGGCCTCTTCCCCCATATCTTTCTCGGCATTCGGACAAGCTACAAAAACCACCGACCGACCGGGACGCCTCAATCTTTCATTCGAACCTTACGAGCTAAAACTCAGACACGCTTTCAATCTGGCAAAATCCCAGCGTACGACCACTCCGGGCGTTCAGGTACGCATCAGCTACGACGGTCTGACAGGCTACGGCGAAGCATCCATGCCGCCATATCTCGGCGAAAGTGTCAGCTCCGTATGTTCCTATCTCGCCCGTCTTGACCTGAGCCGCTTCTCCGACCCTTTCCGAATAGAAGACATACACGAATATCTCGAAAGTGTGGCACCGGGAAACCGCGCCGCAAAGGCCTCGGTGGATATTGCCCTGCATGATCTCGTCGGAAAAATAATGAAGCAGCCATGGTATAAAATATGGGGGCTTAATCCTGACAAATGCCCCGATACATCGTTCACTGTCAGCTACGACGCCGATCCTAACGAGATGGCCAAGAAAATCGATGAAACCGCTCCTTACAAAGTCATAAAAATCAAAATGGGACTTGACCACGATAAAGAACTGGTAGAGTCCATACGCCGGCGAAGCGACGTCCCCATCTGCGTCGACGCCAACCAAGGCTGGACAGACAAGGAAAAGGCTCTTGAAATGTGCCACTGGCTTGCCGAGCGCAACTGCCTTTTCGTAGAGCAACCGATGTCAAAAGATGCTATCGACGCAACTGCATGGCTTCGCGAACGCTCCCCTCTGCCCATTATTGCCGACGAATTCCTGCAACGCCTGCCCGACATCAGAAGAGCAGCCGGCGCTTACGACGGCATAAACATCAAGCTGATGAAAAGCACAGGCATGCACGAAGCCTATCAGATGGCTGTTCTGGCACGCGCATTAGGCATGAAAGTGATGCTTGGCTGCATGACGGAAACGTCGTGCGCGGTCACAGCTGCCGCCCAACTTGCGCCAATGGTCGACTGGGCCGACCTCGACGGCAATCTGCTTATCGAAAACGACATATTCGACGGATTGAAGATAATCGACGGCAAAGTCACCCTGCCCGACCGGCCCGGCATTGGCGTAGTGCCGGTCTGAGCATGACAGACACATGCTTTGTAATGCAGACTCTTTAAATCTAACCCTACACCTACCAGCATAATCAAAAAATGACCGACGACATAAAGGAATTTCCCGACGAAAACGAAGACTCGAACTCCATGGAAGAGCAGAACATAAATCTGCCGGTAAAACCGTACACAGACGCCAAAGATATTGTACGCCACCACCTCCGCGGAATGTATCAGAACTGGTTTCTCGAATATGCCTCATACGTGATACTGGAGCGCGCCGTCCCGCATATCGACGACGGACTCAAACCCGTGCAGCGCCGAATCCTGCACTCCATGAAAACGCTCGACGACGGCCGTTTCAACAAAGTCGCCAATATCGTGGGCAACACCATGCAGTACCATCCGCATGGCGACGCGTCTATATATGATGCTCTTGTCCAGCTCGGTCAGAAAGATCTGCTTGTGGAAACACAGGGTAACTGGGGCAACATACTCACCGGCGCATCAGCAGCCGCAGGCCGTTACATCGAAGCCCGACTGTCGCTATTCGCGCTCGACACACTCTACAACCCCAAAGTAACGGAATGGACAATGAGTTACGACGGCCGCAAACGCGAACCGGTCACTCTGCCCGCCAAATTTCCGCTTCTGCTTGCACAAGGTGCCGAAGGCATAGCTGTAGGCCTGTCGTCGAAAATATTGCCGCACAATTTCAATGAAATTCTTGACGCGGCAATCGCATATCTGCGCAATGAAGAATTCACCCTATATCCTGACTTCGCTACCGGAGGCCTGATCGACATACGCAAATACAACGACGGACGCCGTGGCGGATTTGTCAAAGTAAGATCCAAAATCGAGAAAATCGACTCTCGCACTCTTGCCGTGACCGAAATACCATACGGCAAAAATACCGGCACGGTTATTGACTCTATACTCAAAGCTTTTGAAAAAGGCAAGATCAAGATACGCAAGGTCGAGGACAATACGGCCGAAACTGCATGTATACTCGTGCACCTTTTGCCGGGAACATCAAGCGACAAAACCATAGACGCACTGTATGCTTTCACAGACTGCGAAGTAAGCATATCCCCTAACTGCTGTGTGATTGTCGGACAGAAGCCCGAATTCCTCGGTGTCAGCGATGTGCTCCGCCACAGCGTGGACACCACATGCGGCATTCTTAAAGCCGACCTGGAGATACGTCTTGCCGAAACACGCGAACAACTGCTTTTCGCATCCCTCGAACGCATCTTCATCGAAAAACGAATATACAAGGACAAGGAATATGAAAATGCCGCGGACCTCGACTCCGCCGTCGCACACATAGACATGCGCCTTGAGCCGTTCAAACCGTCGTTCAACCGCGATGTGACCCGCGACGATATCCTGCGTCTGCTCGAAATAAAGATGAAACGTATCCTGCGTTTCAACGTTGATGAAGCAGACAAAAACATAGCCGAACTGAACGCACGCATCGCCGACATACTCGACCGTCTTGGCAACATACGCCGCGAAGCAATCGAATGGTTCGAATATCTTCGCCAGAAGTACGGGCACGCATATCCGCGCCGCACCCAGATACGCGGATTCGACAATATTCAGGCTGCCAATGTAGCCGAAGCCAATGAAAAACTTTACATCAACCGCGAGGAAGGCTTTATAGGGACTGGCTTGAAGAAAGACGAGTTCGTATGCAACTGTTCGGCTCTTGACGACATAATAATATTTTACAAGGACGGACGTTACAAAATCGTGAAAGTTCAGGAAAAACTGTTTGTAGACAAGAACGTTCTGTATCTGAACGTATTCAAACGAAACGACAAGCGCACGATATATAACGTAATCTACCAGAACGGACGTAACGGCATCTATTATCAGAAACGCTTCTTTGTGACCGGCCTGACACGCGACACCGAATACAATCTCACCCCAGGCCTACCCGGCACTCGTGTTGTCTGGTTCTCGGCCAACCCCAACGGAGAGGCTGAGGTGGTGAAGGTGATACTCAAACCTAAAAACCGCCTTAAAACCTTACAGTTCGACATAGATTTCGCAAAACTCGCGATCAAAGGCAGAGGAGCACAAGGCAATCTTGTGACCAAAAACGAAGTCCACCGCTTCACTCTGAAAGAAAGAGGTGTATCGACCCTCGGCGGCCGGGAGGTGTGGTTCGACCACGATGTCATGCGCCTGAACTACGAAGGACGCGGCGAATTCCTCGGCGAATTCTCCGGCACCGATCTTGTTCTTGTCATATTGAAAAACGGCGAATACTACACAAGCGGATTCGAGGCCACCAACCACTACGAAGACAATATATTACGCATAGAGAAATTCCGTCCGAAGACCGTCTGGACAGCAATCCTGAACGATGCGGATCAAGGCTATCCCTATATCAAACGTTTCACATTCGAGCCGTCAGCCAGACACCAGCGTTTCCTTGGCGAAAATGAAAAATCGACACTCATAACTCTTTCCGATAAGAATGGACCGATGTTCGAGCTTACTTTCGGTGGCGACGACAGCTTCCGCGACAAAATCACAATCGATGCGGAAGATTTCATCGCCGTCAAAAGTTTCAAAGCCAAAGGCAAGCGCCTGACAACATTCGAACTGGCCTCAGTCGTAGAACTGGAACCTAAATACAATGACGAGGATATATCCGCCAACGATTCCGACGACGAGACAACCGTCGAAGACGGCAACCCGGAAGAAACCGTAACAGAGCGTTCCGACGAGGAAATCCGCGACGAGATCACAGGCCAACAACATATATTCTGATATTCTGCATCCAATGACGAATCTGCGTCCGCTGCTTCTCGCCGCTATCACATTACTCTGCTTTTTCTTTGCCGAAGCAGAGAATAAATCCGAATATGTGACATACCGACCTGTGTTGTCGGCATATACACTCGACATCGGAACCGCGCACATAGCCGACACCTATCTCTCGCCTCTGCGCTACAACGGTTTCAGCACTGCATTCTCCTACGAACGTATGCAAGCCATGAGTTTCAATCCGGAACGTTGGATCATGCAGCTCCACATCAGTCCGGAATTTGCCAGGACGCTAAATCCGGCTCGGAATTCATATATCTATGATCTTAACATACACGGCTCATGGGCTATGATGGCACGCTTCCGGATGCCCGCCACATGGCTGACTCTTATGGCCGGAGGCTCCACCGGCGCCGACCTCGGCATGCTCTACGCACCGCGTAACGGAAACAACCCCGTATCGGCCAAAGCTTCATGGACTGTCAACGCCACAGCCGCCGCTGTAGCACGCTTCAGACTCGGCCGACTGCCGATTGTGGCACGATATCAGGCCGAAATGGCGCTTGCCGGTGTTTTTTTCTCCCCAAGTTACGGAGAACTTTATTATGAAATATCGCTTGGCAACCACCGCAAACTCGCCCACGGAGCATGGCCCGGCAATTACATCAGGCTTAACAACTATATCACAACCGACCTCCTTTTCGGAGCCACATCGCTGCGTATAGGCTACAACAACTATATCGCATCCACTTCCGCATCAAATATAGTCACACGCCGCATTACCCATTGTTTCACTTTCGGAATCACAACGGAATGGCTGTCGCTGCCACTGCGGAACACATCACGTTTTCCTTCAGCCGACGCCAGAATCATTTCCGCCATGTACTGATTTTCCCATACACCGATGAACAGACTGCCATTAAAGAACATCCTCCCGACAAGCATAATTACAGCCGTGGCAATCGCTGCAATTCTCCTTTTTCCCGCTTGTCACAGCATAGAAAAATGGGAAAGCGATCCTCAGGGAAATTTTGATGCCTTATGGACAATCCTCGACGAACACTATTGCTTTTTCGAAGACAAAAACATAGACTGGAACGATGTATATGCTTCCTACAGATCAAAAATCAAAAAAGAAATGGAAGCTGACGAATTTTTCAATCTATGCGCCGAAATGCTCGCCACGCTACGCGACGGGCACGTCAACCTCAGCTCTCCTTTCAATACATCATATTACAGAAAATGGTGGAGTGATTATCCGCAGAATTTCAACAAAAGACTTATTGAAGAACATTATCTCAACTTCGACTATGCCGCTGCCGGTGGAGTCATATATAAAGAACTTCCGGGCCGTAATGTAGGATATATGCGCTATTCTTCATTCTCAGGCGGAATAGGTGAAACAATGCTCGATATGATGCTCTACGGGTTCAGAGAAACAGACGGACTGATAATAGACATACGCGACAACGGAGGCGGAAACATGACCAATGTCGAAAAACTTGCCTCCCGTTTTCTTGCGGAACGGACTCTTGCCGGATATATTTCCCACAAGACCGGACCCGGCCATAATGATTTTTCAGAACCTTTCGCCTATTATTTCGAACCGTCGAAACGCGTGCGCTGGTTCAAGCCTGTCATAGTGCTCACCAACCGCAGTACATTCAGCGCGGCAAACAATTTTGTATCCGTAATGCAGTATCTGCCACAAGTGCTGATTGTAGGCGCACATACAGGCGGTGGCTCCGGAATGCCATATACTTCAGAAATTCCATGCGGATGGTCGGTACGCATGTCGGCATCGCCTGTCTACGACCGAAACATGAACACAACCGAACAAGGCATAGCTCCTTCTGCAGGATGTGCTATAGATCTCGATCCCGAAGCGGAAGCACAGGGCATTGACACTATGCTTGAATTCGCCATAATACTGCTGAACCGTTTAGCCCAGGAAAACAAACCCGACGAAAGCGATCGGGGATCGCGCTCCGTCGGGACTATGTGCGATGTAGGGAATCCGTCAGCTCCGGTTCAGATAAAAGCCTTGTCGTTCTGAATGACGTTTTCGAGCATGGCAAAATGCTTCTCGGCATCTTTTGACATCAGATATTCGTCTATAACGGCTGCATGACGGCTGTTATGCAGATCCGTACCAATGAAGTCGACCATACCGTCTTCCAACAGTTTCTCCGCCATCTTCTTCTCGGCTTTTCCATAATTACCGGCAAGACTCAACAGATTAATCTGGAACATCAGTCCGGCATCGTGCAGTTCCTTGTATCGCGACGGTTTACCGTAATAATATGTGTAGCGTTCGGGATGTGCGAGAACAGGTCGGAAGCCGCGCACCTGAAGGTCGAAAATCAGCTGATCCAGATTCCATGGTTCCTGCATGAACGAGTTTTCAATCAGCAGATATGAGTTAGGATATGGTGTAAGAGCTTTCGCCTCCATCTGTTTGAGGAAAAATTCGTCGATACGGTATTCCGCCGAACGTTCCATTACGATAGCATTGCCCCGACGCCGCAACTCTTCCTGCAGTTCCTCAAGAGCCGGATCAAGAATATCCGGAGTATTCTCAAATGTATATTGCGTCACATGCGGAGAAGCTATTATACGCTCTATACCCCAGCGCTGCATGCGTTCTATAAGTTCAGCCGACGTGGCAGCATCCGGCGAACCGTCGTCAACGCCGGGTACAAGATGACAGTGTATGTCTGTTTTGAAAGGAAGTTTAAGCGGCTCTTTCCGCTTCTTTTGAAATATATTAAACATAATTCTTCACGTAGTTACGCAATTATATAACGCAGATATCAATCCGATATTGTTTCCTTTACCATTGAAAAACAGTCACTCTCAATGCCTCCAGAATGTCGGCGTAAGGATGACAAGAACCGTGAAAATCTCAAGACGCCCGACGAGCATCAGCGCAGAAAGCACCCATTTGGCAGCATCAGGCAGAATTTCATAACCGGAACCGACACCTGTCACACCTGCTCCGAGTCCAGTATTGGATAGGCACGAGAATGCAGAAAAGAAAGCATCTACGACAGGAACACCCATCGATGCCAATATTATTCCGCCGCCTACGACCAGAAGCATGTAAATGCAAAGAAAAGCTATGACCTTGTTCACAAGTTCGGTATTGACAACTTTGCCGTTTACTTTCACCGATTTGATGGCTCGTGGATGAATACAACGGTATATTTCGTTATGCGCGTTCTTGAAAAGGTAAAGCAGCCGGTCGATTTTGGCGCCTCCGCTCGTCGAGCCGGCACAGGCGCCTGAAAACATCAGCACAAAAGTCACGGCAAGCACAAACGAACCCCAGTTTTCAAAATTCACCACCGTGAATCCGGTTGAGGTAATTGTGGATACAATCTGGAAAAGCGGATCGACCGTTACCGACTGCCAGTCATAGACCTGTCGCCGATATATGATGGAAATGACAAACATCACAAGCGTAAGTCCTATGACAATAAGATAAGTACGCAGTACATCGTTTCGTCGCAAAGTACGGAAATCGCCATGTATGAAACGGTATATCAAAGCGAAATTCACACCTCCGAGAAACATAAATATGATCATCACTATCTTGACGTATACAGAATCCCAGGCATGGATGCTGTCAGGACTCGTGGAATACCCTCCTGTCGAGATCGTGCCGAAAGCATGACATACACTTTCGAATAAATTCATGGGACCTGCCCATAAAAGCAATATTAGGACAACTGTCAAGACGAGATAAATTGTCCACAGGCTTTTTGCTGTCTGACTTATACGAGGCTGTATCTTATCGTGCGTGATACCCGTAACCTCGGCATTGAACATCTGCATTCCGCCCGAATGATTCAGCATCGGAATTATTGCCAGAGTGAAAAGGATTATACCCATTCCACCGACCCATTGCATCATTGCCCGCCACAGATGGACTCCATGGCTCAGATTCTCCGTACCGACCATCACCGACGCGCCTGTTGTGGTGAATCCCGACATTGCTTCAAAAAAAGCGTCGCTAACCGACGCTTGCGCCGAACTGAAAATGAACGGCAGCATACCGAATACGGAAAAAACCACCCAGACCGAGGCCGTCAGAAGATAGCCGTCGCGACGCCCGAGGTGCTCGAAGCGAGGTTTCGAACGGCGAGCCATAACCGCCCCGCTGAACAGGGCAAGACATGCAACAACAAGAAAAGGCAGATAGTCGCTTTCGCCATAGAAAGCAGATGTAGCCGCCGGGAAAAGCATGAAAACGCCTTCTATGCCCAGAAGCCATCCGAGTATACGCACCAGCATCCGGAAATTAACCAGCGACCGGTTCTTGATTTGCCTTAGTTCCATCGGGCTTATTTCAGATAAACATTTTCTCCACCTTGTGCAGTGCTCCGGCAAGGCAGAACACAAGCACCCTGTCGCCCGGTTCGATTACAGTGTTACCCGTAATCAGCATTCCCTGTCCGTCACGTATCAGCCCGGCCAAAGTCATATCGCGGCTCAGTGCTATTTCCTTGACAGGAGTGCGCGTAATGCGCGAACCTGCTCTGGCCTCTATTTCCGCAACCTCGGCATCGGCCAATGCAAGGCATTTCGGAGTCGATGTATCCGAGGCGAGAAGCATCTGGAAAATCGTACTCGACGCAAGAAGTTTCTTGTTTATTACCGTGCCTATGTTAAGGCCCTCAGCCTGAGCTATAAACTGAATATTCTCAACCTCAGCCACAGTTTTCTTTACTCCGAATTCCTTGGCTGTCAGACAAGTCAGTATATTAGTTTCCGAATCAGGCGTCAGTGCCACAAAAGCGTCGGCATCAGCTATACCTGCCTCGACAAGGACATCGGTATCGCGGGCGTCGCCCTGTATGATTTCACAATCGGGACACTTGTGGGTCAGCCTGGCACATATAGCAGGGTCACTCTCTATTATGGTGAATTTGAATTCGTCGCGCTCGTCGCTGTTTACCAGACGTATGGCCATCTTGCTTCCGCCCATGATAAGCACACGCCGTATCGAATGACGTGTCTTTCCGGCGAGTTCGGGCAAATCGGCTATATGGTCGCGGGTTGTGGTGAAGTACAATATATCGCCGGCCTCCATCCGGTCGCCGCCACGCGGTATTATGGTTTCATGGTTGCGCTTGATTGCCGATACATGGAAGTGACGGTTTGTAAATGCGAAATCCTTCAGCTGCATTCCGGCCAAAGGTGAATTCTCGGGCAGACGTACACCGGCAAGAATAATACAACCATCATGAAGCTCAAACCATATCCTCGCCCACGAGCGCCTCAGAGATGTAAGGATTTCCTGTGCGGCAAAATATTCAGGATAAATGACACTATCCACACCCATGTGGGCCACATGGGTAGCATTGCGAGGATCCATAAAATCGTAAGTGTCGATTCTCGCTACCGTACGCCTTGCACCAAGGTTACGGGCAATCGAACATGCCACTATATTATTGGACTCGAAAGGTGTCACGGCTATGAAAAGATCGCAACTGCCGGCTCCGGCCTCCCTCAATCCCGCAAAAGATGTCGGATTGGCCTCTAGGGTCATAAGGTTGTAATTGGCGTCAAGGACGGCCAGCTTTCGCGAATCTTCATCCACAAGGCATATATCCTGTTCCTCGGCGGAGAGCAGTTTTGCCAGATGCGAACCGACCTCTCCCGAACCTGCTATCACTATCTTCATTGTCAGTACATCACTTACAGGAGTTCAACAAAGCCTTATATATACTGTCGGCATCTATGCCGCAGATAGCACGCAACTGAGCCAGCGTCCCCTGAGCGACAAAACGGTCGGCAGGCAGGCCGAGGCGCGTAATGCGGCGGTCGAAGGCGTGAGCAGACATCCATTCAAGTACGGCGCTTCCGAGTCCGCCGTCGACAATAGCATCCTCAACAGTCACAATAGGACAATCAAGTGCCGCCACTTCTTCAAGCAGTTTTTCATCGAGCGGGCGAAGGAAAATCATGTCGTAGTGGGCCACGTCAATACCTTCGGCGCGGGCGCGGGCTACCGCATCGGCCGCATCGCCTGCCCCGACCGGCCCTATGGTGAGCAATGCGATCTGACGTCCGGAAACCAGACGTTCACCACGTCCTACCTCAACAGGCTTAAGGGCACAACGCCAGTCGATAGAACGACCGCCTCCACGCGGATAACGTATAGCAAACGGTCCCGCCGGCTCGAGCGTAGCGGCTGTGACAAGCAAGCGGCGCAGAGAGCGTTCATCGCGTGGCGAAGCTATAGTCATGCCTGGAACCGAGCGCAGATAAGCGAGGTCGAAAGCTCCGTGATGCGTCGCTCCGTCTTCGCCGACAAGGCCGGCACGGTCTATGCAGAACGTGACAGGAAGATGATGCAGTGCCACATCGTGTATAATATGGTCATAAGCCCTTTGCAGGAAGCTGGAATATATGCCTACAAAAGGCCGCATTCCGTCCTTGGCAAGGCCTCCGGCAAAAGTGACGGCATGACCTTCGGAAATGCCTACATCGAATACCCGCTCCGGCATTTCCGCCTGCATAGTGCTGATGGAAGTACCTGTCGGCATAGCGGCTGTGACAGCTACTATCCGCTGATCGCGGCGTGCCAGTTCAAGCAAGGTATCGCCCATTACATCCTGAAATTTTGGAGGTTTGGGTACAGCACCCTGCACAGCTTCCGCACGCCGTCCGGTAGCCGGATCGAAACGTCCGGGCGCATGCCATCTTGCCGGATCAGCTTCCGCAGGCGCATAACCGCGGCCTTTTATCGTGCGCAAATGAAGGATACGCGGTCCTTCCATATCGCGGATATCGGTAAGCACCCGTACTATCTTAAGGACATCGTGGCCATCGAACGGTCCGAAATAACGTATATTCAGACCTTCGAATATATTCTGTTCATGGCTCAGCAACGATTTAAGACTATTATTGAAACGCAATATGCGACCACGGCTTTTTTCGCTGACCAATCCCATCTTCTTCAGCGCCCGATACACACCATAACGCAACTTATTATAGGCCGGAGAAGTGGTTATATGCGCCATGTGGCTGCTTAGAGCGCCCACAGGACGATCTATCGACATATCATTGTCGTTCAGAACAATCAGAAGATTGTTAGGTGTATTGGCGGCGTTGTTTAACCCTTCGAATGCCAGGCCGCCGCTTATAGAGGCATCGCCGATAACAGCCACCACATTGCGGCGCGGCGGACAATCTCCGGCTTGCATGCGGGCGGCCACAGCCATGCCAAGCGCAGCCGATATCGAGTTCGACGCATGTCCTGCGGCAAATGTATCATAAGGGCTTTCGTCAGGATTGGGAAAGCCGCTCAGCCCACCAAGACGGCGGTTGCCGGTTGCAAAAGCCTCCCTGCGTCCCGTAAGTAGCTTGTGTCCGTAAGCCTGGTGTCCCACATCCCATACGATGCGGTCATCAGGTGTGTTGAATACGTAATGTAACGCCACAGTCATCTCTACCGCGCCCATGCTCGACGCGAAATGACCGGGGTTTGAGCTAAGAGTCTGTATAAGGTACTGACGGATCTCGGAGCACAGCTGAGGCAACTGTTCCGGATTCAGACGGCGGAGATCGGAAGGAGAGTCAATGGCGCTCAACAAGGGACCCGCCACAGGTGTGGACGCTGAATTTGTATCGCTCATTTCTTCTTGACGTATTTTTTATACATCGGCACAAATATTATAATGGCCGAAGCCACGATCACAAAAGCCGTATAGGCGGTGAAACGCGGAGTGCCGGCGACGATCCATGCCACCAGCAGAAGCCATAATAAGCCGAGAACGGCAAAACGAACTATGACCGATGTCTTCATATCTTTAGGCAAAGATACAACATTTTTTCACCGCCCTCAAAAAAAAACGATACTGACGCCAAAAAGCAGATGTAAAAAAGCACCACCGAATATATTTTTGCCAATTAATGAAAAGTGTGTAATTTTGCGAACTGATTTGCATTGGAACCGCCCTGCAGAAGGGCTTCCATGTGCTTAACTTTTGGAAATGGAAATAATTAAAACCACCGCCGACCTGAGCGCCAGACTCTCCGAAGCCCGCGAAGCCGGCAAAAGCATCGGGCTGGTTCCCACCATGGGAGCACTTCATGCCGGTCATCTCTCACTTGTCGAGCGCGCGCGGCGCGAGAACGACATTGTTGTCGTAAGCGTATTCGTCAATCCCACCCAATTCAACAATCCGGATGACCTTCGCACATATCCCCGCACGGTCGACGCCGATTGCCGTCTGCTTTCAGAAGCCGGCGTGGACTATGCATTCGTACCGTCCGTAGATGAAATCTATCCCGAACCTGATACGCGTGTGTTCGATCTTGGTCCGGTGGCTGAAGTGATGGAAGGCGCCATGCGCCCGGGACATTTCAACGGCGTTGCCCAGATTGTCAGCAAGCTGTTCGCCATGACAAATCCCACACGTGCTTATTTCGGCGAAAAAGATTTCCAACAGATCGCAGTGGTCCGTCGCATGGCCGAAATCGAAAATTTCAGCATCGACATTGTGGCCTGCCCTATATGCCGCGAAGCCGACGGACTTGCTCTCAGCTCCCGCAATGTACGTCTGACACGCGAAGGCCGTGCTATTGCTCCTTCAATACACCATATTCTAAAAGAATCCCTTGTCCTGAAAGAGAACGGCCAGTCACCGGCAGAAGTAAAAAAATCAGTAAACGAACGGATCAATGCCGTCGACGGACTCGAAACAGAATATTATGAAATAGTAGATGCACTGACCATGCAGCCGGTATCGACATGGGACGAAGCCGTAAACGGTGCTGTAGGCTGCGTAACCGTATATTGCGGCGACGTGCGTCTGATCGACAACATCAAATATTAAGAGGAGATGTTCATACAAGTCTTGAAATCAAAAATCCATCGTGTCAGTGTCACCGAAGCCCGTCTGGACTATATCGGTAGCATAACCATCGACGAAGACCTTCTTGATGCTGCCGGAATCCTTGCCGGCGAACGCGTCTATATTGTCAATAACAACAACGGCGCACGCCTTGACACCTATACAATCCCGGGACCTCGCGGTTCCGGCGTAATATGTCTTAACGGAGCTGCAGCGCGTCTTGTGCAGCGCGGCGATGTGGTTATAATCATGAGTTACGCCTCGATGACACCGGAAGAAGCCAAGGATTTCAAACCCAAAGTCATCTTCCCCGATACAGCCACAAACAGGCTTGTGAAACAATAATCCGAAAACGCTTCCAAAACACCGAATAAACTCCTTCAACGGATAATACAACACCATCAGCAATATGTTCGAAAAACTTAGCGACAGGCTCGAGCGCAGTTTCAAACTGCTCAAAGGCGAAGGCCGTATCACTGAAATAAACGTTGCAGAAACACTCAAGGACGTACGCCGCGCGCTTATCGACGCCGACGTAAACTATAAAGTGGCAAAGACTTTCACCGACACAGTCAAGCAGAAAGCTCTTGGCCGCGACGTAATCAACGCCGTCAAACCCGGCGAACTGATGGTCAAGATTGTCCATGATGAGCTTACCGAGCTTATGGGCGGCAACGTCGCTCCCCTGAACCTTACAGGGAAACCGACCATAATCCTTATGTCCGGACTGCAAGGTTCCGGTAAAACTACATTCACCGGAAAGCTGGCGAAGAAGCTGAAAAGTGAAAAGGGAATGCGGCCGCTGCTTATTGCCGGCGACGTATACCGCCCTGCCGCTATCGACCAGCTGAAAGTACTTGCTGATTCCATCGGCGTGGAGGTTTATACAGAAGAGGATGTCAAAGATCCCGTAGGCATAGCCCGCCGCGGACTTGAACACGCCCGCCGCAACCACAACGACCTTGTAATAATCGATACGGCAGGCCGTCTGGCCGTCGACGAACAGATGATGGACGAAATCGAAGCCATCAAAAAAGCTGTGAACCCCAGCGAAATCCTGTTCGTTGTCGATGCTATGACCGGTCAGGATGCAGTTAATACCGCCAAGACATTCAACGAACGCCTCGATTTCGACGGCGTGGTGCTCACCAAACTTGACGGCGACACACGTGGCGGCGCCGCTCTTTCCATACGCAGCGTTGTCCATAAACCCATCAAATTTGTCGGCACAGGCGAAACACTCGAAGGAATAGACGTATTCTATCCGGCACGTATGGCCGACCGCATACTGGGCATGGGCGACATTGTATCGCTCGTTGAAAAAGCCCAGCAGCAGTACAGCGAGAAAGAAGCGGAGGAACTGGCGAAAAAGCTGCGCAAGAACCAGTTTACATTCACCGACTTCCTCAAACAGATACAGCAGATCAAGAAGATGGGTAACATCAAGGATCTGGCATCGATGATTCCCGGTCTTGGCAAGGCTATCAAAGACATAGACATCGACAACAATGCGTTTAAAGGCATCGAGGCTATTATAATGTCAATGACACCATACGAACGCGAACATCCGGAAGTTATCAAAGGTAGCCGCGTGCAAAGGATAGCGCGAGGTTCCGGCTCTACAGTTCAGGACGTCAACCGCCTGCTGAAACAGTTCGATGACACCCGCAAGATGATGCGCATGGCAACCAATATGAAAAACCCAGCGCAAATGATGCGCCAGATGCGTGGAAAACGTCGTTAATCTCCTATTGTACAACTAATATAACCGCACTACCGCACATGCAACTTATCGACGGAAAAAATACCGCAGCCGAAATCAAGGCTGAAATCGTGGAAAAAGTAGCCGCACGCAAAGCCGCCGGGAAAAAACAGCCGCATCTCGCCGCCATACTCGTAGGGCACGACGGCGGCAGCGAAAGCTACGTAGCGAACAAAATCAAAGCATGCGAGGAATGCGGATTCCGCTCGTCGCTGATCCGCTTCGAAAGCACAGAAGAAGCTCCGCTACAGGAGAAGACATTGCTCGAAACCATAGCACACCTGAATGCCGATCCGGACGTTGACGGTTTCATCGTCCAGCTACCACTGCCCCGCCACATCGACGAACAGCGCATCATCGAAGCCATAGATCCGGCCAAGGATGTCGACGGCTTCCATCCGACAAATGTAGGCCGCCAGTCCATCGGCCTGCCGTGCTTCCACTCCGCCACCCCTTATGGCATTATGGAACTACTGCGCCGCTACGGAATAAGCCCGCGCGGAAAGCAGGTAGTAATCGTCGGCCGCAGCAATATAGTAGGCAAACCTTTGGCTGCAATGATGATGCAGAAAGGCTCGGATGCCGATGCCACTGTAACCGTATGCCATTCAGCCACCCCCGATCTGGCTGATGTGACCCGGCGTGCCGACATACTGGTATGCGCAATGGGACGTCCGGGCTTCATAAGCGCCGATATGGTGAAAGACGGAGCTACTGTAATAGACGTAGGCACCACCCGAGTGCCCGACGCCACCCGCAAATCAGGCTGGCGCCTGCGTGGCGATGTCGATTTTGACACAGTCGCGCCTAAATGCAGTTTCATCACCCCCGTACCGGGTGGAGTCGGACCGATGACCATAGTGTCGCTGATGCGCAACACTCTTATCGCAGCCGAACAGCGCGACTGAGCCTGACCAAGCACCATTCACACTATGCCGACGCATCTGCTTCCGTTGGTAATATCGCTGTTGTCGCTCATAATGGGCTACGACGAAGCCGAACTGATCTTCGCCGGCGATGCCATGCAGCACAGCGCACAACTCGACGCTGCCCGGCGACCGGGCGGCGACTATGACTACAGCGGATGTTTCGATTCCATTGCACCTTTGCTGAACATGGCCGACTTTGCGGTCGTGAATCTTGAAACTCCCGTAGGCGACCCGCCATACACGGGTTATCCATGCTTCAACGCTCCCGAAAGTTTTGCCAAAGCCCTTTCGGATGCCGGATTCGACCTTATGCTGACAGCCAACAATCACACTCTTGACCGTCGGTCTAAAGGTCTTCGCCGTACAATATCCGCACTCGACGATTCGGGCATAGCCCATATAGGGACGTATCTCAACGACTCGACGCGCAAAGAAACAGTTCCGGCCATATTCAATATAAACGGCATACATACGGCGTTCCTGAACTATACGTACGGAACCAACGGTTTCACTCCCTCCGATGGCGTCGTCGTAAATTATATAGACAAAGAACAAATACGACACGACGTACAGCTTGCCCGCTTCAACCACGCCGACATCGTGACTGTCTGCATTCACTGGGGCGACGAATACAGGCTACTGCCCAACAGCAAGCAGAAGGAACTGGCCGACTGGCTTGAAGAACTTGGCGTCGACATGGTGATAGGCGCACACCCCCATGTTATCCAGCCGATGGAATTGCGGCCAAACCGTTTTCACCCAGACCGCAACTTTCTTCTGGTGTATTCGCTCGGAAATTTCATATCCAACATGCGCACACCCGACACCCGCGGAGGAGCCATGGCGTCGGTTCGCCTGCTTCGAAACAACGACGGCATAGCCCGTATTGTCGAAGCGTCCTACATTCCTGTCTTCACTATAGCCTCAGACCGTCAAGGCTCCAACTACCGTGTTGTCGAAGCCGAGAAAGTCAACATACCCGTATGGCGGGAACGGGCGGCTGATTTTCTGAAACGTGCAAGAAAGATTTTCGACAATCACAACATCAACGTTCCCCGCAAAAACACATACTGAAAATATTTCCATTATAAGTGCAATTACATTTTTTTGAAAAAAGCACTTTCAGAGGGAAAAAAGATTTATCTTTGTAAGTGAATATTTTTCATATAAATTCAATTCATGCGGCAATGACACTGAACAAGAATAAAATCTGGCGCACATCGAAAGATTATATATTCATAACTTTCGGTATGGCGCTCTTCGCTTTCGGGTTCACAGCTTTTATCCTTCCTGAGAAAGTCGTAATCGGCGGTCTTGCCGGCATCGGCACTATAGTCTATTTCCTGACGGGTATTCCGGTGGCTATCACCCAGTATGCCATCAACCTCGCATTGCTCGCAATAGCATACAAAATTGTAGGGAAACGTTTTGTCATAGGCACTATCTATGGAGCGACGGTCATATCGCTTTTCATCGGCCTATTCCAGCCTCTTTTCGCTTCAGGCTTCACCGACGAACCTTTCATGAACATTGTCATAGGAGGCACCTTGTGCGGACTTGGTATAGGAATGACCTTCGTGCACAACGGAAGCAGCGGAGGCACCGACATCATAGCCGCCATGGTTTCCAAGCACTCCAACGTCACCATAGGCCGCACGATGCTCTATACCGACGTCATCATAATCTCTTCTTCGTTCCTCCTTTTCCACAACATAGATAAAGTGGTCTACGGTTTTGTCGTGCTGTTTCTGGTTTCCTACATGGCCGACATGGTTGTGAACACCAACCGGCAGGCTGTGCAGTTCACCATCTTCTCAAAAAAATGGGAGGAAATAGCCACCGCAATCAACAATGAAGCCAACCGCGGCTGCACCGTACTGACAGGCATGGGATGGTACAGCAAATCGGAGGTAAAGATGCTTATCGTTATGTGCCGCAAGATTGAATCCGTCACAATTGGACGAATCATAAAGTCCATCGACGCCGACGCGTTCGTGACACAGGCAAACGTCAACGGTGTTTATGGAAAAGGCTTCGACGAACTAAAGGTCAAAATGAAGAATCCGGCGACAGCACACCAGCACCAGACTCCTGCTGCAGCAGCGACAGTACGTCGAGTGACAGAAGAGGAATAAAATAACGAACAATCGATGCACCTTGATTCCGACCGTAATCATGAAAAAATTTCCGCCGCCCACCCTTTCGTGTGCGGCGTCGAATCATATATAAGGCGGAACAGGCTGCTGCCTCCTCCGCAAGTGCAGACAAACAACGGAATCACACCGACTGTGATAGTAGCCCTAAGCGGAGGAGCCGACTCAGTGGCTCTACTGGCCGCTCTCGTAGCACTCGGCTATAATTGTCGTGCCGCACATTGTAATTTCCATCTGCGTGGAGAAGAATCGAACCGCGACATGCGGCATGCCGCCGCAATCTGCGAACGCCTCGGAGTTGAAATGCACCTCCGACACTTCACCGACATTGAAAAGCAATGCAATCTCAGCGGGCACTCTGTCGAGATGGTGTGCCGTGACCTGCGTTATGAATGGTTCGACAGTCTGCTCGATCTTGATGCAGCCTGTGCTCTGGCTGTAGGACATCATGCGGAAGACCGTGCCGAAACATTTATGCTCAACCTTATGCGCGGAACAGGAATAGCCGGACTGACATCCATGCAACCCCGCCGGGGAAGTATCATCCGTCCTCTGCTCGGATGCACACGCCATGAAATAGAGCAATTTCTCGACGATTGCGAGCTTGCTTTCATAAATGACAGTTCGAACCAATCGGACGCACATCGCCGCAACCGCTTGCGCAACCGTGTATTTCCGTTACTTGAGGAACTTTTTCCAGGAGCCTGCGAAAGCATAACACATACAATAAGCACACTCGAATCAACACGAGCCGTCTACGCCGATGCCATCGACATGCTTTCCGCACCATACATCGACCGTCCGCTTCGGCATATACGCCTCAGCGCATTAGTGACCGAACAGACACACGCGGCTGCCATTCTCTTCGAACTTCTACACCCTCTCGGATTCAACAGTTCCCAAGTAGCCGACATCATTGCATCGCAATCCGGTTCAGGACTGAAATTCCGTTCATCCCGAAGCGGAACTGTAATGGAACTCGACCACGGCATACTTACTATATTTCCGGACAATGAACCGGCAAAAGAGATACAGACTGAGTGTTTCGACATAGACATTTCAAACAGTATCGTTATTCCGCGATTATGTATTAATGTAACATCGCATCCTGCAGCAGAATTCAAGCCGGAAGGTGTGAATCCATTCATTGCATTCATTGATGCCGACGCCTTGGAAGGTTCTCCACACTGGCAGTTGCGACACCCAAGACGAGGCGACCGAATGGTTCCTTTCGGTCAGAAGAAATCGAAACTGCTCAGCGACCTTTTCGCCAACGCACGTTACTCTGCCGCACAGAAACGAACGCAATGGCTTCTCACCCGCAACGATGAAATAATCTGGGTTCCGGGACTGAGAAATTCAGCCGCATTCACCATCGGTCCGCAAACACGTAGATTCCTGCGGCTCGAAGCAAGTTCCCTTATCTGAAAGATTCACCGTAAAATCAAAATACAAATGAACAGGAAGTCATTATCAAAAGTACTCTTATCCACCATCGCAATCGGCAGTATGCTCTGCACTTCATGTACAGGCAACCGTCTTAACAATGACATCGTCACTACCGACGCATATCGCTGGCACGGTGATACAATCACCCAAGGATCATTTTATGCTACAGCACCGAGTGCTAAGGAAATTATATCGACATATTCCGCTACTCCCGGATATGCGTACCCTATCGAAAAAAGCTGGAAACTCAAAAATGACATAAGCCAATATCCGCAACTGTCGACGCCAAACACTCTCCACGAAGCGATCTACAACATGGGACTTGACGAAATGATAAATGCCGTCGAACCGGACACCACACTACGCACAGGCCGCGAATGGGCCGGAGTATGGACTCGCGACGTCAGCTACTCAATACTTCTATCCATGGCCTATATGCAGCCTGAGGCTTCAAAAATATCACTTATGAAAAAAGTGTCCCCGACAGGACGCATCATTCAGGACACCGGAAGCGGCGGCGCATGGCCTGTCAGCTCCGACCGCATGATATGGGCTGTGGCTGCCTACGAACTCTATAAAGTGACAGGCGACCGCCGGTGGCTTGAATATATCTATCCGGTAATTAAGAACAGCGTGGAGGACGATATCCTTACCGTACACTCTGCCAACGGGCTGATAAAAGGCGAAACATCTTTTATCGACTGGCGTGAACAAAGCTACCCCAAATGGATGCAGACCGCAGATATATATAATTCGGAAGCTCTCAGCACATCCATTGTACAGGCCGAGGCTCTGCGTATACTTGCCGAACTCGAAAATGAATTCGGCTCAGCCGATGAAGCCGCACGCTACTCGACAATGGCTGATAACATCGCACGCGCTATCAATGAGCATCTGTGGATGGAAGACAAAGGATACTATTCCATGTACACCTACGGCCGCAACAATCCCATTTTGAATCCCCGTGCCGAAACCCTCGGAGAATCTCTGGCTATACTCTACGACGTAGCTTCCGACGAACGCGCACGCACGATCACCGAAAACAATCCTGTCACTCCTTTCGGCGCCGCAATCTTCTTCCCGCAGATTGCCGACATGCCACCATACCACAACAATGCCCTCTGGCCTTGGGTCGGCGCATACTGGGCAATCGCCAACGCAAAAGCAGGTAATGAGCAAGGGACTCTGGAAGCTATAGGCTCCGTATTCCGCCCTGCGGCTCTTTTCGCTACAAACAAGGAGAACTTTAATCTTGACAACGGCGACATATACACCGAACTGAACTCGTCGAACATGCTATGGTGTCTGGCCGGAAACATTGCCATAACACATCGCATACTTTTCGGCATCGATTACAAAAAGGACGGACTCGCTTTTCATCCGTTCGTTCCGGAAAACCTCGGCGGGAAACGCACTTTATCGAACTTCAGATATCGCGACGCGATACTCGACATCACAGTCGACGGTTTCGGCAATCGAATCAAATCGTTCACTCTAAACGGCAAAGAACACGAACCTTTCATTCCGGCCGACATCAAAGCCGATAACAAAATAGTCATAACTATGGCCAATGAGAAGCCGGAAACAATGAAAGTAAACCACACATCCAATATCAAAGCTCCGCTGACACCCATAACATGGCTTGAGGGCAACACCCTGCAATGGAATCCGATAGAATATATTCACCATTATATCGTGCTTCGCGACGGCAAGCCCGTATGCGAAACTCGCCAGTGCAGCTTCGACACCACCGTCCCGGGTGAATACCAAGTAATTGGCGTTGCCTCCGACGGCACGCAGTCGTTCGCATCGCAGCCATTCCAGACCTATCGCAAAATCACAGCACAGATGCCAGGTGAAAAGTCAGGAGCGCTAAACTCAACGGAAACGAGCTATCAGCCTACGGGCGATATCGAAGGTTATCATGGAACAGGATTTACCGAAATCGACCGCAACAGCGAACCGCTCAAAATCAACGTTAACGTGCCTGCTGACGGTATCTACGGAATAAGTTTCCGTTATGCCAACGGAAACGGGCCTGTCAACACCGAAAACAAATGTGCAATACGGACTCTCAGCATCGACGGACAACGGCTCGGCGTAATCGTAATGCCCCACCGCGGTGTGGCCAACTGGAACGACTGGGGTAAGACAAACGTAATCACGGCACCGCTAAAAGCCGGACACCACACCGTAACACTCGACTTCCGTCAGGAAAACAACAACATGAACATCAACACAAACCATGCTCTTGTCGATGAGATTATTCTCGAAAAGATACGCTGAGGCAATGAAAAAACATATAAATCCGATTATGACGGCCCTCATCGCGGGGGCCGTCATTTTCTGCAATACACCGCAAAGCATAGGTTGCACATCCCTTGTAGCTACAGGACGCGCCACTCTTTCAGGGCGCCCGCTGCTATGGAAACACCGCGATACATCCGCATCCAACAACTTCATAGCACGTGTCGACGCCGACAGTATCAGCGGCGCCATAGGCTTTACAGCTCTGTTCAACGGCGGCGACAGCCTACTCACCGAAGCATGGATGGGAATGAACGATGCCGGTTTCGCCATCATGAACACAGCATCATATAACCTTGCACCCGACACTGCCGCAGTGCGCGACCGCGAAGGTTACGTAATGTCCGCCGCACTCAGATGCTGCCAAAGCGTCAACGACTTTGAGTTATTGTTGCGTGAACTGCCTAAACCGCTTGGCGTACAGGCCAACTTCGGAGTAATCGACGCAAACGGACATGGTGCGTATTTTGAAACCGACGACTGGAATTTCACCCGCTTTGACGCCGACTCATGTAAAAGCGGAGTACTTATCCGCACAAACTACTCCGTAAGCGGCGACAGCACACTCGGGCGCGGATACATCCGTCACGACAATACTACAGAACTTCTCGCCGAAGCAATATCCACAGCTTCACTGACTGCAGCAGAACTGACTGAAAACGTGAGCCGCTCATTCTATCACTCACTGCTCGGATGCGATGTTCTCGAACAAGGCGACAGTTGGGCTGTAGACATGGATTTCATACCACGCGACATTTCCACCGCCTCAATAGTCATAGAAGGCATATTACCCGGAGAAAAGCCATCGCAAACCGTAATGTGGACAGCTTTGGGCTATCCTCCATGTGCAAATGTCGAACCTGTATTCGCCGACAGCATACCTGCCGGACTCGGTCCGGACGCCCCCGGATACACAAGCTCTGTTTGCGCCGCATCCATCGCCTTGCGTTCAGCCGCCCACCCTATCGCCAAAGGTAACGGTCCCGCATATATAAATCTCGACATAATCCGGCAGGAAACAGAATCCCGGCGCGCTGAAGCGCTTGACGCTTATGCCAGAGGCGACATCGCCCGCACCCGCCGGCGATAATTAGCTATTAAAGAAATGATTGAAATTTATAATATAGAGAATCTTAAAGAACTGTCTGTTTATTTAAGCAAACAAGAACAGGAAAAAGCCAGAAATTGGCTTTTTAGTCAGTTTGATAAGTTATACCACTACTCAAACATTAAAGAATGGAATGAGCTTGTAAGAGTATGTGAGGCTTTAAAAATTATTGGTTGGGAAGATAGAGAACCTTTGGAAGCAATAGTTCAACGCTGGATAAATGGTAGTTTCCATACTTCATTGATGAACCAATATTTTGAAATCAAGGATGAACAAGTATGGAATTTTTTTAAAGATTCTTATGTTTTGGAAAATGGTAATGATAAAAACTATTACCCTAATTATAAATTTCAGTCACAACGAAATTTATTGCCAAAATCGCCTATTCGGTGGCAAAAGTCAGGGACTATCAAAAATCAGTTCAACCGCTCTATGAAAACCTTGATAGTCTAAAAGATTTATTAGTGCACGAACTTCGACCAGAAAAATATGGCGATAGCTTTTCTTATCTTGGCATTTCAATGTTTTTCAGTCATCACGATGACGAAAATAAATCTGTCAGATATGAATATTTTCATTCTCAAAATGAAATACCAAATGGATTTAATTGTAAATATTATATTCACCCTAAGTATAAATGGGGACGTTTGGTAAAGCAAAACGGTGTATATCATATAAAGGTCGAACGCTATTTTACCCGTAAATTCGGTGAATTACCTCTTTTGGAGCAAAAGAAAATAATCAGAAGCGATTTCTTATATTATATACAATATATTTCTGATAAATTGCAGAAAAAGAAAATTGAATATGATTGTAAGCTCTTAAAGAGCGATTTGGAATTAATTTTAATGAAATGGATAGATCTGCCGATTGTGAAATTCCAACAAAGGAAGTGTAACGCAGACTAAGTCAAGAACTATTTTTCAATAAATCGCATAAGTCTAAGCGAGAAAAATCCAAATGTGAAATTTTTATAATTATTTTTTTCACATTTGATTAAACTATATTTTTAAGATATATTTGTAAATAAACAACTAACGTGACATACATTAAATCCAACACCTTAAATACCATGTCAAAGAACCTTTATGCAATAGTTTTATCATTAACTGCTATATTATACTCCACAAATTGCATATATGCTTATACAGAAACTGATCCCGGATGGTTCGACGAAATTACTGATGTTTATGACAATGGAATGACATATAACCTTTCAAATAAAACAATAAACTCTAATCCAACTTCCTACGGAAACAATCAATTCATCCGGATAGAAAACTCCATATTGTTCCTGTCATACTATAGCAATGTATTCAACGTTGTAGATGCGGAAACATTAAAATCGCAACCGGACATCAAAATGAATTTCGATGATGTCAGGGACAGGTATCCGGTATCAAATATAAACAGCATCGGGTACGACAGCAACGGAAATCTTTTTGCGGTATCGATCTCCGGATCTGATACATCCTCATATATTTACAATCTTGAGTGTACATCTGAAAACGCAAACATAACCGGAGCATACACCTTGACTAAAGAGAGTGACTGGTATTTGTACATACCGGCCGTGTACGGAGATATAACGACAGGCAACTTTACAGTACTATCGGCCGTACGGGCAGGCAATACCGACAAAACATATCCGCGGCTGAGCACCTTACTCGTTCGATGGTCTTTTGTCAACGGAGTTGAAACCAATCGGGAATCAGTTCAATTCGCAACAACAATGTCAATGATCCATGCCATAGACAGCGAAAGGATTATTATCGATGACGCAGCCCCGTCAAACCGCTATTGGGATATCATCGACAATCCCGACTACCCGTCAACTCCAACCTTTTTTCACTGGCCTGCCGGCAAAACCTCAATAGAGAAAATAACTTCGATAGAAATAGAAGAAAATGACTACAATAACTGTTATGGCATGACGTTCCGGATATTTTCCTATGGAAACCGTGATTTCATTGTCTATTGCGTCGACGGGCTTCGTCCTGCTTATTCAATAGCAACACTACGCGATTATCCCGACAAACTCGAGATAGGACAGGTCTTATGGACATTCCCCTCTTCGGAAGTCACATTAGGCAGTTACGAAGCTTCTCCTACCGACGAACATCTATTCCCCGATATAAATATCTATCCCGGGGCAACTGACGGAACTTTTGAGATAATATTGGCAACAGAATACAAAATCGCACTCTATGAGTTCACAATAACAGGCGTAGAAAGCGTTCCAGTTGAAGCCGAGGCTCTTGACGTGTCGTTTAAACAAGCTTACGATAATTCTCTTCCCCTTTTCGACATTATATTCAGCTGTAACACAAGCGAAACTGCAAACAAACGCTTATCCGAAGCTTCAGCAGAAGTCGATCGGCTTCTGCTCATCGCCGGTGACAAGAATACCGCAGACCGGCTTAACTTATCCTCCTCGGCTTCATCGCCAAAATTCGTAGAAAACGACTTCAACGTGACTGACGGAACTGAAAACTCCATTATTCATGGTTTCGGAGCAGAAATACCCCTTGACGATAATATGCGCCGGATGTTAGAGACATCAAACGGAATATCATTCACTTGGTCCGATATCGACCCGTCACATACATATTCATTGAAAGCCTATATAATTGCGTCTGATAGCGAAATTCTACAAAGTCTGAACCTGCGCCAGGGAATAACGCAAACCCTTGACATGAAATATCCGGCGGCGGCAGGAGTAGGGATACACACTCCCTCGGCAAGCGTTGTTTCGTTTGGCGGGCAAACATTTCCATCTCGCTATACAGATATAAATACCATAAGTTCCATTATAAACGTAAGCGAATATCACTCTAAAGAGCTTGAAAACAAATGGAATATCCGACACTTCCTGACAATAGGAAATCATAATGAATTCGAAATCGTCCCGGGTCGGGGAACTATATCCGGCCTTTCAGCATCCGACGAGAACTGTCAGATAAAGGTACGAACTGTCTTCTCTCGCAAAACCGACGGGCTGCAGACAGAAACTACGGAATTATCGGATTTAGCGATGAATTATCCTGAATTTCTTCCAAGCGCCAACATAAGCGCATCAAACTCATTTTTGATATATGGTAATAAAGACGGTGCGCCGGATGGCGCTACTGTATACGATGCCATTATAAATTACAATGTCGAATTTTTTGATCCTGTTGAAAGCTCTCCGGCCGCATATGTCGACTGCGATCTTACCGTAAACGGTCGTGACTCATCACATGCCGGACACATAGGCGGAAGTACGGCTTCAGCATTCGAAGGCCGCATAATAACAGCCAATGAAGCATATTACTCAGAACAGTTCGGGTCCATAAAAGGTCTGGAAGGTTACGACGGAACAAATTCTCCGGCTCGACAAATAGCCCTTTGCGGTCACGCACCCATACATATCCATCACATCTGCTGTGTGAAAGAAGGAAGTCAGATAAATAGTCCGATAAGTCTTGATGCCGATTTCAAGGTAATATACCCTATCCTATCATTCGGCAATCTGACATACGCACCTCCCGTGCAATCCTCTTATAAAGTTCTTAAATCCACGTCTGCGGCAGACGATTCTGCAAGCATAAGCGAATATACCATAAGCTCTGATTCCGTAACAGGTGATAAACTGAAAGTATCGACAGGGCTGACTGACGATCTGTTTGACCATGTGACAACCGGAATGCAACAGCCACTGATACCAACATACGACGATAATGAAACAATATACACCATCGACGGAAATCCTGTTCGTCCGGAGACAGAACTTCCAACGGGTATGTACATACGTGTTTGCGGAAATAAAGCCGATAAAATATTTGTAACCGGACGGCCTTAATCCGGCATATTAGAGTAAAGAACATTTCAATCTACCCCACGGATGCTCTTAAAACAGGCATCCGTTTTTATTGGGGTTAATCCCCTTTCTTATGAATATGGGGCTTCAAGGTCGGAATATTTCCTGGCGTCAGCTTATTATCTCTTTGGCGACGGTCAGGCATTCCGGTTGACTTTGCAATCCTTTTTCGACCTGGTTTGATACCCATAAAGTACCGACATATCAGTGAGCGGAGATATATAAACTATCAATCGCATTTCAAAGAAGCATTTCTATCACTTGATAGACTGCCGCCACTATACGAATAGCACTTTTATCCAAACTAATGAAGATTATCGGCGATAGTCTAAGAACTAGTGGCAGTATTATACTGCATAGAAAGAACATATAGCTAAATTTCCGTACACAGATTTGCATCTTATTAAGAAATCTGGCGAAATTTCAGGCTTGAAGTTTGATGAACGGAAATTCCGTAATCGGGAAGATAAACTCAAAAACTCTGCTCCCTTCCTGCATACTGGATATTGCAATATATTTTGTTAATAATCAAATACATTAGAACCTAAGCACTTGATATTGAGCATAAAAAAGACTACCGTTATAGTAGTCTTTGTGATCCGCCTGGAGCCACGGAATATCGTTGTAACTAAGTAGTATTCAGAAAATTGTAATGCCGCACTTTCCGTTATTCACGAATTGCACACGGCACTATTTCAATGTTATTCCCCATTGTTCCATTGGGGTAATACAAAGGTACAAAAAATTATTGTAGTAGTAATCTACAATCAACCAAATAACTTTGTTAAATCTTTTTGTATAAAAGAATATCCTTCTGGAATTTGAGCGAAAGATGTAAAATCTTTTGACAATTGCTCTATCCTTTCACATATTGCTTTGGTTTTATTACATTTATCTATACAAGTTAGTTTACAATACTGTCTAATCTGATTTTCACGCTGGGTAGGATGAGGATGTTTGAGTATATCCGCTATTCGCAATTTTCGTTGATGAATGATTTCTTTGTACAAAAATTCTTTAACTAAGGCATTCCACACTATATGTCCTTGCATTAACAAGTAATAATGCTCGCTACCAAATCCAAGGGAAGATAGTTTATTCTCTAATTCATGTAATCTATCCTTGTTTTTTTCTGCATACCCAGATAAACACTTTAGTTTACTACGTATAAATCCTTTGCTATTAATAGATAAGTCATGGGTTTTAACATCCCATTTTAATTGTCCCAAATCTTGTCTGAAATTAGAAAGATTATATATCCCATCATTTATATCAATTGATAAAAGATGAATAATAAATAACCTCCCAATGGATTCTGATATTCTGTTTATATAATATCCGAATTCGCAATTTGGACACTCATTAGTTGCTTTAACAAAAATGTCATTTATTGCAGAAGGATGCGACTTGTAATTTTCAATAGAATACAAATATGTATGTAATATATACTTATGCTCTCTTATTAGTTTCGAATATGATGGCTTTGTTTGAGATGGCTTATACTCATCTATAATCCAATCATAATCAGCGTCAAGGGCTAACAACATTCTTGGACCTAACCTTGTTGTATCAAACACTTCAAGAAGATGCAATTTACCATCTGCGGTACAATTTTTATTAAGCCCTGATTCAATTCTATAAACCTTAATCTTAAAATCAAATTTAGTTTTATAGGGTGTAGTACAACTGTTCCAAAAGGATATATCATCTTCACCTTCAACATAAATCCATATTTGCGGTCGCATAGATGGATTCATGATATTCCTAGCCTCTATGAAACGACTGCTAGCAGCCTCAATTAATGATGTCGCCATCTCTATACAGGTTCGCCGGATGCTAAATTTGAAATATTTTCAACAGAAGATTGCCAATCATTTAGAATCATAGATGGCGAATGTGTAGAAACAATTACTTGACAATTAGGATTTAGTTCATAAATAATGTCTAGTAACTGTATTTGCCAATCAACATGTAACGAAATTTCTGGTTCATCCATTATAATAATGGCATCTTTCCCTTCTTGAAGAAAAACGGTTAATAGTATCAATAGTAATTGTTTTTCTCCAGCCGATAAATCTGTATATGGATGAGACTTTCCATCAGATTTAAAAACAAATTCTAAATCTCCTTTCTCTCTGTTAAGATTTTTTCCAGATTCCTTGAATAGACGATCTATAATATCTTGCATTAAAGTCTTCGCTTTAAATGCAATCTTTATATCATCAAACCGATTATCATTGTCACTAAAAATTTGCGACATTTTATTTGATAATTCAACTTGATGAGTTTTATATCGATCTACAATAAGCTCCAAATGACGATCTAATTCACTTCTTGAAGATTTTACAATTTGATCCATTAATTCTCCAGGATCTTTTGGTACTGGAGCTGGCATATCAAAAGTAGATATGAAGGAAGGATGAATATCTTTTATCAGTTCTTCTACTTCAATTTCATGTCCATCCTTAGAAGCATGCATCATTTGAATTGAAACAGTTCTAAGTTTCGTAGAGTCTTTTGGCGTGTTATTTTTATTATCCTTTAATGCAAGTTTTTCTAATAATTTCTCAATTTGTTCTTCACCGATTTCTATATTTTTAGCTATCGAAGTTTGAATATGAGCGTTATTGTCAAACCATACTGTTAATTCTTGAATCCTATTATCTATCGGGGCAGCTAAATGTTTACCTCTAATAATTGTATTGATAGCACGCAAAAGAGTAGACTTGCCAGACCCATTAATGCCTGACAAGATGTTGACTTTGGGATTGATAGTCCAATCTAATGAGTATCGACCAAAGAAACCACTAACAGTGACTCTCGAGATTTTCATACTGCAAAGTTACACAAATATTTTATCATATACAAGTAGACAGAACTTGTTCTAGATTTAGTATTATTTAAAATTAACTATAGATGTTATACATGCTTTATCATGTGTAATGTATTTGTATGTTGTGGTAGATACTAAAAGTAGATTGTCGCAGTGGAGTTCTTCGGCGGCTTCGACAAGGGCGTCAAGTTCGCGTTTGCGAGTTTTCTCGGATGTCAGGTCGTAGCAGACTTGGATGAGTTGCTCTACTTTTGTACCTTTACGGGTGACGAAATCGATTTCTTTGTCATTGCGAGTGCGATAATAGAACAGCGTTTGACCGGGGATATAGCCTCGGCGCAGGAGTTCGACAAATACCTGGTTTTCTAACAAGCGGCCGAGGTTCTCACTGAGATTAAACGCTGTACTTTGCACAAAGCCGTTGTCAACAACATAAACCTTTTTCGGGGCTTTGCTCATCAGCTTCAACTTGTTGTTGAAACGCGGCAGAAAGAAGAACAGATACGACTCGTTGAGATAGTCGCAGAATTTCTTTGTCGTCGCCACGCTTGACAATCCAAGTTCTCCGGCAAGTTCATTAGCCGAAATTGGATTGCAGAAATTTGACAACAGGTATGTGGCGAGGTTATACAGGTCGGTTGTGTTCCTTACCTTATGGCGTTGGGCGACATCTTTCAGCAATATTGAATCAAATAATGTTGAAAGATAGCTCTTGGTGATACTGCGAGCCGGTATTGTTTCGGGATAGCCGCCGTTGCGCATATAATCATCTGCAAGCACGATTGCATGTGCCGCCTGTTCCTCTCGTTCCGGACTGATGTTTTTCCATCTCATCGTTTCGTCAAGGCTGAACGGCAACATTTCAATCTGGAGATAACGTCCGGTCAGGACAGTCGCCATCTCACTGCTCAACATTTTCGCGTTACTACCCGTTATTATCAAATTTTTTCCACGACGGTAAAGTTTGCTGATCCATAAATCCCAGTCGGGAAGATTCTGGACTTCATCAAGCAGCATGAAATCATAATCGGGATAGACA
>Ga0209064_1001301_pt1 | contig 40785 bp, 40 predicted proteins | sample Inofromicrocosms_FD_187498 | JGI IMG/M metagenome (GOLD analysis project Ga0209064, IMG submission 187498) | Mouse cecum microbial communities from Vienna, Austria - Inoculum for glucosamine and mucus D2O microcosms (SPAdes) (version 2) | ecosystem: Host-associated > Mammals > Digestive system >... | reverse complement strand
ACTGCTCTAAAGCAGGCAAATTATTTTCATTTACGAATAGAGTTTTGACGATATCTGTAGTAATATCAAACATGGGAAATGTCCTTTCTAGTATTTGTTTGGTCGAACTAATCTTACTAAGGATATTTCCTTTTTTCTATTCTATTTAGGAAACAAATCTACCTATTTACACAAAATATTTTACACTCTCTCTGAAACCGGTATGAGAGATTTTCTGTTATCCAAATAATTATTTGTTAAATCTATTATAAATGACTATTTATTTATATCCAGCAATCAGGAACAACAGGTACTTATTTTACTTAACAGGTTGTAAATCGCTCAATAACAATTCTATTTTTTCTTTTTTATACTCTTCCAGTTTTTGATGCTGTATTTTTAAATGATATTTAGAAGCAAAATTATCATCAAAATCACAATCGAAGTTTTGAGTGGATAACGGAATGAAGCATTCAATTTTACGAAAAGATTTGTTGCGTTTACAAGTGATAATAATTGATTGATCTGTTTTAGTAATTCGTTTTTCTGCGCAATGAAGGAGATTATCAATCAAATGATAAAAAAAATCATATTGTTCCGATAAATTCATAAATTCAAAATCATTGATCGAAATTGTCGTTCTTAATTGAAATCCTGCCTGATGAATTCGAGGATGGAATTGTGTAATGATCGCATTGAAAACGTTTGATTCGGTAAGAATTCCATTAAATTCCTGAAATGTATTTTGTGCCAAGGATTCTAGTGTAGATATTGCTTCGCGTTCATTCCCTTCTTTTATTAAAGAGACAATTTTATTCTCTTTTTGTAAAAGTTCATGAACAAATGACATGTTTAATTTATGTTGCTGATTTAAAAATTCTATTTGATTTAGTAACTGTTTTTCTTTTTCCTTTTGAATTCCAAGTTCGGTTTCAATTTCCATTACAGATGTAAGTTTAGAGTGCAAAAAGGACAAGATGAAATTGGACACGACAAAAATGAGAAACAGTGCGATAACTATGCGTTGTGATTCCAGTACTTTGAAATAATCTTCTGCGTTTAAAAATAAAGCAAAAATAGAGAGTGGAAGAAATATAAAAATCCAGCTATAAGAAGGAAGCACTTTTTGATCAAACAACTGGAAAGTATGGACCAGTATTTTTATAAAACCCCAAAGAGTAAGAATCGCCAAAGCGAGCGTCAAAAAATATACATTCGTATATACCTCGTTTTGTGCATTAAAAGACATCTCGAATATAGATAATAATCCACCAATATATTTTGTAATACTTGCGATTGAAAAAAAGCAAAAAGCAATAGGAACAACTTTTGACCATGGAAGTTTAAACAGAAAGCGGTATAAGGCAATCGAAGCAAAAAAAACCAAGATTTCGTTCCAGGAGCTAAACATAGGAATATTTCCCAAATTCAAGAATAACCACAACCCTATAAGAAACAATCTGTTCTTTTTTATAGAAATGCTTGCGGATATAATTTCTTTTCCTATATAAAAAGCTATGACTAGATAAATAGTATTGAACAAAAATAAAAATATCATTCGTAATCCTCGCATTGTAAATAGTTGATATAGTTCTGCAAAAAGCTTTTTCGATAATGGCGCGAAACTGGAACGGTTTGTCCATTGTGTAAATAAATGTCCTGTTTACCAATTGTTTGGATTGCTTTGAAATTGACAACAACAGACTTATGGGATTGATTAAAAGGCTGTTCTTTTAGTATTTCGATCCACTCGGATAATGAATGCTTTACGATACCAGATTTTCCGTTTTCTAATGTGATTTGTGTTTTTCGATTATATGCTTCAATAAAAAGAATCTGATGATAAAAAATCTTTCCAGGCTGAATTGTTCTTTCATAAAATCCCTGCTGATTTTTAAAATAATCATTCATGATCGAATCCATTTCGATAAAAAATTCAATTTTTTCTATCGGTTTAAGTAAATAACGACGAGCGTTGATTTTATATCCGGCAATTAGATAATCCTGAAAAGCAGATGTGATAATGATCTTACTGCGACAATTCATTGTTTTGATCTGCATCCCTATATCAATTCCGTTTTCGTGATCTAATTCAACATCCAGAAATAAGAGATCACAATCCTGAATAGAACGGTATACTTCATTTGAATGATGACAAATCTTTATTTCTTGAATCGCAAGTTGTCTAAACGCGCAATACTCGTTAAGTAAATGAGATAAATGATGAATATCATCAGGATTGTTATCACAGATTAATATTTTCATACTTTAAGCCCTTTCTAATTTTTCTTTATTACTAGAGTAACAAATATTAGGCGGAATGAAAAGCTACGTCTTAGGAACAAAAACAACCTCTCATGCATAGGATAAAAATATGAAATGCCAGAAGATTATGCGATCAACTGGCACCTTTCCTAATGAGAATGTTTTTTAGCGACCCAGATTTTTAGGGGATTCTTTCGTAATCAGTATAGCTTTTATTTTGCGTACTCAATACAGCCACCGCGTTCTCTGCTCCTTGATTTACATCCGAAAGAATATCCTCATCTCTCCAATCAGCGGGATAAATATACGCTCTTTCGCCATCAAAATAAACCATTTCTTTTTCAATATCCGCTGGTGTTTCCAAATCAAAACATTGTTCTATCGTCCGTGGCACTAAAGTCATATCATATCGGAATCCATATCCTTGACGCGTGACATCATAGGTGCCATACGAAGCCACCTTTTCATCCTCGTCAACCATCAAAAACGTCACAATCCCATACCCTTTCGCGTTATAGTGGACTTCACTAAAATAATCTTTCGACTGAATATCCTGCGCTATCTCTTTCGAAAACTCGATCGTAGGAACACCGATAAAATTTGTTCCCTCATAAGAAACACCAAACTCGTTTTCCATATTTTCAAGTAAAAGATCGAAGTGCTCAAATGCCTCCTTCATCAAGGGAAGCTCGTCATAATCGACCTCATTTCCATGGATCGTCAAAGACCCTTCCTTGGTATCCGTACGATCAAACACGCCATTCAGATACTCATACACCCGATAAATCGTCTTAAATTGTTCAGCTTTATAGTCGGTGGAGCGCAACACAAATTCTTTCTCCGCCTTTAAATTGTCTCCATCGAATTCGCTGACCTCATACACGAATTCAACCGCTTTATCCTTTGAGGAATCTTCATTCATGCTCAAGCTCGTTTTCGTCTGGCGATCGTTTTCGTCTTCTGCATATTGGATCAAAAGACCAGGATATTCCGCCTCCACTGCATTCTTTCGATCCTGCAAGACGATCTTCCAAGAGGCGTCCTCAAATTTAAGCCCACCGATTTTCTTGGCAAGAATATCATACGTTTCTTTCCAAAAATCAAAGTCATCGTGCACCACTTCTTTTTTATTCGGAACAAAAATGATCAAGCAGCCAACAACGAAAACGATCATGATCGTCCATACGATCCATTTTTTTGATTTCTTCATATTCATCCTTTCTATCTCTTCTATTCTTGAAAAAAGCCATGCATCATTGAGCATGACTTTCCATTTTACAGGCTCGCTAAGACCAATGCGATCATAAGCAGACCAAGAATGACCGTTTTTTCGGCCGTAGTTCCCTTTTTTTCTGTCAATCTTTCCATAATGTACCTTTCTTGTAAGCGCTTGTTTTACAAATTATAGCACATATCCGAAAAGATTGATTCATTTTTTTATAATTATGTTTTTTTATTTTCTTGCTTCGATACAACGGTCAATAAAATCGATCAAAAAATCGATCGTTTCGTCCACCCCAAGCGTCGAAGACTCGATACACAAATCATAATACCGAGAATCACCCCATTTATTGTCGCAATAGTAATTATGATACATCTTGCGATTGCGATCCGTTTATTTGATCAGCGCATACGCCTCTTTTTCATCGAGTTCAAACTCTTGCATCGTCCGCTCGATCCGCAAATCCATGCTCGCGTTCACAAAAATCGAAATCGGATCATATTCTTTCAAAATGCTTTCGCCACAATGACCAAGAACAATAAACGATTCTTTGACCCTCGCCTTCTCGCGCAAAAAGTCAAACTCCTTCATCGCGATATTGTCGATATTCGAATTCGTCAACCCCCGAACCGTTCGAGAACGGATCATCCAACGAGGCGCCTCATCGTATTGATTGATCCGGTCGATATCATAACTCTCATCGATCCCGATCTCGCTCAACATATTTTGATCATACAACGGCACATCATAATGGGCAGCCAATGCCCGCGAAATATCCCGACCCCCACTACCAAACTCTCTTGAAATCGTTATAATCATAGTCTCTTCCCTCTACACATACCGCACAAAAATACAAACCATCGAAATCATGACCACAAGCAACGTCGCCGGCACACAATATCTACAATATTTTCCCCATGAGATCGGATAACCCGCCTTCCTCGCCACAGCCGTGCCCACCACATTGGCGCTTGCGCCAATCGGCGTTGCAGAACCACCAACATCCGTACCCATCGACAACGTCCAAGCCAACGTCGTCAAAGGAACCGATTGACTTTGCGCCAACATCCGAATGATCGGAATCATCGTCGCCGCAAACGGAATATTATCAACGACCGCGCTAGCCACAGCAGAAACCCATAAAATGATCAAAACCATCAAATAAATATTTCCATTCGACCAATTTGCGATCCATTCCGCCACGATTTCTAGAACACCCGTTTCTTCCAAACCGCCAACGACCACGAACAACCCCACAAAAAACAACAACGTCTTATAGTCGACTTGTTTCAGCAAATCTTTCGCCTGAGAGCCTGCGCAAACTAATGTGAGCAAAGCGATGAACACACCAATAAAAGCGACCGTCAAATGCGTATACGCATGCGAAACAAGCAAAACGATCGCAAGCAAAAAAATCAAAGTCGATTGAATAAAACACATCCTATTCAAGATCGCTTGAGATGGATCTGGAAAAGAGTCGATCTGTTCTAAATACGCTTCGCTCTTTTTTAATTTCTTCGCAAAACAAAACCAAAAGTAGAGTACGACAAAGAACAGCGAAATTCCAGCGATCATCCCCGTATTGTTTATAAAATCAGAAAAAGAATAGCCTAAAGCCGTTCCGATAATAATGTTAGGCGGATCGCCGCACATCGTCGCCGCACCCCCAAGATTCGCGCAAAAGATCTCCGCCAAGATCACAGGAACCGGATCAAATTTCAAAAGCTGCGCCAACTCGACAGTCACAGCCGCCAAAAACAAGATCACCGTGATACTATCGATAAACATCGCCAAGATGGCAGACATGATCATAAAAACAAAAAAAAATCCTTGTCGAACGATACTTGACGAGTTTCGCAAACCGCAAACAAAGCGAACGAAAGAAACCAGCCGAAGCTATCCCTTCCACCATGATCATCATTCCAGCAATGAATAAGATCGTCGCCCAGTTGATCCCTGAAGAAGACTCGGCACTTTCAGAAGCCGAATACCAGAAATCCAAAGTAAAGATATTTTGAATGTTTAGCGTATCCCATACCGCTTGCCACGAGCGCAAACAAAAGCCAAACACGATCACCAAGACAGCCGCCCCACACCCTAAAGTAACGATGTGACGTTCAAACTTTTCCGTGATCACAAGGATAAACATGAACACAAAAATAAAGCCTGCGACCCATGGCGCCAATGCTGCCAAACCCATAATCTTTCCTTCCTTCTTAATTACCACTTTATTTTAGTTCTTTTTTAGAAAGTCTTAAGCCATTTTTTACCACAATAAAAGACCTGCTAAAAGAGCAGGCCTGCATTACTCGACAATTGGATTCGTGAGCGCTTCATGGATCTCTTGTTTTTCAACTTTTGTTTCTTTATGATGCGTAAAATCAGGATCATCTGGTTTATGTTTATATACGATCTTCAACAAGATCGGCGTGATGACCGTCGTGAATACGACACAAAGCAAAATCGGAGTGACAAAGAACTCGTTCAAGATCCCCAAGCTCATCCCTTTATCCGCAATGATCAAGGCGACCTCGCCACGAGAAATCATCCCGCATCCGATACGCAATGCCTGTGTAGGAGAATATCGACAAATCAGCGCGCCAAGACCACAACCAACGATCTTGGTCAAAACAGCCGCTACACACAAAATCAAAACAAGACCCAACATCGTCCACGAAGCTTGGATCGGCTCAAGCTTGAGCCCGATACTCGCAAAGAAGATCGGTGTGATCAACATATACGATAAAGTCCCGATCCGCTTCGTGACATATTCACATTGCGCCGTTCCAGAAATGATCAGACCACCCACAAAGCTTCCTGTAATATCAGCGACACCAAAGAACTCTTCCGCACAATACGCCATGATCAAAGCGAACGCGAACGATACGATCGAATACCGTTGGAGACCATGATTTGGATCATGACTAAACCACCATTTGAACACTTTATGCATTGCGATACCGACCACGATCGAGAACACAAAAAAGCCTAGGATCTTGAGCATGACCGTGCTGATCACGACAGAACTATCCGCCAAGGCGGTGACGAGCGTCAAGCAAATGATTCCAAGAACATCATCGATCACAGCAGCCGCCAAAATAACATTGCCACTCTCCGTAGACATGCAATGCATTTCCTTCAGCGTCTCGACTGTGATGCCGACACTTGTCGCGGTAAAGATGACACCAATAAACAAGTTTTCGATCCATGCAGAAGGTCCGACATTATAGATCATGCCGATCAAATATCCAACACTCAATGGAACAAAAACACCCAAAGTAGCGATCAGAAAGGCTTTCAACCCTGCTTTTTTTAAATCCGTGATGCTCGTTTCAAGACCAGCAGAAAACATCAGGACGATGACGCCAATTTCAGAAAGAGCAGAAATCAAATTGCTCGGTTCTACGATATGAAGAACCGCAGGCCCTAATACGATGCCCGCGATCAGAGCGCCCACGACACTTGGCATCCTCAATTTTTTCGAGAAGATCCCAAATGCTTTGGTGAACAACAAGATAATCGCAATATCGAGAAGATAACGGTAGCTTTCCATACTTTTCCTCCAATATTTACTTATTCTTTTCCATTAAACCACTAAAATATGTTTTTTGCTTGTCAATTGCAAAAAAAAAGAGGCTTTTCGAGCCTCTTAGAAAATTTTATTCTTATTTGAATAAGTTGTAGAACGCTTTCAATCCTGGATAACGAGCGATCGCAGTGGCTCCGCGTTTGTCGAGTTCGTCCTCGATACGGATCAAGCGATTGTATTTCGCGATACGGTCTGTTCTAGAAAGCGAACCAGTTTTGATTTGACCAGCGTTCAAACCAACAGCGATGTCGGCGATCGTTGTATCTTCTGTTTCACCCGAACGATGAGATACGATGCAAGTGTAGTTGTGTTCTTTCGCCAACTGCATCGCGTCGAATGTTTCTGTCAAAGTACCGATCTGGTTGACTTTGATCAAGATCGCGTTCGCGATACCTTTTTCGATACCTTCCGCAAGGATCGCAGGGTTCGTTACGAACAAGTCGTCACCAACCAATTGAACTTTCTTACCAAGACGGTCTGTCAATTTCTTCCAGCCTTCCCAGTCGCGTTCGCCAAGTCCATCTTCGATCGAGATGATTGGATATTTGTTGATCCATTCTTCGTACATATCGATCATTTCATCGCTTGTCTTGTTGCCTTGTCCGGATTTCTTCAATTCGTACATTCCAGTTTCATGATTATGGAATTCAGAAGCGGCAACGTCCATCGCGATCATGAGATCTTTTCCTGGTTCATAACCAGCCGCTTTCATCGCTTCTACAAGAAGTTCAAGTGGTTCTTCGTTTCCGTCTTTGCAGCTAGGAGCGAATCCACCTTCGTCACCAACGTTTGTATTATATCCTTTGTCTTTCAATACTTTCTTCAAAGCATGGAAAGTTTCGGCAGCCATACGTACAGCTTCCTTTTCGTTTTTAGCGCCAACAGGCATGATCATGAATTCTTGGAAATCAACTGTCGAATCCGCATGCGAACCACCGTTGATTACGTTGCACATAGGCACAGGAAGCGTGTTTCCGTTGAATCCGCCAAAGTAGTTGAACAAAGGCATTCCATAGAAATCAGCCGCAGCAAGCGCGCAAGCCATAGAAACACCTAAAGTCGCGTTGGCACCCAAGTTTTTCTTGAATGGAGTTCCATCAAGATCCAACATCGTTTTATCGATCAAGTTTTGGTCTCTAACATCCAAACCGATAACAGCTGGTGCGATGATCGTGTTTACATTATTGACCGCTTTTGACGTTCCCTTGCCACCATAACGGTTTTTATCTCCGTCACGAAGCTCCAACGCTTCTCTTTCACCAGTACTTGCCCCACTAGGCACCATAGCGCGTCCATAAGCGCCAGATTCGGTTGTAACTTCAACTTCAACCGTTGGATTTCCACGAGAATCTAAGACTTCACGTGCATATACATCCACAATAATAGGCATATTAAAATATCCTCCTCTTAGCCTTAAGCTACTAAAATTCTAACACTATGACCCCTTGTTTTCAATGTTTTTTAGAATGTCAAGCGCTTTCATTCAAGGCCGATCTCATCGGATAAGCGCCTCAAAATCGAGTCGATCGTTTTCTTAGACTCATCCACAAAAATACATAAATACGAGTCGATTCCTCTTTTTCTCAAAGAAGGAAGCCAATCAAAACGATCCTCCACTTCCCGTGAAAAGATCCGCATATTGCACGCCGAATCTCCCAATAAAGAATACGTTCGCCTGTCTTTTCCTTTCAACAGATAGTTATGCTCGTGGCATAACCGACACCCTATGCGCTTTCCATCGCTCAAAAGCGTATTGATCGGACAATGCTTCATCAACATCAGCCGCCTCTTTTGATAGAGACAAGGAACGATCGGAGGAATTTGATGATAGCGCGCCCTAAAGCCATCGATCATTTCAAGAAGCTGCTCTTTGCTCAATTCGTCGCTGACACCAATTTTCTCATACCCAAGCTCTATAAGCGCCGCGATCGCGTACGAATTCGAAACATTCATATTGAAAATGATAGGCCCCTTGCCCAAATGGCGGACCACGAATCCTTCATCCTCTGTAATACGGGCAAGCTTCTTGGCGCCAGACACATGCTCCGCGATCCATACGACATCCTCTTTTCCTTTTTGGTGCTCCTCTTCGATCTGGGCGAAGATCATTGGCGCATCTTGGATCGTGAAAGAATACGTGTACGGCCGCTCTTTTTCGATCGTAAAGCGCAAATGCGCCTCTTTTAAAGCGTCCAATCCTTCTTTTCGAAGAGCGTTCATCGCCTTGAGAGAAAAGAACACATCATCCGCCACATCGTATTCGATGCGGGAAAACCTAGCCCATGAAGTGTTGGTCTTCCGCATTTGTTTCTCGATCGTTTGTGGATCGCTCGCCTTCGATTTTGCCAATTGCGCCATTTCCTGGCTTTGAACTCGAACTGTATGCTTCCCATCGCTCAATTCGAGCACAAGAGGATGACCAACCCCTTGGCAAGATACTTTTCCAACAATCTCGATCTGACGATGATAGCTTTTCAAGATGGATTTGACCTCATCTTGAAGATTGGCGTCCACCGTCTTTTTGACATGGTTTCCTACTTTGACATGAAGTGGACCATCGATCGTGATCGTTTGATTTTTAAGAGCGCTATTTACAAGTTTTCCTTGCTTATTATAAATATAGTTGACATGACATCCTTCGCTCCAATTTTCCTTTTCAAAGCGGATCCCATCGTTTTGATGCAGATCTTCGATCAAACGAATCGTGATCTTTTTTCCTTTTACAGCAATTACTGTGCCGACCTTGATTCCGTGATGATTGCTCGCCTGCATTTCCATGAGCTCTTTACCGGTTTGATGGAACGCATGCCCCTTTGTGAATGTTCGATTGAAAGTGACTTCAAGCTTTTGATCGTCTTCTTTTGTGATCGTCTCGTGTTCGAGCGCCTTTTTGGTCGCCTTCACCACCTCGTACACATATTCGGGCGATTTCATCCGTCCTTCGATCTTTAAAGAAGCCACCCCGATTTTTTGAAGCGCTTCTAGATCGTGGATCAATGAAAGGTCTTTTGGCGAGATCAAAAAAGAAGGGACATTCTTTTTCTCCTTCCCATCTTCTAGAAGGGTATACGACATCCTACATGGCTGGGCGCACTGGCCGCGATTGCCGCTTCTTCCATATTCAAGCGCCGAAAATTGACATTGTCCCGAATAGGAGATGCATAAGGCGCCATGAATAAAGACTTCGATCTCAATTCCAGTTTGTACGCACGCTTTGATTTGTTCGATCGTGCACTCCCTAGCTAGAACGACTCGAGAGACCCCTAGTTTTTTAAGCTGTTCGATCTGTTCAGGGGTCGATACAGAAAGCTGCGTCGAAGCGTGCAGTTCAAGAGCAGGAAGTCGATGATGCAATAGGTGCAGCAAGCCAAGATCCTGAATGATCAAAGCGTCCACATTCATTTCATAGAGCGCTTTGGCTTGCTCGTACGCCTCTTCGATCTCATCTTCAAATAAGATCGTATTCATCGTGATATAGACTTTCACATTCATTAAATGCGCGCGCTCGATGATCTCCTTTGTTTCTTCCAATGTAAATCGGTTGGCGTACGCTCGCGCTCCAAATTGAGGCAAGCCAAAATAGAGAGCATTCGCCCCCGCCGCAAAAGCGGCTTCAAGCGACGCACGACTGCCGACGGGCGCTAATATTTCTGGTTGCATGATATCCTCCTTGAAACAAAAAAGAAGCCGGCTAGCGGGCTTCATGTTCTTCATAATACTTTTGGATCGCCTCGAATGTTTCCTCCGAAATCACATGTTCGATGCGGCACGCATCTTCTTGGGCGATTTCTTTTGGAACGCCAATTTGCTGAAGCATTTCGGAAAAGAAGACATGTCGCCGATAGGTGCGTTTCGCGACCTCTTCTCCATGTTCGCTTAAATATAAGCATTTATTCTTATCCAATTGAATCAAGCCCTGCTCGTTCATGATCTTGACGGCATGCGAGACGCTTGGCTTCGAAAATCCTAAATAGCTCGCCACATCGACGCTCCGCACTTGAGCAAGCTGATTCGATAAGACAAGAATCGCTTCAAGATAATCTTCGAGCGATTCTCCAAGATGCTCTTTCATCTTTCCTTTTTTTTCTGTATTCATATTTCTATATTTTAGATAAGACTAACTTGAATGTCAAACAGGAAACTGTCACGAAAAAAGACCGATCACTCGGTCTTTCTCTTTCAATGAATAAACAAATTAAGCGATTGCTTTCAAAGCTTTTTCTACGATCGCGATCTTAGCGGCTTCTTCATCAGCTTTTGCTGCGTCGCCTTCTTCACGATGTTTCTTTTCCCAACCTTTAAGTGTTCCTAGACGATCATCAAGGCGGTCTTTAGCATTTTGCGCATATTTTCCTTCTTCACCGAAGTTTGCTACTAAATCAGCGATTACTTCATCACCATATGCAGATCCACCGATAGCGTCAGTCAATACTTTTTTGAATTCATCTTTTGTCATGATAATTACCTACATTCCAAACGTAAAGTCTTTGTGATCCTCGGCCTGGTTCTGGAATGCTTTAACCTTTCATTTTCAATGTTTTAATCTATAAATTCAGGTCTGAGTTGGGCTCTTGATGTGCCTTGTTACTTTACATTCTCATAATACAAATATAACAATCAAAAAGACAGTGAAATGCAACATAAAATTTACAACTTTTTTACCGCCCCGATTTTATCGTTCATTCCGTCCCTTAGTATTATAAAAAATAATACATTTTAATTTTTAGAGCGGTTTGCTTTCTTGAAAAGCCTTCAAAAGCATTCCCGCGTCTAGCATCGTTCGTTTCGTCTCGCTTTGAAAACAGAACAAGACATTATTGCTCGCTCCGCAACAATTGCAGTCCTCCACGATCTCGAATACTCCTTCTTGTTCTTTCCAAAGAAATTTCTTTCCTTCATTTTTTTGACACAAAACGATCGCTTGTTGTTCTTGGTCCATAAAAACACCCTTTTTTAGAATACCGAAAAAAAGAAAAGAAGCGAAATCTTTCGCTCCTAATGTTTCGCCCGTTCTGCCTCTCTCCAATTGTCTTGGTATTTGCCTAGTAGATCTGTGAACCGTTTGGTCGTTAAATGCGGACGTGTGATGGCGCTGCCGACCACGACACTATGCGCGCCTAAAAAGATACACTTCATAGCGTCCTCTGGCGTATAGATATGCCCTTCCATCATCACATACGCTTCGTCTTGAAAGTCTTTGCACATTTTAGCGAACATCCGCATATCGGGCTCTTCGATATGCGCCGTCTCTTTTGTATAGCCATATAATGTTGGCGCCACGATATCCGCCCCATTTTCAATGGCGCGTCTCGCCTCTTCATAATTTGAAACATCCGCGAAAACGATCGCTTCCGGGATCTCTTGCTTGACTTGCTTGATCAAATCCCATGCTGGCTTTCCTTCATGGGTGATTTGCGCCGTGCAATCTAACGCGATGATCTCGGCGCCCGCCTCCCAGATCGCTCTAACTTCCTTTATCGTCGGCGTGATGAATACATCCGTATCGTCATGCCAAACTTTCCAAAGACCGATCATCGGAAGTTCTGGCACTGCTTCTTTGATCTTCTTGATCTGTTCAGGCGAGTTAGCACGTATTCCCACAGCGCCGCCCCAGCGAGCGGCTTCGGCCATTTTCACGACCATATCTTCCGTATAGATCGGATCATCTTTTTGAACTTGGCAGCTCACGATCAATCCGCCCTTCATACTTTCTAAAATCGCTTTTTTTCTTGCGTCGGTTGTTTTCATACGTTCTCTTTCTTTCCTTTCTCTTCATAGACGATCACATTTTCTGGCCGTTCCTCTAGTGGACAGGTATCCATATAAATATCTTGAAACGAATCAAGCTGTGCCCACGAACAGATCGCGCGCTTTCCGATCTTGGAAGAATCGACAAGAAGCCGGTTGTGTTTGCACCGTTTCAGCACTTCTTTTTTGACAGCTCCCACTTGGAAATCAAAAACGCTGACTTCTTTTCGTTCTAGATCGATCCCGTTCGTTGATAGAAATGCCAAATCAAAGTTGAACTGCTTCAACATCTCGATCGTCAAAGGTCCATAGCTCATGTCGCGGCCAAGGCCAAACTCGCCACCGAGCAAATAGATCGTTCCCGGAAATGTCACGGAGAGTTTTTCTAAAAAATACGTGTTCGGCGTGATGATCGTCACTTTCATGTTCGCGATCTTTTCCGCCAAAAACAAAGGTGTCGTCCCTCCATCGATATAAATGCAGTCTCCTTCTTGGATCGTTTGCGAAGCCATTTTACATATTTCTCGTTTTTGAGAAGCGTGCAGATTTTCTTTGGTCCGGATCGCGGCTTCATTGGCACTCGATACGGTCGCCGCCTTTTCTTTTAACATCGCCCCTCCTCTTTCTCGGATGACGATGCCTTGATTTTCTAATTCGATCAGATCCCGCATGGCGCTTGAGCGAGACACTTCAAAGCGTTCCATGATCTCTTTGACCGAAACAAACGAATTTTTCTCGATCATTTCTTGGATCAATTTTAGTCGTTGTACACTGATCATCTATCCACCTACTTTCACGAAGACGCCTTTCTTTTTTCCTAGCTCGATATATGGTTTGAGCTGTTCTTTATCCATCATCGGCTCCTCTTGATATAGATATAAGCGATCGAGCTGCTGCCATTTATTGGCGCCAAGAGGATGAAAAGGCAAAAGATCGACTTCTTGGATCCCGTATTCGCGAGCAAAATCGAGGACGGCTTCGATCGTTGGTCGATCCGCGTTGAATCGAGGAATGACAGGCATGCGAAGAATCACTTTTTCGGGATAGTGCTTGGCTAAATATTGAAAGTTCTCGATCACTTCCGCTCCATTTGCGCCTGTGATCTGTTCTAGCTTTTCTAGATCTAAATGTTTGAAATCCATTAAAAACAAGTCCACATCCTCAACGACTTGCTTTAAAGAGCTGAGCGGGTAGCTACCCGTGGTTTCAAGAGCGATATGATAGTTTTCCTGCTTGAGCTTTTTTAAGAGTGTTTTGACTTCCTCAAGCTGAAGCATAACTTCCCCGCCAGAAAGAGTGATGCCCCCATGACTTTCTTCATAAAAATCTCGATCTTTGGCGACGATGCTTTGCAGCTCCTCGATCGAATACTCTTTTCCTGAAAATGTGATCGCATCATTCAAACACGCTTCTTCGCATTTACGGCATTGATCGCATTGTTTTTTTTGAAGCCTCCACTTTCCGTTCTCGATTTTGATCGCTTGTTTTTGACAAACGATTTGGCAACGAGCGCATTGAGTGCATTTTTTTGGATCGTGAAGCAATTCGATCTCAAAATTCCAGGTTTCTGGATTGGCGCACCAAGGACAATGCATATGACATCCCTTAAAAAAAAGAGTCGTTCGGATGCCTGGTCCATCGTGGGTGGCGAATCGTTCAATATTGCTTAATCTAATCATACAATGTCCGGCTCAGCAGTTCTTCCTGCACATCTTTTCCTAAATTGACAAACACCGCGCTATAGCCTGCGACTCGAACGATCAAGTCAGGATAAAGTTCTGGATGGATCTGGGCGTCTTCGAGAACGCCTCGATCCACGACAGTGACCATGAGCTGGCAGCCTCCTTTTTTAAAATACGTTTTGAAGAGCGCTTTGACCTTTTCTTGATCTTCATGCATCATGCGAGGCGTGAATTTGATGTTTTGCACGCTTCCCCCATGGTATTTGGCATCAAAGCGAGCCAGAGAATTCAATACGGCCGTCGGTCCATTTTTTGAATTTCCGCCTTGTGGATTGTTGGCTGGATTCATGTAGACTCCTTTTTTTCGTCCATCGAGAGAAGCGTGTGTCTCATGTCCCCAATCCGTATTGGTCTGGTTGTTGGAAATCACGATCAAATAATAATCCATCCCGTGATCGATTCCTTTTTGACGGATTCCTTTGGCAATATATTCAAATAGGTCGTTGGCAAGTTCATCGCAATCCATTTCATCGTTTCCATACTTAGGTAGCGCCATGATTTCTTTATGGAGTTTTTCATAGCCGGCAAAGTTGGCAAGAGCTGCTTCGTTGAGTTGATCGAGCGTATATTTTTTTTGGTCAAAAACGAGTGTCTTGATCGTATAGAGCGCATCGCTCGCGTTGATATTCCCATACGTTTCGTTGGTACCGCCAACGATTTCGACACCACCATCCAAGAGCGCTTTTTTTCGTCCAAGACAATTGTCCATCAAGATCGAATTGAACAAAAATGAAACTTCTTGATTCATGATCGTATAGCTGTGCTTTTGCGCTTGAACACTTAATTCAAAATAGTAGTCAAGCAATCTTTTATATTGATCATAGAATTGATCAAATGTTTGAAAGGCGGAAAGTGGTTTAACTTCCACTGGCCCCGCTTTATAGATCCCATCCATCGGATCGACGCCTTGATTGAGGGCGAGCTGCAAGATCTTGACGAGATTGAGCATCGTATTCGGCGTTCCGATGCTTTTTCCTTGGATGACGAATTCGCCGCATCCAAATGGAACATATTGTTCAGCGATCTTTCGAGATACGCGCATGGCGTATTCAACTGCAGGAACATTCACATCGTCGTTATAAAGAGTGGGGTACGTGGCTCCCGAAGCGATACATTCATACGCCATATCCAAGATTTCAGGATCTGTATCTTGATCAAAGCGAAGCGTGAATTGCGGTTCCACATAGCGGGTATCTTTGCACACTCTTAAACAAAGTTTGGTAAATAGATCACAGGCCTCTTGATCTTTGCGGCCCTTTCCGCCGACGATGATGCGGCCATTGACGGTCGTCCTTCGATTCTCGATCATTTTCCATAACGATCGAATCAAGTCGTACGCTTCTTCTTCGCTGATCTCTTTCGTTTCAATGTCTCTTTTTAAAAATGGACCAAGAACGATATCCAATCGTCCATAGTTGATGCATCCAGCGCATAGCGCGTACAGCCAGAAGAGCTGGAGGGCTTGACGGAAGGTGGCTGGCTTGTGTTCTAACAAATAGGCTAGATCGTTCTGCATTTGTTCGAGTTGTTCGATGCGTGGCTGTTCTTTGTTTTTCTTCGCTTGTTCGCATAATTCGATTTGAGCTTTGATCACGTCTTTGAAAAGAGCGAGAGCTTCGATGCAGCCATGAATGAACGGATCCTCTTGATCGTTTTGGATAGAATGGAGGATGCCATTGATTCCTTGAGTGACCAGTTTTTGATAATCGAGCATCATACCAGATAGGCGAGCGGTCGCCATAAATGGATAGGTGCAGTCGATAAAGCGTCCAGTCGTCGTATCGTTGAGGATATCTTGACAATAGAGGGTCTTTACATCGTGGTCTTGCCAAAAATCGTAGAGCGCATCGACGCGAGCCCATTCACTTTGTGGAAGCTCTTCTTTAAATGCCCGCAATTTATGAAAGACGCAATAGTGTCCCACGCCCCCTACGCTTGTGACAGCGCCAAAGCCGATCGGCAAAAAATCAAGTCGTCCTGCGATCAGATCATCGTCTTCGATCGAACGAAACAAGATCGGATAGATCGTTTTAAGACATTCGATTTCCCGTTTCGCTTTAGGCGCGTCTATATACTTTTGATAAGTCCGCGTATAGTTTTCCATGATTTCCAACTGTTGTTCGATTGGCTTTTCACAAGGGATCTTCTTAGAGATCTCAACGTTTTGCACGCCATCGATATTGATTTTTGCCATGTATCGTATCCTCTTTCTTTCTGTCTTCACTATAAGTATTTCTCGGACCAATTTCAAGCGATTTCTATTCTTTTTTGTTCGTTTTGATTCATATTTATTCAATTTCGTTTGTCCCTTTTTTTGTTTTATAAACTGTCCCTTCTGTATACTTTTTTATTTATGATTTTGTATATTTTTTAAAGAGCAATTCTTTGTTACGATAAGCGCATATCAAAGGAGAGAATGCGTATGAAAACAAAATACACCACGAATGAAATCGTTTTGACCGCTTTAGGAATGGCTCTTGTCTTTGTCGCGACAATGTTTATCAAGATCCCCAATCCGCTGGATGGCTACTTTAATATGGGAGATGGCTTTTTGATGTTGTTTGCAGGACTACTGAGTCCTTTCGGCGCTTTTCTAGTTGGCGGTCTTGGTTCAGCGATGGCTGACTTGGCTGGCGGTTATGCGTATTATTTTATTTGGACCCTTTTGATCAAAGGAATCGAGGCGTACTTGATCTCGTATTTGTTCCATCGCTTTGGAGCGAAGTATCGACTCGCGTATTATGGGGCTGGTTCGATCGTGATGGTCGTTGGCTACTTTTTCGCGAAATGGTTTTTAAAAGGGAGCGCGATCATCGCTCTTTCGGGTGTTCCTGAAAACATCCTTCAAAGTCTTGTTGGGATCGTGATCGCTTTTGTCGCGTATCCGATCGTTCAAAAGGCGTTGTATCGAACGAAGCTTCAATGATCCTTTCTTTTTCATCGCATTTTTTCCATTTTGTGTTATAATTTAACTAGATAAAAGAAATGGGGAGATGTTCATGAAAAAGCACTATAAACTGATTTCGGTTCTGATCGCGCTTTGTTGTGTTTGTGTTCTTTTTGTCTTGACGCGCGCTGTATCGTTCAAGAGACAAACCGGTTTTGTCGATCTCCCGTATGAAGAATGGCAAAATCAAGATCTTTCCAACCATTTCCTTGTGATTTCGCGAGATGATTGCGCTCATTGTGGTACATTTTTTGATGGTATGAATTCGATCATTCGCGATAACCGCGGCTTAGTGATCTATTATCTCGATGTGAATCAAATGACCGATGCCCAAAAGGAAGCGATCGAAACAAAATATGACGCGCAATACGTGCCGACCCTGCTCTACATTTCTAAGGAGGGGAAAGCCATAAAATTCAAAGAGTCAAATAATTATGGCGCCATGAAGGAAAATGATTATGCGCTTCTTAAAAAATTTATCAATGAGCACGATCAATAAAAGGTCAGTTTAAACTGACCTTTTGTTTTTTTATTCTTCTTTCTATTTTGCGATCTATACAACCTAAGATATAATAATAACAAATAAACATCTCGTTTATAGAAAGGAGAATTACGTGCGATGAAACAAACGCTTTCGACATCCCAGCGCTTTGCCGCCTCTTTCGCGCTGAGCTTAGGCATGCTTGTGATCTTGCCATTTTGTCTTGAAAACTTAGAGAATTTAGATCGGGCACGATACGCGCTCTATCTCCCTATCTTTTTGTTGATCGGCTGTACTGCCAATTATGAGCTCCGCAAACAAAAAGAGCGCGATTCTTTTAAGATCGTCGTCTTTTCGCTCATTGTCTTTGATGTCTGCAATTTGTTTTTCTTTCCTGTTCATTGGATGGTGTATTTTCTGCAGATTATTATAATAGCTCTCTACTTTGTGTATCATAAACAAAGTTCATGGAAATCAAAATGAAAACATACTACATCCAGGACACTTTAGAAAACGAGCTCGATTATACCAACTTTGTACAACGAGTCGGAAAAGATCACATCCAGCTATTTAAAAAAGGAGAAGAACCCGCCCTTCACGATCCTTACTCAGTCTGGATCTATGATGAGCGGGATTGGATGCCTGAACTGGGTCTGATGGCTGTTTTTCCTAAGCAATCGGTCCAATTTAAAACCTTCTCCTCGATTCCTAGGTATGATCTTGCGATGAAGATCTTGTCCGTGTTTTTGATCATTGCCGCTTTGGTTTGCACGATTTTATGGATCACGTATGGTTCTACAAAGCTGTTTGGAATGATGCTTTTGTGTTTTGGGAGTTTGATTTACTTGATCTTCAAGCCGATGTCGATCTATTTGATCCTCCTTTTTGTTGTGCTGTTTTTCAATATCCTTTATTTCTTTTGATCAAAAAAGAGTCCTTTTCAGGACTCTTTTCAAATTATTCGATGTTTGTATCCAATTCCTGGACTTTTTCCCAGCTGAACTGTGGATCGCCAAAATGTCCATAACAGCTTGTTTTTTTATAGATTGGCTTGCTAAACAGCACCTTACGATAAATATATAATTCTTAATCTATTTAACTTTATTTTTAGAATTCTAAATATGGGATTTATTTGGAAATATAATAATATGTGAAAGTGATTTTAGCACGATTTACGGTATATTAAATATAGAATATACACAGGAAGAAAGGAAAATTTTATGAAAAAATTATTAAGTTTAGTATTAGCTCTTTCTCTTGGCTGTGGATTGAATCAAACAATTCAGGCGCAAGAAAAAAGTGAACCGATTCTAGTTTCACAAGATGAAATTCCTCAAAATTATGTTTTTAGTGAAGAAGAACTAAAAGGAACTGAATTCGAAGATCACAATGTCAAAATTGAGAATGGAATCTTATATGTAGACGAACGATCCGTCACATCCGTTTTGATCTGGATTTATTATAATGCTCATTATGTTTTAGCTGCTTATCTAGCCGCGGGAGGAACTCTGACGTATACTCAAAATTATCCACCAGGATTAGCTTCTTGGGCTATTGGAGAAATCCGTAGAGCTTGGAATAATTATAGCAATATGACAAATATGTACCTTAATGGAGATCAATCAATCAACAGTTTTACATTATCCAATGGAAATCAATGTGTTCCTACCGGTAGTACTTATGCCTGTATGTATAGTGTTGAAAACGAGGAAGCAGAAGATAATCAAGTCGATCCTCATAACAATGAAAGAGGAAATCAATAATGAATATCGAAAAAGCTCAAATTTTTGGGCTTTTTTTAGCACATCACAGAAAAGAAAGGGGATTATCCTTTGAAAATATCGCAAAAATCGCTCATTGTTCAATATCGACAGTTCGAAATTATGAAAATGGAGTTCAATTGCCTGAGCCACATCTCCAAACGGAGATTGCTCGTTTCTTTGGATATACAAAATTCATAGATAATTTTCAAAATCTCGATACGTATAGAAGCATTCTAAATCGAATAGAGTCTTTAATGTATCATCAAAAAAAAGATGAAGTGATGAAAATTATTCATCAAATATATCAAAACCATGAGAATTGGATATCTTCATATGCTTTTTTATTATTTCATCTTGTCGTTTTAATGGAAGAAAGATATGTAAAGAAAGATGAACAACAGTTTTTAAATTTGATAAAACTTCTATCCAAAGGTGTTTTGTTCTACACGCCTTTCGAAAAATACATTTTTTATGAATTCCAAGGTGACTTTTTTTATCAGAACGAGAAATATGATAAAGCTCTTTCTTTTTGGGTTAAAGCTGAACAATTTCAACCACAGCTACCAAGAATTCATATTCAACTAGCAATGATATATCAAATTTTAGGTTATCAAATTTTATCCTTACAACAACTAGAAATCGCAAAAACTTTAATATTCCAGAATCCAGATACTTATCGGTTCTTACAAGTTTGCCTCATCGAGTTTACTTACAAAATAGATGAAATAGAGAGCTATTATTCAATTTATGATACTCGTTCAAATTTATATCAAGCTTGTGTAGACGCTGGTAAAATTGAACTTTCTTATTTAGTTTTAAGTAATATTGCTTACATGTATTTACTTAATAAAGATTACGTTAATTCCATCGCCTTTAGCCGGAAGGTATTGAATTCAAATGATGCTCCACTTTTAAATATTCTTTGGTTTATACCTTACTCTTATCTAAAAATGGGGTTAAAAAGCGATTGTCTTCTTTTCATAGAAACGTATCGTGATAGTGCTAAAAAATCTTCCTATATTTTAAATATGCTTGAATTAATTAAGGAATTTTGCTTAGGAAACCGAAAAAAGGGAATTCAGAATTTAGAAAGACTTATAGACTGTATAGATAAAAAACAAGATATAGAGAAAAAAATATTTCTTTTAGAATGGATGATTGAAGAACTCCAAGAGAATCAAGATTTTCAAAGAGCATTTCTTTTTGAAAAAGAAGTGAACGCTTTGTATTTAAGACGATCTAGTTTAATTTGTAATGAATTGGGATAACCCAAACTATGAGGTAATAAAATGAAAACATACTACATCCAGGACACTTTAGAAAACGAGCTCGATTATACCAACTTTGTACAACGAGTCGGAAAAGATCACATCCAGCTATTTAAAAAAGGAGAAGAACCCGCCCTTCACGATCCTTACTCAGTCTGGATCTATGATGAGCGGGATTGGATGCCTGAACTGGGTCTGATGGCTGTTTTTCCTAAGCAATCGGTCCAATTTAAAACCTTCTCCTCGATTCCTAGGTATGATCTTGCGATGAAGATCTTGTCCGTGTTTTTGATCATTGCCGCTTTGGTTTGCACGATTTTATGGATCACGTATGGTTCTACAAAGCTGTTTGGAATGATGCTTTTGTGTTTTGGGAGTTTGATTTACTTGATCTTCAAGCCGATGTCGATCTATTTGATCCTCCTTTTTGTTGTGCTGTTTTTCAATATCCTTTATTTCTTTTGATCAAAAAAGAGTCCTTTTCAGGACTCTTTTTCAAATTATTCGATGTTTGTATCCAATTCCTGGACTTTTTCCCAGCTGAACTGTGGATCGCCAAAATGTCCATAACAGCTTGTTTTTTTATAGATTGGCTTGCGGAGATCAAGCTCGTTGATAATGTTATTGACATCGAAGTTGAAGTTCTTCTTGATGACTTCCAAAAGCTTCTCGTCTTCCATCACACCACTTCCGAATGTATCGACACAAATACTGATCGGCTCTTTTTTTCCGATCGCGTACGAGACTTCGACTTCGGCCCGTTTCGCGAGCTTGTTGGCCACGATATTTTTAGCCACTTTTCGGGCATAATAAGCCGCCGAACGATCGACTTTTGTAGGATCTTTTGAAGAGAAGCAGCCTCCGCCGATCCGTCCGCGTCCTCCATAGGTATCGCATACGATCTTGCGTCCTGTCGTTCCCGAATCGCCAAAGCTTCCACCCACGACAAAGCTGCCCGATGGATTGATAAAGTATTTCGTGTTCTCATCCAGCAAAGCCGGATCGATCACTGGCTTGATGACCTCTTCCATGATGATTTTCTTCAATTCCTCTTGAGAAAGCGAAACATCGTGCTGAGAAGAAACGACGATCGCATCGATCCGTTTTGGAATATCGTTTTCATATTCTACCGAAACTTGTGTCTTTCCATCTGGTTTGAGCATCGGATTTTTACGACGCACCTTCGCGAGCTGCATGGCCAATTGATGCGCGTAATAGATTGACATTGGCATATATTCTGGTGTTTCGTCGCACGCGTAACCAAACATGATCCCTTGATCTCCAGCACAGATCTCGTCTTTATTGACCGCATTATGGATTTCTGGGGATTGTTCGTTGACCACGACTTTGACTTGATAATCTTCCTCGTATCCGATTTTTTTGATCATATCTAGAGCGATCTTTTCATAATCAATGTTTGCTTTTGTGTTCGCTTCTCCATAAATCAAGACGAAATCATCTTTGATCGTCGCCTCAACAGCCATATTCGAATATGGATCTTGCCGAAGCGCTTCATCTAAGATCGCATCGGCGATTTGATCGCAGATCTTGTCCGGATGCCCTTCCGTTACACTTTCACTCGTAAAAATATAATTCTTCATAGTTCCTCCATTGATTTATAAAAGAAAAGCGTACCGAAGTACGCTTATTTTCTATACTTCTTATCGTTGTTAGCAGGACCACCTTGTATGTACAGGTTGGCGTGGTGTCAATGAGCTAACTCTCTCTCCCATCTCTTGATAATTCGATTTACTTGTATTAAAACATTTTATTTCTAGTTTGTCACCTTGAAAGAAAATGCCGGATCAATAGATAACGGGCGATTCCCCACACAAGGACGCCGATCCCGATCCAAAAGATCGCTCTATGTTTGGCAAACAAACCAAAAATTCCGATGACGATGCCCAAGCCAGCTAATTGGAGCTGCTTGAACAACACTTTTTGTTCGTCATTCATTAACGAACGATCGTTCCATCGATCATTTCTTTCGATGGAGAAATGATCGCAAGATCTTCCTCGTTAGCCGCGCACAAGATCATTCCTTGCGATTCGACCCCTCTTAATTTGACAGGTTTCAAATTCGTCACGACTACGACTTGTTTTCCAACAAGCTCTTCAGGCTTGTAGAATTGAGAGATCCCGCTGACGATCTGCCGCACTTCCCCTCCAAGATCGACTTGTTCAACAAGAAGACGATCCGCTTTCGGATGCGGTTTACACTCTTTGATCGTGCCGATCTTCATTTCGACTTTCGCGAAATCTTCGATCGTAATTTCTGGCTTTTCCGCTTCTTCTTTTTTCGGTTCCGCCTTTGGCGCTTTTTTTGTTTCCTGATCTTTCTTCAAGTCTTTTTCAAGTCGCTTGAAGAATTCTTTTTCATCGATTCGAGCAAACAGCGGCGCCGGTTTTTTCACAACACGATTTCCCGTTTCTAAATGACCAAACGAATTAGTCGATTCTAAACTGCGCTCATTGGTTTGGAGCATATCCAAGATCTTTTGACTCGTTTCTGGCAAAAAGCTTTCTAAAAGGACCGCGCTGATTCGGATCGATTCCAACAAATTGTAGAGCACTGTCGCCAGACGTTCTTTTTTCGATTCATCTTTCGCCAAGACCCAAGGTTCTGTCTCGTCGATATATTTATTGCTTCGACGAAGAAGCTTGAAGATCTCGTCTAAGGCAGCGCCAACTTCAAGCTCGTCCATTTTTTCTTCGACCTTTTCTCGAGTCGCCAACGCTCTAGAAATCAAGCCTTCATCGACAGGATCATAGATCATTGGATTCGAGATTTCGCCATCAAAATATTTATTGACCATCGCGATCGTTCTCGACACGAGATTTCCTAAAATATTGGCTAGATCCGAATTGATGCGCTCAACAAGAAGTTCCCATGTGATAGTGCCATCTTGGGCGAAAGGCATTTCATGCAAGCAATAGTAACGTACCGCATCAACGCCAAAATAATTAACGAGCTCTTCAGCATACATTACATTCCCTTTGGACTTTGACATCTTGCCTTCCCCAAAAAGTAGCCACGGATGACCAAAAACCTTTTTTGGAAGCGGCAGATCGAGCGCCATCAAGAAAATTGGCCAATAAATCGTATGGAAACGCAAAATATCTTTCCCGATAATATGCACGCCTGGCCAATATTTTTCAAAGAGTTCTGGCTGTTCCTCTTTCGTAGCATCATACCCAAGCCCCGTAATATAGTTGCTAAGCGCATCTAGCCAAACATACACGATATGGCCTGGATCAAAATCGACCGGTACTCCCCATGTAAACGATGTCCGCGACACGCAAAGATCTTGTAGACCTGGTCGCAGGAAGTTATTGAGCATCTCGTTTTTTCTCGACTCAGGTTGAATAAAATCAGGATGTTCTTCAATATAATCGATCAAGCGTTGCGCGTACTTTTTCATATTGAAGAAATACGCTTCTTCTTTGGCTTTCTGCACTGGACGCCCACAATCCGGGCATTTTCCATCCACCAATTGCGACTCCGTCCAAAAAGATTCGCATGGTGTGCAATACCAGCCTTCATATTCGCCTTTATAAATATCTCCTTGCTCATAGAAGCGCTTGAAAATCTTCTTCACCGCTTCTACATGGTCTGGATCGCTTGTTCGAATGAATTTATCATAGCTAGTATTCATGAGATCCCAATTCGACTTGATTTGGCCAGCGATCTCATCGACAAACTCTTGAGGCGTGACGCCTTTTTCTTTCGCCTTCTCCTCGATCTTGATACCATGCTCATCTGTTCCCGTTTGAAAACGGACATCAAATCCTTGGGCTCTTTTAAAGCGCGCGATCGCGTCTGTCAAGATGATTTCATACGTATTGCCAATATGAGGTCTTCCGGACGTATAAGCGATTGCCGTAGTTATATAATACGGTTCTTTCGTACTCATTCTAATATCCTTTCTAAACATTTACTTAGCGGCTTTTGTAAACACTTTAACAAGTGCGATTCCTTTTTCTGGACATTTCGTATCGCCCAATTTTCTTTCCGGACGAGAAGGTCCATGGAAGTCGCTGCCCGCTGTCACAAATAATTTATTCTTCATGACAAGTTTCAATAAAGCCGTCACCGTCGTTTCTTGGATCACTGGCGAGAAGCATTCGATGCCATCGATTCCAAGATGGATCAGATCTTCGATCGTATGATCGTCAAAGTAATCTAGATGCCAGCTTGCCAAGATGGCGATCCCGTTGGCATCGTGGATCGCTTCGATGATCTCTTTGGCCTCTGGATAGATTCCTTGCCCAAAGCAAGGTCCGCCTTTGCCAAACAAGTCTTGTTTAAAGCGAAGCATCGCTTCTTTTTCCGAAGAATATTTGTCCAAATATTTCTTTACGAGCGGAAGCGCTCTTGTCTTCTTGTTTCTGAACACCATTTCACAAATTTGTTCCGCGGTGATCGTCTGGAAGCGCGATTTTGACATCAAAGAATCTAGATCGATCGAAATATGGGTATATTGTTCGAACTTCTTGACGCGCTCGATCGACATTTCTTTTTCTCTTTTCAAGGACTCTTGTTCAAGAACATTGAAGATCTCTTGATTCCAATCAATATAATATCCAAGGATCCTCAATCTTTTTCCTTCGTATTGGCAATCGAACTCGACACCTGGAATATATTGAATGTCATAGAGGTGGGCGAAACGAGTCGCTGCCGCGTTCACTCGAGCACAGTTGTGATCCGTGATCGAGATCGTTTCCAGCTTCGCTTCTTTAGCTAGTTTGAAGATTTCCTCTACATCATAATAGCCATCATCGCTGTAGTTGGATCGAATATGCAGATCGATCGGAGAAAGAGGGAGATCCTCTTCTGTTTCGATCTCTTCTGGAATCACTTTTTCTTTTTTCTTCACGATCTGGATCGTCGTCTTATCATCCTCCTTGACAAGGATCAATTTGAAGATCAAATCAAAGATCGTTTGTTGGTTGGGCGTTATAAGCACGACCAATCCATTGAGCAGCCACCAGCCAACCATTCCGTATACTTTGAAAAAGAAGCCAAGCAAGATCGTCGGCACGCCAAAGCCTAAGGCTTGACGCAACATCAAATGCATCGGGGAAGCCTCTTTTTTGTTTCGGTCCACGAGGCGCAGCCCCATGATCGCATACCCGATCGTTTGACCGGAAAAGCGGGACGTGACGATCCCTAGCGCTACGACACACGTCAAAAACAAAAGGGCGAACATCAAATAAAATAATAGATCGAAAAAATGCGGAGGAATCAATCCACATAAGATCAATAAAAATTCTATGACCCAAATATATACGGGAAGAAGACAAATATTCACATCAATTAAAAACGCAAATAAATGCGTTTGATAGTCATCCATCGTTCTTTTGAGAGGTTTTGCGTTTTTATAGCCACCTTGCCGATAGAGCTGCGCTCGTTTTAAAAGGAGCCCTATATACTGCTTAAACGTATTCATTGTTTCACAAACCTTTCTTATAGCTTCCATTATAACAAAAATGTTACTGAAAAAAAGACTAAACCCCCGATTCGGTTTAGTCTGTATGATTAGAAGATCTTCTTTTTTCGGCTTAATTCCTCGATCACCAACAAGGAAGCGACGCTAAGGGCTCCATATAAAGAAGCGTTTGTCGAACTCGCTGTTGAAACACGCGAAACACTTCTTTGCCCAGGGATCAGCTGCAGCTGCTGCGCTTCTTGCACAAGGGTCTGGTAGCTTTTTCCCCCATTGTTTTTCAACGTTGTATTGATCGTCCGTCTTTGTTCCGTACTCAGCGACGACCACGCGTTCATTCCCGAAAGAATACGTAAATAATTGTTCGAAGTCGCGCTTTTATACATATTTCCCGAATCGTCACTCACATACGTTTTAATAAAATCAGTTCCTTGTTCAGTCGATGGCTTTTCAACATCCAATGCTGGTGCAGGAACAGGATCTACCTTGGCGATCTCGACTGGCACACTAGGTGTCGGATCACTCAAAGAAGATGGGCTTAGCTTGGGCTGATTGAAGCTTGCAGGAACAAGACCCGGTCCGGCGGCTCCCCTCATGCGCAATGGAGAACCATTTTCATTCGTAGGAACGCTTTTCTCTTCATTTTCCGATTTCTCTTCAGAAATTGGAACTTCTCCAGCTTCATTATTTTCTTCAGCTGGCTGAGGATCCAAAGTTTCATGGATCTCTCCATTTGCGGTTTCTGTATTTTGAACAGGATCGGCTGATGGCTGGTTTTCTTGATCGCTAGGAACTTGTGGTTCGTTCGTTGGCTGCTCTTTTCCATCTTGCGATGCTTCCGCATTCGAATCGACATCATTCGTGAGTGCTCCTTCAACAGGGGCGTCTGGTGTTGGCGTAAGAGAAGGCGAGCCGACAATTTGATTTGGCACGTCTTGATTTGTTGTATCTTGATTCGCCGCATCTTGGTTTGTCGTACCTGGTTTTACTACACCTTGATTGTTGGCATCCTCTTGTTTGTTGGCTTCTTCTTGCTGGATCGCCTCTTGTTTTTTAGCTTCTTCCTGCTGCTGGATGAGGATCGCTTGTCCGATCATTTCATCATAGCTCGCAAAGCTCGCTTTTTTTGTTGGATCGTTAGTCAGTGTCGTATTGAAATACGTCTTTACTTGTTCTTGAAAAGCAGGAGTCTGTTTTTGTAGAAAATCATTCCCCTCCAAAAGGATCATATAGTTATTGATCGTCACTTCGTAAATCCGCTCTTTGATCTCAAGCGGTTTTTGAGTGATCGGATCAAGCAAAGTCTGCTTTGTGTTTGGGTCGACTTGCACGATCGTGTTTGAACAATACGTTTCGATAAATTTTTCTGGCGAGTCGATCATGATTGGTTCCACATTGCTGTTTTGAACAGGTCCACTTTGGCTCAAAGCCAAAACAACATCGTTGTATGGAATCAAAGGGGCAGAGAGAACGGCGCTCGTTAATGTGATCAACACTCGTTTCTTCATGCTAAGCATCACTTCCTTTCTGCGTACGCTTTATTGTAACAAGATTGAAGCAAGAAAGCTAGCTCCAATACATTTTCACAAATTCGCGGGCCTCTTGATCGCTTTTAGCCAATTGCTCATACGTTGGATGTTTAATATACGCGCTATTCAAGAGCGCTTGAACGATGCTTTCTTCAATTTGTAAAAAAGAGATCTTTCCACTCAAGAAAAGCTGGACCGCCTCTTCATCCGCTCCATTGAAGATCGCGCCTAAGTTTCCTTTCTTTTCGATCACCTCGTAAGCGATCTTGATCATTGGATAGCGTTCCTCATCCATCGCTTTAAAATCCAGTGTCCGGCTCAAAAGCATATCTAAAGGATGCTTTTCATGAAGAGGCAGACGCTCAGGATAAGTCAGCGCATATTGGATCGGCAAACGCATATCGGCGCTTCCAAGCTGCGCCATGATCGCATGATCATCATATTCCACCATGGAATGGACGATACTTTGTTTATGGAGAACAACTCCAATTTTTTCCTTTGGCACATTGAACAAATAATGCGCCTCGATCACCTCGAAAGCTTTATTGACCATGGTGGCGCTATCGATCGTGATCCTTTGTCCCATAGCCCAATTCGGATGCGCCAAGGCTTCTTGGACACTCACCTCTTTGAGCTCGTCTCTATTTTTATCGCGGAAACTTCCTCCACTTGCCGTAATGATCAAACGCTTCACTTCTTTGGTCGAGTTTCCTTGAAGACATTGAAAAATCGCACTGTGTTCCGAATCGATCGGATACAACCGGACTCCATTTCTCTCAAGAGCTTCATTTACGAGCTCTCCGCCTGCCACTAAACTTTCCTTATTGGCAAGTGCCACATCTTTTCCTTTCTCGATCGAAGCAAGTGTTGGCTTCAAGCCACGAAATCCAACGGTCGCATTGACAAGCAAGTCGTACTCCGTTTCTTTTATACAGTTTTCCATCGCTCCTTCGCCATAAAACAGCTGGACATCTCCAAAATCGATTTCTGGCTTTTTGGCGAGTCCGACACATTGAATCGAAGGATGCGAATCTACGATTTCTTTGAGCTTTTGTTCTTGGTGCCCAGCGCTGACCCCAACGAGCTCAAAGCGTTCAGGGTGCTGGTCGATCACGTCGATCGTTTGGGTACCGATCGATCCAGTCGCACCTAATAAGAGAATTCTTTTTGGTTTCATATTTCTATTGTACTCCGAAAACAAGAAAAAAGACGGTCGATCACCGTCTTTTAATCCTAATTTTCAAAAGGGATCGGAGTGAGCCCCCAAATTTGATCCGCATATTCTTGGATCGTTCGATCGGAAGAGAAATAACCCGATTTCGCGATATTGATAAGCATCATTCGAGCCCATCTCGAACGATCTTCGTACATTCTCTGTACGAGCGATTGCGCATAAATATATGCTTCAAAGTCCGCAAGCACGAAGAATTCATCGTTTCTGAGCATCAAATCGTTATAGATCAGCTGGAACGCGTTTGGATCGTTCGCCCAAGTATTATTTTTTAAGCTTTCGATCACTTCGCGAATATTCGCATCCTGGTTGTAAAGATTCCATGCATTATAAGAGTTCTCTTTTTTCAATTCATTGATATCTTCGACATGAAGTCCAAAGATCTGTGCATTTTCGTATCCGACTTGTTCGACGATCTCGACATTGGCACCGTCGAGTGTTCCTAATGTCAAAGCGCCATTCATCATATATTTCATATTTCCAGTTCCGCTCGCCTCTTTACCGGCCGTCGAAATCTGTTCGCTCACATCTGCCGCGTTCATCAGCACCTCAGCGACCGAAACAGAATAGTTTGGAATAAATACGACTTTGATGTATCGAGACATTTCTGGATCGTTGTTCACCTTTTCAGCGACCATGTTGATCAGTTTGATGATCTCTTTAGCTAAGGCGTAGCTAGGAGCCGCTTTGGCGGAGAAGAAGAACGTCCGTGGATAGATACGGAAATTTGGATCTTTCTTCATCCTCAAATACAAATGCATGATATGGAAGACGTTGAGCAATTGTCTCTTATAGGCATGCAGACGTTTCGCTTGACAATCGAAGATCGAATCGACGTCGACATCGATATTCAGCGTGTCTTTTACATATTTGGCAAGGATGGCCTTTCGTTCCCGTTTCACTTCCATAAAACGATTCTGTAAGATCGGATCATCTACATAATCCATTAATTTACTCAACTCAGAAGGATGCTTGATGAATCCATCGCCGATCGTATCGATCAAAAGATCCGTAAGCTGCGGATTCGAATACAAGAGCCAGCGACGATGTGTGATCCCGTTGGTCTTATTGTTGAAGCGGTCTGGATAGAGAGCCGCAAACGAAGACATGACATCATTGACTAAGATTTCTGAATGGATCTTAGCCACCCCATTGACACTGTGGCTTCCTACGATCGCAAGATGGGCCATATGGACTTGGTTGTCTTTTAAGATTGAGACAGAATTGAATAAATACCCCATATTGCGGTGATCCACTTCATAATGGAAGCGGCGCTCGATTTCCTCGATGATCATATAGACACGCGGCAATAAGTCGCGCATCATATCTTGTGGCCATTTTTCAAGCGCTTCCGCCATAACTGTATGATTTGTGTAGGCGACTGTATGTGTAACGATATTCCATGCCGGATCCCAGTCATAATTGTAGTCATCCATCAATACGCGCATCAATTCAGGGATCACGAGAACAGGATGCGTATCATTGAGCTGGATCGCTACTTTTTCCGCAAGATTATCCAAGCTTGGATACACGCGCAAATGCGATTCGATGATCTGGTTGATTCCCGCGCAGACAAAGAAGTATTCTTGCTTCAAACGAAGGCGTTTTCCATCCAACGTAGAATCATCCGGGTATACGTTGGCTGTCAGTGCGCTGACATCGCTTAAATATTGACCGAGTTGACCAGGTTTTACCGAGTTTTCATCGACCTGGGCATCCCACAAACGTAACGTGTTCGTAGTTTTCGTATGATATCCGATGATCGGCTCATCATAAGGAACGGCCCGAACGACAAAGTCTGGCTCGTACTTCATATGGAATTTACCGTTGTAATCCATATAGGCGTCGACTTTTCCGCCAAATTTGACTTTGACTTCATGCTGTGGTTTCCAAACTTCCCAAACATTTCCATATTTGAGCCAGCAGTCTGGCAATTCGACTTGTTGGAAATTTTCGATCTTCTGCTTGAATAAACCGTACCGATAACGAATACAGTTCCCGTTTCCGGCAAGATTCAAGGAAGCGAGCGAATCCATAAAGCAAGCGGCTAAACGACCCAATCCACCATTTCCTAGACCAGCGTCGCTTTCCACTTCTTCGATTTCATTGATGTTCATGCCCAGCTCATCAAGGCCATCTTTGACGACATCATAAATTCCTAAGTTCATTAGATTGTTGGTTAGAAGGCGGCCCATTAAAAATTCCATTGAAAAATAATACAACTGCTTAGTTTGTGATTTTTTAATGGCATTCTTTGTTTCCTTCCAATTTATTCCTGCATAATCGCGGATCAAATGACCGAGAACAAGATACCGTTCTACGCTTTTTGTATCTTCAAAATCACGGCCATAGGTTTCAGCGACCGCTAATTTGAAGGTGTTTACAAAATTTTTTTTCGAACTGAAAGTTGACATAATATTCCTCCCCGTTTATTCATTATACCAATTGAATTCCACAAATCAAAGAAATTATGGGCATTAAACTTGCAGAATTTGTATTTTCGTATACAAACAAACACTAAGGATATTAAATTTTATAAAACTCCTTCATCGATTCGCTCCACAGGAGATCCCCAACGATACCCGACTCCTTTCACTGTCTGGATATATTGTTTTCCTCGTGGCCCTTCTCCGAGCTGTTTTCTAAGATCGCTGATTGCTTGTGTCAGTGTGTTTTCTTCAATTTCGTGATCATAAATCGTATGAAGCGAATCACGAGTCACAGTAAAAGCACTGCAAGCAACGAGTCGATGCAAGATCTGAAACGTGGTCGGCGTCAAATGAAGTTCTTTTTTTCCTTTGAACACTTGCTTCGATTGAGGGCGAATGATCAAATCAGCCGTTTCGATCCAATAGATCATTCCATGCGTATCGCTGCCGGGGATACAGATCCATGTCGGTTTCGTATTGATCGTCCAATGCTCTCTTTGCCATAAATTGAGGGAAATGAAGATTTCTTTGGCTAGATCCGATCTATAAGGAACAATTAAATATTTTGGGATATTTAATCCATGATCTTTTTCCATAATTATAGCCCTCCTATTTAACTTATATAGTATAAAAGAAGTCATATAATTACAATTGATATGTTCGTAAAACTTATTCGTGCTATTTTATTAAGGTTTATTGTGGTAATATCGCATAAAATTCCTGTATTCTTGTGAGTTGGTTTTTTGCATCCCATGTGAGCATAAATAGATGATCTCCCGTTTCGCTTTGCGCTTTTACGAACGTGATTTCTTTGTTTTCGTAAACCTGGATCAAATGCAGCTCTTCAGAAATGTCAATCCGGCTTGCTCGAGCTAGAGCTTTCCCGTCTGCGCTAAGCCACAAAAAATCAGGCGCGAAAAGATCTTCATCAAAGCGATGTTCCTTCAATCCTTTGACAAACTGATCGATTGGCTTTTTTTCTTTTTTCTTAGATTTGAATAAGATGGATGTCTTAGAATTTTTTCTTTTGGCAAAATCCTGCAACCCTTGGTATTGCGCCATTTCTTTTTGATAGCTCTCTAAAACAAAAGAGGGTGTATCCTCCTTGAATAGGATCTTTCCCTCTTGTTCTGTATAGTATTGTTTATATTTTCGCCACTCATACATTGAATAATCTTGCGTCATTTTCATTCCCCTTCTTGCAGATCGATGCTAGGAAACTTGAACACTTGTTCCCCTTCTTTCGTGACCAAATACTTTCCGCGAGCAATATATTCCACATATTCCGGATTGGAAAGATTCTCTTTTGTAGCTTCTAGTTCTTTCTTTTTTGAATCCAATTCAGCGGATTCTTTTAAGTTTTCCTGGATACTTTCTTTTAAAGCGATTGTAGTCGAAATATCCTTAGCTCCAAAATAAAAGAAACACCCAGAAACGAACAACAACAGTACAGAACCTAACTTACGGATCGGTTCTGCGAGCTTTCGGCGCTTTTTTACTTGTTTCATCGTCTCTATCCCCTCGCTTTATATCTCTACTATATCACGAATTTATATGCATCGCCAAAATCGCGATGTCACTTGGATTGATCCCGGAAATCCGCGATGCTTGCCCTAAGGTCATCGGTCGGATCGAATCGAGCTTTTGACGTGCTTCTAAAGACAAATTTTCCATTTGAAGATAATCAAGATCTTGCGGAAGCTTTTTATCTTCCATCGAACGCAGATGCGCGACATCTCGTTTTGCTTTGGCGATATATCCTTCATATTTACATTCGATTTCAATATCTTGCGCAACTTTCGGATCATAACGTTTGCTAATGAGCTCAGCCATATTTTCAAGAGTGATCTTAGGACGTTTCAGCAATTCTAAAGCCGAACATCCATGCTTGAGTTCATCATAGCCGAATGTGGCTAAATACGCGTTCGTCTTGGCATCTGGTTTGATGCGGATCTGTTCGAGTTCTTCACGAGCCTGCTTGATCGCTTCCATTTTCTTTCGATAGGCGTCGTATCTTTCTTGACTGACAAGACCGATCTTGTACCCTTTTTCAAGAAGACGCTGATCAGCGTTGTCATGGCGCAACAGCAAACGAAACTCAGCGCGCGAAGTTAAGAGGCGATACGGCTCTTTCGTCCCCTTGGTGCTAAGATCATCGATCATCACACCCATATACGCTTCATCTCTTTTTAAGATCAGTGGTTCTTTTCCATCGATCTTTAAAGCCGCATTCGCTCCAGCCAATAGACCTTGTCCTGCCGCTTCTTCATAGCCGCTTGTTCCATTGACTTGTCCAGCCGTAAATAAATTTTCAATGACCTTGTTTTCTAAAGAAGGTTTCATCTGCAGCGGATCGATCGCGTCGTATTCGATCGCGTACGCGTATTTTTCAATTTCACAATGCTCCAATCCTGGCAAGGAATGGACCATTTTTTCTTGAACTTCGATGGGCATCGAAGTTGAAAAGCCTTGAATATAGATCGTATCGAGCGATTTGGATTCAGGCTCTAAAAATAACTGATGCCTTGGCTTATCGGAAAAACGAACCAGCTTATCTTCTATGCTTGGACAATAACGCGGGCCTACCCCTTTGACAAGTCCTGAATACATGGCGGAATCATGAAGATGTTCATGAATGATCGCGTGCGTTTCTGGTGTAGTATAAATAAGATGGCACATTTCTTGTTCTTGAAAAGAGAGCACCTCATCTGGTTTTGTCGTCTCAGAAAAACTATAAAACGCTGGAGTGCCTGGTTGTTTTTCCGCATGAAGAAAATCAACAGTGGCCATCTTGATTCGTGGAGGTGTCCCTGTTTTTAATCGAAACAAGCGCACGCCTTCTTTTTCCAAGGAAGCCGATAAAGTATTGATCGTTGGCTGGTTTTCTGGTCCGCTCTCGATCGATGTATGGCCACGAAGAACATTGGATGTCATGTAGGTGCCCGCTGTCAATACAACCGTTTTCGAGGATAGTCTTTCTCCATTGGCCAAGATCACCCCTTTGGCTACACCCTCTTCGATCCATACTTTGGCAACAGCAGCCTCGATCACATCCAAGCCATCTTGATCAAGAAGGTAGTTTTTCATGAACCGCTTATATTCTTCTTTATCGCTTTGAACTCGCAAAGACCAGACGCCAGGACCCTTTGTGGTATTGAGCATTTTGAATTGGAGGGCGGTCCTATCCGCCGCGATAGGCATCAAGCCTCCAAGCGCGTCGATTTCACGGACAACGATTCCTTTGGCTGGTCCGCCAACGCTAGGATTGCAAGGCATCGAGCCGATCATATCGATATTTAAAGTGATCAGCGCCGCTTTTTTTCCCATACGATGAGCCGCCAATACAGCTTCGATTCCCGCATGTCCTCCTCCGATCACGATCACATCATACATTAGCGTACCTCCGTTCTGCTTGGCTTTCTTTTCAGCTTAAAATGAAAGATCGTCTGCGGAATCTGAAAAAACAAGCTCATTCCAATATAGAAAAGCACGACAAACAATCCGTTGATGCCAAGTTTAAAGAACCCGAACACTCGTGAGCCACCTACGCCATCTAAACCGATCTTTGTCAACAGGAAGGCAACTAGCCACATACATAGACAAATCATAAATTCGATCACAAACTTATGGATCAGCCCTTTAAAATGGATTCCATACGTTTCTGCCATCTCTTTCAGGTTGGAATAAACAAGATAGATTGCAGCAATCATTGAAGAAAGAATAGCACCTGGGAATCCGATCAGCCAAATCATAGGCACCATCAAGATTCCTTTGATGAGCGTATAAATGAATAATCGTTTCAAAACGCTTTTTCGCAAACGCAGCGCCATCATGATATTGGTGATCACGGGCATAAGCGTGCCGGTAAAGCCTTCAAGCGCAAGCCAACGCAACACGCTGCTACTCAATTCAAGATTTTTAGAAGAAAATAATATATACGTGATCGGTTTTGCATAAATAAATATGCAAAACGAAAGCATAAATCCGATATAAAGAATAATATTTAAACAGTCGATCACGTTAGAACGAACAAGTCGTATATTCTTTTCTTCCAAAGCGGTCGTGATATGAGGAATGATCGCAGCCGTAAATCCAGGGGCTAAAATCATCGGGATCGCGATGATCTTACCGCCAGAAAAGTTGAAAGCCGAAATGATCGTGTCATATTCTTCTGGTAAATATTGGCCAGATTTTAGACCCAATGGCAATAAGATCGAATTGTAGATTTGATCGCTATAGCCAAGAACGGCAACCACAAAGTATGGAATAGCTAATAAAATAAATTCTCGAAATAATTTTTTGGTCGGGATCGCATGAGTCTTTTGAATGGCCGCCTCTTTTTGAAGGCGTTTGTTGCTTTTTCGATCGAAGCGTATGATCTGGATCAAACCGGCAATGGCGGCGATCACGGTGCTCGATACAGAAGCATAGAGCGCCCATTTTCGCTCCATCCCTAAAGCATAAACACATAAACACGAAGCGCTTAAGAGAAAACCGACCCGAAATATTTGTTCGAATGTTTGAGAAAACGCATATTCTTCGATTTCTTTTTCGCCTTGGACAAAGCCTCGATAAGCCGACAAAACAGGGACAAAAAAGATCGCCACGCCTAATATGCATAAGACGATCTGCATGATCTGAATGATAGCTGGATCGGATGAGGCGGCAACAAGATGTGCGATCGGCCCAGATAATGCGCACATGACAAGCATCCCGACAAATCCAGTCAAGGAAAGAAATAAAATCGAGATCCTTTTAATGATCAAGATCGTTTTCGCATCCTCTTTAGCCGAGTATTTAGCCACTAGAGTTGCGATAGCGAAAGGAAATCCTGCGCTAAATATATTTAAAAAATAGGAATAGATATTATAGGCTGTTCCATAAAAGCTCGTATACGTTGCTGAATCTAAGATCGAATTCAAAGGGATCACATAAAACAGACTGATCAGCTTCGCGAAGAAATAGCCTCCTGTTCCAATCAAGCCACTGTATATAATTGACTTTTTTACTTTTCCTTTTGGCATAGTAGTCTCCTTCAGCTCATCATTATAGCACATGAAAATTGTGGTTTTGACACAACTTGTTTAAAATAAAAAGCAAATAAAGGAGGATTTATGAAACATATCGTATTGATCAAATTAAAGGAGCGCACTTCTCAAAATCAGAAGTGTGTCATGGACATTTTAAGAAAGATGGATCAGGAAACGATCCCTTATGTTTCGTCGTTTTTTGTAGGCGCTGATTTTTTGGATTCCCCTCGCAGCTATGATGTTTTATTAGAAGTCGAATTGAACAAAGAGGATCTAGACCGGTATGCCAACGATCCATTTCATCAAAAGATCAAACAAGAATTCGCACCCTATATGGATCATTCGGTGACGATCGATGTCGAATGAGATTTTTATCGCTTCTAGAGAACAAGCTCGTCAAATCGATTATGAAGCGATTCATTCGATCAAGATCCCTTCTTTGGTCTTGATGGAGCATGCCGCAATCGAACTTTTACATTCGATTCCAGACACTTCGTATCAAAAAATCGTGATCGTTTGCGGACCAGGAAACAACGGAGCCGATGGAATGGCGCTCGCTCGGCTCTTTGCACTCAAAGAACAGCCCGTTTCTTGTATCCACCCTTCTATGGATCGTTTTTCAAACGAAGAAAAAATTCAATTTGAAGCGATTCAAAAGCTCGATATTCCATGTTTTTTAAACACGGATCCTGCCGCCTTTGTCGAACTCGAGCAAGCAGACATGATCGTAGATGCTCTATTTGGAAGCGGCCTTTCTAGGCCCATTGAAGGGATCTTTGCGACGTGGATCGAAGCGATCAATTCTTTAGATGCTTTTGTGTTGGCAATCGATATTCCTAGCGGCTTAAATGCAGATACTGGAGATATCTTGGGAGTTTGTGTTCACGCCGATCTCACCATAGCGATCGACTCGATCAAATGGGGAGAATTGTTGAGAGAAGGAAAAAATGTATGTGGCACTCTGAAAAGCGTCGACATTGGTATCCCTTCTTTTTTGCATCGGGATTGTGCGGGTCTATTGAATTTAGAGTACGTCTGCTCGATCTTTCCTAAGCGCGATCCGTTCAGTTATAAAAATAAGAATGGAAAAGTATTGATGATTGGTGGGAGCGATGAAATGCCTGGCGCCATTTCTATGGCTGCAGATGCTTGCTTTCATAGCGGAGTTGGTTTATTGAGTGTTTTTGTACCAAAATCGATCCAGATGCTTTTGGAAACAAAGATGAGTTATGTCATGAGTCTTGGCGTTCCGGAGGAGAATGGCCGATTTAGCCAAGATGCGCTTTCTATCTTAAAAGAGCAGCTTGATCGGTATGATGCTTTCAGCATTGGAAATGGAATGCATAAATATGCGGTTACAGAACAAATGGTCAAACTCCTTCTTGCTTCCAATAAGCCCGTTTTAGTGGATGCGGATGGATTAGTGTATGTAAAGAAAGAGATCGATCTGAGTAAAAGGAAGGCGGAAACGATCTTGACGCCTCACCTGAAAGAGATGGCCGATCTTCTAGATATAGATGTAAAAGAAATCGAAAGAGATCGTATAAAGATCGTAAAGCGTTTTTGTAAAGAGAATCCTTCCGTGGTTCTTGTTTTAAAATCTTCGATCACATTGATCGGATTCCAAGATCGATTATTCGTGCTCGATCACCCGACTTCTGCGCTGGCCAAGGGGGGATCTGGCGATACGCTTGCAGGGATGATCCTTGGTTTGTATGCTTGGTGTCATGATGCCTATCTAGCGGCTCTTTGTGGCGTGTACGCTCATTCATTGGCTGCTTCTTTATCGTCTGTGGATCCAATCAGCTTCACACCCAATGATCTTGTTAAAAATCTTTCTCAAGCCTTTTTAACGCTTCAAACTAAAAAAACGCCTTGATGGCGTTTTTTTAGTTTGAGCATTCAAATCGCATAAAGTAGATCGAAGGATCAAACGGTTTTGTATTGAATCCATAACAAGTGCAATCGTCTTTTTCTCCATCCCAATCGTTATCTAGAAACTGAAGGAGTGCGTCGACTTCATCTTGTTCGATCGAAAATGTGGCATTCATTTCGATGCAGTCCTTCAAGCTTGCTTGCTCGCGACAGGGTGAAAAGGAAACCGATTGAATCCGTGATCGAAGGATCTCTTGAATATGTTGAACGGTTTGTTCATTTCCTTTTACGACGATATATAAGAGAGCTTTCATTCTTCTGTATGTTCAAGTACGTAATGGCAGAGCTTTTTTAAGTTCTTATCATTGTAAAGATTGATGACCTTTCCCAGTGATAAGTTCAGAGATGCGATCTTGACATCGTCGTCTTCGACTGCGATATTGAGCGTTCCGTTTGTGTTTTCATAAAAAACATCATAGAAATAGCGAATGCGGTTTCCTTCTGTTTCTTTAGAACGGAGCGCGAACTCAAATGCTTCTTTATTTTTGAGGATCGTGCGTACGGCGCCTGATCCAGAAGCGGAAATTGTTTTTGCCATAAGTTTATCCTTTCTGTGCTTCATAGGTCACTTGAATACCTAGATTGTTGAGAATCGTCATATCGACATTCGAGATCCTGGATGTGATATGAGCTTGGTTTCCTTGGAGTTTAGGAAGCTGCTCGAGCGCTTTTTTCGCGAGTGGGTTTGATTGCGCGCTAAGCGAGAGCGCGATCAACATCTCGTTGGAGTGAAGACGCGGATTGAGGCTTCCTAGATAATTCGTTTTTAGATTTTGAATGGGCTTGAACGCGTCTTTTTTGATTAGATCTTCTTTTTCATCGATATTCGCTAAATATTTGATCGCGTTCATAATGATCGCGGCGCATGGTCCCATAAATTGACTTGTTTTTCCGGTGATGAGAGTTCCGTCCTCCAATTCGATGGCGCCAGAAAAAGAATGCGTTCTTGCTTCTTTTTCGCGGGCCGCTTTGACACAAGGACGATCTTCTTCAACGATTTGCGCTTTCTGGAGCAAAAGCTGCTGTTTTTGTAGTTCACTTTCTGTGCACAATTCATTGTATAGACGTGTAAGTGTTCCAAAATAGCGGCGCAAGATTTCTTGTTTTGATGCTTCGCGGCAGACTGAATCATCCGAAATGCAGAAGCCTGCCATATTGACACCCATATCGGTTGGCGAAAGATATGGGCTTTCACCATAGATCTCTTCAAACATATGTTTTAAGACCGGGAAGATCTCAATGTCTCGATTGTAGTTGACGGTGATTTCATTATAAGCCGTCAAATGGAATGGATCGATCATGTTGACATCGTTCAAATCTGCAGTAGCCGCTTCATAGGCTAGATTAACTGGGTGATCGAGTGGTAAATTCCAAATTGGAAAGGTTTCGTATTTTGCGTAGCCGGCTTTGATTCCATGAAGGTTTTCATGATAGAGCTGCGAAAGGCATGTCGCCATTTTTCCGCTTCCCGGGCCAGGCGCTGTTACAACGATAAGTTCTCTAGAAGTTTGGATATAATCGTTATGTCCAAATCCTTCTTTAGAAATGATCTTTTTCGTATTCGTTGGATATCCCTCGATCGAATAATGATGATAAACGGGAATATTTTTCCGTTTTAAACGAGACTCTAATCGTTTGGCTTCTTTTTTTCGACCGTATTGGGTGATGACGACAGAGCCTACGTAAAGTCCTACATTCGTAAATTCATCGATCAAGCGAAAGACTTCTTCATCGTATCCGATCCTAAGATCCGAGCGGATCTTATTTTCTTGAAGGTGGTTTGCGTTAACGACGATTACGATCTCTGCATGATCTTTTAGCTGCAGGAGCATTTGAAGCTTGCTGTCGGGAGCAAATCCAGGCAATACTCGACTTGCATGGTAGTCGTCGAACAGCTTGCCTCCAAACTCTAAATACAATTTATCTCCAAATTGAGCGATTCTGTTTTTTATATTTTCTGATTGTAAAGCTAAATATTTATCGTTATCAAATCCTGTTTTCACACTGTTACCCCTTTGCCTTATGAATTGTAACATACAAAACGGAATCCTACAAAAAAAGCCAGCAAGTCTGTCTTGCTAGCTTCTCTGGAACCGGCAGCGTCCTATTCTTGCAGGCGCTAGGCCAACTACCTTCGGCGATGGAGTGCTTGACTTCTGTGTTCGGGACGGGAACAGGTA
>Ga0209064_1001299_pt1 | contig 40911 bp, 40 predicted proteins | sample Inofromicrocosms_FD_187498 | JGI IMG/M metagenome (GOLD analysis project Ga0209064, IMG submission 187498) | Mouse cecum microbial communities from Vienna, Austria - Inoculum for glucosamine and mucus D2O microcosms (SPAdes) (version 2) | ecosystem: Host-associated > Mammals > Digestive system >... | reverse complement strand
AAGACGCTCCCGCCGACGATACCGCCGCCGACGACCGCAACGTCGTAGCTCTTCATGATTCTCCTCCCGCAATTTTTACTCTAAAATATCGGTGGTGATAAAGTCTACCCCCCAGCGAACCAGCCGATCCGCGTCCTTTTTATCGTTGCACGTCCAACAGTTGACAAGAACGCCCTTTGCGTGCAACGCCTTCACGCGCTCTTCGGTGAGCGACCAATATCCGATATCCAGCCCGAAGCCGTGTTCCGACAGGCGCGCGGGCAAGTCGTCCTGCCATTCGCCGATGAGGAACTGCACCGCTTGGTTCGGAAGCAACCGCCTGACGTCTACGAGATTCTCGAAAAAGAAAGAAATGAAAATGATCTTGTCAAGCGAATAATACTTTTTGCACGTTTCGATCGCTTCGGCGATTTTTTCTGCGGACATTCTGTTTTTCAGCTCCACCACCGCAACCTTTTCGTAGCGGGAAGCAACCGTTAAATACTCCTCGAACGCTGGCATTTTCAGCGTGTCGGAAAACTCCTCCGAATCCGTTTCCTTGATTTTTAATGCGCGGAGTTTTTCGAAGGGCGTCTGCTCCATGATAAAATCGGCATTGCACAGCCTGCCCGTGTTATCGTCGTGATACACCAAAAACTTGCCGTCCGAGGTGACGTGAACGTCGCACTCCTGCCCGTAATAGGTTCTGTTGCCCGAAGCGACGAACGCTTGCAAAGTATTTTCGCGCTCCACGCCCCCCGCGCCCCTGTGCGCGATCATGCGCGTTTTTCCTCTTTCTATTTTTACCGTGTCTTTCATCATCTTTCTCCGTTTCCCCGATAGGGGAACGATCATATTATACCGCAATTCTTGCCCGATTGCAATAGGCGTTCTCCATTTTCCGTCAAGAATTTTGTACCGCATAAGGTATCATTTTCTTAAAAACACGGAAGACGGTTGCATTTTTGCGTATAATATGGCATAATATAAAAGGTTATCCACATATCAACATTTTGATTGTGGACAACTTTAAACTCGGAGGAATGAAGAACTATGTCGCAATTGGACATCATGAAACTGTTTTCCGCCTACGACGGCGAAATTTGCGAGGGGGACTTTACGCCCGACGAGCTGAAAGAATACCTCGCTTACGCGGAGGGGGAAGCCAGACCCCTTTCCCCCCGAGAATGGAAGCAACGCTATTTCGAATTTTACGACGACGTGAAGGACAAGAGCCTGAAAAAACAGGATTGGTAAATCTTTGCCCCACCGTCCTCGCGCTCCTTGTCTTTCCCGACTCTCGGACAAAAACGGTTTGTATGAGAAAGCCGCCCCGCTGCACGACCGTGCAGCGGGGCGGCTTTCTCGCTTTGTTTTTGATTACGATACTGCGCTGAACTGCGAAGCGTTTGCGAAAACGATTTCTTTATCCATGAGCTCGCCGTCACGGGAAATCGTGAACACGACGGTATCGCCCTGACGGATCCCCAGCACGAACGTATCCAGCATATGCTCGCGAATGATATCCAGTTCCTCCCGCTCGCCGTTTGCCGAAACGCGCACCGCCTTGATGAGCGTATCGTTATACTTAAAGCCCGAGGAGGACGCCACCTTATCGACGACGATCTTCTCCTCCTTGAAGTACTTGCTCAGCTCCTCGTTATAGATGCCCTTGCTCTCGCGCGCGGTGAATTCGAAGCCGATCGCCGCAAGCTTCACCTTACCGTCCGCATCGGAATAGTTGTCGATAACGTTTTCCACGACCGCCTTGGCAAAATTCGCGGGAATCGCGTAACCGAACCCGACGATGCCCGCGTCCTCGCTCCGCGCGTTGACGATACCGACGAGATCTCCGTCGGCGTTGAAGAGCCCGCCGCCCGAATTGCCGTGGTTGACCGCCGCGTCCATGCGAATCTCCCACAATTCGACGGTCGTGCCGTATGTATATCTTCCGCCCGCGTCCGCGCGCTCCACTTGAATTTTTTCCGCGTCGACGGAAACGATCCCGCCCGTTGCGGAAATTCCCTGCCCGTCGGGATTACCGATGGCGTACACCTGCTCGCCGACGGTGATCGAATCGGAATCGGCAAAGCTCGCTTCCTTGGCGTACACGGTGTTATTCTCCGTTTCCTTCAACCGTTCGCTACCCTTAATGCGAATGAGCGCCAGATCGTACTCCGCCGCTCCGCCGTAGTAGGTGGCGGACATTGCGGGATTGTTGTGATTTTCGCCGTACAGGGATACGCCGATCTTTGTGCTGATTCCGTTCTTCCCGTACACGACGTGGTAGTTGGTGACGATGAGGGCATCGCCCGTATTCTTGTCGAGCGAATAAATGACGCCCGCGCCCCAGGCGGTGTCCGTTTTGATGCTGACGACGGAGGCGAGCGCTTCGTTGACGGAAGCGGTGCTATTCTGCGTCCCGCCGATTTCCTTTAAAAAGTCCACAAAAGTGCCTTGATAGCCGTCCGCCTTCGCCTCCTCGTAAAGCTTGCGCTCCCGCGAGCCCGCGCCGTACTGAGAAGCGATCCAGCTTGCCTCCGTACCCGTATAGCCGTTCTTTACGGCGACGTCGTAGGGATAATTGCTATCTTGCGCGCGCAAAAATAAGTTACAGCCCGTGAGCGTGAACGCAAAAATCCCCGATATGAATAATATGAGCGTTAAAAACAGAGCCCTTTTTTTCTTCATGGTTTCCTCCTTATAAAAATTCACACTTTTTTGCTTCACAAAAAAGTCGTGAGCTTGTAACCGTGTTGTTATCTCTAAGTTACAGGAGCGTTGAGCTCCGTCTATCAAAAGTCACTAAGCCTCACGTTTGTGGCAAATTGTGTCCCGCAGCGGAGGGCAACCCTCCTCGCGGAAAATATTTTGGAAATAAACTTAATATGTTTAGAGATATATTATATCATACACGTATCGAAATTGCAACAAAAAACGCCTGCAAAACATTTCCATGCGGGCGTTTTCGGTTGATTTCACCATTTCATCAAAATTACGCGCCGTATTGCGCGCGGTAGTCTTTCATCGCCTGCAAATATTCCCTGCCTCCGATCACGCCGTCCTCGATTGCCGAAATGATGTCCGTCATCGTAACGATGGAATAAACCTTTACGCCGAACTCGTCGTACGCCTCCTGCACGGCGGACTTTTCGCCCGTGCCTTTTTCCTGACGGTCGACCGAAATGATCATGGCGGAAACCTCCGCGTCCGCCTCCGCCTTGATTTTGGGAAGGATCTCGCGGAGCGCCTTTCCCGAAGTCATAACGTCTTCGATCACGGCGACTTTATCCCCCTTTTTGAGCTCGCCCACAAACAACCCGCCCTCGCCGTGGTCCTTCGCTTCCTTCCGATCGAAGCAAAAGCCGAGGTCTATGCCGTGGTTCAAGGAAAGCGCGACCGCCGTGGAAACGGCAAGCGGGATCCCTTTGTAAGCAGGGCCAACGAGGGTATCCGCCTCCACGCCGTTCTCCAAATAGCACGAGGCGTAGTACTCGCCGAGCGCGGCGATCTGCGAGCCCGTACGGTATTTGCCCGAATTGATGAAATAGGGCGCTTTGCGTCCGCTCTTTAAAGTAAACTCTCCGAACAGAAGCACCTCGTTTTCCACCATAAACCGAATAAAACGTTGTTTGTAGGTAAGCATTGTTTTCTCCTTTTTAATTTAATTGCAACCCGCCCGTGAGCTCGGCCACGTTCTTCACGCCGTGATTCTCGCACCAAGCGTCCAACCCTGCGATGATTTTCGGGCAAGCGAGGGTGTCGGTAAAATTCTGCGTGCCGACTTGGACCGCCGTCGCGCCCGCAAGCAGGAACTCCACCGCGTCCTCCGCGCAGGTGATCCCGCCCATGCCGATGACGGGAATACTCACCGCCCGACTTACTTCGTACACCATGCGCACGGCGACGGGCTTCACGCCCGCGCCCGAAACCCCGCCCGTATTGTTGGCGATAACGGGCTTTCTGCGTTCGACGTCGATCGCCATGCCCGTAAGGGTATTGATGAGGGACACGCAATCCGCCCCGCCCTCCTCCGCCGCCCGCGCGTTGTTTGCAATACTCTCCACGTTGGGGGAAAGCTTCACGACAAGGGGGGTGCGTTTGCATTCCCGCTTCGCCGCCGCCGTCACTTCCCTCACGCTCTCGGGCTTGATGCCGAACGCCATGCCCCCGCACTTGACGTTGGGGCAGGAAATATTGAGCTCGATAAAATCGACGAGCCCGTCGAGACGGGCGCAGATTTTCGCGTAGTCGTCAAGCGAGCTCCCCGCAACGTTGGCAATCACGCGGGTTTTCCCTTTCAGCCACTCCAAATCCTCTGCGATAAACCGCTCCACGCCGGGGTTTTGAAGCCCGACCGCATTGAGGATTACCCCGCGGCTTTCGGCAATGCGGGGCACGGGATTTCCCGCGCGGGGCTCCAAGGTGAGCCCTTTGGTACACACCCCGCCGAGAACGGAAATATCGTAAATTTCATCGTACTCCCGACCGAAGCCGAACGTTCCCGACGCGGGGATCACGGGATTTTTAAACGTTTTTCCGCAAAGCGTTACTTGTAAATTCGACATAAAAAACCTCTATGTTCATGAAAATACTTTCTTTGACGTACAAAGTATTTTCCGTGCCGTTAAATTTCCACTTCGTTTATCTCGAACACGGGACCGTCTTTGCAGACGCGTGCCCGCGCGCCGTCCGTCTTTTGACAGGTACACACGAGGCACGCGCCGATCCCGCAGCCCATACGCTCCTCCAAAGATACGTACACGGGAATCCCCTTCCCCGCGACCGCCTGTTTGAGCGCGCGCAGCATAGGCGTAGGGCCGCAAGCCAGCACCGCTTGGGGTTTTATTCGGCTCATCTCCTCTTGAAAAGCCTGCACCGCCGTACCGTGATAGCCGACGCTCCCGTCGTCCGTGGCGATCGTCAGCTTTTTCGCGCGTAACATTTCGTATTCCATGCACACCGCGCCCCGATTGCGGAAACCCATATAGGCGTAAATTTCCTTATCCCGAAAGGTGCGAATAGCGGAAATCAGCGGGAAAATTCCCACGCCCCCGCCCACCACGGCGATCCGCTTTTGCTCCTTGGCGAGCGAAAATCCGTTGCCGAGCGGAAGCAAGACGCGGAGAGTTTCCCCTGCCTTGTACTCGGAAGCGAGCCTGTGCGTTCCCTCGCCCTTTAAGCGGTAGCAAACGGTGATCCGCTCCCCCTCCGCCTTGCAGACTGCAATGGGACGGCGGAGCGGCATCCCCCCCACGCCGATCATACAGAACTGCCCCGGCAATACGGGAACGCTCTGTTCCGTGCAAAAGGTCAGCTCATACACCTCTTCGGCTATTTGTTTGTTTTCCAAAATAACGGCGGTTACTTCGCGCATATCTCACCCAGAACCGAGCGCAGATCCGCCTTCATTTCCAGCACCGCTTCCCGCGCCGCTTCAAAGAAAGTTCCGCCCCGTTTTTGATAAGCGCAGATGATCCCGCGGGAGTTGTTCACGATCCCGCCCATGCCGCCTTCGGCGAAGCACGCGCGTACCGTGTCCGCGTTCCCCCCTTGCGCGCCGTATCCGGGGATCAGGAAAAAGGTGTGCGGAAGCCGCGAACGGAGGACGCGCGCCTCCTCGGGATGGGTAGCCCCCACCACCGCGCCGACGCGGGAATAGCCGTATTTTCCGATGCTGTCCTCTCCCCATTTTTCCGCCATGTCGCCCATGCATTCGTACACGGTGCGTCCGTCGGAAAGGCGCAGATTCTGCAATTCGCCCGAAGAGGGATTACTCGTTTTCACGAGCACGAACACGCCCTTGTTGAACTGCTTGCAATCTTCCAAAAAAGGCGCGATGCCGTCCGTGCCGAAATATCCGTTCACCGTGAGCAGGTCGGAAGGATAGGGGGTGCTGTGATTGCCGTTGATCACCGTTTCTCCCAAGAAGGAGGCGGAATAGCGCGCCGCCGTCGCGCCGATGTCGTTGCGCTTTGCGTCGGTGATGACGATAAGTCCCCTCCGCGAGGCGTACTCGCAGGTCGCGCCGAACGCCGCGAGCCCCGGTTCGCCGTACTGCTCGTAATAGGCGATCTGCACCTTGACCGCGGGCACCAGATCGTACACGTAATCGATGATCTTTTTATTGAACTCGAAGATCGCGCCCGCCGCGCCCGCATAGTCGGTAACGCCGTCCTTCATCCCGTCGGGCAGATAGTCGAAAGAAGTATCGAGCCCGACGCAGACGGGATTTTGGGTGGAAATAATTTTTTCGATCAAACGGTCGAATATCATAACGTTTTCTCCTCGTATTTTATGTCGCCGTCTACGACGGTAAGCTTTATTTTGCCGAATACCTTTCTTCCCGCGAACGGGGTATTCTTGCCCTTGGAAACAAACTGCGCGGGGTCTACCGTCCACTGCGCGTCGAGATCTACGGCGGTGAAATCGGCCGGCGCGCCCACGGCGAGCTCTCCTCCGTCGAGCCCTAAAATTTGGGCGGGAGCTTTGCTCATCTTTTGCACGAGCTCGGGAAGGGTCAGCTCTCCCGATTTTACAAGCGCGGTGTACGAGAGCGCGAAGGAAGTTTCCAGCCCGCTGATCCCGAAAGCGGCAAGGTCGTACTCCACCCGCTTGTCGTCCTCGTGATGGGGGGCGTGGTCGGTCACGATGCAGTCGATCGTGCCGTCCTTCAAGCCCGCGATGATCGCAAGTCTGTCCCTCTCCTCCCTGAGCGGTGGATTCACTTTGGTGTTCGCGTCGAAGCTTCGGATAATTTCGTCGGTGAGCGTGAAGTAGTGCGGACACGTTTCCGCCGTCACCTGCACCCCCCGCGCTTTCGCCTCGCGAATGAGCTGAACCCCGCTGTAAGTGGATACGTGGCAGATATGCACGGGCACGCCCAAGCTTTCCGAAAGACAAATCTCGCGCGCGATGATAATATCCTCCGCCGCGCGGATACTGCCCTTCAAGCCCGCGAGCGTGGAGGAACAGCCCTCGTTCACCACACCGCCGTCCACGAGCGACGCGTCCTCGCAATGGCACAGGCACTTCAAGCCGAAGTCCCAAGCATACAGCATGGCGTTTGCCATGAGTTTGGTGTTTACGACGCTCTTTCCGTCTTCGGAGAGCGCAACGATTCCCGCCGACTTCATACCCCCGACGGCGGAAAGGTTTTTCCCCTCCTGCCCTTCCGTGATTGCGCCGACGGGGTGGATCTTGCAAAGCCCTACTTCCCGCGCACGCGTTTTGATATAGGAAACGACGACTTTATTGTCGACGGCGGGCTTGGTGTTGGGCATACAGCAAACTTGCGTGAATCCGCCCCTGACCGCCGCTCTGCTCCCGCTTTCGATATCCTCTTTGCGCTCGAAGCCCGGCTCGCGCAGGTGAACGTGCATATCGATGAGCCCCGGCAACACGGTAAGCCCGTTGAGGTCGATCCCGTCCCCCCCGATATTTCCGATCTCCGCAATCTTTCCGTGCTCCGTGCGGATATCCGCCTTCACGAACTTCCCGCCCGCGAGCACCGTTCCGTTTTTAAAAACTGCCATACTTCCCTCCCGTTAGCCTTCTTCGCGCACCATGAGCGCAAGCACAGCCATGCGCACGGCTACTCCCGAAAGCACCTGATCTTCGATCCTGCTCGTTTCCCCGTCGATCAGCCCGCTCGTGAGCTCGACCCCGCGGTTGACGGGGCCTGGGTGCATGACGAGCGCGCCCTTTTTGGCGTATTTCATCACTTCTTCGTTGATGCCGTAAAATTTCGCGTATTCGCCGAGCGACGGAAAATTCCCCCCCTGCTGGCGTTCGAGCTGAATGCGCAAGCCCATAACGACGTCCGCACCCTCTACCGCCTCCTCGCGGGAGGAGCAAACCGTTGCGCCCATTTTATCAAGCCCTGCGGGCATGAGCGTGCGGGGAGCGAACAGGCGCACGTCCGCGCCCATTTTTTTTAAACCGAATAAATTGCTCTTGGCAACCCGCGAATGGCGGATATCCCCCAAGATTGCAACCGTCAAGCCTTCGAGAGAGCCGAACCGTTCGCGCATGGTAAGCATATCGAGAAGCGCCTGCGTGGGGTGCTCGTTCATGCCGTCGCCCGCGTTGACGACGTGCGCCTTCACCGTCTTTCCGAGGAGCGCAGGCGCGCCGCCCATGGGGTGGCGCATGATGATGAAGTCGTTTTTCATCGCGTCGAGCGTTTTGCCGGTATCCACGAGCGTTTCGCCCTTCTGCACGGAGGAGGACGACGAAGAAATGTTAACTACCTTCGCGCCCATGTATTTTGCCGCCAGCTCGAAACTGCTGCGCGTGCGGGTACTGTTCTCGTAAAAAAGAATGGTAGCCGACCTGTCCCGAAGGTAAGGAAGGCTCTTCCCGCCCTCCTTCAAGAGCCGTTTCATGTCGGCGCCCTCCCGAAGGATCCCGTCGATCTCCTCGGCGGCAAGACCGTACAAACCCGTCAAATCTTTATGCTTCAACATAAGGTATCCCTGCCCGCGCAAAGGCGAAAAATAAAATAAAAGTCCTGCGGTATTTCTCCGCAAGACCCAAGCTTTTATTGTGAAACTTTTCGTTAAGCCGCATTTGTAATCGCCCGCTTTTTGATTTTTATTATTGTACCACGCAGCGCGGAATATGTCAAGAGAAATCGGCGATTTCCATAAGGGAAAATTTGATCTTGTCGCACGAGGTGAGAAAATACTCGATTCCCGCGCGTTCGCACTTGACGGGATAGTACACCGCGCCGTGCAGATGCCCGAACACGACCTTTTCCACGCCGTTCTCCTCGAAGAGCTCGGTGAAAAGCGTTGGCTCTTTTTTTAAGTTCATGGGCGGGTAGTGCATGAGCACGAACAGCCTGTCCCCCTCCTCTCTCCGCGCTTTGACCTCGCGGAAAGCAAGACGGAAACGCTCCGCTTCCCGCAAATACAGTTTTTCGTCGTGTTCGGTAAAATCGGCGCTGCCGGGACACGTCCACCCGCGCGAGCCGGCAAGAAGCAAGTTGCCGAATCTGACGCAGTCGTTTTGCAGAAAATAAAAGCTGTCGTCGGGCGCGGCTTCGCGGACGCGAGAAATAGAGCCCCACCAATAGTCGTGGTTTCCGCGCACGAACACCTTTTTGCCGGGCAGAGGCGCGAGGGATCGGAGGTCGAAATACCCCTCTTCCGGCTTCATTCCCCAAGAGGTGTCCCCGCAAAGGAGCACGACGTCGCCGTCCCCGACCTTTCCCAACCAATCGGCTTTTATTTTTTCGAAATGCCCTTCCCACTCCGCGCCGAACACGTCCATCGGCTTGCTTGCAAGCCCCGAAAGGTGCAGATCGCTGATTGCGAATACCTTCATAACGAAAAAAGTATATCACTTTTGCGTAAAAAAGTAAAATGAAATAGAGGAAATTGCTCCGAGTTGCATAGATTTTGGAAATTTACGCTTGACATCCCGCCCGATATCGGTTATAATAGGTACACGGTTGGGGCTTAGCTTCGGGAAGCTTCGGGAAGCTTCCGCCATAACCAACTGAATATGCAGGAATCGCCTAGCGGTATGGCGTCAGCTTCCCAAGCTGATTCCGGCGGGTTCGACTCCCGTTTCCTGCTCCAAATTAGACAGGCACCTGCATGGTACCTGTCTATTTTCAAAAAATCGGCTTGAAACGGGAGTCGAGGGTGGAGCCGCGAACGGGAGTGAGCGGTTTGCGGTGAAAATACGTGTTTTCAGATCGGTTTTCCGCAAACTTGACGATTGATAATCGTCAAGCGGGGCGGTGAGCCTTGCATTATGCACAGCACCCCTGCGGGGTGTGTGCGCAAGGCGAACTGAGCGAGCCATGGGGCGAGCGTGACCGTAGCGACACTCGCTCTTTGGTGTCGCGGAGAACGCCAAAAGCGCGACTCCCGTTTCCTGCTCCAAAATAGACAGGCACCGTATCGGTGTCTGTTTGCGTGATAAGGTTTGAGGTAAAATATGTTTGATGAAATTCAAAAACTCGTAAAAGAACTGTTAAAGGACTCCGCGCACGACTACGACCATACGATAAGGGTTTACAACAACTGTATGCTGATTGCTAAAAGCGAAACGGGAGCCGACCTCGGCGCGTTGCAGGCGGCAAGCCTGTTGCACGACGTTGCGCGTGCCAAAGAGGACGCCGACGACAGCGGAAAGACCGACCACGCCCTGCTCGGCGCGGATATGGCGTACGGCATTTTGCGGGAAGCGGGATACGGCGAGCAATTTGCGGAAACAGTAAAATATATGATCTCCACGCATAGATACCGCGCCGAAAATCCTCCCGCAACCTTGGAGGCGCAGATCCTCTTCGACGCTGACAAGTTGGACGCGTTGGGCGCGATCGGCATAGCGCGCTCCTTTGCAATCGCAGGAAAGGTGGGCGAACAGCTGTATTACGACGGCTCGGTAGAGGAATACGCGCAAGAGAATTTAGTGGGCGGTAAGATAGGCGGAAGAATCAAGGATATCCGCAAGCACAGCTTCCAAATGGAGTATGCGTTAAAGTTCAAGCTCCTGCCCGACAAAATGTACACCCGCACCGCAAAAAAACTTGCCGAAAACCGCCTGCGTTTTATGGAAAATTTCATTGCGCAAATGGAAAAAGAAGTCCGCGGCGAAAACTGACGCAATATAATACCGCCCGCTTTCCCCTTTTACGGGATAGCGGGCGGTTTATTTTCTTGAAGTTATTTTCCTTCTTTTAATTTATCCTTGCGCATGGTGAGAGAAATGCGCTTTTTCTTTTCGTCCACTTCCTTCACCCAAACGGTAACGACGTCGCCGACCGAAAGCACCTCGGAGGGGTGACGGATAAAATGGTCGCAAATTTGCGAAATATGCACGAGCCCGTCCTGATGCACGCCGATATCGATGAACGCGCCGAAATCGATGACGTTGCGCACCGTGCCTTTGAGCTCCATGCCCGTCTTTAAGTCTTTGATCTCCATAACGTCGGTGCGGAGCACGGGAGGCGGAAGCTCGTCGCGGGGGTCGCGCCCCGGTTTTTTGAGTTCCGTGGTGATATCGAACAGCGTGGGCAACCCCACCTCGCACTCCTTCGCCGCGCGCTCTTCGCCGTATTTGTTGAGCCGTTCCATGAGATTGTAAAGTCTGCCGCCGCGCACGTCGTCCATCGTGTAACCGCACAGCGCGATCAGCTTTTCCGCCGCCGCATACGACTCGGGGTGAACGGAAGTATTATCGAGCACCTGCTTACTCTCGGGCACGCGCAAGAATCCCGCGCACTGTTCGTACGCCTTTGCTCCCAGCTTGGGCACTTTCAATATCTGCTTGCGGGAGGCGAAAGAACCGTTCTCCTCGCGGTATTTGACGACGTTCGCCGCAACGCCGGCGTTCAAGCCGGAAACGCGCGCCAACAGGGGCGCGGAAGCCGTGTTGAGGTCTACGCCGACGGCGTTCACGCAGTCCTCCACCACGCCGTCAAGCGCCTCGGAGAGCCGTTTTTCGGGCATATCGTGCTGATACTGCCCCACGCCGATCGACTTGGGATCGATCTTCACAAGCTCGGCAAGCGGGTCTTGAAGCCGCCTTGCAATGGATACGGCGGAGCGCAGATTGACGTCGAACTCGGGGAACTCCTTCGCCGCGAGCGGAGAAGCGGAATAGACGGACGCACCCGCCTCGTTTACGATCATATAAGAAACGCCCGCACCCGCTCCGAGGGAAGCGATCAGCTCCACCGTCATCTGCTCGGTTTCGCGGCTCGCCGTGCCGTTCCCGATGGCGATATGCTTAACTTTATGTTTCTTGATGAGCGCGGAAAGCTTTGCAATGCACTCGGCTTTCTGGCGTTCTCCATAGGTGGGATAGACGACGGTCGTATCGAGCACCTTGCCCGTGCCGTCCACAACCGCAACTTTGCACCCCATGCGATAACCGGGGTCGAGCCCCATCGTCACGAAGCCCTTTACGGGGGGCTGCATCAAAAGGGGACGCAGATTGAGCGCAAATTGCCCGATCGCCCCTTCGCTCGCCTGTTCGGTGAGCGTCGCGCGGATTTCCCGCTCGATGGACGGCGCGATCAGTCTGTCGTAAGCGTCTTCCGTTGCCGTCCGCACGATCTGCGTGGACGCACATTTGCCCTTTACGGTGCGCGCCGCCACGAATTCCACCGCCACGTCGCGGTTCATCTCCACCGCGACCTTCAAGACCTCTTCCCTCTCGCCACGGTTCATGGCGAGCACCTGATGTCCCTGCACTTTGGAAACGGGGGAGGAAAAGGCGTAATAATTGCGGTAAACGGTGTCCTCGGGATCTTTTTTCGCCGAAACCGAAGTGACGTCCGCGCGGCTCATGTACAGCTCACGGAGAGCTTTTCTGATTTCCGCGTCGTCGGAAATCTGCTCGGCGATGATATCCGCCGCCCCCGCCAAAGCCTCCTCCGCGCTGTTCACGCCCTTCTCTTCGTCGATATATTTTCGGGCTTCCTCTAAGGGGTCGGGGCAGTCCTGTTCCTGCGCGTACAACAGCTCGGCAAGCGGGGCGAGCCCCTTCTCCCGCGCCACCGTGGCGCGCGTGCGCCGTTTTTGCTTGTAAGGGCGGTATAAGTCCTCCACCTCTGCAAGCGTCGCCGCGGCGTCGATCTGCGCGGACAGCTCTTCGGTGAGCTTTCCTTGATTTTCAATGGAATTTTTCACTTCCTGTCTGCGCGCTTCCAAATTGCGCAGATATGTAAGGCGGTCGGCAAGATTGCGAATGGTTTGGTCGTCCATCGTGCCGTGCATTTCTTTGCGGTACCGCGCTATGAAGGGAACGGTGTTCCCCTCGTCGAGGAGAGTGACCACGTTCTGTACGTGCTCCTCCTTCTTTTCGAGCTCTCTCGCGAGAATTTGTACAATGCTCTCCATGTTATCAAATCCTTCTGTTGATTTTCGGCGCGACAAAAAACGAGCCTTGAAACGCCGACAACTATCTTACCATAAATCGCGACTTTTATCAAGGCTTTTGCGATAAATTGTTTTCATCCCGATTCAAATAAATTTACCACCCGCTTGCCCTTCTTTTTTGCATAATCGACCGCCGCCATCGTACCGCTCTTCCCGTTTTTGAGAGGATAATTCTTGTCGCAATAAGTAACGAATACGTCGCAAAAATCAACCATTATTTGATTTCGCTTGATGTAAGACGCTTGCCCCGCACCGTGTACTTGCTTCGGAAAAAAGGTTTCCTCGTAACGGGACAAAAGCGAATCGATATAAGATTGATAGGCATATTCATATTCTGCCCGCACGTAAATACGGCGAATTTGCGGGTACCTCTCTTTCAGCTCGGTAATCGCGTTATAACATATACTGTTAAAGTCGCTTCTGCTGCCGAAGTAGAACGTATCGGCGTTCTCTTCTTTTATCAAACGCTCCAAAGTATTTTTCAGCTTGTTTTTAAGCTCTTCCGTTTCTTCGATTCGACGGTGTCCGACAAATGCAACTTTCATAATTATCTCCGTGTATGTAGGTGCGCCTGCTTATATTATACACAAACTCCTCGTAAAAAATCAATCAATTGTGCAGGTGTACCTGCGTATTTTTTAATTGATTATCCGCTAAAATGGTTATGTAGGCATACCTACATAAGGAGATTAGCGTTTTGACGGTCAACGACGCAGTGGCGGAAAGAATTTTTGCCTTGTTGAGAGAAAAACACATGACGCAATACAAGCTCGAACAGAAATCGGGAATTCAGCACGGAAGTATGTCGTGCATCATGGGCAGAAAAAATAAAACCGTTACGCTCAGCACCGTAATGATGCTTGCCCGCGGTTTCGATATTTCTTTAATTGAGTTTTTGGACGACGACGTTTTCCGCTCGGAGGATCTGGAAATCGAATAAAAGCAAAACAGCACCCATTGGGTGCTGTTTTACCGCTTCGCTGAAAATGACGGACTTTTATATTCACGTCATTCCGAGCGGAACAGAGCGTAGTCGTGGAATCAAAGGGGCAGGCAAACAAGCTCCTCAGAATGACAAACTCTGAGCATCGGGATAGCGAAATCGATTTTTACACAATCAGTAATAAAATGCTGACGAATTGCAGGATTGTGCCGAGCAGATCGAAGAGGTGCCAAACAGAGTGGAAATAGCGTACTTTTTTGCCGAATGCGTAGAATCCGATCCCGCCCGTGTAGGCGATTCCGCCTGCGAGCAGCAGCCAAAGACTTGCCGAACTGATGACGGGCGCAAGCACGCCGAACCCGAGCACGGCAAGCCAGCCCATGCACACGTACAAAGCCATTGAAATTCCCTTCACCGCCTTGTTGTTCATGGCGATCGCGTTCATCGTGATCCCCGCTAACGCGCACACCCATTCTATAATGAGCGTCACAAGCCCGAGCGTCGTACCCCCGAGCGCAATCATGCAGTACGGCGTGTAAGTGCCCGCAATCAGCAAATAAATGGTGCAGTGGTCGAAAATTCTGAAAACGCCTTTTGCGCCGCCCTTCGGCAAAAAGTGGTAGAGCGCGCTCATCGTATAGAGCACGATCACGCTCAGGCAAAAGACAGAGGTCGCCGCCATATCGATCGCGGACGGATAGGCGAGCACGCAAAGCACGATCCAAGCGACAAGCCCGAACGCCCCGCCCACAATGTGCGACACGGCGTTGAAAATTTCTTCTCCTTTGGTGTAGTAGGGCATAAACGATTTTATTCTCGATTTTTTCTTGGCAACAGCTTCCATAGGCTCCTCCTTTCGGTGGGTTTCTTCGGTTTCATGCGGGGTCCAAACGCACGTTCTCCCGTCTGATCTTAGTATAACCCGTTTGCGAAAAAAAGAAAACCTACTTCGCTATTCCCTCTTCCTACTCTTTTTTTGCCCGATTCCACCCCGAAAAACGGCGATTCTACTCTTTTTTGCCCCTCCTCTACCGTTAGTAGACCGCCTCTCGGCATCTAATCGGTATCAAAAAACACCTCCGTTTCACACGGAGGCGCTTTTCAATGATTCTTGCTTACGCTTCGGCGGACTGAATTTTTTCGAGCAATTTGAAGTCGATGCCCTTTTCGCCGATTTTGATGATTTTTACTTTTACGACGTCGCCCACGGAGAGCACGTCCTCCACCTTCTCGATACGGCGGTCAGCCATTTTGGAGATGTGAATCATGCCGTCTTTGCCGGGAGCGAACTCGACGAACGCGCCCATGGTGGAGAGGATTCTCACAACTCTGCCGATAAACATATCGCCGACCTCGGGATCGCGCACGATGCTCTCGACGATTGCCTTTGCGCGCTGTGCCGCTTCGGGATCGCCGTAGGAAGCGATGCAGACCGTGCCGTCGTCCTCGATGTCGATTTTCGTACCCGTTTCCGCAATAATGGAGTTGATGACCTTGCCCTGCTTGCCGACCACGTCGCCGATCTTTTCGGGATCGATGCGGAAGGCGATGATGCGGGGCGCGTACTTGCTCATTTCGGGAGCGACTTCGGGCACGCATTCGAGCATTTTGCCCAAAATGAACTGTCTGCCCTCGTTCGCCTGTTCGATCGCGGTGTGCATGATCTCTTCGGAAATGCCCTTGATCTTGATATCCATTTGAATGGCGGTAATGCCCTTTTCCGTACCTGCGACCTTGAAATCCATGTCGCCGAGGAAGTCTTCAAGCCCCTGAATATCGGTGAGAACGCGGAATTCGCCCGTTTCCTGATTCTTGATAAGACCCATGGCAACGCCCGCAACGGGCGCTTTGATGGGAACGCCCGCGTCCATGAGCGCCATGGTAGAACCGCAGACGGAAGCCATAGAACTCGAACCGTTGGAGGAGAGAATGTCGTTTACGACGCGAATGGCATAGGGGAAGCTCGCTTCGTCGGGAAGGACGGGAATGAGCGCGCGCTCCGCAAGCGCGCCGTGACCGATTTCGCGTCTGCCGGGACTTCTGAGCGCCTTCGCCTCGCCCGTGCAGTAGCCGGGGAAGTTGTATTGGTGCATATAACGCTTCTGCGTTTCGTCGTCCAAGCCTTCGAGCTTCTGCGCCGCCGCCAGCATGTCGAGCGTGCAGGTGGTGAGCGTTTGCGTCTGCCCTCTCGTGAAGATCGCCGAGCCGTGTACGCGGGGAAGAATGTGCCTCTCGCACCAAATGGGACGCACGTCTTTAAGACCTCTGCCGTCGGGACGGATACCCTTGTCGAAGATCTTCGCGCGCACCTTTTCCTTGGTGAGGTAGTAAATGCTGTCTTTGAGCTCCCGCGTGTTGTCGGGATAAATTTCGGCGAAATGCTCCAAAATTTCCGCTTCCGCCTGCGCCTGACGCGCCTCGCGCTCGCTCCTGTCGAAGGTGTCGATCGACCAATCGATCTTCTCGCTGCCGTACGCTCTTACCGCCTTGTCAAGCTCCTCGGGAATGTGATAGAGCTCGATTTCCTTCTTGGGCTTGCCGACTGCGGGAACGATCGTTCCTTCGATGAACTCGCAGATTTTTTTGATTTCCTTGTGTCCGAACATGATCGCGCCGACCATTTCTTCGTTGGTAACTTCGTCCGCGCCCGCCTCGATCATGAGGATCGCGTCCTTCGTGCCCGCCAAATTGAGGTGAATGGCGCTCTTTTCGCGCTGTGCGCTGTCGGGGTTGATAACGTATTGCCCGTCGACAAAACCGACGACGACCGAACCCGTAGGCCCTGCCCAAGGAATATCGGAAACGGCAAGCGCAACGGACGAGCCGATCATGGCGAGAGGCTCGGGTGCGATGTCGGGCTCAACGGAAAGCGCGGTCGCGATTACGACGACGTCGTTAAACAGTCCCTTGGGGAAGAGAGGGCGCAGGGGACGGTCGATAAGACGCGCCGTCAAGATCGCCTTGTCGCTCGCTCTGCCCTCGCGGCGCTTGAATCCGCCGGGGATCTTGCCCACCGCATACATTTTCTCTTCATAGTCCACTTGCAGGGGGAAGAAATCCATTCCCTCTCTGGGCTGGGCGGACATACAGACAGTGACCATGACCGCCGTTTCGCCGCACCGCACGACGCAAGCGCCGTTCGCCTGCTCCGTGTATTTCCCCGTTTCGACGGTAACTTCTCTACCGCCCACTTGGAAGCTGAATGTTTTGCTGTTCATGTGTTTCTTTTTCTCCTTTCCCTAAATTCTTTGCCCTGCTGCCCCGTGACAGCAAAGCGGTGTTCCGCAACGTTTCTGCGAAACAAACAACAAAAAGAGCGGCAAAAAGCACCGCTCTTTCAGGTTCCTTACTTTCTGAGGTTCAGCTCCGCGATAACGGCTCTGTAACGCTCGATGTCCTTTGCTTTGAGATAGTCGAGAAGCGCGCGGCGCTTACCTACCATCTTCAACAGTCCGCGGCGGGAGTGGTTGTCCTGCTTGTGCATACCGAGGTGTTCGTTGAGGTGGTTGATGCGGTAGGTCAAAAGCGCGATCTGTACCTCGGGCGAACCTGTGTCCCCTTCGTGCTGTGCGAACTTTGCAATGATTTCGTTCTTTTCCATTTGCGTTTATCCTCCTATGGAAGTATTCGCGCAAGCCAAGAGATGCGTGGAGAGCGCAATTCCTCGCTTACGTCTTTATAAGAATATCATCTTTTCCCGCGATTGTCAAAGGTTTTTGCCCCGCTTTGAAAAAATAGTTGCGCCGACGGAACTCTTTTATCTCCCCGCCGTAAAAAACTCCGCCGAAGCGGAGTTTTTTCGTTTACGGTTTTATTCCTCGACCTCGGCAAAGCACGACCCGCCGATAAATTCGCGCAACAGCGAATTGCAAGGCACCCACTTTTCGTCCAGTTCCTTAAAGTATTTCAAGAACTTGATCAGCCTGTTTGCCATGATATAATAGGGACTTTCGGGCTTGACCTCGTAAAGCGCGGGCAGGGCGTACTTTTTGAGCACGCACAGCTCGTACGTGAGGGCGGAGTTGTACACGTAGTTACAGCCCTCCTGATAGGGGTATATCCACTTGAATTCCCCTCTGCGCACGCTCGGCCACATTTCGAGCGTCCGTTCCGCCGAAGCTCCGCGGTACTTTTTATCACGCACGATCCTGCGAAGCAGACGAATGTCGGTATAGCTGATCGGGTTATGATAGTCGATATTGATTTGGAACAAGGGCGCGATATAGATCTTGAATTTTTGATGCTTGGGAATGCCGAAAGACAGATCGTCGTTGAGGGCATGGATTCCCTCGATGATGATGGGCGTATCGGCGGAGATCTTCGTGGGAACGCCCTTCTCCGCCCTGCCGTCGCCGAAACGGTAATCGGGCAGTTCCACTTCCTCGCCGTCGATGAGCGCCTGCATATGCTCGTTGAACAGCTTGACGTCTAAGGCGTTGATATCCTCGAAATCGGGCGCGCCGAATTCGTCGATGGGGATATCCTTCCTGTCCTTGTAGTACATATCCAAGGAAATACGCAAAGGCGTGATCCCGCGGGACATCAGCTCTATTTTCAGACGGTTGGAAAAGGTCGTTTTGCCCGAGCTGGACGGCCCCGCAATGCAGATGAGGCGGATATTTTCGATATCGTCGGCAATCATTCCGCCCAGTTCGTGGAGCATACCGTTATGCAGGGTTTCGTTCATGTTGATAAAGTCCACCGCACTGCTATCCTCCACGCACTTGTTCATTTTGGCGATCAGCTCCACGTTGCAAAGCTTTGCCCACTTGTGCGCGCGCTTCAAAACCTTCGCAAGCGTCGGCTCGTCTTTAAACGCGGGGATCTGCCCCTTGGACTCGTAACGCGGATACTGCACGATGAAATGCCCGTCGTACATGAAAATTTTGTACTGCTTTAAATAGCCCGTGGAGGGCGTCATGTAGCCGTACATATAATTGAGATAGTCGCCGCACTTATAGAAATGGCAGATTTTTTCGGGACGGTACTGCAAGGTCAGCGCCTTGTCCGTCTGGTTGCTGTTCATGAAGTAATCGTACGCCTCTTCCTTGGAAAGCACCGTCTTTTTAAAGGGGATATCTTCGGCGATCAGCCGCTCCATTTCCGCCTTGACTGCCGTCAGCATACGCTTATCCATCGCGACCTTGGGCTCGATCACGGAAACCATGATCGAACGGGAAATCGCGTAACTGATCTTGATTTGATAATTCGGGTAAAGGTTGTGGAACGCCATCGCGACCAGATAGCGCATACTCGTTTCGTAAACCTTTACCGCGTCGGACGAATCGAGATCGAGCGGAACGAGGTCGCAGTCGTAATACAGCTCGAAATTGAGTTCTCTCAGGCGGTTGTTTACCTTCACCGCCACGTAACGCTTTTCCTCGTCGCCCAACAGCTTGATGGCGGGCGTGCGCTCCTCCAATTGATAGGTTTGATCGAAAATTTTGACTGAAAACATTGTTATCCTCCCTTACAAACGTTCGTTGTGTCCAATCTGTTCCTTATATATATTAGCATATTTTGGAATAAAGTCAATACGTCGGGCAAAATTTGTTGTCACCGATTTTGCATATGCAAATTCAAAACGGCGAACGCAACGTTGTAAAAACAAAAGCAACGCAACGGAAATCCGCCGCGTTGCTATATCAGGTCTGCACCGTATAATTTAAGTCATGGCTGAAACGCAAATTGCCCTTTACTGTTATCTCGGAATTTCATCGGAGTTTCTTCGTGCCTTATTTGCGTTGCTCATGTAGATTTTATAAGCTCTTATAAAGGTGCGACTCGATACCTAAAATTATATAAATAGATTTACGATGCGTTTGTGCTTTTTGACTGCATACTGATATGTCTTGTACGCACCGCTGTTTTCTCTCTGCTCTACCCAAAACAAAATTGTATCGCTTTGGTCTATCATTGCAATATTACGATAATAAATTGCCGTATACCAATAGTCAAAATTCTTTGTCGGACACTCCAACGCTTCATACTCTTTTCGGATAAACCACCACGGCGGCTTGCGTAGGTGCTTATCGAGCGGAAAACAAAACACCCGTTTAATATTGAGTTGCGGTTCGGCGTTTTTCTTCTCGGTTACAAGGTCATAGCACAAATCATCAAAATCACTTCTGCCACCGAACAGAAAAATTCTTACGCCGTCCTTTATTGCCTTGTCGATTTCTATTCTTGTTCTTGCTGTCAGTTCATCCGTTATCTCGACGTCAGAATGCCCGAAACAAGAACAAGTCTTTTCAACTGTTGACATAAAAAAAGATGCCGCTCCCTTTCGGAAACGGCATCATAGCATACCGTTCCTTTGAATGCGACTTCAATTTACTTATCTCCGGTTGGCAATAAGACGGAAACGGTATAGCTACCGATATAACGTCTTATTGCCAAAATAAATAAATATAATACTCCCTATTGAGAGCAGAGATAAATATTCTTAAATTGAAGTCGCAAGATTATTTTACCACATCTTGTCAAAAATATCAAGGATTATCGGCAAAAGAAATAAAAAAAGGGTTACGGTCTTTGGTATTATCAAACTCCCCGTTCGTTGATTGCACCCGCCATACAAAAAAAACTCCGCCGAAGCGGAGTTTTTTATTTTCCCGTAATTATTTGCGGGGATTCTTAATATTTGCCTGTGCCACCGTGTGTAATCGGGAGTCACCCGCTTTTCATAGATGCTTCTGTTTATTCATTAAGTTTTAATTATTTTGTCCGATAGTACTTAATTGCTCTGCCAACGCCTTCTCTATTCAGCTCTTTTAACGATACGAGTTTATGGAGAGCCGTTTCAATCGAGCTGACACTGAGTGAAGGACACAGCTCACGGATATCCTGTTTCGTAAATCTTCCGATTTTCTGCATTGTTGCTCTTCTCACTGTTTCGAGCGCGGAAAGATTGTCTTGTACAAGTGCAAATCTATCCTCAAAATCTTTGTACGCAGCAAGAATCGTACCTAGCAGATATTTAATAAATGACGTTGCATCGTCATTGCCTTCGTGCCAACCTATTTGCGCATTTGCGAGCGCATCATAATATAAGTCCTTGTTTTTAGCTATTTTAGCTTCAAGTGAAATATATTTACCGACATAGAATCCGCTTCGGTACAAAAGCAAAGTCGTAAGCAATCTACTCATTCTACCGTTACCGTCATTAAACGGGTGAATACAGAGAAAATCGTGAATAAAAACAGGTATCGCTATTAAGGGCTCAACCTCATTGTTTCCAATAACTCTATTGTATTCTTCGCATATCATATCAATCGCTTTGGGCGTTTCATAGGGCGCAAGCGGCGTAAACAGTGTTTCGCTATGTCCATCCGGATATGTTGCCGCAATGTAATTCTGAACATTTTTCGTCCGCCCTGCAAACGGGTTATTCATATGCCCGTAAAGAATTTTATGAAGTTGCAAAATATAGTTTTGCGTAATGGGAATAACGTCAAAGCTCTCATGGATAGTATTGAGAACATCCCTATACCCTGCAATTTCCTGCTCATCGCGGTTTTTAGGCGTTGTCTTTTCAAGAGCGAGTTGTTTTAATCTCGTACTTGTAGTAACAATGCCCTCAATTGCATTAGATGCCTCGGTACTTTGAATTTTGGCAATTTCAACCAACCTTTCAAGCTTTTCAGGCTGTTGTTTTAAATACATCTCTTGTTTACCGGCCTCTTTGTATATAGCAGCAATCAACCCGAGAATCTCTCCGTCCCACTTCATATTCTTAATTGCAGAATAATTAAAATTTCTCATAAACGCACCCTTTTACGCATTTCCCCTTATATTATATGGTTTTTGTGGGAAAAGTCAACGCTTTGTGTGCAAAAATACTGCCAATATAGAAATTAAACTACAGTAGGACGAGAATTGTTACGATTTGGATATACGTATTGCCTTTCGTATAGTATAAAAGTATTGCCCTGTTATTATCAATTTCTATCCGCCTTTGCCCCATTATTGTAACAATTCTGCGACTACAAGTTAAGCGTAAAACATAAGCGGAAATAAACTTTTTTAACGATTTTTTAGCTATTATAGACATATAAATAAGGCTTATTCCGTTGGGGAACAAGCCTTAAAACACCATATATTGTGGTCAGATAACAGTTAAGCCACTATTACTTGGACCTTGGATTGCGAATATTAGCTTGTGCCGCGGCGAGGCGTGCGATCGGCACGCGGTAAGGCGAGCAGGATACGTAGGAAAGCCCGATGCTGTGGCAGAACTCGATGGACGAAGGATCGCCGCCGTGCTCACCGCAGATACCGCAGTGCATACCGGGACGGGTCCCTCTTCCGAGCTCGACCGCCGTCTTCATGAGCTTGCCGACGCCGATCGTATCAAGACGGGCGAACGGGTCGCTCTCGTAGATCTTGTTCGCATAGTACGCGGGAAGGAACTTGCCTGCGTCGTCGCGGGAGAACCCGAAGGTCATCTGCGTGAGGTCGTTCGTGCCGAAGCAGAAGAATTCCGCTTCTTTCGCGATCTCGTCGGCAGTGAGCGCCGCGCGGGGAATTTCGATCATGGTGCCGACCTCGTATTTAAGATCGGATTTCGCCTTGGCGATAACTTCGTCCGCCGTCTTAACGACGATATCCTTGACGAACTTCATCTCCTTGGTTTCGCCCGTGAGCGGGATCATGATTTCGGGAACGATGTTCCAATCCTTGTGCTTTTTCTTGACCGCGATCGCAGCCTTAATGACCGCCTTGGTCTGCATAACGGCGATTTCGGGATAGGTAACGGTCAAACGGCATCCACGGTGACCCATCATGGGGTTGAACTCGTGGAGATCGGAAATGATCTGCTTGATCTGCGCAACCGTCTTCTTCTGCGCCTTGGCAAGCGCCGCGATGTCCTCTTCGTCGGTGGGAACGAACTCGTGAAGGGGAGGATCGAGGAAACGAATGGTTACGGGATATCCGCCGAGCGCTTCGAACAGCCCTTCGAAGTCCGCCTGTTGCATGGGCTCGATCTTGTCGAGCGCCTTCTCGCGCTCTTCAACCGTTTCCGCGCAGATCATTTCGCGGAATTTGTCGATTCTGCCTTCGCCAAAGAACATATGCTCGGTACGGCAAAGACCGATACCCTGCGCGCCGAACGCCGCCGCCTGCTTCGCATCCTGAGGGGTGTCCGCATTCGTTCTTACGCCGAGCGCCTTGTACTTGTCCGCAAGCTCCATGATGCGTCCGAAATATCCGCTGTTGGGATCTGCGGGAACGGTGGGGATCAGGCAATCGTAGATATTACCCGTCGAACCGTCGAGGGAAATGCCGTCGCCCTCGTGATATACTTTGCCTGCGAGGGTGAACTGCTTGTTCTCCTCGTCCATTTTAATGTCGCCACAGCCGGAAACGCAGCACGTACCCATACCGCGCGCAACGACCGCCGCGTGGGAGGTCTGTCCGCCGCGCACCGTCAAGATGCCCTGCGCGTACTTCATACCCTCGATGTCCTCGGGAGAGGTTTCCAAACGGACGAGCACGACCTTCTTCCCCTTCTTGCCCTCGATGACCGCGTCTTCCGCCGTGAATACGATGGAGCCCGCCGCCGCGCCGGGGGAAGCCGCAATGCCCTTTCCGACCACGTTCTTCTTGTCCGCTTCTTTGAGCGCCTTGGGATCGAACTGCGGGTGAAGGAGCATGTCGAGCGACTTCGCGTCGATCTGCATGAGCGCTTCCTGCTCGGTGATCATGCCCTCGTCGATGAGGTCGCACGCGATCTTGATCGCCGCCGCCGCCGTGCGCTTGCCGTTACGGGTTTGAAGCATATAGAGTTTCTCGTTCTCGACGGTGAACTCCATATCCTGCATATCGCGGTAATGGTCTTCAAGCGTTTTGCAAACCTCTTGGAATTGCTCGTAAACTTTGGGGAACACTTCCGCCATCTTTGCGATGGGCATAGGCGTGCGGACGCCCGCAACGACGTCCTCGCCCTGCGCGTTGGTGAGGAATTCGCCCATGAGCCCTTTCTCGCCCGTAGCGGGATTGCGGGTGAACGCAACGCCCGTACCGCAGTTGTCGCCCATGTTGCCGAACGCCATCATCTGCACGTTGACCGCCGTACCCCAGCTGTAAGGAATGTCGTGGTCCATACGGTAAATGTTCGCGCGGGGGTTGTCCCACGAACGGAACACCGCTTTGATCGCTTCGAAGAGCTGAACCTTGGGATCGTCGGGGAACTCTTTGCCGAGTTGTTTTTTATATTCTTTCTTGAACTGGTTGGCGAGTTCTTTCAAATCGTCCGCCGTAAGTTCTACGTCCTGCGTAACGCCCTTCTTTTCCTTCATCTCGTCGATGAGCTTCTCGAAATATTTCTTGCCGACTTCCATAACGACGTCGGAGAACATCTGAATGAATCTTCTATAACAGTCCCAAGCCCAGCGGGGATTGTTCGACTTCGTCGCGATGGTGTTGACGACCGTTTCGTTTAAGCCGAGGTTTAAGATGGTGTCCATCATGCCGGGCATGGAAGCTCTCGCACCCGAACGAACGGAAACAAGCAGGGGATTCTCCTTGTCGCCGAACCGTTTGCCGGTGATCTGCTCCATTTTGTCGATGTATTCCATGATTTCGGCTTGAATGGAATCGTTGATCTTTCTGCCGTCCTCATAGTACTGCGTGCAAGCTTCCGTGGAGATGGTGAAGCCCTGCGGAACGGGAAGACCGATCTTGGTCATTTCCGCGAGGTTTGCCCCCTTGCCCCCCAAGAGCTCTCTCATCGATGCGTTACCTTCCGAAAAAAGGTAACAATACTTTTTTGCCATATAGTTAACTCCTCCTGTTTGATATCGAGATTTGCCATTTGTTATTGTACATGATTTATAAAAAAAATTCAAGCCCTTTATGGAAAAAAATAGGAAATATCCGCGGGAATTTTAAAATTTTTTATACTTTCCCGAATCCTGCCGTCGTTCCGCACCCTTTCCCCTCCCTCAGAATGACACCGAATCCCCACCCCTACCCCTCCCCTTTGGGAAAGGGGAGGGCAAGTAGTATGTGTATTCTTGTTCCCTCTTCTCCGAGGGGAAGATGTCACGAAGTGACAAAGGGGGATTCTCACGTTCCACGCGCTGAGCATGACGGGACGGAGGGAGCGCGCAGAAAGACGGGGAAGCGGAACACTGCATAAAAAAAGAGGGTCAATCCCTCTTCGAATAAACGCACCCGCAGTAATTCTGGCGGTACAGGGAATGTTCCCTCGACAGTTCTACCGATTTCAAATATCCTCCGCGCTTTTTAAAATCGGACGGCAGGTAACGAACGCCGTATTTCTCTTGCAATTCCAACCCGATTTCGTTGATAAGCCGAGCATTCTTCAAGGGCGACAGCGTAAGCGTAGTGGCAAAATAGTCGAACCCGCCCCTTTTCGCCTCCTCGGCGGTACGGGACAGGCGCAGACGGAAGCACCGTTCGCACCGCGCTCCCCCCTCCGCTTCCTCCTCGTAGCCTAAGGCGATCTTTGCATAGTCGGACGGAGAATAGTCGCAATCGAGAAAATCCGCGTAGCCCGTTTCCCGCAAAAAACGGATCTGCTCCGCCTTGCGCTTTTCGTACTCCTCCTCCGAGTCCAGATTGGGATTATAGTACAGGACGGTGACGCTGATCTTTCCGAACAGCTCTTCCAAACAATAGGAAGAACAGGGCGCGCAACAGCTATGCAGTAACAGCCGTTTTCCCGCCGCCCCCTTCAAGATCTCCGTCATTTTTCCGTCGTAATTGACGCGGTTCATAATTCCCCCCGCACCATTTTTAAAAAGTACCCGTGGAGGCGCAGGTCGTCCGTGAGCTCGGGGTGAAAGGCGGTGGCGAGAATGTTCCCCTGCCGTACGGCAACGATCTCTTCCCCGCTGCGCGCGAGCACGTCCACCCCTTTTTTAACCTTTTCGACAAACGGCGCGCGGATAAATACCGCGGGATAGCTTCCGATCCCTTTCACGTCCAAATCGGCGCGGAAGGAGCCGAGCTGTCTGCCGTACGCGTTCCGCCTGACCGTGGCGCGCAAGCAAGCAAAATACACGTTGCCGTCGTTACTGAGCTTTTCGGCAAGCAAAATGAGTCCCGCGCAGGTTCCGAACACGGGAAGCCCGCCCTCGATCGCTTCCTTCACGGGAAAAAACAGCCCCTCCTCGCGGAGAAGCTTTCCCTGCACGGTCGATTCTCCGCCGGGGAGCACGATCCCGTCCAAGCCGTCCGTGAAGTGCTCGCGCCGACGGATTTCCACCGTTTGTACGCCCAGCTTTTCCAAAGCCGTGCGATGTTCCGAAAACGCCCCTTGCAGGGCGAAGATTCCGATTTTCATAGTTCTTTTCGTGCGGATTACTTTCCGCGTTCCGCCATTAAAAGCGCGATTTCCTGCTCGTTGATGCCGACCATCGCCTCGCCCAAGTCCTCCGAAAGCTCGGCAAGGATTTTGGGGTCGTCGTAATTCGTGACCGCCTGCACGATGGCGCGGGCACGCTTTGCGGGATTCCCCGATTTAAAAATACCGCTTCCGACGAACACGCCCTCCGCGCCCAGCTGCATCATGAGCGCCGCGTCCGCAGGGGTGGCAACGCCGCCCGCGGCAAAGTTCACCACGGGAAGTCTGCCGTTGTCGTGTACGTATTTGATGAGTTCGTAAGGCACGCGGAGCGTCTTGGCTTCCTCGAAGAGCTCGTCCTCCGTCATGGAAACGATCTTGCGGATCCCGCCCGTCATCATGCGCATATGGCGCACCGCCTGCACCACGTCGCCCGTGCCCGGCTCGCCCTTGGTGCGGATCATCGACGCGCCCTCGGAGATCCTGCGGAGCGCTTCGCCCAAGTCCTTTGCGCCGCACACAAAGGGCACGCCGAACTTATGCTTATTGATATGGTAAACGTCGTCCGCGGGCGAGAGCACCTCGCTCTCGTCGATGTAGTCGATTTCGATCGCCTGCAAGATCTGCGCTTCGGCGATATGCCCGATACGGCACTTTGCCATAACGGGAATGGAAACCGCCTTTTGAATGCCCTTGATCATCTTCGGATCGGACATACGGGAAACCCCGCCCGCCGCGCGGATATCTGCAGGAATGCGCTCTAACGCCATGACCGCGCACGCACCCGCTTCCTCCGCGATCCTCGCCTGCTCGGGCGTGGTAACGTCCATGATCACTCCGCCTTTAAGCATTTGCGCCAAATTTTTATTCAATTCAAAACGCTCGTTCACCATGAAACTCACCTCTCAAAACTTCTCCGCAAAATCAGCCGCGCGCGCATTTTTCGCACACGCCGCTGATTTCCGCCTCCAAACCGTAGACCTCGAACCCGTCTATCCGAAGTTCGGAAATCGACTTCGGAAGGGGCACGTCCGTCACTCCTCCGCAAAGAACGCAGTGCGCGTGTGCGTGGGGGGACAGCGTTGCGTCGTACCGCATATCGCTCCCCGCAAAGCTGAGCCTACGGATCTTCCCCTCCTCGGCAAAGCCGACGAGCACGCGAAAGACCGTGCCCCTGCTGACGGTAGACCCGTGCGCCTGCAAATAGGCGTAGACCTCCGTCGCGGTGGGGTGCCCGAGCGCGCAAAGCGCGCCGTAAACCTCTTGCTTTTGTTTGGTGTTCCTCGTCATGAGGATCACTCCCCGTCGTCGGGTTCTAACGCTTCCGCCTCGTCCGCGTCCTCGAAATCCTCGTAAAGTCTGCAAAACTCGGCGAACACTTCGTCCAAAAATTGCTCGTCCTCGATGGTTTCGAGATACTCGTCGCCTTCGTCGCCCGTAATATGGTAGATCGCGACCTCCGCGCCCTCGTCCTCGTCGCCCTCCTCCGCATTTGCTTCGGGGGTGAGCGCGCAATACGTTTCGTTCTTGTATTGGAAGGACATTACGTGCTCGAAGCGCAGGGTGTTGCCGTCGTCGTCCATGAGCTCGACGATGTTGTTGCCGTCTTCGTAATCATTGCCTACTTCTTTCATTTCCCGTTTCCTCCTTGCTCCCGCAAGATAACTTTCCAAAATATATGCCGCCGCCAAGGAATCCACGCTCTTTTTGCGTTTGTCCTTCCTCGCGCTTACGCCCATTTCCATGAGATCCCCGCGCGCCGCACGGGTGGTATAGCGCTCGTCCTCCAACGCCACGGGAACGCCCGCAACGGAGGACAGCGCCTCGACAAACCGCCTCGTTTTTTCCGTCTGCACGCTTTCCGTGCCGTCGGCATTGACGGGCAAGCCGCATACGATGAGCGTCGCCCCGCGCGATGCGGCGATTTCGGCGATCGCCGATACGTCTTTGCGGAAATCGCCCGTGCGGAAATAGGTATCGCCCGGCACGGCGTACTCCCCGAACGGGTCGCTGAATGCAACGCCGATGCGCTTATCTCCGATATCGAACGCGACGATTTGCTCTAACATGACCCTATTATAACACTTTTTTCAAGCGATGTAAACTTTTTTTGCTTAGTGACTTTGGTTAAACGGGGCTCGATGCTTCCGCGATAAAGAGATAACAACCGTGTGAACATAGAAAAGAGCGGAAAAGCCGTAGCCTTTCCGCTCCCCCTTTTCTCCCGACCGTGTCGGGAACGCAATTTAAAGGTCGTCCGCGTCCTGTACGGGTTTTTCGTACTTATCGTCCGTACAAACGCCCGTATAGCTCCCGAGCGTATCTTCGCTCGATTCCATGTCCGCGCCCTTCTTTAAGCGTTTTTTCATTTGCAGTCCTTCGTGGAAGAACCGTGGCAAGTCTTGCTCTTACCGTTCTCGTTCGCCTTGTTCTTAACCGAATTGTTCTGCTTGTTGTTCGTCTTTTTCATATATTCTCCTTTTTGAAGGGGAGATGAACCTCGACTTCACCCTGCTTCGCTCCGCACAGCGGGCAAACTTTAAACGCTTCCTTGGAAGTATGCATATAGCCGCAATCGCCGCAGATCCACAGCATGGGTCTTTCCGTTTTATAGAGGGAGCCGTCCTCGAACGCCTCATGCAAGTACTCAAAGATGATCCTGTGGTTGCCCTCCACCATTGCTACCTGTTCGAATTTGAGCGCGATTTGCCCAAACCCCTCTTCTTTTGCAATTTTCGCAAATTCGGGATAAATGTGTTCCGCTTCGTTTCTTTCATCGTTCGCTGCGAATTTCAACTGCTCCGCAAGCGTTCCGTAATGAAAGGGATAACCCGCGTCGATGTTGATGTTTTCCTGACTTCCCGCATTCTTTTGAATTGCTCTGAAAAATTCCCTTGCGTGGTAGGTTTCGTTCTTCGCGATCGTGCGGATCGTGTCCGCCAGCGCCTCGAAGCCCTCCGCCATAGCCGCTTTTGCGGCAAATTGATACCTCATGCCCGCCTGACACTCTCCCGCAAAACTCTTTGCAAGATTGTAGTAGGTCTGCGTCTTGGTAAAGTCCATTTCCTCTCCTCCTTCTAAGCCTATTTTGGTCGGGCAAGAGAAAAAATATACTTGAAATTTTTGGAAACAAGTGCCTGTTCTTATACCCATTGAGAAAGCCAAAGAAGAAATGTGCGGCGTGCGAAATTGCATATCCGAGGGCGGACGAGCATACAATCGGATATGAACGCCATTTTTGCAATCGTGTTTTTTGCTTCCGCGGTTTTGTTCCTGTTCACAAACCCGAACGGATTTCTTGCCGCCATGCTCTCGGGCGGAGAAAAAGCCGCGACCCTTTCCCTATCCCTTCTCGCCGTGTACTGCGTGTGGCTGGGGTTTTTTAAGGTGATGGAGCAAAGCGGGCTTTCGGGCAAGCTCGCGGGAGGGGTGTACCCGCTTGCAAAACGGCTGTTCCGCTCCAACGACAGAGAGGGCGTTTATCTTGCGAGCTGTAACCTCTCCGCCAACTTTTTGGGGCTTCCGGGCGCGCCCACCCCGCTCGGCGTTAAGGCGGTGAAGCGCTTTACCGACGCGGGCAACCATTACGCCGCGGATATGCTTTTCGTGCTCAACGCCACGAGTTTACAGCTTCTGCCCACAACCGTGATCGCCCTGCGCCTTGCGGCGGGCTCGGCTTCCGCCGCCGACATTTTTCTGCCCACACTCATCAGCACCCTCTTTTGCACGCTGCTCGGAGGGATACTCGTTTCTCTCACAAGGAGCAGAAAATGAAATACGTCGCGCTCGTCATTCCCCTGCTCTTTCTCGCCCTCTTCGCGTACGCGCTCTTTAAAAAAGTAAAGCTGTACGACTGTTTTACGGCGGGCATCAAGGAAGCCGCTCCCCTCGTACTCTCCCTCTTCCCCTACCTCGCCGCGATCCTTATTTTAAGTGAACTGTTCGAGCAAAGCGGACTTTCGGGATATTTGACGGCCTTCCTCGCCCCCGCCTTCCGCGCGCTCGGCATTCCGCCCGAAATCAGCAAGCTGGTTCTCTTAAAGCCCTTTTCGGGAAGCGGTTCCACCGCGCTTCTTTCGGAAATTCTTTCCGCGTACGGCGCGGACAGCTATATTGCGCGCTGTGCGTGCGTCGCTTACGGATCGAGCGAAACAGTGTTTTACATTCTTGCGGTGTATTTCGCGGGCATCGGAAAAAGACGTATCCGTCCCGTGCTCATTTCTCTCTTTGCGGGGTTTGCCTCGGTCGTTTTGGGGTGCTTTTTATGTCGTTTTTTATAAAAAAATAAAACTTGTTAGATTTTTTATCTTTTTTTCGAGCATTTTGACAAAAAAACACAAGACTTGTTTAGAAATGTTAGAAATAAAAATTTTCGAAAATGTTACAAAATTTTTTTGCTTTTCCCGAAAAAGTATTATATAATAATATCACAAACAAGCGGAACACCCGCTTACAACATAGCCCATAATTTTTCCCCCTTATTATATAGCGGAACCCCCCGAGGCGAGTGTCTTGGGTGGTTTTGCTTATAATTCACAAATTTTCTTGCGTGTTCGCTTTCCCGCGTCATTCTGAGGGAACGGAGTGACCGTGAGAATCCCATTAAACGAAGTCCGACGCAAGAAAATTTCGTGGGCTTGTAACCGAGTTACTCTCTCCAAGTCACAGGAGCGTTGAACTCCGTCTATTAAAAGTCAGCAAGCCGCAGGTGTGCGGCAAATTGTGTCCGCTACCGCAAAAGCGCGGTTTTGCTCCGCGTGCATGATTGTAACTTGGCTTCCCCTTGGGGGGTTTTGCTTATAATTCACAAATTTTCTTGCGTGTTCGCTTTCCCGCGTCATTCTGAGGGAACGGAGTGACCGTGAGAATCCCATTAAACGAAGTCCGACGCAAGAAAATTTCGTGAGCTTGTAACCGTATCGTTATCTCTGAGTTGCAGGTAAGCAACACGACCGATTTCGTCATAACAGTGCAAAAAAAAACGCCTATCGGCGTTTTTATTGTATTTCGGTTACTTTTTTGGGCCGGAACGGTTTTTTGATCGGTTGGGCGCATTCCGCAAAGACGAGAAGCACGGAATACAACACCCCGGGCCCGAAGCTAAAAATGTGACAGTCGAGCATACAAGTTGCAAGCAGAGAACAAACGCACAGCGCGACGACCGTCTTTTCCACCGTAGGGTGACGGAACAGCAGTTCGAGCGTCTGCAAACGGTGATAAATATAAGCGAGGAAGAGCAAGATCCCGCCCGTCATGAGAAGCTGCAACACGGTGTTGTGGGAGTAATAGACGTCCAACGGTCCATCTCCACCGGGTTCCGTCCCCAGCCAGCCGATGCCGAACATCGGATAGTTGCAGAATCTCCGCCAGGATTCCTTGAAAATCTCCAACCGTCCGCTCGGATTGAGCCCCACGCCGACGAGAGAGCCGAAAATTTTATCCACCTCCTCGCGGAACACGCTGAGCGCGAGAGCCAGCCCCAACGCGCTCACCGCAAAGACGGCAAAGTGATAAATTTTTTGCTTGCCTTTTGCAACGATGAGCACGAATGCAACGCACAAAACGAAGACAAACGAGCCGAAGATGATAGAGCCTCGGCTTTGCGTGAAGAACACGCAGAGCATAAACAATACGCCCACCACCGAGTACGCCCAACCGTGGCGCGCGGATTTAACGGCAAAATAGAAAGGCGCGGGCATCATCATCGCCATCACGCAACCCACGGTATTGTACGTGCCCCACCCCGTGTAGAGGAAATTGCGCGTGACCGTATCTTCACGGAAAACGCCGTCGTTGAGGTACATTCCGAGAATTTCGCACGCGATCCCCGTTCCAACGGCGAAAAACAGGGTGAAAATATAGTCGTGCGGGACGCGCTTCCAGTCCACCGTATAATATAAAAAGAAATAGAACGCGCAGAGCGAAGCGATTTGCAAGAGCCCCGTCGCCGCATTGAGCCCGCTGAAATAGGGACTGAACACTCCGCCCAAAACGTAAAAAACACCGACCGACAAAAAGCCTAACGACAGCTTGGGAACGGTGCGGTTTCGGTTGTGAACGATAGAAAAAACCAACCGCGCGATCAGGAGTGCGGCGTCGATGCACGCAACGACGACGATCTGCGTGAGCACGGCGGGATCCCTCAAAATAGACACTTCGGGATTCATGATAGGATTATTGACGCGCGCGACCGTCATGTACGAACAGCAAATGAGCGGAACGAGCCCCAGGGCGTCGTCGGCAAACAATACGTTGAGCCCGACGAATAAAATCGTGCCGTAATAAAAAGGAAGCTCGAAGGCAAACAGCTCGGAAAGCGTCATCAGAACCACGATCAAAGCAATATACCACTCCGAGCGGTAAAACGCGTTTAACGCTTTCACAAATTTATTCTCTTTCAGTTGTGGAAGCGCATACGTCAACATACCGAAATTATAGCACGATGCGGCAAAAAATACAAGCCTTTGCACGGCAGAATGCAAAAATTCTCCAAATTCCCCACTATTCGACGCCAATTGTGCGCGATTTATCCCTCGCCCGCCCTTCCGATCGGACGCGTTTGCGCGCAATGGGAGATTCTCACGCGCCGAGAAGGACGGAGCAGGCAGAAGAAAGTCTGTATGTTACTCCCTTCCCAAAACAAAATCTACCCGATAATCAAACTCGTCCGCAATTTTTACAATGCTTTCGAGCGTGGGAACGCTACTTCCGTTTTTCCACTCGAAGAATGTGCTTTCGGAGATTTTGGCTCTGCGATAAAAAGCGTACCCGCTTAAACCGGAATACGCTACCAACGTTACGATTTGTTCCGAAAATACAGGACATTTTCGGAAACTCAATTTTGAGAATTGCTCTTCTCTCCCCAACAAAAAATCGGTGGAACATTCGAAAAAATCGGCAATCAGCAACAAGTTGCTCACGGTAGGCATATGCAATGCCTTGCGATATCGCGAGATCGTAGGCTCGGGCAATCCGAGCGCTTCCGCAAGTGCTTTGGAGGTCTTAATTCCCCGATCAAACATGAGCTCGCCGAGCGTTTCGGCAAATTTCGACAAATTAACCATAAATAAGTCTGACAAAATTCTGAGGAAACAATAATCCCTTAGACCGACAGGTTTTCGCCGGAGAAAAATTCGTCGTAAACGGCGTTGAGCGTGCGCTCGTAGTCGGCGTTGTCCACCCCGACGATGATGTTGATTTCCGATGAACCCTGATCGATCATGCGGACGTTGACTCCGGCGCGCGCGATCGCCTCGAACAGGCGGGCGCTTGTACCCACGTTTCGGCTCATGCCGTGCCCCACGACGGCGATCAAGGCGACGTCGTCGTACGTGTGCAGATTGTCGGGAGAAACCGCCGCGCGGATCTCCTTGCAAACTTCGTCCAAAATCCCGTTTTTCAGTTGCTCGCTGTCGATGACGAAGGACATCGTATCGATTCCCGAAGGCATATGCTCGAAGGAAATCCCATGCTTCAACAACACGGACAGCACCTTGTGCGTAAAGCCGAGCTCGGCGTTCATGAGAGATTTTTCTATAAAAATAACGGTGAAATTTTTCTTACCCGCAATGCCCGTGACCGTTTTTCCGCTGAAACGGTATTTGGAAGTGGGCAAAATATCCGTCCCCTCGTCCTCGGGACGGAAGGTGTTTTTGATGCGGATGGGAATATCCGCCTCCCGCACGGGGAAGATGGATTCGCTGTGGAGCACGTTCGCGCCCATGTAGGAAAGCTCGCGGAGCTCCTTATAGGACAGCGAGCGAATGTGCTTGGGATTGGGCACAATGCGGGGATCGCAAGCAAGAAACCCGCTGACGTCCGTCCAATTTTCATACAATCCCGCGCCCGCCGCCCGCGCGACGATCGCGCCCGAAATATCGCTTCCGCCGCGGGTAAAGGTGACGACCTTCCCGTCGGGATCGGAGCCGTAAAAGCCCGAAACGACCGCCCGCCCCTTCCCTTTGAGCGCGTCCTTCAAAAGCGAAAAGGTGAGCTCGCCGTCGAGACGTCCCTCGGAGTCGAATTTTACCACGTCGCGCGCGTCGATAAAGGGCACGTTTAAAAGCGACGCCATGATGCGCGCGGATAGATACTCCCCGCGGGAAGCCGCAAACGCCTTGCTCCGCTCCCGCAAAAGCTCCTCCTCCGTTTGCTTTAACAAGCCTTCGATATTTAGCGGAAGAGCAAGTTCCTCCGCGATTCCGCGGAAACGGTTTGCGATCTTTCGGAACGCCTCGCCGACGGCGCCCTCAGTTTGAACGTTGCGGGCGACCTCGTACAGCAAATCCGTCACCTTGACGTCCCCGCCGTAACGCTTGCCGGGGGCGGACACGACGACGTACCGCCGTTCGGGGTCGCCGTTTACGATGTCCGCTACGCGGCGCATATTCGTTCCGTCCGCCATAGACGTTCCGCCGAATTTGCAGACCTTAATCATAACTGATTTCCTTGCCCTCCAAATAGTACCGCTTTTCCCTGTCCTCGCCTAAGGAGAACGTTTTTTTCGGGAAATTCCCTCCGCGCGCGAGCTGTTCGAAAAATCCGTCCTTCTCGATGGCGCGAAGGACGATTCCGACGCAACCCTCCTCGCCCGAAAGTTTTTTCAGATTGTCCTCGCCGTGAATGTAATCCACTTCTCCGCCGTTCTGGCGCACGTACAGCTCGATCGCTTCGTCGATCTTGCGCACAACCTCGCCGCCCGCCGCCTCCGACGGATAGAGCACCGAATTTTTCTGCACGCATTTCAACCGACGCGTCATAAAATCGCAGAACGCGAATTCGTCCACGTCTTTTACAAGGCGGTGAATGGGATGAAAGACGACCGCTTCGTCGTAGAGGTTTACAAGCTCGACGAGGGTGAAGCGGGCGGGGTGACTGCGCCGTTCCTCCGCGCTCAACTCTCCTTTAATCTCCTCCCAATACGCCTTTGCCGCCGCCACGGAATGGTTTCCGTCCGCCACGGCGAAATAGGGCTCCGCGCCCGATTGCAATTCCTCCGCCACTTCTTCGGCAAGATCTTCGGGGATAAAATATCCCGTAACGCGCCCGCCCTCTTCCATGAGGTCGAAGTCGTAAATCTCTTCCAAATCCTCCCTCAAAAGTCCGTGAATGAGCCGACGGCGTTTATCGCGGTAAAAGAGCACGGCGTGCGGGAATTCAAGGGGCGCGCCGCGCCGTGCGGCGACGCGCGCGGGCAGACGGGAAGGAACGACCGCCTCCGACGACCGCACGGGCGTGACGACGCCCGCCTCGGAAGAATAAGCTTCGAGATCGATCGCCGTTACGATTCCGCGGCGCACGCCCGCGTCCGTTCTCCGCTCTACGAGCACCATGCCTCGGTTGAGCTTGACGAGCCGTCCCTCTTCGAGCGCGCGGTACATATTCTCGCGGATCTCTTCGATGCGCTCCTCGTCATCTTCGCCGAGGAAAGCTTCGGGCAGGATAAAATTAAGAGTGGAGGGTTCGTCGCCGACGAACTTCTTCACTCTTTCCCAATACCCTTTGTCCGAAGTAAACTGATCGCAAGCAACGACCGCCCATTTTTCAAAGCCCCCGTCCGGTATTAAGATGCGGGGAATGCGGATACACGTTCTCATACTGCGTTAATAACGATGACCACGGCGACCGCAAGAGCAAGCGCGACCAATTTGAGGGGAATGTGCTTTGTAAAGATTTTTTTCACCGTTTCTAAGAATTTCACGATTTCTTGCCCTCCGTATTGAATTCCTTCCAGTAGTATTCACGCAAAAAACGTTTTAAGCTTTCCGAATCGATATAGCGCGTGATCTCTCCGCGCTTGACGACGGACACGATTCCCGTTTCCTCCGAAACGATGATGCTCGACACGTCGGCGACTTCCGTAACGCCGATTCCCGCGCGGTGACGGGTGCCGTAGTCCTTGGGGAACTCTTTTTGCGAAAGAGGTAAAAAGCACCCCGCCGCCTGAATTTTGTCGCCGTAAATGATCATCGCTCCGTCGTGCAAGGGCGCTTTATTGATGAAAATGCCCTCGATGAGCTGATTGGAAATGTTGGCGTTGAGCATGATCCCGCTGTCTATGATATCCCGCGGGACGTTGCCGTTGGAGAGCACCAAAAGCGCGCCCGTGTTGCTCTTGGAAAGGCTCTGCACCGCGCGCACGATGCTCGCGATGTAAATTTCGGCACGCGCGCCGACCGCAGTTTTGCTCGCCGCGTCCGTAGCCGTGATCTTCGTGCGCTTGCTCGCGTTCCAAATGGAACGCTTGATCTCCACGCTGAACAGCAAGAGGAAAAACAGCGACAAAAGCATGAGAAAGATATAATAAGTTTCCGCGCCGAGATTATAGGACAAAAGCGCGATAAACCCCGTGCACAGCACCAATCCCACGTAAAAGCCGATCAGCTTTTTCGCATTGTTTTCGTAAAGCGTTTTCAGCACGAAATAAATAAGCATAAACAGGAAAATCACCTCGAAAATCATGATCCAATGATTCCCGAAATCGACGAATACGTTTTTGATCCCGTTCCAAATATCCGTCCAGCTACGCATACACGCTCCTCCTCTAAAAACTTATTTCGCAAACTTTTCGCTTCGTGCTCCGCCTTGCGGAATTCCTACTTCGCCCTGAATGACAGGGAGAGAAAAGCGAACAGCTTTGCGAGTTACTCTCATTTGTTGGTATCTCTATATCACGGGGGCATTGCAAAGTCCCGCCACTGTAATATAGTATGACAAGCGTTTGGGTCTATTATATCTTGTTTCGACAAAAAAAGCAAAGCTATTTGCCTTCATGCGAAAAATATTTTGGCAACAGCGGCGGAAAGCGCGCCCGTTTTATTGTAAACGCCGCTCTTCGCCCCGCAGGAAAGCTCGTACAGGCGGAAATACAGCTCCCGCACCCGCTCTTTCCCGAGCCGCGAAACCGTGTCGCGGTTCTTCTTGACGGCGTAGGACTGCTTCATGCCGAGCGCCTTTGCGACCGCATCGTCCGTCCCGCGCATTTCGCTCACTTCGAACAGAGTGCGGTAATGAGAGGTTAAAAACGCGAGCACGGCGTGCTCGTCGTAGCCCTTGGTGAGCATATCCTCCATGATTTCGAAAAACTCCCCCGCATTCCGCCGAGCCGCCGCCTGCGTGAGCTCGTATATCTTATATTCCGCGTCCTTTGCAACCTGTTCCTCCACAACCGCGCGCGTCACCCGCCCGCCCGCACCGAGAAGAACGGCGAGCTTCTCCGTTTCCGAACGCATCCGCGCGGCATTGGAGGCGCAATAGCGCACCATGAGGGAAACGGCGTCCGCGTCGGCGGAAAGCCCCTTTCCCCGCATGAGCGAGTACAGCCAGCGGGACAGCGTTTCCTCGCTCTCCCGCGAACAGTCGACGAACGCGATCCCTTTCTTGCGCTTCAAATCGGCGGCGTTCGCGCGCTTGCCGTCGTTCACGATGACGAGCACCGTGGAAGGACAGGGGTTTTCGACGTACGGCTTGAAATACCGCTCCCATTCCTTTTCCGTAAAATACAGCCCGTATGCGCGGACGAGCCTCTTTTCGTCGAAAAAGGGCAACACGTTGAGCCCCGCGATAAAGGCGGGAAAATCTTCCTTGACGCGTTCTCCCTCCACGCGAGCGTCGTTAAAGACGGGCTGGGAAATTTCGCAGCGTTTGCGGATCGCTTCCACCGCGTGGTCGCGGAAATACACCTCTTCTCCCTCGACGAGGTAGACGGGCGACAGCCCCTCTTTGAGTGATTTTGCAAGCTCGGTAAATTTCATATCTCCCTGATTATACCATTTTTCAGAAAGTATTTCAAGCCCCCGCTCCCGCTTTCCACAAATAAATCTCCGCCGAGCGCATAATTTTCGAAATCGAACTCCACGGCGACCCCTTCCGCGAGCAGGTAGAGCTTTCCGCTCCCTTCGTAGTTGAATTTTAAATTCCCCACCGCAAAGCTCTTCGCGAACACGACTTCCGTTTCCCTCAGCCCCGTAGAAATTTCCTCGCAGGCGTAAACGGTTTCCGCATTTAAAAACGCGGCGCAATTGATCGCCTTTTGCTCGTTCTCCGAAACGACGATGACGGCGTCGAGCGTACCGCCGTAATGATGAGCGAGAAAATCCTCGCAACGGCTAAGCGTTATGCTTCCGCCGACAACGAGCACGGTTTCGCTTTTCGTTTGCACGAGCGCGCAGCCCGCGCTTTCGCCGTTTTCCTCCACCTTGATCTTACAGCCCGTGAGCGTCATATTTTCCGACACGACGAGCAGGACGAAGAGAACGCAGAGGACGCCCGCCGAAAGACAGCGAAGTTTTAAGGACAGACGGAACCGCCCGCTGAGCGCGGCTGCACCGACGTAGTAAACGGCGCTTCCCGCGCCGAGCATAAACCCCGAAAGCACAAAGGTAAACGAAACGGCGGAAAAGAGATAGGGAAGCAACGACATCACGCTCGCGGGTACGTAGAGAAAGACGCCTGCGGCGGGCGGAATCGTAAGCGCGAGCACGGAGCCGGCGAGAAGCCCCAAAAAGAGGACGGGCAGCGCGGGAATGAGAAAGAAGTTCAGCAGAAATCCCCAAACGGGAAAATAGCCGAAGCTCTCCAACACGACGGGAAAGGTGAAAAGCTGTACGGAAAGACTTGCGGAAAGGTAGTTCGCCAAAAACGCGGGGACGCGGAGCTTTTGAAGTCCGCGCGTAAACGACCCCGAAAAGAGAGCCAGCCCCAAGACCGCACCGTAGGAGAGGCGGAACCCCGCCGACAGCCACTGCGCGGGCATAAACAACAGCACGAGGATCGCGGAAAAGGAAAGCGTGCTGATGAGATCGGTCTTGCGCCCGAACGCCCGCGTCACGCCGAACGCCGTACACATGATCACGGCGCGCACCGACGAAACGGTGAATCCGCAAAAGGCGGAATAGAGCAACGCCGAAACCGACGCGGGCACGACCGAAAATTTCCCGAGCTTCTTACAGACAAACGCGACCGCTCCGTACAAAATGCCGATATGCAGACCCGAAACGGCGAACATATGGGCGATCCCGCCCTTCTGCACCGCCTCTTTGAGTCCGCCGTCCATGCTTTTGGCGTCGCCCGTTAAAAGCGCGAACGACAGATCCGCCGCGTCCTTGTCCGCATTCGCGTAAAGGACGTCGTACAAATTTGCCTTGATGCGGAGAAAGGAATCGGAAGAAGTGCCCGTTTTGACGACTTCCGCGCTTCCCGCCGTATAGCGGATATCCGCTTGAAAGCAGTAGGAGGAATAATAATCGCCGCGAGGAAGTCCGGTGCGTTTGACGTTCGCTTCGAAAGCGACAATATCCCCGCGGCGCACGCCGTCCGCATTCACCGTTACGCGGAGCTTGCCCGAAAAACTTCTGCCGTCCAAGCTTACTTTGTCGAGGGTGGCGACGCTATACCCTTCTCCTTCCGAAAGACCGTAAACAACGCCCTGGACTTCATACCTCCCCTCTTGCGCGCCCGACAAAAACCGTTCGGTATACAGGTGCGCCGACAGCGCGCCCAACCCCGCGAACAAAACGAACAGGATGAGAACGGACATGATCCGCTTTTTGAAAAAGGGCGGAATTGCAAAAAACAAAAAGAAAGCGAGGAAAAGAAAATCGGATACGCTTACCTTGCCGAAACGAAGCCTCAGGTATAAAAAGATCCCGAACGCGAGAAACAGCGCCGCATAGAGCATCGGGCGGAAATTGATGCGCGGAAGCCTTTTTTCGTCCGCCCGCACGTTCTTCACCGTTTCGGCACCCGACATTTCCCCCCTCCTTTTTCGCATTTTTTTGACGCAATTCGCGAAAAATCGCGCAGATTCTTCCTCATTATATCAAATTTCGACGCAAACAGGCAACATATTTCGATTGATTTTTCCTGTTATTTCATCAGCGGTGCGGATTTGCCGTTTCAGGAAGGAATCCCGCATTCGGCAAAATTCGACAAAATTCCACAAACAAAGTACTTTTTCTACAAAATCTCACATACTTCTACACCGCCGTTTTATTTGACCGCAAAGCCAAGCGGGAGTATAATATTTTATAGATTGCACAAGTACGACAAATTTTTTTTGGAGAAACGATTATGGAAGCACAAAAAGAAGTTATGACCGAAACATGCAATGCGTTCCATGAGGACGCAAAAACAGAACCCCCCTTCCCCGCGCAAGATTTGCTGCAAGAAATCGCGCCGCTCTTGGAGGACTATTTCGTAACCGAGATTCAAGCGGAAGAAAATGCGCTCGTGCTCCGCTTTCCCAACGGTCAAAAATTCAAGCTGTCCGCCGAGGAGATTTCCTAAGGGAGCAAAATAAGTTGCTTTTTTTTCGGGAAACGTGTAAGATATATTTAACCGATTGAAAAGGAGCTAATATATGAAGCTTTGGGACGGAAGATTTACGGAACCGATGGCAAAAGACGCGGACGCGTTCAACGAGTCGCTTTCGTTTGATAAACAGCTCTACCGCACGGACGTAAAGGCGTCGATCGCACACGCGACGATGCTCGGCGAATGCGAAATTATTTCCGAAGAGGAAGCGAAAACGATTTGCGACGGCTTGAACGAAATTCTCGCCGATATCGAGAGCGGAAAGCTTGCGATCGAGGGCGCGGAGGATATTCATTCATTCATGGAGAGCGAGCTCGTAAAGCGCATCGGCGATACGGGCAAAAAACTGCACACGGCGCGCTCGCGCAACGACCAAGTCGCCACCGATATGCGCCTTTACGTGCGGGACAGCATCGACCGCGCCATGCGCCTTATTTGGGAACTGACCAACGTGATCGCCG
>Ga0209064_1001298_pt1 | contig 40998 bp, 35 predicted proteins | sample Inofromicrocosms_FD_187498 | JGI IMG/M metagenome (GOLD analysis project Ga0209064, IMG submission 187498) | Mouse cecum microbial communities from Vienna, Austria - Inoculum for glucosamine and mucus D2O microcosms (SPAdes) (version 2) | ecosystem: Host-associated > Mammals > Digestive system >... | reverse complement strand
TTTGCACAAAGTCGAATTCCGTCAGCGGTAACGTAGCTGTTATCTCAGATATTTTTTGTAACTTCACCATGTTAAAATTTTGATTTTACCCCCGAATCAGCCCGTGATGGGTAAATCGGGGGTTCTTCGTAAAGTTACAAAATATCTATCGAACTGTCAAACAGTTGCTTAGATATTTTCTGAATATCCCTAAAGTAAACCGCATTGCCCCTCGCTATTACGCGGCCACGATGTGGTCGGCGATGTCCTGACTGCCGGTCAGTGAGAACGGCGGACGGCACACTTCTACAAAATGCACCCCTGCAGCGTATGGTTCGAGGCTTTTGCTATATTCTCGCCACTGCGCTACCATGTCGGCGTCGGGAAGTATTATCAGCTGCCTTCGTCGCAGAAACGAGGCGCGGTAATAGGGGTCGTTCATCATTTCGGGGTCGGCTTTGAGCATCGATGCTCCGCCGGTAGCTACGCACACATACTCGTGCGACAAGCCGTTGCGCATCAGCTCGAGATTGACAATCAAGGCTGTCTTTTCGCTCTCTACTATTATGATATTGGCATCTTTGTGGAATGGGCTGCATGCTGCCGCCTCGCCGAAGTAACAGGCGCGGTAGTTGAAGTCGGGCAGACGCATCAGCGAATGGGCGTATGATACCGGCATACGGCTTTGCGACTTGATTCGCCGACCCGTCTCGCGGTCGTAGGCCATGACCTTGGCGCTGCGTATATATCCGTTTCTGTCGAAAAGCCAGAATGCCGTGCTGCCGCCGGCATAGCGGGCGTGGGTCACACCGAATGCCCGACATGCCTGTTGCACCATGCTTATGTCGTAGCGCTTGCAGAGGAAGTAAAACAGATTGTCGTTGAGGTCGGGCATAGGTATGCGGTCGTATACGTGATGAGGTATTGTAGAAAGCGGGTTGTCGCATGGGCGGTCGAAAAGTGTTGCCGATGTCTCGGCCTGCGAGAGAGGCCTGTTACCTATCGGTCGGCGGTGGTAGCCACACTTTATTTCGCGGTTGCAACGCCCGGTATCGCTGCCGGCCTTTTCGCCTGTGAGGCAGTCGATGTAGTATTTGAATGTGCGTTGACGGCATCGGGGGCATACCCCGGTCAGCCGTCCGAGTTTGTAGCGGTAATGCATGGCTGTGGCTTATTGGCGTAATATGCGTTGTACTTTCGACTTCGACAATCCCAGGGTTTCGGCAATCATCCTTATCGACATCCCCGATTCGGACAGCGATTTTATGGTCTCTTTGTTGGCAAGTTCGTCGTCGATATCTACGAGCAGCTCGCTCTCGGCGGCAAAGCCTGTATGCTGTAGCGATATATAGTCGCCCTCTTTTATAAGCCTGGCTGTAATCACATGGTCTTCGCCATACTGTAGCTCGCTGCTGCGCACCTTGATTTGCTTGATATATCGTCCGGCCGGTCGGTCGATGCTCGATGCTCCGATAGCAAATATCGAGTCCATGAAGTTGGCAATGCGCTTCGACCCTGCAAGCGAGTTCTGCGTCAGTTTCGACGATGTATTGCGCTTGGGCGTGTGGGCAAGAACGAGTATCGACAGATTCTTGCGACGTTTCAGGTCGATGAGCAGCTGCATCAGTTCTCCGGCCGAGTCGCCGCTCTCAGCGCGGTTGCAAATCCACGAAATATTATCGATAATGAGCACTCGGGCCTTGGTGCTGTCGACTACTGCTGATATGTGCGATATGATGCCCGAAAGGTCGGAGACATCGATATTGACCGGCGAGAACTCCACTCGCATGAAATTGTCGGTAAACTTGTGGATGCTGCCATTGTTGGCATCGGTATAGCGTAGCTGGAACTGCTTGTCGCTCATCTCGAAATCGAAGTACAGCACAGGGCGACTCTGCGACACATGGTCGGCAATCTGTATGGCGTAGATGCTCTTGCCCATGTTGGTGTCGGCAAAGAGGCATGCGACCTCGCCCTCGTGCCACAGGCTAAGCCACAGGCTCTTTGGGTCGGGGCGTCGTGAAGCAAGTTCGATCCATTGGTTTGCGCTGCGTACGGTAAATACGCTTGCTGCGGTAGTAGCGGGGGTAGCATCGGTAATCATAAGAAGATGAATTTTTTTATTAAAAAAATGAATATATCTGCCCTGTGTGATACTGTGTACCTCACCTCGGCTCAAATGTTACGATGCAAAGTTACGACGGCGCCAAACCCGATTATCCGCCTTTTTTCAACACCTTTGTTTTTTTTCGCCTCTGCAGGCAAAAATATTTTGTCCCAACTGTCCCAGCTGTCCCACGCGACGAAAAGTGGGACAAATGGGACACTTGGGACAGTCGCGGCATAATGCTGTTTACTTGAGGGTTAGATGCACCATGTGGGAATTAAAAAAAAGTCCTCGGAGGACGCCGTATGATATCTACAGCGTCCTCTCCGAGGACATTCTTTAAGGGGGGTAAAATACCCCACGAAGCAAGCATCGTGGGGTTAACCATGATAGCGTCGTCTCCGACGACTTTTTAGATTACCGCATCTGCATCTAACCCCTAAAGTAAACCGCATTGCCCCTCGCTATTACGCAGCCACGATGTGATCGGCGATGTCCTGACTGCCGGTCAGTGAGAACGGCGGACGGCACACATCTACAAAATGCACCCCTGCAGCGTATGGTTCGAGGCTTTTGCTATATTCGCGCCACTGCGCTACCATGTCGGCGTCGGGAAGTATTATCAGCTGCCTTCGTCGCAGAAACGAGGCGCGGTAATTACGCTTGGCGGCGCTGTAACTTTGCGGAGTAATATTTAATAGGTAGTGAGGTATATAGTTTATCCCATAGGTAGAGAATACTCATTTTTTAAGAAAAAAAAATCTCTTTTTAGTCACCCGCGCTTACCCGCGTAGATATAAAAAATGTCGAGGACAATGCTGCACCGTCAACTGCCCTCGACATTAGTTCTATCACATCTTGTTGATTCGCTCATTCAAGACTTCAAGTTCAGTTATGATTTCATCAAAGGAAGGAGCTGGCCCCATGACCATATTCATCACAGTGTTTTTATAATCGGTTTCCCACCTGTCGCGTATTTCTCCGGCAGGAACAACTTTTAAGGAGGACCGCCTCAAAGTGTCGTAATCAAACCCTTTAAGGCCGATGAATTTTCGTCTGTGTTCAATTACAGAATCGTAGAGGTCATCATCTGCCAAAGCCTCATTAGCTATGTCGGTCTGTATTATTCGATGAACATCATAAAGATGTCTCGACATCCTTTCAATCCTAATTTCGCTTGACGGCTTTGCAAATTCCTCATGAAGGAGAAATAGTTTCTCCAGAAAGGTACGTTGTGGTATAACAGCGTTGACTACCACAGGATAATCCTCAAATGTGAGTTTAGGCAGGTTGTCGGAGATGTAGGAACGGACTGAAACTTGAGTGACCGGTTCCGACATAGAACGACCGCTGACTTCAATCTTGACTTGGGGCAGCACATATTCATTACCACCAAATATCGGCTTGTATGCGATGTATATGGTCTCAGGGTCAACCGTGCTGACACTTGTCTCATGAACTGAAACGGTGATTAAGTCCGAGTGTATACCCTGACTCTTGAGTGCATCACAGACATCATTTATCATTATTTTCCTTACAAACGTGCATGATGCCCTGCGAAGTTTGTCGCTAATCTGATTTTTGGATAGTTCCCCGGAGAATCCGAGATATTCACGGCTTATGGCGATGTCTATATCTTCCGACATACGGTTGATAAGATTCCAGCATTTACTGAGATTCGTACCGCCTTTGAAAGATATATTGTCGGAATATGGCAAAGAGAAAACAGCCCGTAAAACAGCCGTCACCCACCAGTCTTTTTCTATTACAGCACGCGACAGGCCTGTCTTATCGCTTACATAGTCTATTATATCACGACGGTCATCAGCCGCCAGGTCTGTAAAGATCATTTTTATCCTTCAAGTTTTTTTCTGACCCATACCGGTGCGAGCAGGATGTCATGTTTATAAATGTCGGGAGAAACGCTTTTCAAGATTTCCTTTATCCGATTCACAATAGTTTCCGTTAGGTTGTTTTCCCCTATACTTCGTATCGCAGACACGGCAAGCATCATTAAATTTGAAGCAAACTCAAACAAGCGCAGTTCATTGCTTTCCCTGAATGTGATGCTGCGACCGTTGGAGAGCCTGATTGTTTTTCTTGCTCCATTGGTTATATATATAGCATTTATAGGTATCTGTGAGGATAATCCCAGCTGGTTTAGTGCTTGATCTCCGGTAGGAATTATCTTTACCCGGTCTCGTTCGGCTATCCTTTTGGCTATATCCTCAGCCGAAGGCGGAATACAATCAAGTCCCAAAGCCTCGTTTGAACGTGGAATACAATAAATTCCGCGGCTTACACGCATAATCTCATTCCGTTTAACCATCCGGCTCAGAGTCTGTCGAACAGCCTCGGATGAGGCAATATCCTCAAAATCCGACGGAAAGAATATCGCTCCTTTATCTAAGGACATGATTCTTGCGCGGACAATGTTTTCTGATATTGAGATGTCTTGCTTTTTATTCATGTCACAAAATTACGGTATTTTTGTGACATAAACAAATGATTTCGGGTTATTTTTTTTCAGCAAGTGGCTAACATAGATGTGTGTTGTGGCTCCGCATGTCTCTGACAAAATGCGAAAAGGACGCGGGGATAATTGTGCTTTGGTGTCACAAAAATACTGTAATTTTGTGACGCTATACGTTTGGTCAGAACTCAAGATGTTAGCGATGCTGGCAGTGGCTTGTCTCTCCGTTTACTTAAGAAGGCAACCTTCCCACTCACGTAGGGTCGCGGCACAATGGTGTTTACTTGAGGGTTAGATGCACCATGTGGGAATTAAAAAAAAGTCCTCGGAGAGGACGTGATTGTGGTTAACCCCACGATTTTTCGTGGGGTTAGATGACGTGCGCCATGCTTGATGTCCTCGGAGAGGACGCCGTATGATATCTACACTGTCCTCTCCGAGGACATTCTTTAAGGGGGGGGTAAAATACCCCACGAAGCAAGCATCGTGGGGTTAACCATTATTGCGTCGTCTCCGACGACTTTCTTTAGATTACCGCATCGTGCATCTAACTCTTTCGTAAACCTAAATGCCCTGCCATTAACGGTGTGCCTTGGGAATGGGGTCAGTACGATAGGTAATTGTTGCGGGAGGCGTCGAGTTTGAGGAGTATGAACAGCAGTATCGTGAATCCCCACAGCGATGAGCCGCCGTAGCTGAAGAAGGGTAGAGGAATGCCGATAACAGGACACAGGCCTATGACCATGCCGATGTTGATACAGAAATGGAATATGAAGTACGAGGCCACGCAGTAGGCATAGACACGACCGAAGGTTGTCGGTTGGCGTTCGCCTATCGCTATCACGCGCAGTATTAGCCCGAGGAATAGCAGGGTCACAATCATCGTACCGACAAAGCCTTCTTCCTCGCCGATAGTGCAGAATATGAAGTCGGTGTGCTGCTCGGGCACGTATTTGAGTTTTGTCTGAGTGCCGTTGAGGAATCCCTTGCCAAAGAAGCCTCCCGAGCCGATAGCGATTTTCGACTGGTTGACATTATATCCGGCAGAGCGCAGGTCTTCGACAATGCCGAGAGCGACCTGTATGCGCAGTTTCTGGTGAGGCTGCAGGTGGTCGAAGGCAGCCCCGACCGAGAATAGGAAGGCGATTGACAGTACCGCCGTTGCCGCGGATACATACAGCTTGGGGCGACGCAGGGTTATGGCCTCGAATACTATGTAGATACATGCAATGCCTATTATCGCCATGTTGACTATCAGCCCGGGGATTGCGATGTCGAACAGGCTGACGATATATTCTATCAGGCCGGTACCGGCAAACCATATCAGCAGGTTGCGCCCCACCTCGTAGCGTCGAGAGTATACAGCTGTCATGCCTATCATCACTACCATAATCATGATTATCACGTAGAATTGCCCGGCAGGCATACCCATGATTATCGACTCGGTAAACTTGATGCCGACCACGAATATCACCACCGCGAAAAGGGCTGCAAACAGCACCAGACCGCTCATGCCCTCGCGGTAAAGCACGAAGAACAGTGCCATAAAGGTGAGCGCCGAGCCGGTCTCGTTCTGCAACAGAATCAGCACGATAGGTATCACGATGATCGTTATCGCCTTGACGTAGTTGGTCCACTTGGCGTTGAGGTCGAAATGATAGCCGCTGAATAGTTTGGCAAGGGCAAGAGCTGTGGCAAACTTGGCAAATTCGGCAGGTTGCAGGCTCATACTGCCGAACTTAATCCATGAGTATGAGCCCTTTGTGTCCTCGGCCAAAAATGGCGTAATGGCAAGCAGTATCATCAAGCCCACGTAGATCGGGAACGAGTAGGTCTCGTACATTCGGGCGTCGATGAGCAGTATCACCAGGCCGAGGGCAAGCGACAGGCCTATCCAGCGCAGCTGCTTGCCCGAGAACTCGGTAATGGCAAACATCGATGCGTTGTCGAAGTTGTAGCATGCGGCATAGATGCTCACCATACCGGCAAACACCATGATGAGGTATATGATTACCGTTGGCCAATCGAGGTGGCGAAAGGTCGACGAGGGGTCATTTCTTCTTGGGAGCGGCATAGTAGATACTTGAGTTTAGCATTTGGTCTTCCATATATTTGCGCTCGGGTGCAATCTTGCCGGTAAGGTATTTTTCCATTACCAAGCTGCCGATAGGCACACCGTATGTCGCGCCCCAGCCACCGCCCTCTACATATACTGCTACGGCGATTTTGGGCTCATGATAGGGCGCGAATCCCATAAAGGCTGAGTGGTCTTTGCCGTGGGGGTTCTGCGCAGTACCTGTTTTGCCGCATACTTCGATGCCCGGAATGGCGGCTCGGCGGCAAGTACCGCCTGTCACGGCTGCCCGCATACCGTCGGCTACCGAATTGTAGTAGTGCGCCTCGACGGTGGGGTAGCGTTTCTCGAGTATCTTGGAGTCCATTACGGTATCTTGAATCTCCTTGACCACGTGGGGCGTTATGAAGTGGCCGCGATTGGCAATTGTCGCACCGAGGTTGGCTATCTGCAGCGGTGTGGCGAGGATTTCGCCCTGGCCTATCGATACAGATATAATGGTGTTTGCGCTCCAGTGGCCCTCGCTGTAGAATTTATCGTAAAACTTGGCATTGGGTATAAAGCCGCGGCTCTCGCCGGGCAGGTCGATGCCGAGTCTGTAGCCGTAGCCCATTGACACAAGGTGGTTTTTCCATACCTCGAAAGCCTTGGCCGACGAGCCGTATTTGCTGCGCTTATCAATCATGGCTTTGAAGCCCCAGCAGAAGAAAGCATTGCACGATGTACCCAATGCCGGTATCAGGGGTAGCGGCGACGCATGTGAGTGACAGCCTACGCGGAGACCGCCGCTGATATATCCGTGGTAGCAGGGGTATGTGGTGTGAAGGTCGATAATCTTCTCTTGCTGGAGTATCAGGCCCTGGGTGGGCTTGAATGTCGAGCCGGGAGGGTAAGCGCCCATGAGCGCCCTGTCGAACAATGGCCACGACTGGTCCTGCACGAGTTTCCTATAGTTCTCGCCGCGCTGACGGCCTACGAGCAGGGTCGGGTCGTAGTTTGGCATCGACACCATGCACAGCACCTCGCCGGTAGCCGGTTCGATAGCGACGACAGCGCCTCGTTTGCCTACCATTAGCGACTCGGCGTATTGCTGCAGTTTGATGTCGAGGCTCAGCCTGAGGTCGCGGCCCGATATCGGTTCTACATCGTTTGCACCGTCTTCGTATCGGCCCTGTATTCGTCCGCGGGCATCGCGCATCAGTATCTCTACACCTTTTACACCGCGCAGGTATGGCTCGTAGCTCTTTTCAATGCCAAGGTCGCCGGTGTAGTCGCCGGGCGAATAGTATGGGTCGCGGTCGATATCATCGCGGTTGACCTCGCGAATGTTGCCGAGCACGTTTGCCGCCGTGGGGGTCTTATACTGCCTCAATATCCTTTTCTGGATAAAGAAGCCCGGAAAGCGGTATAGCTTCTCCTGCAACCTGCCATAGTCTTCTACCGACAGCTGCGCGATAAGGCGCTGGGGGGTGTACGACGAGTATCCCGGATTGAGGCGCTTGTCCTTCATGTCGGCCATGCGCTTGTTGAACTGCTCGAGTGTGATATTGATAGTCTCGCAGAAATCGAGGGTGTCGAAGGGCTGCACGTCGCGCGGGATAAGCATCACGTCGTAGGCAGGTTGGTTGAATACCACTAACTCGCCGTTGCGGTCGTAGATGAGTCCGCGCGAGGGGTATACAGTCTTCTTCAGGAAAGCATTTGAATCGGCTGATTGCTTATATTTCTCGTCGTTGATCTGCAAGTCGAACAGACGGATGAGGTAAATCAGCCCTATCAGCAGTATGAAGCCGCCGATGATATATTTACGTTTTTCGAGATTATAGTTTTTTCTCACAGATGGCTTGGATATAAGGCCACAGCCTTGCTCTAAGCTTCGCGTGAGCGGAGTCCGAGGCAGTCTATGGCATAGAGGAGAATAAATGTATAGGCCGTAGAGGCAAGGATTCGCAGCACTAACAGGCGGAAGTTGAAAAACTGGAATGCCTCGACCGTAAACACCATTGTGCAGTAGGCTGCTGTCATGGTGATCAGGAACTTCATAAATGCCGCATGACCCATTGTGCGTGACGACGGGCTGCGTCCGGCAAGGTCGTCGTCCATCGATACATACAGGTGGAATACCGGTTTGCGGACAAATGCAAGCACAGTCGAGCACAAGGCGTTGACACCCGGTGTGTCGCAGAAGATATCTAATGTAAGACCGACAAGGAAGCCCAGGAATGTAGACCAGTTGGTACCTATTGTTACCGGCAGCATGATTATCAGATAAATAAACACTACGGGTACGGCCACGTCAAAGAGGATGAGGTGGTTGAAGATTATCGCCTGTGCCGGTACAAGCAATAGGAATAATAGTGCGTATTTTATTGCAAACTTGGTCAATGTAGATAGTTATTTCCGGATTGAATCCTAATTGCCGAAGGGGTTTTTCTTCGAGTCATTTTCTTCGCCTGCCTTTATCGATTTTAGTTCGGCGGCTTCGTTGTTGACCACCACCTGCACATTGCTCAGGGTGGTGAAGTCGGTGAGCAGCTTCACTCGCAGGGTAAAGAAATTCTGATTATGGTCTGTATCGTCGTCAATCACTATACCGACCGGCAGGCCCGGGGGGAATACCGCCGAATAGCCGCTGGTAACGATTGTGTCGCCTGCTGCAAAGACCGTATGGCGCGGCAACTCTTCGAGCATTGCCTCGTCGGGGTTGACACCGTCCCATACCAGCGAGCCGAAATAATCGGTGCGCTTGAGTTTGCACGAGAGGCGGAAGTGGGGGTTGAGCAGCGATATCACTCGTGCGCTGTTCGGTCCTACGTTGCTCACAATGCCGACCACACCGTTGCGGTCAACTACGCCAAGCTCGGGCTTCACGCCGTCCTTGCTGCCTTTGTTGATTGTGATATAGTTGTAGGGGTGCGCCACGCTGTTGTTGATCACGTGTGCCACTATAAACTCGAAGTGTGGTACGCCCGAATCGATAATGAGAGTGTCCTTGTAGCCCTGCTCGGTCATCAGGTCGATACGCTCCTGCAACCGTACAATCTCGGCCTGTAGGTCGGCATTGCGGCGGTTGAGGTCATCGTTGATTTCGTGTAGGTTGAAGTACGATGTCACATTGTTGGCGCTCTTGTACGCTGTCGACGCAAGGCGGCCCGCCGAGGTCAGATACAGGTGCTGGCGGTAAGGGTCGTTACCAAACAACAGCATGCAGCTTATCACCACCAGGAAGGTGAAGACAAACCACTTGCTGTGACGGATGAGAAAGGCGACAAGCTCGTTCACGTGCCTGACTCCTTCCTGTTATCGGATGAGGAATGAGAAGTTCTGATAATTCTTCAGAGCCACGCCTGTACCCTTGGCTACGCAGAGCAGGGGATCCTCGGCGATATGGAACTGGATGCCGATCTTGTCGATAAGGCGCTTGTCGAGACCGCGCAGCAATGCGCCGCCACCGGCAAGGTAGATACCGTTGCGTACGATATCGGCATAGAGCTCGGGAGGAGTCTGCTCGAGGGCGCTAAGTACCGCTGCCTCGATTTTCGAGATTGTCTTCTCGATGCAGTGGCATATCTCCTGATAGCTTACAGGCACCTCGAGGGGCAGCGCGGTCATCAGGTTAGGACCGTGTACCACGTAATCTTCGGGCGGGTTCTCAAGTTCGGTAAGGGCCGAGCCTACGTGCATTTTGATTTGCTCGGCTGTGCGCACGCCAACCTTGATGTTGTGGGCGCGGCGCATGTGGTTGAGGATATCGTCGGTGAGGTCGTCGCCTGCTACCTGTATACTCTTGTTGCTCACGATACCACCGAGCGAAATCACGGCAATCTCGGTTGTACCGCCGCCTATATCTACGATCATGTTGCCTTCGGGGGCTTCAACGTCGAGGCCGATACCGAGGGCTGCTGCCATAGGCTCGTGAATCATATATACATCGCGGCCGTCGGCGTGCTCCGACGAGTCGCGTACGGCACGCACTTCTACTTCCGACGAACCCGAGGGTATGCCTACCACCATGCGCAGCGAAGGCGAGAACCAGTTGTTCTTTGTACTTGCCTTCTTGATAAGGCCGCGAATCATGAGCTCGGCTGCGTTGAAGTCGGCAATCACACCTTTGCGAAGGGGGCGCACTGTGCGGATGCCGGGGTGACCCTTGCCCTCCATAAGGTGGGCTTCCTTGCCTACGGCGATGAGTTTGTCGGTGCGGTTGTCGAGCGCTACAATCGACGGCTCGTTGATTACAATCTTGTCGTTGTGGATTATAATCGTATTGGCGGTGCCAAGGTCGATTGCTATTTCTTTTGTTAGTGAGAATAGTCTCATTTTTGTTTTTATAGTCTTGAAGTGTGTTGAGGTGAGATAGTGTGGCTTGAGCCGGTTGCACCCGTCGGTACAACCGGCTCTCGCCATTTCACTTATATCTTTTCTTAGTGGCGGAAGTGGCGGAAACCGGTCATTACCATGGTCATACCGTTGGCCTGGCAGTATTCAACCGATTCGTTGTCGCGGATTGAGCCACCGGGTTGAATCACATTGTTGACACCTGCTTTGTGGGCGATTTCTACGCAGTCGCCGAAGGGGAAGAAGGCATCTGATGCCATTGTGGCGCCGGTGAGGTCGAAGCCGAAGCTGTGTGCTTTTTCGATTGCCTGTTTGAGGGCGTCGACACGCGATGTCTGGCCTACACCCGAGGCGATAAGCTGGCCGTTGCGGGCGAGTACGATAGCGTTGCTCTTGCTGTGCTTCACAAGCTTGTTGGCGAAAATCATGTCGGCAATCTGGTGCTCGCTCAGGTTTTCACCGGCTACGAGGCGCAGGTCGTCGGCACTTTCTACCTTGGTGTCGTTGTCCTGTACGAGCATGCCGCCAAGGATAGTGCGCATACGTTTGCCGGCAGGTAATACGGCCTTGCGGCGAAGTATGATTCTGTTTTTCTTCTGCTGGAGGATTGCGAGGGCATCGTCGCTGAAATCGGGAGCAATCACTACCTCGAAGAAGATTTTGCCCATTTCGGCAGCGGCATCGGCCTCTACCTTGGAATTGGTGATGATGATACCGCCGAAGGCTGATACAGGGTCGCCTGCAAGTGCGTCAGCCCAAGCCTCGGCAACTGTGCCACGGCTTGCGCAGCCACAAGCGTTGTTGTGCTTGAGCACGGCTACTGTTGTAGTATCGAATTCGTCGATAAGGGCGCAGGCGGCATCGATATCGAGCAGGTTGTTGTAGCTGATTTCCTTGCCGTGAAGCTGGTCGAACTGTGCTTCGAAATTGCCGTAATAGGCGGCTGCCTGGTGAGGATTCTCGCCGTAGCGAAGTGATTTGGCACCGTCGATAGCTACGCGCAGAGCCGATTCTTTACCGGGCTCGAGTGGTGTTACTCCGGCAAACCAGTTGTAGATTGCCGAGTCGTAGCCCGATGATACTGCAAATGCCTCGCGGGCAAAGATTTGGCGCTGCTCGATTGTGGTCTCGGCTCCCTGTGTGTCGAGGATGCCCTGGAGCAGGCCGAACTGACGCTCGGATGCAACGATTACCACGTCGTTGTAGTTCTTGGCAGCGCCGCGGATGAGCGAGATGCCGCCTATATCGATTTTTTCGATGATGTCGTCGTGGCTTGCGCCTGAAGCTACGGTAGCCTCGAAGGGGTAGAGGTCTACGATTACAAGATCAATCGGTGCGATTTCATATTTCTCTGAATCGGCTTTGTCCGATTCGTTGTCGCGACGGGCAAGGATGCCGCCGAATACCTTGGGGTGGAGAGTCTTGACACGTCCGCCCAATATCGACGGATAGCCGGTGAGGTCTTCGACCGCCTTGCAGGGCAGGCCGAGGCTCTCGATATATGTTTGCGTTCCTCCGGTTGATAGGAGTTCTACGCCAAGTTCGTGAAGTTTCTTTACAATATCGCCGATACCGTCTTTATTATAGACCGAGATAAGGGCTGTGCGGATTTTCTTTGTGGTAGACATTTTCTAATGCTGCAATTTTAAAGTGCAAAATTACAAAATTTTCACCGTCTGATAAAAAGTCAGATACCTCTTTTATCGACACGTCTGACACAGGACTTGTAATTTAATATTTTTTAACACGCGACCGCGGCGCACAGATAAGCCCTATTGCATGGTGTGGTATATCTTGTGTCTATTGTTGTGCTTCTTTTTTGAAAAATTTTCTATATCTTTGTGTCAACCTAAAACAATATGAGATGCTATGAGAAAAAATTGTCTGATTTTGCTTATTATGCTTGCTGCTGTGTCTATGGCCTCTGCACAGAGCTGGACCGATTGGGAAGAATATTCTACAGGCACATACGATGCCCATTGGTGGTATAAGAAACCTATGAAGGACCTGCGTGTAGAGCGACGTACCGACACCTCGAATAGCAATCGCGTGCAGTACAAGGTTTGTGGCATGTATGGCGATACGCCCGGATATCCTGCGATCGACCTTATTATCAACGCCAACTTCGCCATGCCGAGCGGACCCAAGGGTGAGGATGTGTTTATCTGGGTCGACGACCAGTTCATAGAGTCTTACGATGTATACGGCAAGAAGACCAATATCTCGGTGTGCGACGGCTACAGCTACTATGATAAATATCCGTCGAGCGACCCTCTCGAGTCTCAGCAGTATGAGAATGCTTCGTACTTCCGCCCCGAAACCGGTACTTTCGTTATCTATGCCATGTATCATTACGACGACGGTACGGTGCCATTCCTCGACGCTTTCTACGAGGAACAGGCTCATGGTGAGGAAACCCTCACTCTCAGCGGGCCTGAGTTCAAAAATTACAATACCGAGTTCAGCAATGGTTATTTTGACAAAGAAGCCGATGCGCCGGTATATGTTACCAATCTTGTAATCAATGATCTCAGCAAGGTCAAACTGTCGATACAGCGTGGAGCTTCGGTAAATGTCCGTGATATCGCCAATGCCATGGACAAAGGCTCTCTCGCCTGCACTACCGTTACAAGCGACGGCCAAGTGCGCATTCCATTCGACGGCACTGAAGGCGACTATACACTTGTATATCTGACCTACAAAGCCGACGGAACGCCATATCAGTTTGGTTCGACTGCATTGCATTACGACCCGGACTGGAATCTCCTTGGAGAGGGCTCGTTCACCGATCCGTTTATATCAGTATTCGTCAATGGCGACCTTACAAACAACCTCGGTATCGTCATTCCCGAGAGCGAATGGACCTATACCGTCAAAATCGAAGAGTCTGCATCAACCCCGGGAATCTATCGTATTGTCAATCCTTACGGACTTACTTCGCCCCTTTGGGATATCGAGCTCACAAACCTTCGTCTCGACAAGAAGAGTACATATTACATGACTATCAATGCCACAGACCCCGAGCGTGTATACATACCCACTCAGCATTGCGGTTACTACCTCGGCTCTTACGAACTCAAGCATTTCAGCGAGGCTGCAAGCTACCTCGAAGAAGGCTATAGTGCCGACATTGTGCCCGAGGCTCTTTGGGGTAAGTTCAACGACGGTGTGATTACTTTCGGCGTAGGCACCAAAGATGACAATGTATATAGTGTTAGCGCCAACGGCAGCCCCGCACCGATTCATGGTCGCGCCATGACGGTAAGATTGCCCGGGCACACATCCGTTGCCGATGTCACAGTCAGCGAGGACGCGCCGGTAGAGTATTATAATCTGCAAGGAATGCGCGTAGAGAATCCTCGGTCGGGTATCTATATCCGTCGTCAGGGCGACCGCGTTACCAAGATAATACTATGAGCCTGTCGGCATAAACTTTTGCACTACCGCCGTTGTTCTATTAGGGTATAACGTTTCAAAAATCTCAAATTATGGAATTTATCTGGTATATCCTTATAGGCATCGTGTCGGGCTTTGTTGCCGGTAAGTTGATGCGTGGCGGTGGCTTCGGCGTAATCGTCAATCTTATTGTAGGTATTATCGGCGGCGTACTCGGCGGCTGGGTATTCGGTCTCCTCGGTATCAGTACCGGTTCGGGTATCATCGGCGCACTCATCACATCGGTTATCGGTGCGGTTATTCTGCTCTGGATAGTCGGTCTGATTAGCCGGAGTACGCGTAGTTAGACTCACTGATTCAAAGTATAAAGGCCCGCGAGTTTCGATGCTCGCGGGCCTTTGTTGTAAATGCGAATATGATTAATATCCGAAGATGTCTTCCTGGGTCAGGATTACTACCTTGCCAAGTTTCTTGAGGGCTTCGATATCGATGTTCTCAGGCTTGGCCAGAATACCGTAGTAGTAGGTGCGTCCGGCTACGTTGGCTTTCTGGAAGTCTACAATCTTGTCGAGGGTCGCTGTAGGCAGTGCTTCGTAGATATCCTTGCGAAGGTCGTGGTCGAGACCCTTGTCCTTGTTGTTGATATAGGTAAAGGCGATTTCATCGTTGAGGATGCGCTCGGTGCGAAGGCGTGATTCGAGACCGAGTTTGGCAAGTTCAAATGCCGATTCGCTCTTAGGCAGGGTGTTGATAATCTCGTCAAATGCTGTGAGGGCATCGCCAAGTTTATCGTTTTGTGTGGCAATCTGCAGCAGGTAATTGTAGGGCTTGTCCTTGCGGCTGGGCGCCTGGTAGCCTGCCCATGCCGAGTATGCGAGCGAGCGGCTTTCGCGCATTTCCTGGAATACGATAGCGTTCATCGAGCCGCCGAAGTATTCGTTGTAAAGGCTGCGAAGAGGCTCTTTGCCCTGGTCATATTTTTCGCCACGGTTTGAGTAGCCGACCATATACAGCTGCTTGGCTTCGTAGGGCGAGATAAAGAATACTGTCTCTGTTGGCTCTTGTGCTGTGTATTTGTCGCTTGTCGGGCGGGGTAGGGGTTTCTTTGCAAATTCGTGGGTCTTGTTTACAAGTGCTACAACTTTTTTGGCGGGTGCTTTGCCCCAGTAGACTACGGTCTGCTCATACTTGTTGAGTTGGCGCAGGGCTTCTACAAAATTGGCAGGGTTGGTGTTGCGTATCTGCTCGGGGGTCATTGAGTTCGTACTCGAGTTGTTCGCACCGAAGATTACATACTGCGACAGCATGCCGAAGTTGGCGCTCTGGTTGTGTTTGCGGTCGGCACGGGCTTTGTCGAGGCGGTCGGCAAAGGCGGTAAGGGCTTCGGCTGGGATTTCGGCATTGGCGAGGACCTTCTCGAACAGGGCTGCTGCCTTGTCCATGTTCTCGCTAAGACCGCTGATTACGGCGTAAGACCGTTTTGCACCAATCTTGAAGCGGTAGTTGCAGGCGAGTTTGTAGAATTCGTTCTTGATTTGCTCGGCTGTCATGTCGGGTGTGCGTACAAAGCTCATCAGTTCGGGTGCATAGTTCAGAAGGCTGTCGACCTCGCTGCCGGTTTCGTATACATATACCAGGGTGAAGATGTCGTTGGTCTTATTGGGTACATACAGCACTTCTACGCCGTTCTTTGCTTTGAGGCGTGTGAGGTCGCGGTCGAAGTCGAGGAATACAGGCTCGATCGGTTCTACCTTCGAGTTCTGGATGTCGGTCAGGAACTGCGATGCCTTGTCGCGGTTCATCTCGATTGGGGTAAGCTGGGGTTTGGCGAGCTTAAGCTCGTTGGGGTCCTGGCCCTGGCGTTTATAGATTGCTACATAGTTGTCCGGACCGAGATATTTGTTGGCCACAGCTACTACGTCGGCTTTGGTAACCTTGTCAAGGCTGTTGAGCGATTCTACCTCGTCGGCCCAGTCAACACCGTTTACAAACGCGTCTACATAGTAGTCGGCGCGGGCCGAGTTATCGGTAAGGGCGTTCTGCTGTTGTAGTTTCAGGTTGGCTGTTACGGCCTTGATGAAGTCTTCGGTGAATTCGCCGTTGCGCAGTTTCGCTACCTGCTCGAGCATTATCTCTTTGGCCTCGTCGAGTGTCTGACCGGCCTTAGGCATTGCGGTCATCACATATGCACCGGCATCTGCCATTCCCATTACATATGCGCCGGCATTGAGCACGCGCTGGGGCAGGTTTACATTGAGGTCAAGGATACCGGTAGTGCCGTTGCTCATCACATAGTCGAGTACGTTGAGGGCGTTGGTCTCTTTGCTTGATGCCTCGGGAGTGCGCCATGCAAGGGTGATATATTCAGCTTCCGGACCGAGGATTTCTACCTTCTGAGGGCTTGTAAAGGGCTTCTCATTAGGCAGGGCGGGGCGGTTGAAATTCGATGTCGGTTTCAGGTGTCCGAAGTATTTCTCGATAATATCTACCATATTGTCGGGGTCGAAATCACCCGACAGGGCAATTGCCATATTGTTGGGCACATACCACTGCTTGTGGTAGTTCTTCACGTTGGTTATCGAGGGATTCTTCAGGTTCTCCTGTGTACCGAGCACTGTCTGTGTGCCATAGGGGTGGCTGGGGTAGAGCGCGGTAAGCAATTTCTCGTATACCTTGCGGTTATCCTTGGTAAGCGACATGTTCTTCTCCTCATAGATTGTCTCGAGTTCGGTATGGAAGCCGCGGATGATAGGATTCTCGAAACGGTCGGCCTGTATACGCGCCCAGTTTTCGATCTGGTTCGAGGGTATATCCTCTACGTAGCAGGTCACGTCATACGAGGTAAAGGCATTGGTACCGTTGGCACCGATAGCGCTCATCAGTTTGTCGTATTCGTTGGGAATAGCGATTTTTGATGCCTCGTAGCTGATAGAGTCGATTTCGCGATAGATGCGCTGGCGCTCTACTGAATCGGTGGTATGGCGGTAGGTCTCGAATAGTTTTTCGATTTTGTCGAGCATAGGCTTTTCGGCCTCGTAGTCGCTTGTGCCGAATTGTTTTGTGCCTTTGAACATCAGGTGCTCGAAATAGTGTGCAAGGCCGGTGGTCTCGGCGGGGTCGTTCTTTCCGCCTACGCGAACGGCGATATATGTTTGAATACGGGGCTGGTCCTTGTTGACGGTCATAAATATCTTAAGTCCGTTTGGCAAGGTGTACATTTTGGTTTGCAGGGGGTCGTTGGGCACGGTCTTGAATTCGTGCTTGGCTGCCGACAGTGGCATTGCCATGAAGGCCAGCGCTGCAAGACCCATTAAAATCTTTTTCATAATGCTGGTTTGTTGTGATTGTTCCGGTAGTTTGTCAAATAAACGCCTTGTCGTTTTTCACCTTTCCTCGCAGGGCATCCATGTGTTTGTGGGCTTCGGATGTAAGCAGGTAGTTGTCGATTATATCGGCATGATGCGAATTGTGCAGGTCTGTGCCGATAAAATCCACAAGGCCTTTTTCAATTAGTTGCTCAGCGATTTTCTTCTCTGCCTTGCCATAAGCCCCGGCAAGGCTCAGCAGGTTGATCTGGAAGGCAAGGCCGCTGTTATGCAGTGCCTCGTATCGGGCTGGCTTGTTGTAGTAGTATGAGTAACGCTCCGGATGTGCAAGGATAGGCTTGATACCGCGTACCTGAAGGTCGAAAATCAGCTGGTCGAGATTCCACGGTTCTTGCAGGAAAGCGTTCTCGATAATCATATAATCGTTAGGTAAAAAGCACAGGTTGTTGTCGGCAATCCGCTTCGTCAGTAGTTCGTCGATGCGGTATTCGGCGGAATGTGATACCGGTATGCTGTTGCCGCGACGGGCGAGCTCGGCCTGCAGTTCCTGCATTGCCGGTTCTATTGTGCTCGCATCGTTCTCAAATGTATTTTGGGTCACATGGGGGCTTGCGATAATACGCTGTATGCCCCAGCCTTGCATACGCTCTATCAGGTCGGCCGACGTTTTTGCGTCGGGGCTGCCGTCATCGATTCCGGGAACAAGGTGGCAGTGGATGTCGGTGGAAAAGCATAATTCCGCCGGGCTTTTGGGTTTCTTTTTTAAAAAGTCAAACATATTTACTTGGCTTTTGCTGATGTGCGACGAGCTGTCGCATCAAGGAGGTAAGGACAAGGTTCTTTTACGCCCTGCGGTTTGGCTTCTTGCAGTGCCTTCATAGCCCGGGCTGCCTCGTCAACGCTGCTATACGACTCGGTTACTATGTAATAGTACGGCTCGGATGTCTCGATTACGAACGCTCCGGGATAACCATTGTCGGCAAGGCGGTTGCGCAATGATACGGCGTTGAACTTCTGCTTGAACTGACCCGCTATGACATTGTAGCGGGCCAGGCGTTCGGGTGTGCCGCCACCGTCCTTGCTCACCTTTACCAGCTGGGTTTTCACCTCTACATCGCCTACCGAGGTAGGTATGATGTGTGTATCTATCTGATTGCGAACCTTGCCGTAGATAGTCTCTTCGATGCTTTCAGATGAATCCCTGGCTGATATGGCTTTTTCATAAGCTGCACGGTAGTTGGCCTCGGTGGTCTTGCACGATACCAGGCCGAGTGCAGGGAATATAGCGGCTATTATAATTAGGTTTTTGATACTCATGTCAGATTAGAGTCCCAGTTTTTTTGCTGTGCTCTTGGGTATTGCGTCGCGGTGTACCAGGATATCCATGGTTTTGGCAAGAAGATATGGCTCTGATACATAGAAGAAGCCGTCGTAAACCTGATTGGTATCCCACGAGTTTTTAACCTTGTAGTATTTGTTGCCGAATTGGTCGACTGCTGTGCCTACGATTTCCATACCATGGTCATCGGTAGTTTCCTGGCTGTCGAACATCTTCTGGCGCAGCTCGGGGGTGACTTCGATTTCGGCTACAGGGCCTTCGAAGTTGTATTTGTCGTTGACACGCTCTTTGTCGGAGAGTTTCACCCAGCGCGATAGCTCGGTGCCGTCCATGTCGCCTTCGTTTTTGCCTTTGGGCATCAGTGCAACGCCCTTGGTCCATTTGAAACCGCCTTCGCTTACGTCGGCAGCCCATACAAGGGTGTGACCTTTGGCAAGTGAATTGTCAATGATTGCTTTAAGTTCGTCGAGGGGTACGTTGTAGTACTGTGCCCACAGCCAGTTGTCGGGCACTTCTACGGCGAATGTCTCGTAGTAGGGGTGGTGGCTGAACGATGTTACAGGTACATAGTCGTCGACCTTAAGAGGCAGGCTCTCGGCATACGATTTCGGAGTGTAGGTCTTGCCTTTGTACTCGAAGGTCTCGGGTACGGCTCCGAGATATGCGTCGAGTATACCTTCTATACCCTTCATCCAGTCTGTTGAGAGTTTGTTGTTGGGTTTCTTGACGATTTCTTTAATATATGCTCCAATTACCGCATCGAGTTCGCCGTGTACATGTTTGTCCTCGCCGTATTGAAGGCCGGTGTATACCTCTTCGGGTACGGCACCGTAGCGTTTCCAAACATAGGGTAAATCCATTATCGAGCCTCCGGCGCCAAAGTTGGTCTGGCCGTACATACGTACGTAGCGCTCGGCCTTGTCGCGGTAGCACTGGCGTACGGTAAACATCTCCGACAGGTCGAGTGAGTCGCCGCCGTTCTTGCGGATTTCGTTTTCGTAGAACGATGTGCCGGCAAAGCACCAGCATGTGCCCGATTTATTCTGGTCTTTTACCGATGTTGTCGGCAGGCTGATTACGTCGGTAAAGATAAACGTCTTTGTAGAATCTGTCGTTGCCGAGTCGGCGGGTTCGGCAGCTGTGGAACCAAGCGATACGGCACCAAGCAGTAATGCGATAGGTAATTTCATGTCAATTAAGTACTTTATAGCAGGCCTCTGTCAAGGCTTTGCGGATTTCTTCTATATGTTCTTTGTCGCGGGTTTCGAGTTCAATGCGGATTGTGCAGCCGTTGATTGCCGTCGATGTATTGATACGCTCGTGGGTGACTGAGATGATGTTGCCGCCTCGGTCGCCGATTACGTTGCATACTCCCGACAGCTGGCCGGGTTTGTCGGCAAGGTCTACGATAAAAGTGTAGTTGCGGCCGCTCTTGTTGAGTCCGCGAGTGATCACCCTGCTAAGGGTGTTTACATCGATGTTGCCGCCTGATACAAGGCATACAGTCTTAAGACCTTCGATAGGCAGTTTGCCGAACATTGCTGCAGCTACGGCAACTGCACCGGCTCCCTCTGCAACAAGTTTTTGTTTTTCAATCAACGCCAGTATTGCCGCTGCGATTTCGTCGTCGCTTACGGTTACGACTTCGTCAACGTATTTGTTGCACATTTCAAATGTATTCACACCCGGCTCTTTCACGGCTATACCGTCGGCGATTGTGCTTACATCGTTGAGGTGGCAGAGCTTGCCTTCTTTGAGCGACGCCGCCATTGAGGGTGCTCCGCTTGATTGCACGCCGTAGACCTTTACGTCGGGGCGAAGGGTCTTGATAGCGAAGGCAACGCCGGATATCAGGCCACCGCCGCCGATAGGCACGATTACGGCTTGTACATCGGGCATCTGCTCAAGAATCTCAAGGCCGATAGTGCCTTGGCCTGCTATAACCTTGGGGTCGTCGAACGGATGTACGAATGTGTATCCAAACTCTTTTTGCAGCTCCATGGCTTTGGAATACGCATCATCGTATACACCGGGTACGAGGCATACCTCTGCTCCATAGCCCTTGGTGGCTTCGACTTTTGATATCGGAGCGCCTGCAGGAAGGCAGATGAGCGACTTGATGCCGTTGTGGGTAGCTCCTAAGGCTACGCCTTGCGCATGGTTGCCGGCCGAACATGCTATCACGCCGCGGCTCTTTTCTTCATCGTTGAGCTGGGATATTTTATAATACGCGCCTCGCAGTTTGAATGATCCGGTCAGCTGCAGGTTTTCGGTCTTTAGATAGATATCAAGGCCCGGACACAGTTTCGGTGCCGGTATGATTGCCGTACGGCGGGCCACATCTTTGAGCACGGCAGCGGCATTGAAGATTTCGCTTATTTCAAGCTTTTCCATCTCTTTTTTCGCGTTTGGTTTATTAACGAGCAAAAATAATAAAATTATACCAAACGAGCAAAATTATGTTTTTGGGCTCGTTTGGTATAACTTCAAAGTTAGAATGGTCTTTTTATTTCTTTTCGAGTACGACTGTTGCGCTGTTCCATGCTGCCGCCGAATCGAGTATCTTTAGCATATCGGGCCAAAGAGAGGCGTCGAGACGTGGCTTGAGGTATTTTTTGTTTATCATTATTTTTAGTTTGTCATCATCTGCCGATGCAACCACTGAGAACTCTCCGGCTTCGTTTTTGACCGATTTGTCGAGTGCTGAAAGACTCTGTTGGTTGATTTTGTAGCCGCTTGGAATGTCGATGTTTATCTCGGTCGTGTAGTCGCGTGCTGAGCCGAAGTAGGCATCGTCGTCGCGCTCGCGGTCTGTAGGTAGTGGCTCGAGCTGATTGCTGAGTAGCTTGCCTACCAGCAAAATCATGTTGCGTCCTGCTGTCTTTACACAGTTATCGATTTTATATTCAAGCGAATATTTTAGCCATGGTTCGTCGGGGTCGATACCGATGTCGGTTACTCGCGCGTCAATGAATTCAGCCGGTGCTGCTCCGTGATATTGCTCGGCCTCAAAAGTGAAGTTTTGGAGTTGTAGTTTTCGGTCGTCGGCATATTGGGCCTGGCGGTCGGCTGCAGACTTTTTGCTCTCCTTAATAGTAGGTGATACTCCGTAGCGGTTGAGCCACTGGCTGTAGCCACGGTCTATGTCCTCCCATGTGAGCATGTTGCAGGCAGTACGCTTCGTCGAGCCGCGGTAGGCTTCTTCGCGTTTGATGCTCAGAAGTCTGTCTTCTATCGATGCGTTGACGGTGCTTATGTTGCGGTTGTTGTCGATAGTGCCTTCGGGGAGAGAGAAGAATGAGGCTGGTGTGCTTTTCCTTGTATTTTTCCGTTGCCATATCGTTGCCGTACGGCCCGACAGAATAGGCGTGATTTCTCCGGGTGCCATTATGAAAGGGTCGCTGAGCGGGGGAATATAGTAGCGGGGGCTGTCGCTGAAGTCGCGAAAGAAGTAGACATTGTTCCTCACATTGATAAGTTGATCGAGGGGTTCATGGTTGTCGACAGAACTAAGGCCTGTTTCATAAACGATGCCGAAGTGCTTTGAGAAATCCTTGAAGCACTGGGCAAAGTCATGAATGTCGATGTACATACGGTTTCCTAAGTAAGCAAATACGATGTAATTGTACAGAAAGTCCGCAATCTGTTGTTTCGATATTGTGCCGTTTTTAACTTCTTTCTCAAGTGTTTTATATATTTTTCGTTCGTCGCGGTAAGCCCCGAAAAATGTCATATTGTAACCGGCGTCCTTTTGTATCCAGTTGTCGTCGATATCCCACCTGTCTTCAAGTATTGTATTCACGTCAGGATTAGCCTGTAGGCCGTCTTTCTTTGCGCTCTTGGGCGTGTATACCTCGCTGTTGCGGCGGTTGAAGACATGAAACGCAATAAGTGGGGATTGTTGCATTGCATTGTACCACAGTCGTGGCTCGTGCGATGTGATGTCGTTTAGCTCAAGGTCAAGCACATAGTTGTTGTCCTCGTCGCGGCTTACGTTAAAATCGGGAGCGCCGTTGAGGGTGCGGTATTGTGTGGTAAGCTTGTCGTCGATTACACAATGAATCTTGTAGTTGAGAATCGGTGATTCTGCTTTGAGTTTGAATATGATAGGGTCGGGGTGGATATTCTGAAGCTTGGTCTCGGTAAAGAAAAACAGGTCGATGTCGTCGCCTGGTTCGATGCCCGGAACGGCAAGTTTGCGGCTTTTCTTTTCACCTTTTTTACCTTCTTCTACATCGATGAACTCAGAGGTGTCGATATCGATAATCCTGCCGTCGGGCTTGATGAGTCTCACGCCCATGGCATAACGGCTTTTTTCGTAGCTCTTATAAAATGATTCTTTGCTGTTTATATCGAATTCAAATTCAGAATACTTTTCGATAGCAGCCTTGTCGTTGACGTGTACCAACATGCGCTGCAGGTGGCCGAATTCTACCCTTGCCCTGCGGGTGACTGTAGGTAGTCCGAACATACCTGCACCAACGCCAACGCCGGTCTTCTTGCGTGCTTCTACACTTTCATAAACCGCCTTGATGACGGCTGATGAATTGCGGTATTTTTCGGGTATGTCCTTTGTCTTTAGTGCCGTCAATTCTGTAGCGAAAACTTCCGCTTTTATGGTATCAACAAAGGCTCGGTATTTGGCCGCATCGTCAGCTCGTACCACGAGTGCGAAGAAAAGTATTGATAGAATGGCAATTATTACTTTTTTCATGGTAAAAATATATTTTACTATTTAATCTCGATCTGTTGGTTGCAGGCTGCGTTCCACTGCGACAGTGCTTTGTTCCATTCCGGTATTTTGTCTACCGGAATCTTTGAATCTTTTATTTCCAAGCTCTTAGTGAGCGATATCTTGTCGCCGGTATGGGCGAATGTGCATCTTAGGTTTGCCCATGGATAATCTATGTCGAGCCCTTCGGGTAGTTGTATGCTTTCATTTTGTGGTATCATTACCGTTGAAGTCCTTTCAATCTTTCCTTTGATTGGAAAGTAATAGTCTTCGCGGCGGTCCTTTGTTTCGATTCGCGATGAGAATGGCAGGTCGGAGATGTTCAGGTCAAGGTAGCTTATGCCGTCGAGTTGGGTTATCGCTGTCTCGTTCAGCAAGGGCGCTGAGATGCTGATGCATCCGGGCGTGGATGTTTCGAGTTTGATGCTGTCGGTCGGAATTACTGCGCGGGACAAGGGTACGAGACCTTTGCCGAGGTATTCTTTGAGATGTTGGCCGGGTATGCCGGAGATGTCGGCCGATAGCATCTGGGCAAAGTCTTCAGTAGCCTTGCGTTGCACCGTGCCGTACAAATGCTCGCCGTCGAAGATGTATGTATATGTGCCTATATCTTCTGATACGCACGGAGATACAGTGTGAAAATTAATCATTTGATACCCAGTGTCGGTTATCATCATGGCATCCTTGCCGCATAGCCATGCCGGTGTGTGGCGAAAAGAAATCTGATCCTGCGTAGGGTCGAGGACAAGGAATTTGTCGCCCTCGGGAACAATGCATACGGCATGGTTGGCCGATGCGAGCGAGGGATTATCTTTGATATTCCATGGTATATCATTCGTGCCTGTTATTGCAAGGTGTGCCTCGATGCCGGCTTTGCGCAAAAGAGTAGCTAAGAGCAGCGACATACTCTTACAGTCACCGTAACGCTTGCGCAAGGTCTCGGCCGGGGTGTCCGGACGGAAGGCGGCCTCGCCTTATTCGTATGCCACATAGCGAATATTTTTCTGAACATATGCGTATGTATTCGCAATCGTCTCGTAGCGATCAGATGACTGTTGAATATCCGGAGTCGAGGCAAGGGTGGTGTCGGTTTTCAGAAGGTCGTAATGGTATTTGTATAGCTCGTCGGTATCGGCAAAATACCCTCGTACAGAAATATGCGGACGCGAAGCAAGAGCCGGAGGTGATGCTATATCTTCTGGTCTCTTTGGCAGGTCGGTGATTGTGTAGCTTATGATTCTCGAACCGTCGGCAGTTGTCTGTTCAGACCTCGATATACCATGGTCGGGAAAGTTCTCGTCGACCAGCAATATTCCTTCGAGGCTTGCCGGGATTTTGAAGGTGATGTTGCCTTCGATAATCGGATACTCGTCTTCCACGAACACGCCGGTGAAATGTGCCGCATCGATGAATGTACGACGGAATTCTGCTTTACCTTTCTTATCTTTGGCTTTGAGGTAAAGGTCGAAGTAGCATACTTTGCTATCGTCGTGAAATACAGTAGGCGAATTGACATCGCGATATTTCATGTCACCGCCCGAGGCCTTGTCGAGCCGTATTTTCTGATGATAGAATATATGAGGCTGTGCGCTGCCCGAATGTCGGGTCGCGGTATATTCGGTTTTTCTGACGTGGGTAACGGTTATGCCCGTTTTTTCGATGTTGAATGTGTATTCGTTATCCGATTTGCTGATTACTATATTGTCGTCTTCTGTTTTTGCATAAAGCGACAACGAACTGAGTATGATTAGGTATGCTGTGATATATTGTTTTATCATAAAGTGCTTGATGATTTCACTGCAAAGTTAGGAATACAAGACATAAAAAAGTGTGATTAAAATCACACTTTTAGAAATTTTTCAGTTTGGTACGTAAGCGGGAGAAGTGCTCGCGGGTTATGCCGAGATAGGCTGCAATAGCTGATTTCGACATAACATCAAAAATCTGCGGGCATCTTTCTATGAGTTCTAAATACCTCATTTCGGGCGAATCACAGCGATATGAAGCTCCTCTAAACATGAAGCCGTATGCTATGGCATAGTAGAGTTGTGCAATGGTCTCCGGGGGTAATTTGTTCTCGATATAGTCAATCATGGCCTGATGATCAACCACATATACTTCCGACTTGCACATGGCTGTGATGTCAAATGCAGACCTGCGTCCTTTGGCAGAGATAAATGCCCCAACGAATTCACCGCTGAAAGACAGCGACAAAATCTGTAAATCACCACGAAAGTCAGGCTTGGAAAATGAAAATGCACCACTCGCGACAATACCTATCTCGGTGGCGATACTGTTGATAGTTGCAAAGCACTCTCCTTTGGCATAGCTGCGCAATTCTCCATGGCTGCGGATATAATCAACCATTGGGCTAAAGTCGAATATATCGTATGTCTGCAGGTCTGCCATGAAGAGAGAGAATGGGACCAAAAATCTCCGATGGGTAAAAGGTTTTGATTATTTGCGACAAATCCAGGCATTGGGGTGGCGCTTGAATTCGCCTGTTTCTGCGGCTGCACTATTTAGTGCGCTGAAGCTTGGGCCGCTAAGGGTATAAATTCGGTAGCGTCCGTCTTTTTCAAGAATCTTATAGTCAGAGCCGTAAGTCGCTACATATTCTTCGGCATCAGCTCTCGATGCCAACGATGCCACTACGAGGCAGTATTTGTCGGCAGGGTCGTTTTTAGGCAGCTGTGCGATTGCTATAGGCTCGCTCTCTACCGGGCATGAGGCATCGGCGGGAGTGTTGAAAATGAGTACAAGCGAAGGTTCGGCAGAGGCCCCGCTGATTGGCTGTACGGGGAGGGTAGGCTGCTCGAAGCCCATAGAGGCCACTTGTGGGTCTCCGACACGGCGGCCGGGCATCTGGGAGAAGATAAATGCGATGAGGACAAAAATGGCGATAGCCGCTGCTGACGATGCTGTGCGACGAAGCGAACGCATGAAAGCTTCGCGGCGACGTTCGTTTTCGTTCTCGATTTCCTCTTCGGCAACGATTTCACTCAATGGCTCTATCGATAGTTTCTGCAGCCAGTTATCTTCAGTCTTTGCTTCGAAAGAAAGAATAGTGTCGTCGCTTCTCAGGCTGCCGCAGTTTCCTATAATGCTTTGACCTTCGATGCTGATTTCTCGGCGTATATTCTCAATGTCTTCGGCAATGATATTTGTAGCCTGTGAGGTTTCACAGTTGAGCGCACGAGATAAGGACGCGCATAGTTCGCCGTCTTCGAGCATCTCGCTGTAATATTCAAAACCTACGGTAGAGCCCGGTGCTGAAAGCTTATTCCCATTTAGAGACGATGAAACCCGCCTGGCAACAAAAGTACCCAGCCCTGGCACGGCTACGATGCCATGCTCAGCCAAAATACGCTCGATATGTAGCTTTGTGGTATTCAATCGTTTAATTGGTTTATTAGCTTACAGAGGGGTTTTGCGAATACAAAATTAGCTATTTTATTTCAAAAGTTAAACCTTTTGTCGAATATTTTTTTCGAAAAAAACTCAGGCATTGATTACCTGATACACCACATATGCTATGTAGCAGGATGTAAGTATAGCTCCTTCGACTCGTGTAATTGTTCGTTTGCGGAAGAACCAGCCGAAGAACCAGAAGAGACAGCTCGACACCAATAATGTGAGCAGGTCGATATTGCCTATCGATCCGAATTGCATAGGCTTTATAGTTGCTGCTGCTCCTAAAACAAGGAAGATGTTGAATATATTGCTGCCTATTACGTTGCCGAGGGCTATACCCGGTTTGCCTTTTATCGCTGCAGCGACTGATGTGGCCAACTCGGGCAATGAAGTACCGGCGGCGACAATGGTGAGGCCGATAACAGCATCGCTTACACCTAAGCCCGATGCAATACCCGAGGCGCCGGCTACAAATCTGTCGCCACCGTAAATCAGCCCGGCAAGGCCGCCTATAACCCAAAGAACAGATTTCCATATGGGCATGGGCTTGATGCTTTCGGCCTGCTCTCTGTCGACAGGCTCCGGTGATACCGATTTTGCCTGCGAAAATGTGTAGCGCATGAATATCATAAAGAACAAGAGCAGCAATATGCCCTCGACTCTTGAAACCGAAGATGTCGCGGTGCCGTCGAGAAAAACCGAGTTGCCGATTACAAAGAGTGCGATTGACGACAGTATGACCAATGGAATCTCGTTGATCATGATGCTCCGCTCAATCTTAATAGGCACAACCATAGCTGTTATACCGATGATTACAAGGATATTGAATATGTTGCTACCTACGACATTGCCAATAGCGAGCCCTGCATTACCATTGACTGCCGACACTATGCTGATAACCAGCTCCGGGGCTGATGTTCCGAAAGCAACAACAGTGAGGCCTATCACAAGATCACTTATGCCCCAGCGCTTAGCCAAGGCAGATGCACCGTCGGTAAGTCCGTTTGCCCCAAGCAATATAAGAACGAGGCCGAGGAGGAGGAATAAAATATCGGTTAACATAAAGGTTGGATGTTACTATAGGGTATGATAAGTTATAACAACTATGTATGCTCTTATGCTACAAAGTTATGCCTTTTTTTCGAAAAGACATAAAAAAGAGGACAGCGATTGCCATCCTCTTTTGATGTATAGTTCGATACGTATTAGTACAGAATGTAAGTGCTTGTAGGCGCTACCTTGCCTGTGAGTATGCCTTTGGCGACTTTGAAAGTTGTAGAATGTACGGCATCGGTATATGTTCCGTCGGGCAGATTGGTTGGCATTTTTACTTTTTGATCTTTGGTAGAGAAATTGATCAAAGCTAAGCCTTTTGTGCCGCGACTAACCATTGCGATAGCACCGTTGTCGCTGTAGCTCAGGGCTTCGGGCTGTCCCGACATGGCGTGACGGAATTTGTTGGCTGCCACAACCTCGGGGTGGAAAAATTCGTCGTTGCCACGTGCGCCAATACGGTTGTTGCCCCAGTAGTTTTGACGAGTGCTTCCGGCAGGACGGCTGAAGAATAGAGGTTTGCCTGTAGCGCGGGATGCGAGGAATACCCAACCGGTGCGTATCTGGTCGTCGGTAAGACCTGCCGATTCATTTTGGTTGCAGTATGTGTCGTGGCTTTCAACCCATGTTACGAGTGCAGTCGGGTCGGAAGGGTGCTGCCAGTTGGCAAGGTCTTCTACTCGTGTATCTCCGGCAGCGAGTACATTGCGCAGAGCGTGGCCGTAGTTGCTTGCGGTGAGGTCCATATAGTCATCGTATTCAGTCTCTTTCACATTTTTGTCCTGAAGGACCTCGCCATATATGTAGAGGCTGTCGGGCATAAGTAGCGAAAGACCCTTAACTCCCTTGCGGCCTGTTGCTATATCCCAGAAATCATTTTCTTTGGCTTTGGGGTCGACCGGGTCGCTTGGAAGGCCTATGTGCTTGGCTGTATCGTAGCGGAAGCCACGAGCTCCGAGGTTGATGAGGTCGTTGACATACTGCATGTAATAATACTGGAAATCAGGATTCTCGGTATTTACATCTGGAAGTCCGCCCATTTTATATGTAGTACATTGTTCGCGGTTGTTGTAGTCGATGCAATCTTTCATGCCGTTGGCATGGAATAGATTCTCGTGGCCGCCGACAGCGTTGTCGAGGCCCGGCAACACAGCAGTATGCTCTACCGCGGTGTGGTTGGGCAATACATCAACAATCACCTTGACTCCATATTTGTACGCACTGTCGCACATGGCTTTGAAGTCGTCGCGGTCGCCGAGCATATAGTTGCCTATTTTCCAGTCGGTAGGCTGGTAGTAGTAGTACCATTTGCCCATAACTTTGTCGCCGGGCCGGCTCATTAGTGCCATTCCGCCTCCGTCGCCTACATAGCAGCTCTGTACGGGAGAGGTCTGTACGAAATCGAAGCCTGCATCCTTGATAAGTTTCATGTTTGCTGCAATGGTGTCGAGCGACCAAGACCAAGCATGAAGTATAAGCTCGTCCTGCGGAGAAGTTTTGCGTTCACTCGCAAAGCCCGGCATAGCGGTCATTCCCATTAGCAATCCGCCAGCCAGTAAAAATACTGATTTCTTCATTTAAGTAAGTATGCTGATTATTTCTGAATAGTGATCTATGTATCAGTGCGATGTGTTTATCGTGTACGGGCAAGTATAAGAGCCGATGTGGGTGTTACCACAATCGAGCCGCCTTTGACTGTAGCCATGCCGTCGGGATTGAGCTCGCCGTCGCGGGCAATTACAGTCCACTCACCTTTGGGAATTCTGGCGGTAAAGGGTGTGGCAGAGCCGTTGAATACCAATTTGATTTCTTTCCAGGTATCACCGTTGGCATTATTGCGTATAGAGTATGAAATCACATTGTCGGATTTCACTTTGTCGAATACGATATTTTTGGCGATATCCTCGGCGCTTGTCATTCGGAATGCAGGGTGTTCCTTGCGCAGGCGTATCAGATTGCGATAATAGTCGAACTGTGCTGCATTCTTGGTCTTGAGGCTCCAATCGATAGCATTGATGCTGTCGGGCGATTTGTATGAGTTGTGCACGCCTTTTTTGTTGCGGAAAACCTCTTCGCCTGCAAACATAAACGGAGTACCCTGCGATGTGAACACGATAGTCTGAGCGAGTCGTGCTGCACGCTGGCGCTCGGCCTCGGTAGAGCCGGGCATACTCTTGGCGAGTTTGTCGGTAAGAGTAAGGTCGTCGTGGCATGAAACATAGTTGATAATCTCGGTCGGAGCGCCGGCATAGGCAAATTTAGAATTGTTGCCTTTGCTGTAGTCAACCTGGGGGTGTGCAGTTGATGCTACGATACCGATTTTAACGGTCTCTTCGTTGCCTGGTTTCCCGGTGGCAAAACCACGGTCTTCGGCATTGCTGTAGTGGCCTTTTACGGCATCGCGGATGTCGTCGGAGAATACTGCGATACCTTTCATTTTGTCGACATTCTCTTTAAGCGCACGCTTCTCAGCGGGGAGTGGTGAATCGCCGGCGGTCCACCCTTCGCCGTACACGAATATCGACGGGTTGATTTTCTTTAGTTCTGCGGCCACCTCGTTCATGGTCTCGATGTCGTGTATCGCCATGAGATCGAAGCGAAAACCGTCGATATGATATTCCTTAGCCCAGTATTTCACGGAGTTCACGATGAAATCACGCATCATTTGGCGGTCGGAAGCTGTTTCGTTTCCACAGCCGGAGGCATCGCTGTAGCTGCCATCGGGGCGGTGACGGTAGAAATAACCGGGTGCAGTGAGTGAGAAGTTGGAAGCGTCGTTGTCGGCGGTATGGTTATATACCACGTCCATTACGACACCGATTCCGGCATCGTGGAGTGCTTTGACCATTTCTTTCATTTCTCGTATGCGGACCGACGGATTGGCGGGGTCGGTAGAATAGCTGCCTTCCGGGGCATTGTAGTTGTAAGGGTCATAACCCCAGTTGTATTGATTCGACGGCAGGTTGGCTTCGTCTACAGAGTTGTAATCGTAAGAGGGAAGAATGTGCACGTGGGTCACGCCGAGCTCTTTGAGGTGGTCTATGCCGGTAGAGCGACCTTGGGGCGATTTTGTATCGGGCTCTGTGAGTGCGAGGAATTTGCCTTTGTGCACGATTCCCGACGAAGGGTCGATGCTGAAGTCGCGGTGGTGCATCTCGTAGAGCACGGCATCGGTGATATTATCAAGTTTGGGCCCGCGGTCTTTGTCCCAGCCTTGCGGGTTGGTGGCGGCCATGTCGATAATTGCTGCGCGATGACCGTTAGTGCCGACGGCTTTAGCCCAGATACCGGGGGTCTCGTCGAGCTTTTTACCATTTACAGTTACTGCAAATGTATAGAATTTGCCATATAGTTTCTCGGGGACAGACGCACGCCATGTACCGTTGTCGCCACGCTTCATGGCCAATGTTCGTACAGCTTGTGTGTTGCGGTCGGTATCGTATATTTTTACTTCTGCGGCATCAGCTTTGGGTGACCAAAGTGTGAAGTGGGTACCGCTGTTGTCGACTTTTAACTCAAGGTCGTCGTTTGAGTACGCCGGCCACGAGGCATACTGTGCGTCGGGATTTGTAGCTTCCATGTTTACAGGTGCCGCAAGTCCGAGCGCGACTGCGGCAAAAAGGTGTTGGAATTTCAAGTACATCTGAGATAAGTAAGTATAAGTAAGTATAATCTATTTCACTGCCACTCTTTTCGAGACAGTTCCGGCTTTGATGATATAATATCCTGCCGGCAGGTCAATGCTTACGGAATCTCCACTATCGAGAGTCTCTTGTCTGACGAGAGTTCCTGTTATGGCAAAGACAGCTACTTCAATAGGCGTATCGGTAGTGTTGTAGATTTCTACAGCTCCGTTCTTGACTTTGATATCCGCCTGTTGACGATGTAATTCGGTTGTGGTATCAGCCGCTGTCTGCGCAAACGCTATACCTCCGCAAAGAGTGCAGAGCAAGAGGGATAAGATGAATATGCGTATAGTTTTCACGGCTTTGTATATTAGTTTATAGGTGTTTTACGTTTATACAAAAATAGTGAAAATATAGCTAACAGCAAAATTTATTAGAGTTATTTAACTACTTTTTCGACGCTGCTTTTACCACTCCGAACGACACATACGCTGCGAGTAGCAAAGCAAGAAAATACTGATATCCGTCGGCCATTTCTGCTGTTAAGAATATTGCCATTAACGGGGCTTCGACAACTCCTGCCATAACTGCGGCCATGCCGATAAATGCCATGTTCGCCGCAGGGATAGAGAGCCCGAACGCTGTATTGAGCAATGTGCCGAAGAAAAATCCGGCTATAGCTCCGGCAAAAAGGGCCGGGGCAAAGTCGCCGGCGACACCACCGCCGGAGTTTGATGAACATGCCGCTACCGGTTTGCATATCAATATCATGGCTGTGAGGCCAATCAGCAACCATGGGCCTGAAATCATAGAGGCGAATAGGCTGGCTTCGGACAATATGGCATGATGCCCATTGATGAGTTTGGACAATGATTCATAACCCTCGCCGTAGAGCGTCGGGAACACAAAAACCAATATGGCAAGCATCAGGCCGGAGATGATATTGCGTGTCAGGCGGTTGTTTATCGATTCGAAGTAAGATCGCAGGCGCTTCATTATAAGCCGGTAATATAATGAATATATACCGCAGAAGATTCCCAGCAGCAATACCCATGGTATGATGCTGATATCGAATGGAACAGTCTGATTGAAGTTGATGTCGTAGGTGCAACCGCTTAGCACATATGCCGTCATTGATGAAACAATGCAGGCAATGAATTGGGCGAGAATAGTAATTGTTCCCAGCTCGACCTGTAATACCTCGAGGGTGAAAAGCACGCCTCCGACCGGAGACTTGAATATACCGGCAATACCTGCTCCGGCACCGCAACCGATGAGTACGCGGATTGTTTCAGGCCTTAGCCCGAGCCGTCGGCCCAGGCTCCCGCCTATGGCACCGCCAACAGTGGCTATAGGTCCTTCGGATCCGGCTGAACCGCCGAATCCGAGTGTAAGGGTACTTGCTATCAATGGTGAATAGATGTACTTGCGCCCGAGGTTGTAGCGCCGTTGCCTTAGACCGGCCTCTATTCGTTCGACGCCGTGTTCGATATTGCGGTGTAGTATATAGCGTTGGTACAAGCCCGTGAGGATAATGCCGATGAGGGGGTAGAGCAGCAACTGCAGATTGAAGTGTCCGGCTGACAAATTTCCTGTCAACAGCGACGTCGTTTTGCCTATCATGAATTTCAGCACGAATGCGGCGAATCCGGCAGCAAGGCCTATTATCACAGATATCAGAATCACAAACGTATTGTCGTTGCAGTGATTCTTTAACCACTGCACACATCTGCCAAGGCCCGCATGTCGATTCAAAGACTCATTCATGGTTGAAACGTTTATTTATAAACGCACAGACGCCGCCGCTTGTTTGCGGTGGCGTCTGTCTTAACGGTATTATTATCGATAAGTGTTAATATGTCATATTATACGCGCTTTAATACCTTTTGCGGTGAGGAATTTGAGCACGTCGTTGCGCCTGTCGCCCTGAATGAGTATTTCGCCGCCGCGTGCCGATCCGCCGGTGCCGAGTTTCTGTTTCATTTCCGAAGCAAGGGCGGCGATTGTTTCGTCGTCAATTGTAAAGCCTGATATTATTGTGGCGGTTTTACCACCACGGCCTTTTTTCTCAAAGATAATATCGAGCCGGGAGGTCTCTATGGGATCGTCGTTAGAGACATCATTTGTTTCTTCGGCCTCGGGTTCAGTGTCTTGTGGCAAAGAGCCCATAAGGGCACCCAATTTGCTTCGCCAGTCTTCGCTTGCCATTAGTATACTATTGAGTCAGGTTCTAAGATAATAGAATCGCCATCCGAACGTGCATTTGTGAGTGCGTTGATAATCACTATCCTTGCACGGTCATCGACAGGTACATTGTTTAGAAAGCTTGCCGTAGAATCACTGTCGAGGGCAAACGCGGCTTCGAGGGCACGAGTTGCCATGGCTGTGTTTGCATCATCTTCGGTGGAGCGGTCTCCGAGCCTTGTATACAGCAGCGAGAGGCGGCACAGCTGGGTAGCATTCATGGTGCTGAAGCTACTGCCGATCATGATGCTGTCGGCTATCTTTTGGGCTTTTGCATAGCGCCCGTCGGCAAATGCTTCTTCTGCGGTGTCGATGGCGCAGATATCATCGGTCTTTTGTGGCGTGCACGACGATATCAATGCATACAGGGCGATAAATACGAATACTACGTAAAGCGCTGTTTTCATATTTGATTTGGTTTCGCCTTGGTAGAGGCGAACTGTTGGTTTTAGTTTTTAAGAATCTATCGGCGTATTTCGGGCTACAATAGGTAGGCTAATCTAACCGGCCGATGTAGTAAAGTGTTGAGATTGCTATTGTCGCAATGATGATGCCGATTACAATCCAAACCCAAAGTCCGGAAGATTCTTTGTCGTTATATTTGGTCATGACAGGGCGTTTTAGTAAAAACAAGTTCAGATCGAGAAACTTATGTTATCTTACTAAAACGCTCATTTACTACAGATTGTTTACATTATCGACGAAGTCGTACATCAGCAGCGCAGCCTCGGCTGCTTCCGAGCCTTTATTGCCAAGCTTGCCACCTGCGCGGTCGAGGGCATCTTGCTCGGTATCTACTGTGAGCACACCGAAAATAATGGGTATGTCACATTCGCTGTTGAGGTATGCGTTGCCTTGTGTAACGCTCTGGCATACATAGTCGAAGTGCGGTGTACCGCCACGAATCACGCAGCCGAGGATGATTATAGCGTCATAGTTGCCGGTGTCAACGAGTTTGGCTGCTGCAAAAGTGAGTTCGACAGCGCCTGGAACTTCGAATACATCAATCATGTCGTTGCTGATGCCTGCCGAATTAAGTCGGCTGCAAGCTCCCTCGAGAAGGGCTTCGGTAATATGGCTGTTCCAGAGTGTGCGGACAATGCCTACGCGCATATCGCGAGGCATGTCGGGTACTGTAATAGGTGCGTTATTAGGTGTTGACATAGTTATATCTTGATTTAATGGTCAGGTTATGAAATTTTTTGCCACTGTTCGGTCAATTCTCGTGCGGCTTGGCCTGCGCAGGCAACGGCAGCTTTGAGGATTTCGCTGCGGAGTTGCTCGTCGGGCGATTCGAATGCCTGTGGCGATATCGACTGCGAGGCTATGTATCCGGCTGTACCTGCAACTACCCCGGCATTCCAAAGCAGGGTATTGCTCAGTGCTGCGGTTATATGTGCGGTGGTCATCTCTTTGCCGGAATAATATGTAATGGAGTCGCAGATGTTGTCGATGTTTATCAACGAGCGACAATAGAAATCGATATGGTCGTTATAGCATGTCTGCGGATGTTTGACACCGAAAATGAGTTCGAGGTCTTTATTGCGAGTTACCACGATATGTGCCATTTCGAGATTTTCGAGAATCTGTGGCATTACACGAGTGATTCGTGGCTCTTGCTGAGGCAGAAATCCGGGCAGATAAATCATTACAGCCTCACGTTCGGCTGCATGTTCGAGCAGCTTCGACATGCGCTGGTGCATGCGTTTATCGATGGCATAATAGCCTCCGTACAACACGATGTCGCCCGGGTCGATGCGCGGCCATATGATATCAAATGCTTCCTCGGGGTAGCCCTCATAGCGTATCAACGACGGCACGGCATTTTCGCTACCCGCTTCAGGGGTAATGAAAACATTGAGGGCTGTGCGACCTTCAGTGAAGCGGTCTACAGACTTTGTATCGACGCCTGCCGATGACAGGTAGTCTACAATGATATCGCCAACATTGTCGGCCGAAGCCTCTGATGCCATGACGACGTTGAACTTGTCGCGAGCGAGAAAGGCTGCGGCATTGGCGATTCTACCGCCGGGCATTGTGCCAAGAGGTTGGCCGTTGTGGCCCAGGACGATATTCAGCGAGCATTCGCCGATACAGATTATTTTTTTCATATATTTTTAGCACGGGCTGCCACGCCGAGATAGCCGCCATGATGACGCTTGGCGTAATCTCCTACGGTAAAGCCTATCCGTTTCATAGTGTTGACCACCAGCACATCGCCAATCACAGTCATCACTGTGGTCGAAGTGGTGGGAGTAAGGCCGAGTGGGCACACTTCGGGGGCGTTGCCGGTAAATAGTGCTATGTCGGCAGCTTTGGCAAGTGGGCTATCGGGGGTGCCGGTTATCACAATCAGTGGTATATCGGCATAGAGGCCGCGCAACAGGTCGATAAGTTCTATGATTTCGCGAGTCTTGCCGCTGTTTGAAATCAGAAGTACTATATCGTTGGGCTGAACCACTCCTAAATCGCCATGTTGAGCCTCGGAGGGATGCAGGTTTATAGCAGGTGTGCCTGTCGACGAAAATGTAGTGGCGATATTCATGGCAATCTGGCCGGCTTTGCCCATGCCTGCGGTCACGAGTTTTCCTCCACGGTGGTGTACGCGCTCTACAATAGCGGCAACAGCTGCCTCATAGGCTTCTGTCACAGGGATATTCAATATGGCCTGACTTTCGGCCTGAAGTATTTCGCGCATTGACTCTTCGACGTCCATGTATGCTTTTGCGTTTTTTGTTTGACCTGACAAAATTAGCTGAAAATATCTGCCTGTGCAAATATTTCATTTATTTTGGATGTGAAACTCTATGACGTAAGTCGGATTTTTTGATTAACTTTGCGTCAGGAAAAAACATAACATTATGGCACAGAAACCTTCTACCCCCAAGGGTACTCGCGATTTTTCTCCTATCGAGATGTCGCGTCGTAATTATATATTTGATACCATTCGACAGGTCTTCGGTCTTTTCGGTTATCGCCAGATCGAGACTCCGGCAATGGAGAACTTGTCGACTCTTATGGGTAAATATGGTGAAGAGGGCGACAAACTGCTCTTCAAGATTCTTAATTCCGGTGATTTCATGCGCGGTGTAACTCCCGAGGCTCTTGCCGGTGATCCGGCACCTCTTGCTGCTAAACTGTGTGACCGTGGCTTGCGCTACGACCTCACTGTTCCGTTTGCGCGTTTCGTTGTGCAGCATCGCGAGGATTTGCAAATGCCTTTCAAGCGCTTCCAGATTCAGCCTGTTTGGCGTGCTGACCGTCCGCAGAAGGGTCGTTACCGCGAGTTTTACCAGTGCGATGCTGACGTGGTAGGTTCTGATTCGCTGGTCAATGAAATAGAGTTGCTACAGATTATCGATGAGGTTTTCCGTCGTCTGCGTGTTCGTGTGGCTATCAAGCTTAATAACCGCAAAGTGCTGGCAGGTATTGCCGAGTTAATCGGTCAGCCGGATAAATTGATAGATATCACAGTCGCTATCGACAAGATAGATAAAATCGGTCTTGAAAAAGTAGAGGCCGAGCTTGCCGAGCGTGGTCTTGATGCCGATGCCATAGCTTGTCTGCGTCCGTTGCTTCAGATCGACGGTACAACAATCGAGCGTCTCGACAAACTTGCTGCCTTGCTTGCTCCGAGTCAGATTGGTACTCTTGGTGTAGAGGAGTTGAAGACTGTTATCGAGGGTACGGAAGCACTCGGCCTTGAAGCCCGCCTCGACCTCGATGTTTCACTTGCTCGCGGACTGAACTACTATACCGGCACAATTATCGAGGTTAAAGCTCTCGATACCGAAATGGGAAGTATTTCGGGCGGTGGTCGCTACGATAACCTTACCGGCGTGTTCGGTATGCCCGGTCTGTCGGGTGTTGGTATTTCTTTCGGTGCCGACCGCATCTATGATGTCCTCAACGCGCTCAACCTTTATCCCGAAGAGACAGGACGCTCTACACGCGTGCTGTTTGCTAATTTTGGCGATGCAGAGGCTATGGCGTCGATGAAGATAATCAAGCAGCTACGCGCCGCCGGTATCTCTGCCGAGATTTATCCCGACAATGTGAAGATGAAAAAGCAAATCAGCTATGCCAATGCGCTTGCTGTGCCTTTCTTTGCAATGATAGGTGAGAGCGAATTGGCAAATGGAACTATATCCGTAAAGAATATGACTACCGGCGAACAGTCAACTGTCAGCCCCGACCAGCTGATTGAAATGCTCGGATAATATAATCATTAGCCCAATAGAAAAAGGCATCCCGACGGGATGCCTTTTTCTATTGGGCGGAGTCGTATCACTGTTTCTTGATAAACTTGAACCAGTCTTTAGGCGATTTGAAACCATTTGTTTCGCGGTCGCCACATGCAATGACTCGATAGTTGATTTCGCCATTTGCATCGGGCTTCACGAATACGAGGTAGTTGAGGTCGTCTTCTTTGACCGATACAATATTCTCGGGAGCTACAACGATGCCAAGACCTACAGTTTCTACAAGTTCCGGGTGGTTCTTGTCGGGAATGTTGTTACCCCACGAAGCGGCAACACCGTTGGGCTGGATAAAGCCCTGGTTGTCGTTTTCGAGTTTCTGTATGCCTGTGCAGAATACATCGCCGGGTTTGTTACCTTCGAGTTTGATAGTAACGTAGAGGTCGCGTTTGTCGGGCTTCATAGAGTAGCGCTGGGTCATCTGTATGGGGTGGCCGTTGTACATCCAGTCCTTGTCAATCACTTCTACAGTTTGTTTGTCGACAACGGTCTGAGTGCGAGATGCTACTGTATCGATAGTAACGGGTGTGCCGTTCTGATAACCACGGAAAGAACCTGCGGCAATAGATTTACCGGCCCACAGCACATCGCAGCCGTAACCCTCTTTCATCTGTTCGGGTGTGGTGTAGAAGCCTGTTACGTCCAGCTCGAGTTGCGGTTTGGCCTTTACATACAGGTCGAGGCTCTGGCGGTTGTCCATATACACGCGGTATGCAACCCAGGGATTCTCGATTACTGCACCGTGACCGTAGATGCTATTATACATATCGAGGGTGTTTGCATTGCCCGGATATGTTATAGATACGATTCGCGGATGCTTGCCGTGGTGGTCGTACAGCTTGATATATGCATCGGTTTGAGCCGACGCATATACCGAGCATGTAGCTATAAGCAGAGCAAATATTGATCTCATGATTAGTGACGGATTTCGATAGCCTTGCCATTCTCGTCGAGGCTGAAGAGAGGCATTGTGGCTTCGGGGTCTACTTTATAGTAGTGAACGGCGCTGTCGTTCACGTAGGGATAGTAGCTGTTGAGAAGCTTGATCATCTCTGCGCCGGCCCAGATAGCAGGACCATAGCCGTGGGCAGCCTTTACGCTTACGGGGCGGTATGCATAGTAAGCGGGGTCGAAGCCCATGCCGGTACCTACGCATACGTCTTCAACTTCGCCTTTATCGTTGATTTTGCTTGCTACTGCTTCCCATGCGAGCTGTGCTACAGGTCCATAGGTTGTGGCATCGAGCCAGCCCTGGTTGATGCCGTGTGCGAGGGCGTAAGCAAAAATTGCGGTGGCAGATGTTTCTTCGTATGTCTCGGGACGGTCGAGAAGCTGATGCCAGAAACCGTCGATGCCCTGAAGCTCGGCAAGGCCGGCTGCATGTTTGCGGAACATGTCGAGGATTTCTGCACGTTTGGGGTGGCTTTCGGGCAGGAAGTCGAGAAGCTGGCTCATGGTGAGGATAGCCCAGCCGTTTGCACGGCCCCATGCCATTGAAGGCTGGTGCTCGGCACCTTCTACATAACCATGACGGAAGATGTTCTTCTCAGGAATCCACATGCGTTTGAAGAAGCCGGTAGCGATATTGGCGGCATCGTCGAGCTGCTTGGGATCGTTGGCGTACTGGCTGCGTACGGCCATTGAGGGAAGGGCCATAAACATATCGTCGAGCCATACAGCATTGTAGTGGGGGCGATTGCGGGCGATTGTGCCGTCGGCGAGGTGTACGGGGGTAGTTTCTACGATTTTCCAGTAGTTTTCGATGTAGGGAGAGATTTTAAGGCTCGAATCGGCCATGGCTGCACGCATCCATGCACCGGCCATAGCACCTGCGTCATCGAGCGTGCGGGGGTCTTTGACCTGGCGGAGCTGGCCGTCTTCGCTAACATCTGTAGCCTTGTCTGCCTCGGCTGCGAGGAAACCGATACGGTCGCTTACATAGTCGGCGTAGCGTTTGTCGCCGGTGATTGCAGCTGCATCAAGGAGGGCATCATACATTACACCCCATTCGTAGCTGGTGAGGCGGTATGTTCCGGGGTTAACCTTGCCGTCGGTCATCTTGGCAGGGGTTACTGCGTCGATATAGGCGAATACTCGGTCGATGTCGGCTTTTACTGAGTCTGATGTCAGTTGGCCGTAAGGTGTGGTATAGTCGGGTTGCAGCAGGTGCAACGGGGTAGTAGAGTCGTTGATTTCTTCCTCGGCCACTTTGTCTTGCTTTGCTGTGCATGAAACAAGGGCAAGGGCTGCGAAACCAATCAGGTAATATTTGCTCATAATTCTGAGATGTAGATGCTTTTTGTTTGGTTTGCGGTTTTTATGATAGTAGATAAGAGGTAAAAGCGATTGTTACACGGCATTGCGCAACAATTGTTTTACCTCTTACCTTTCGCTTTTACCTAAAAAACTATTTATTTAGGAAGGTTGAAAACGGTTGAGAGTGTGGTCATCTGCTCGTCCGACATGCCGTCGGGAACGAAGCCCATTGAGCGTGCGCACATGTATATGTTTGCGCTCTTGTTGAGCACGTCGATCTGGTCGAATGCGCTCATCACGTCGTTTTCTACAGCGAACACGCCGTGTTTCTCCCACATCACCACGTCGTAGTTGTCGTCGATTGCCTTGATAGTCTCTTCGG
>Ga0209064_1001290_pt1 | contig 41197 bp, 37 predicted proteins | sample Inofromicrocosms_FD_187498 | JGI IMG/M metagenome (GOLD analysis project Ga0209064, IMG submission 187498) | Mouse cecum microbial communities from Vienna, Austria - Inoculum for glucosamine and mucus D2O microcosms (SPAdes) (version 2) | ecosystem: Host-associated > Mammals > Digestive system >... | reverse complement strand
ACTCAGAGCGAATACCCGAAGATCTGTATATCAGGAAGAAGAAATGAAGACCTGGGAAACGGTATCACAAACGATATCGTATCCCAGGTCTTTCTTTTCATACAGACGTCCTTGATTTGACGCTTACGAACAATACGCCAAAGCCCACCCGGATCTTTCCTGATCCGGCTTTTTTCTGCCTGCGCCACTGCGAAGTCTGCCCCCGCTTTTCAATGCTTAAGCCCGACCGCCCTTGAAAGGCACCCCCGTTTCTGTTTCCATATCCTCATGAACACCACACAACGTTCCCTGCAGGACCTGCGCCAGGGCGTGTCCCTTTCTGCCGGCAGGCAGTACAGCCTGATTTTCCGCCTGGCCATGCCCGCCATTCTCGCCCAGGTCGCCGGTACCCTCATGCAGCTCATCGATGCCTCCATGGCCGGCCGCCTGGGATCCCTTGCCGCCGCCTCCATTGGCCTGGTCGCCTCCAGCACCTGGCTGTTTTCCGGCATCTGCCGGGGCGTCATCTTCGGGTTTTCCGTCCAGACCGCCCAGACCATCGGCGCCGGGAATGATGAACACGCAGCCCGGATCTGCCGCCAGGGACTGGCCGCAATCCTGCTCTTTGCCCTCACATTCGCCGTGACCGGACTGTTTGTAGCCCCGTACCTGCCCGTCTGGCTGCATGGTGAACCCGCCATCCAGTCCATGGCCTCCGCCTACTTTGGCTGGTGGTGCCTGTTCCTGCCCTTTCTCATGCTCAACGAATGGGCCGTGCAGATGCTCCAGGCCACGGGCAACACAAGACTCCCCGGCATGCTGCAGATCCTCATGTGTGCCCTGGATGTAGTCTTCAACTGGTTTTTCATCTTCCAGCTGAACCTCGGTGTGGCCGGAGCCGCCATCGGCACCGGAGCGGCAGCCATGTGCACCAGTCTGTACCTCGCCTGGTTCACCCTGGTCCGGTCCCCGTTTCTTTCCGGACACCATTCCTTCCGGTTCCGGAAAGAGACCATACAGCGGGCGGTCAAGATCGGCCTGCCCGTCAGCGTGGAGCAGCTCGTCACGGGCAGCGGCTATGTCATTTTCACGCGCATTGTCGCCGGACTGGGCAGCATTTCGGTGGCAGCCAACAGCTTTTCCATCACCGCCGAGAGCCTGGCCTATATGCCGGGGTTCGGAATCGCCTCTGCCGCCAGTGCCATCATTGGCCAGTGTGTCGGAGCCGGGCGGAAAACACTCACCCGGTCCCTTGCGTGGCGGATCGAACTGGCGGGCATCACCGTCATGTCCGTCATGGGCATTGCCCTCTGGCTGCTGGCCCCTGCCCTTATGCAGCTGCTCTCCGTGGATCCTGCGGTCCAGGACCTGGGCACCCGCGTGCTGCGGATCGAGGCATTCGCCGAACCCATGTACGGCGCCGCGATCGTGGCCACAGGCATTCTCCGCGGCAAGGGCGACACCCTGTGGCCGACCATCATTTCCCTGGTCTCCAACTGGGGTCTGCGGATTCCCTTTGCGGCAGCCATGACAGGATACGGTCTGCCCGGTGTCTGGTTTGCCATGGCGTTCGAGCTGAACTGCCGGGGCCTGCTGTTCCTGTTCCGCCTGTGCCGGTCATTCCCGAAGGACCGGATTGCATCCTCCGATTCCACACAAACGCAAAACACGGGTCCCGCCGCGGCTTGAGTGCCGGGCAGGACCCGTGTTTGTTTTCAATGATTCAGTCAGGCAGCCATGGCCATGGTACCGATGCAGGCGATGCGTTGCCTCCTGCCGATGCAGGCAGAAACCGGGTTCCACTGAATACCAGCCGGATCAGCCATCATCGGCATCGACTGTCTCTATCTACAGCTGTGACTGACGGCGCTGTTCTTCGCGCAGGGTCGCCACCTCCGCCGGCGTCAGATGCGGATGGGCAGCCATCAGTTCCTGCGCCTTGGGCGCCCAGTCAGCTGCATAGTCCACACACTTGGCGCAGAGGTGTTCCGGGGTTTCCGGGCTCTGGAGGTCCGTGCTCACGGCATCGACGTCGTGAACGATCTTTCCCAGGATCTCGGGGTTTTCCAGCATGGGACAGGGCTGCAGGTGGTTGCAGTTGAAGGGCTGGTGTTTCTGGTACTCCTGGAAGAGCGGCTGGGAGAGGCACTCCAGGAGTGTCTTGTCGTGGATGTTCGCATTGGAGTAGTGAATGAACACACAGGGTTCCACATCGCCGTTGGGGTTGATGTGGCAGTAGAAGCGGCCGCCTGCAATGCACCCCTGCACAAACTCGCCGTCGTTCTGGAAGTCAAAGGTGAAGATTGGTTTGCCGCCGTCGAAGTCGCGGATCTCACGGACGCGGTGATACATGTATTCCCGCTGTTCCGGAGTCAGCAGCAGTTCGGTGCTGGCTTCGTTGCCGACAGGCATGTAGTGGAAATACCAGTTATAGCGCACACCATGGTCAATGAGGAAATCCAGGAACTCGTCGCTGGTGACCATTTTGTAGTTCTTCGATGTGTAGCAGATGCTCGTGCCGAAGACCAGGCCGTGGTTTTTCAGGATCTCCATGGCTTTCACCACTTCCTGGAAGGATCCCTCGCCGCGCCGCGCATCGTTGTCTCCCTCGAATCCCTCAATGGAGAGCGCCAGGGAAATGTTGCCGAGTTCGCGCATGGTTTCCGCAAATTCATCCGTGATCAGGGAACCGTTGGTGAAGGCATAGAACATGGATTTCGGGAATTCCTTCGCCAGGCGGATGATGTCGTCCTTGCGCACCAGGGGTTCGCCGCCGGTCATCATATAGAAATAGATGCCCAGTTCCTCGCCCTGGCGGACAATGGAGGCCAGGTCTTCATAGGACAAATTCAGGCGGTTGCCGTATTCCGCCGACCAGCAGCCGATGCAGTGCTTGTTGCAGGCACTGGTGGGGTCCATGAGGATGATCCACGGGATCCGGTAACCGTGCTCTTCCTCGAACCGGTTGGTTTTCGCATAGCCGTAGAACCCCGCCTGGTAGCCGATGTTCAGGATGTGGGTCTTCACCACATGGGGATCCAGGTCATCGAGCATGGAATTCACGTACTTCATCCACTTGTTGTCCGGATCGGCGATCATGCGCCTTGCGCCGTCGAACACTGCATCGGGGTACAGGTCGCCGACGAGATATTCCGAGATGTCCACCAGCCGGTTGAGGCCTTTCACACGGTCCTTGTTGACGTATTTCAGTACACCGTCGACGGTCGCGCCGACGGCTTTTCGTGTTGCGGCGCCTTTGAATTTTTCAAATGCCATGGGAGATGCAACCTTCTTTCTTCTTACTGCAAGATTATACAGGTGTCCCAATTGTAAACCACGGTCAGATGCCCGGATGTGTCTGTCTCCTGCAGCCGGGATTGCGAGGGGCAACTTCTGATACAATGAATCTGTATGCGATTTTGAAAGGAGGAACCATCATGAAACAGCTTCTGTTTGCCTCCGACCTGGATGGCACGCTGCTCAATGCGGCACATGAAACAGATGAAGAGATCCTGACGGGGATGCAGGAACTGGCCAGACAGAACGCGGCGGTGGCCGTGAGCACGGGACGCAGTGTCTCCATGTGCCGCTCCCTGGGATTTCCCCCGGGCCCAAAGGTGCTCATGAACGGGGCCCTGGCCCTGGATGCACAGGATCAGGTGGTGTACGACCAGCCGCTTCCGGCTGCCATTGTGGCGGAGCTCATGGATCTGTTCCCGGACCTGCCCTTCGAGTTCTGCACCACTGACTGCACGCTGACAAGACAAAGCCGCCAGGAAACCATTGGCAATTTTCAGCGGCGCTGGGCAAAGCGGGGAAAGCCCCGCAGGAACGCGGATTTCGACAAAATGTTCCAGGGACACCGGAATGACCAGACAAGGGAACAGATCCTGGACCAGACCATATACAAGATCAACTGCAACCGGGAGGACAGTGAAGACTGCCGGCGGCTGGAAACCTGGCTGGCGGCGCATCCCGAGGTGGTGAACACCCCCAGTGACGAGGTGCTCTATGAAATTTCCGCAGCCAGCGCCACGAAGGGACTGGCGGTGCAGGCACTGGCCGGTCACCTGGGGATCCCCCATGACCAGGTGGCGGTGTTCGGGGACGGAATCAACGACCTGAGCATGTTCGAACTCTTTGCGCACAGCTATGCGCCGTCCACAGGACAGCCCGAGGTGCAGGCAGCGGCCAGTGAAGTGCTGGACGGATCCGATGAACACTGCGTGATCCGGAAAATGAAGGAGCTCAGAGAACAATGGCAGTGAAACTGTTTTTCACGGACCTGGACGGCACCCTCATGGTCAACCACCGGCTGGATTCCCGCATCCGGCAGGGGATCGAGACCATCCGCAGGCAGGGCGGTCACGTGATTTTCAACACCGGACGGCCGCCCATGTCCGTCTGGCAGATGCAGCCCGAAGTGGACTGGCTGATCTGCGCCAACGGGGCCCTGATCTATGATGGCGAGGGGGAGCTGGTGAGCGAAAAGCGCATCAACCCGAAGGACCTGCGGGATTTTGTGATGACTTTCGCAGTCGACCCCATTGAAATCGTGACAAAGGACGGTGTCTACAGCAACGCCAGTCTCGGGGAACTCTCCCGGCTGTTCCTGAAACGAAAGGGGCTTCCGGCGATTCCCGTGTTCTCCTTCCTGCTGCCACCGTTTCTCAAGTCCTGGGAAACCAGAGTTCCTGCCGGGACGCTGATGGGCCTGCCGGCGGTGAAGCTGGAGATCCACGATGCGGATCCCGAAAAAATGAAACGGTTCCTGGACCGCCATCCGGATCTCGTGAATGCCCCGAGCATGAGCGGGCTCTCGGAAATCACCCGCCGGGATGCCACGAAGGGAACTGCGGCGCTGGAGGTCCTGGACCTTCTGCAGATGGATGCGGGCCAGGCGGCGGCCTTTGGCGATGGCATCAACGACATCACGCTCCTGGAGGCGATTCCCGAAAGCTATGCCCCGGAAACCGGCAGCGAACAGGCAAAGAACGCTGCCGCCCACATTCTGCCCATGCCGGATGACCACGCAGTGATCCGCAAAATGGAGGAACTCATCCGTGGATGAGGAATCGGAATCCATCGTTCTGGGCACGCTTCTGGCGATCTCCGGCGGCCTCATGGATGCCTATTCCTATATCCTGCGGGGGCAGGTGTTTGCCAACGCGCAGACCGGCAACATCCTGTTCCTGGGAATCTACCTGTGTTCCGGACAGTGGCGGGAAGTGATCCACTATCTCTTCCCCGTCGCCGGATTCACCGCCGGGATCTTCATCTCGGAACTCATGCACCTCTCCCGGCTGCACCCGGTGCACTGGAAACAGACGATCCTGCTCGCCGAGGCGTTTCTGCTGCTGCTGGTGCCGTTCATTCCCCTGGATCTCTTTGCGAACTCCCTGACGTCCTTTGTCTGCGGCATGCAGGTCCAGACCTTCCGGAAGCTTCGGGGCCATCCCTTTGCCACGACGATGTGTATTGGCAACCTGCGCTCCGGCACGGTGTCTCTCGTGAACTGGCTCTGTCACCGGGAAGACCACCACCTCAGGGCGGCGGGCGCCTACTACTATGTGATTTTCTGTTTCGTCATTGGCGCGGTGATCGGCAATGCCCTTGCCCCTGTGATGGGGTTGTTCACCATTGCGGGCTGCACTGTGCTGCTCATGGTGTCGTGGGTGATTCTTCACTTCCAGCACCGGAAAAGCCAGCGCACGCTGGATGAACTGGATCAGTTCTGACGAAGGAGAACCCAGTCTGTCCCGAATACAGAAAAAGAACCGGCATCGTGTCCGGTTCTTTTTGTGTCCGAGAGACAGGCCAGAGATGCCGATGATGGCAAATCCCGTCCATCTTCAGGGTTTTTACTTGCAGCGCTTCTTCTTCAGGATCGCGAGGATGCCCGCAACCGACAATGCCTGCAGTCCCAGGGTGAAGCCCAGGCCGGTTGCAGCCGCTGTGGGGACTTTGGACGCCGGTTTTGATTCGGAAGGCTGAGCGGCAGAAGGCTTTTCTGCGCTGTTGGTGCCATTGCCGCTGTCTTCCGGCTTCTTGTTGGTGTCGGGGTTTTCGCCGTTGCTGTTGTCTTCACCGGGGTTCTCCGGCGTATCCGGCTGGTCGGGTTTTTCCGGTGTCACCGGTGTGTCCGGCTGTTCCGGGTTTTCGGGATCCACGGGCTTGCCGGGTTCTTCCGGGAAGCTGTAGGTGTAGCCGACGGAAAGCCCGTTGTTGCGGGTTGTCACACCGGATTCATGGAAGACTGTCGCGTTTTCCTCTGTGGTTGGTTCGCTGTCCCAGGCACCGTTGTTCTGGTCATACCCTTCGACAGCAATTATACCGGTAGGGATCTGGTGCTCTTGCAGGGTCCCCGCCACCATGTGGCTTCCTTCCCCCAGCTTGATGACATCCACTTCCACCATCTCGGTGAGGGTATCCGTCGTGCCATCCGCCCATGTTCCATTTTCAACATCAAAGGTGACCTGTGCATCTTCCACACCAAGCGTCAGATTCGGCTGGACAACCTCCCCTTTGTAGCGAAGGGGGAATGCAATGGCCATCCAGGGAGACATGTCAATTTCACCCTGGAAACTTGCATTTCCGTATACTGCCGTAGCACCTTTTTTCATATTTTCTGCATGAATGGTGAACGCGCCTTCCGGAGAATAGGCTTTGATGTATTTGGGCTTTGCTCCCGCAGCCTTGTCGATGGTCTTCGTACTCACCATACCTGTACCCTTCTCGTTGATGGCATATCGTACTGTTACCAGGCCAGTGGCTTTATCGTAATCCACTCCGGTGCAGTGCATGTAGTCGAAGAAAGCTGCCCCATCTGCTCCGGTCCCCTGTCGGAATGCTTCCTGCCAGGCGTCAGTGCTCTTTAGAATTGTTTCATTGACTGTGACAACCTTGGGGTTGATCTGGAACGAATACGTCCAGCTGCCAACCAGGCTCTTGGTGTGAAATTGTTTTTCGGCTTGCGACCAGCTGTTTCCTTCCAGTACCTGCTTCCCGATGTATCCTGTTCTGGCGAGGTTGTAAGAACTCCATACGCCATTCATGTGCAGAGTTCCCCCAATCTGAACACTGTGACTCTCCACATGGGGAAGATAGGTGAGCTCGGAAGTTGTAGCCCCGTCCACCTTCACATCCAGATCCAGATCACAGGTCAGGTTCGTGCCTGGACGAGAATCTCTTGTTTCTTCCTGCACTTCTTCTTCCGCCACAGCCGCTTCTTCCTCAGCCGCCGCAGTTTCGTCCTCCGTGACAGTCTCCGTCACTTCGGGAGCCACGGTCTCTTCCGTGATTTCCCCGGTCTCCGGCAGGACGATTTCTGTCTCCGCCTGTTCCGGCAGCATCGGTAGTTCGACGGTGCCATCCAGTTCCGGTGTTTCGATGATGTCTGTCATCTCCAGGCCGGATCCGATGGTTGTGTCCATTGTGTTTTCTGTCACAGCTTCAGCAGGGAGTTCCTGCGCAAATACGGCGTTTCCGGGTAGAATCGCGGAAACCGCCGGCATTGCCATGGAAGCAGCCAGGGTCACCTTCAGCATTTTCGTGATCATTTCGTTGTTTCCTTTCTCTCCCTGCCTCTGCAGGTCTCTGTTGTTTCGGAAGGACCGGAGGTCTTCGTTTCTGCAGGACGACCCGGTCCATTGCTTTTGATTCAGTACATGCCGGACACGGCTGCCTGTGCAGGTCTGTCACATGCGGTCGTGCTTTTTAGCATGCGACAACCATATCTGATAAATTTCTCTTTGGAAATAACCGTTGTTTTCAAAGTTACAAGTAAAGTTTCGTTGTTAAATCATAAAATTCCGTTCTGTAACTTTACGTGATTTTTCCAGTGCTTCACATCATGCATGTTCAGCTGAAACGCAAAAAACCTGCCGGCCGTTCATTGACCTGACAGGTTTTTTGCATATCTTCCTGCTTGTTGTACCGCGTTTACTTCTTCACGCCCGCAGCTTCCAGAGCCTTGTCGTAGTCCGGCTCCTGCGTGACTTCATCCACGTACTCGTCGTACAGAATCTCGCCCGCAGGGTTGACCACGAACACAGCCCGTGCCAGCAGACCGTTTTCCGCCATCCGCACACCGGCGGCTTTCGCAAAACTGCGGTCCTTGAAATCGGATGTGGCGATCAGGTTGTCGTTCTGTTCCATGTCCATCCAGCGCTTCAGCGCAAAGGGCAGGTCCATGGACACCGATACCAGTTTTACATCCGTGCCCTCCAGGGCGTGCATGAATTTAGCCAGCTCCGCGGAGCAGACCGGAGTGTCGGCACTGGGGACCGAGAGGATGATTTTCGTTCCTTCGATCTTCATGGGATCGATCTGGGCCAGATTCACGTCAGTGACCGTGAAATCCGGCATGATGCTTCCGGGCTTGAGCCGGGTGCCTTCCAGCGTCACGGGAGCGCCTGCAAATGTTGTCATATTGATGTCCTCCTGCAGGCATTTTCCCCGGTTTTTCTCATTCCTGCATGTCTGATGCCCGGCATCAGTCTGCGCAGAGCCTGTAGCCGATCCCTTTCTTCGTTTCGATGAACCCTGCTGCGCCAATGGAATCCAGTTTTTTGCGCAGCCGGTTGACGTTGACCGACAGGGCGTTTTCGTCTACATAGCAATCCGTCTTCCACAGACCTTCCATCAGGTCCTCGCGGGACACAATGACGTTGCGTCTCTCCATGAGCATTCGCAGGATCCGGGCTTCGTTCCGGGTGAGTTCCGCCGTTCTGCCCTCCAGGGAAATGGTGTTTTCATCGGTATTGAACCGCAGCCCGTGGTGTTCCAGCGTCCGGGTCTTCCCTGCAAAATCATAGGTCCGCCGCAGCAGGGCCTGGATCTTGAACGCCAGCACCTGCATGTCAAAGGGCTTGGTCATGTAGTCATCCGCTCCCTGGGAGACCGCCGTGACGATGTTCATCGCGTCATCTGCACTGGACAGAAACAGGATGGGAACCTTGGAATGCAGACGGATCTGTCTGGTCCATTCAAAGCCGTTGCGGTAGGGCAGGCTCACGTCCATGATCACCAGGTCCGGATTCCAATCATTCACGGTCTCCAGTACCCTGTCAAACACCTCCACGCATTTCGCGTCATAGCCCCAGGATCCCAGAAACTGGGTGGTCTTCCGGGCGATGACCATGTCGTCTTCCACCATCAGTATTTTATACATATCACGCCTCCTGGTCCTCTGTCACGATCCGGTCGCAGGCCTTGAAGGGGAACGCCGGAATGCCCGTGGCAGACCGGATGCGGACAACGGGATCACATTCCAGCCCATGGCTGCCGGTCCAGGCCAGCGAATCGCTGCCGGTCTCCAGGACCTGGTCAAACCATACCCGGTCCGGTGTCTGCCGGACGACCTTCGGTCCATCCTGGTAAGGCTCCAGTCCCAGCATGGCAGCCGCCATGCGGCCCATGCGGTATCCGGGAATGGTTTTGTTTTGGGGGTGAATGTTTTCGTGGTCCCCGGCATCCAGCAGGCACACGATCTCCGCGTCAGAATCCGCTTCAGCCACCGCCATCTGCGCCAGACGCAAAGTCCCCCAGTCTTTGTCCGGATTGTATTCCATGTACCCCGGCAGCTGGGCGATGACCACCGGCAGGTCCGGCTGTTCCAGTTCCCTTCGCCAGCGGGCCAGGAGCTTTGTGAGCAGTGATTTGTATCCTTTCGCAAACTTCGTGTCTTCTTCTCCCTGATACCACAGCAGGATATCCGGAGCCAGTCCCTTCAGGCACGTGGCCATCGTATCCCACAGACCGGCCGGACGCAGGAAATCCTTCCGTCCCTTCGGCCCCGGAAACGGGGTATGCCCCATGATGTCCTTTTTCTCCGCCCGGCTCAGTTCGGGATGGGCTTTGTCAAAATCGGCAAACCGCCGGTTGTAGTCGTCCACTTCCTGTTCGAAAGCGGCAATGCGGGCATCTTCCTCTTCATCGGTCTGGTCCGCAATGTCCGCCCAGTAGTCAGTGACATAAAACGCCTCCAGGGCCGGATCGGCTTTCAGGTCCTCTTCCGGCACCCAGCTCGCGGCACTGGAGCCGCCCTTGTAACAGCCCACAAGGCCAATAGGCCGACCGGTGCGTTCAGCCACTTCCAGGGTTGCGAGCAGCCCCACTGCCGAAACATCGCCGATGGCATCCGATTTCAGCCGGTGCCACTGCATGTCCTCTCCGGAATCGTGACCGGGGTACAGGATCCGCGGCACCTGGAGCCAGGAAATGTCCTTTCCCTCCAGCCGTCGACGGATCTCGTCTTCGTTCAGGGAATCCCGGACGGGCCACTCCATGTTGGACTGACCCGCTGCGAGGATCACCAGGCCGTGGCGCACATTGTGCAGCGTGACCCGGCTGTCGGCATCCGCAAGAAGCATGTCACCGTCTTCGAAGGCACTCTCCCAGGTGCCGTCTGTGACCGGTACAGGGCGGCCGTTGACCGTCACCTCCGGCTGGTCGGAATACCCCCAGAGGCGGGTGAGGATGGCGTCATCCTGGATATAGTCAGGCAGTCTGATCATGAACGCTCCTTTCTGTCTGGTGAAGAAACCGCACAAGCAGCACCGTGCCGATGATCGTCATGATGAACTCGGCCGCAAACTGCGAGAAGCCCAGGCCGTACATCGGCCACAGGCGGTCAAAGAGAAACATGAAGGGGATTTCCAGGATCACCTTCCGGCATATGGCCATGAACAGCGCCAGGTTGCCTTTGCCTGCTGCCTGGAACACACCCACGGCAAGAAAATCCATGGCCAGGAACGGGATTGCCAGGGAGAGTCCCCGCAGCAGGACCTGGCCGATGGCCACAGTCGCCGGATCCTGGATGAACCAGCGCACGATCGTGGACGGGAACAGTTCAAAGACCACACACACGGCTGCCAGGAAGCCGAAGGTGATTTTGGCAGTGAATAAAATGGCTTCCTTCATCCGGGTGATGTTCAGCGACGCATAGTTGTATCCCACCAGAGGCATGACACCCTGGGAAATGCCCTGGGCAGCATACATCGGCACCATGGCCACTTTCATGCCGATGCCCATGGCCGCCACGGCTTCTGTGCCGTATCCTGCTGCGAGGTTGTTCGCAATGATTTGCCCGGCGACATTGAGCAGGTTCTGAATGCTGGCAGGGACCCCCACCGCAAAGACGCCCAGAGGGACGCGGCCCTTCAGGGAGAACAGGCGGATGTTCAGACTCACGACGGTTTTTTCCCGTCGGATGAAGACATAGGCAATGAAATACAGCACCGCAAAGCAGTTGGAGATCAGGGTGGCCAGTGCAGCCCCTTCGGCTCCCATGCCGAATCCCAGGATAAACACCGGGTCCAGGAGGATGTTCAGGAAACAGCCGCTCATGGTTCCCAGAGCCGCATGGGAGGTGGCGCCTTCCGCCCGGACCAGATAGGCCATGACCACGTTCAGGATCGCCGGGATGGCGCCGACGATCACGGTCCACAGCAGGTAGCGCCCCGTGGGCTGGTATGTGGCGGCGGAAGCGCCGAGCATGTACAGCAGCGGTTCAATGAAGACCAGTGCCAGCAAAGAGAAGATCAGGGAGCAAAACAGCGATCCGTAAAACCCGAAGGAGGAACTCCGGGCAACGGTTTTCAGGTCCCGGGCGCCCAGGGCGCGGCTCATCATGGAGCTGGCACCTACGCCGAACAGGTTGTTGATCGCATTGAAGGCCAGCAGCACCGGTGCCGCCAGGGAAACTGCGGCGGTCTGGATGGGGTCATTGGCCAGGCCGACGAAGAACGTATCCGCCAGGGAATAGAGCACCGTGACCAGGCTGGCTGCGGCTGTGGGTACAGACAGGGCGAATACCGCTTTGGGGATGGATTCGGATTCAAACAGATATGTGCGGTCCTGTTTCATTGTGACACCTCGCTTTGTCAAAGTTCCTATGAAAAAAGGACTCCGAAGAGTCCTGTAGATGCAACTAGTCGTTCAGACGGTTGTCGATATCGGCAATTTCGGCTTCCAGCTGTGCGATGAAGTCTTCCTTGTCTTCGATCTGCTGCTGGATGTCGACCATTTCAGCCTCGGATACCAGGCCGAACATGTCGTCCTGCAGACGGCTGATCTGACGCTTCTGGTTGGCGATGATTTCCTGTTTGCGCACGCGGGAGTCGCTCATGCGGTTTCTCCAGTCCATCTGCCGGGCTTCGGAGTTCTTCTTCAGTCCGTCGAAATAGCTGTCCATCTGTTCGCGCAGGGCTGCCCACAGTTCGTCGTCACGGTTTTTGCCGGTGGATCCGATGGCTTTCCAGTCAGCAGTGATCTGCTTCATGGTCTGCGTGTTCTGGCGGCTGTAATCCTCTTTTTCGGCGATTGCCTTTGCCTGGTCGATCAGGCCGCGTTTCTTGGCGGCACGGATCGCCTGTTCCTTGTGCAGCTCATCGTAGTAGGCGTTGCGTGCTTCGTAGAACTGCTGACGGGCACCGTTGAATTCTTCCCACAGGTTGTCGTCGTATTTGCGGCCGGCAGATCCTGCTGCCTTCCACTCGTTCATCAGGTCACGCATCTTGTTGGATGTCTTCTGCCATTCGTGGGAATCGGCCAGTTCCTTGGCCTTTTCGATCAGCTCGGCCTTTTTGGTCCGGGCTTCCTGGCGGCGCTGTGTCTGTTCTTCCCAGTGTGCGTGCTTGCGGTCATAGAAAACCTGACGCGCAGCCTGGAACTGTTCCCACAGCTGGTCGTCCACGACCTTGCCGGCGGAACCGGCGGCCTTCCAGGCGTCCATCAGATCGTTCATGATCTGTGTACCCTGGTTGAAGTTTTCGATATTGGCGGTTTCCTTCGCCTTTTCGATCAGGTCTTCCTTCTGAGCCTGGGTAGTCTTGTAGAGCTCGTTGCGTTTTGCATACACTTTGTCCACATAGCTTTCGAATTCATCCCGCAGGCCGTCTTCGTAATCGGATTCCCAGTAGTGGATCCGGTTCCAGCGCCGCTTCATGTCGTTGACTGCACGCAGAGCGGCAGCACCGTCGGTTTCCAGGTCGAGGCTCTTGATCTCCTCGATCAGTTCCTGTTTGCGCTGGATGTCCGCATCCATGTCCATGTCTTCTACATCATAGATTTCATCATTTGCCATTTGTTATACCCTCACTTTACCCAGTTAGAAGCTGTCATTAACTGCTTTTACCATTCTAGCACAGTCGGATTTAAAAGAGAAATGTGAATTTTGCGGATGTCAACCGCTGTTTTTCCGGCCTCCGCCACGGCGTTTCAGGCGCGTCAGATGCTGCAGGACCATCAGGGAGACCAGCAGCCAGAGCTGCTCCGTCACCCATACAGAGAGGATGGACAGCGACACACACTGATACAGAAACGGCAGGACCAGACCCGCTGCCAGCGGGGTGAACAGATACACCCACCGGATGCGCCCCGGGAGCGCCGCCACAGATACCAGCAGACGCAGCCCATAGAGGATCAGCAGGATCCGGCAGGTGATGTCCACACCCGTCGGGGCGGCCAGATCATGGAAGAAGCCGAAACCTGCAGGATTCCGGGCAGTCAGGATGTCCATCCAGAGACACAGGGTGCATGCAATGGCAGAAAGGGCACACAGGACAAAGCCGCGGGTGGCCGGCAGAGCGTACCGGAAATGGCGGTTCTCCAGCAGGGAGACCCTGAGCTGCTGCCTGGCTGCCTCCAGCTGTTCAGGTTCCAGCGACTGTCTGTCCAGCTGTGCCCAGACCGCATTCCGGTGATGGACCAGCTGCTTCATGCGGACATTTTCGAGTCCAAGTGCAATGCGGATGCTGAGTACGGCAATCACGCCAAGAATCACCAGAATCATGGGCTTTCCTCCTTCGTTACCCTGATTCTGACAGATGTTCCCCTGCCGCAAAAGGTCAGATTGTCTTTTCCGCTTCATGCAGGAACATTTGGATATCCAGATGTCACACTTGGTGTTTTTTCTGTCTCAAAGGCAGAGAACAGCCAATACCGGAACAAAATGGTTCACGGAAAACAGGTTCTTTCATCCATGTCTCGAGCAGGTCCACGACCGGTCCCCTGCTCCATGATGGCATACTGTTCTCTGGATGCCGGCAATCCTTATAGTATTGGATCCTTGCCGCCCCCTGGCCCGATTTGCGTCCAAAAGACCTGATGTCTGTTTTGTCCAGAAAATTTCCAGGAATATGGAAGAAGTCCGGATGAAATGAATCGCTTACATTTGCAGAATTATGCTGCATATAAAGTATAGACATCTAGTTGTAGACAACATGTCATCGCGAAGAAAGGAACTTTATGAAAAACTGGTTCCTCAAATTCAGGCACCCCTGATGAAGTTGGGCGAGAAGCTGTCCCGCAACAAGATCCTGCAGATCCTGCGGGATGCCTTCATGCTGGCCTTCCCGCTGACAATCTTCGGATCCATCACACTGATCATCGCCAACTTCCCGTTCCTGGCTCAGATCATCGGCGAAAGCGCCGCCGCTTCCCTGAACGCGATGCTCGGACCGGCTTCCACAGCTACCATGTCCATCGCAACGGTCTTCACTGTCCTGGGCATTGGCTATTATTTCTCCTGTGACCGAAAGGTGGATCCAATCTTCGGAGCTGCCATCGCACCGGCTGCTTTCGCCTGGTCACACCTATGGAAACCGTCTTCGAGCTCGAGACCGGTGGCTCTGTCGTGGTCGGAAACGTTCTGGACATCAACCGGCTGGGTGCCAAAGGCATGTTTGTGGGGATGATCGGCGCTTTCCTGGCTTCATGGCTCTACAGCTGGACCACCAAAAAGAACTGGACCATCAAAATGCCGGACACCGTTCCGCCTGCTGTCTCCAAATCCTTCTCGGCGCTGATTCCCGCCTGTTTCATATTGAGTGTATTCCTGCTGATCCGGATCGTCTTCCAGTTCACGCCCTGGGGCAATATTCATGACTTCTTCTACGAAATCGTTCAGGGTGTGCAAGGATGAGGGAGACCTGGCCGTCTGATACTGCTTGCGCCGCAGATGACCTGGGCCAGGCAGGAAATGGAACAGCTGTTTCCCGATGCCCTGATTCTCGCCATCGGCCAGAGCGAGTACGGTCTTGGTGAGCCGGAAATGATCGGGCGGGAAATTCTGAAGCTGTGCCGGCAGGTCGACGGCGATGACTGACCGCATCCGGATCTGCCGGTTCTGTCAGATACAAAAAAACACGGAGCTTTCATCACCTGTCTGACAGGGTGAAAAGGTCCGTGTTTTTGCATGCACAGGGCGCTTCCATCGCCACCGGAAAAGCGGCCCGTCAGGCCCGCTTCGGTTCGTTCGTTTCCTTTTCCAGGTTTTCCCGGGCTATGCTCAGCATCAGCTTGATCCGGTTCTCCTGGTTCACCCGCGCCGCCCCGGGGTCATAGTCGATCGCGACGATGTTCGCCTCGGGATACAGGCGGCGGACCTTGGAAATCATGGCCTTTCCCGCCATGTGGTTGGGCAGGCAGCCAAAGGGCTGAGCGCACACAATGTTGCTGTAGCCGCTGGAAGCCAGCTCCGCCATTTCCGCCGTCAGAAGCCATCCCTCTCCCATCTTGCATCCCGTGCCGATCAGCGGCGCCGCCAGCTCCTTCAGCCGGCGGTAGCGGGCAGGGACCGTGAACTCCGGGTACTGCCCGATGGCATCCATGACCAGTGATTCGTATTTCGTCAAATATGTAAGCATGACGCCGTTGAGCACCTGCGTGCTTTTCTTCCCGCCATACAGCCGCACATCTTCCAGAGGCATATCCGCCGCATACAGCAGAAACTGCATAATGCCCGGCATCATGACTTCACAGTCCTGCTTTCGCAGGAACTCCTCCAGGTGGTTGTTGGCCAGGGCCGAATACTTCACGTAGATCTCGCCCACGATCCCGGTCTTGACCTTCGGGACGCGGTGGACGGGAATTTCGTGGAAGGTGCGTGCGATCTGCGCATCGTTTTGCTTCATCGACCGCAGGTCATACCCGCTTCCCTGCGAAAACTGCTTCGACAGATACTTGATCCAGGCGTTCACCAGTGCATCCGTCTGCCCGGGCTCCACCTCATAGGGCCGGACCTGGTTGGCCAGGATCATGAGCAGGTCGCCATAGGCCATGCAGGCAAGCATCTTGCGCAGAAACGGGAGCGTGATCCGGAACCCCGGGGCATCATCCAGCCCCTGCAGGTTCAGGGAAATCACCGGCACCTGTCCCATGCCCGCATCCCGCAGTGCCTTGCGCAGCAGCGACACATAATTGGAAGCCCGGCAGCCGCCGCCGGTCTGAGGCAGGATCAGGGCTGTATGGTCCGGATCGTATCCCCCGGATTCCAGGGCCGAAATCATCTGGCCGATGGTGAGCAGCGCCGGATAACAAGTGTCATTGTGCACATACTTCTGCCCCGTGCGGCTGACCTCCGGACCCTCGTTGGTGAGCAGCGCCGCCCGGAATCCCGACTGACGGAGCACGTTTTCCAGGAGATGGAAGTGAATGTCCACCATATCCGGAAACAGGATGGTGTGGGTCTGCCGCATCTCTTCGGTGAAGACCGGATGAGGCACCCGTTCCGTCATGCGAGTCCTCCCGGCCGGTCACTTTGATCCGCCGTGTGACCGGTCTCTGTCAGGACAGCCGGACCGGACACGGTCCGGCAGTCTGTCTGCTTCTGTCTGCCCTTCACCGCCGCAAACAGCGACCGCAGGCGGATCTTCACGGCTCCCAGATTGGTGATCTCGTCAATCTTCACCTGGGTGTACAGACATCCGGCACTTTCCAGGATCGCCCGGACTTCATCCCCGGTGATCGCGTCCACGCCGCAGCCAAAGCTCACCATCTGCACAAGCTGGATCTTCGGGTCCTGCTGTGCAGCCACCCACTGGGCTGCCGAGTAGAGCCTGGCATGATAGGTCCACTGGTTCAGGACATCCGTCCGGGCCTGATCCGTGTGATGGAACACCGAATCTTCCGAGAGCACGAGCCGGCCTGTTGAGGCAATGTACTGGTCAATGCCGTGAATGACCTCCGGATCCGCATGATAGGGGCGTCCGCAGAGCACCACGATTTCCTGCCCCGTCTGCCTGGCCTCCTGCAGCCAGACATCCGCCTGATTGCGTATGTCTTCCATGTAGCCATCCAGCGCATCATAGGCTGCCGACACCGCCTTCTGCACTTCCCGCAGCCGGACTGTGTCATCCACTTCTTCCTTCAGAAATTTCCAGAAATGCTTTGCGAAGTCCTTCCGCCGGTGGATCCCCAGATAAGGCATGAGCAGCTTTTCCTGCGGCAGGGTGCTCTGGATCGACTCCGGATAGTAGGCCACCACGGGACAGTTGTAGTGGTTCACGCTTTTGTCTTCATCCACGTTGTAGGACAGACAGGGATAGAAAATGTCCTGCACACCGCGGTCCTTCAATGCCTGGATATGTCCATGGGCCAGCTTCGCCGGATAGCAGACCGTGTCGCTCGGGATCTTTCCCTGCCCCTTGTGATACATGGACAGACTCGAAAATCCTGAAATCTCCACCCCGAAGTCCAGTGACGTGAACAGCGTGTGCCAGAAAGGCAGGAGCTCGTACATGTTCAGGACCAGCGGAATGCCGATGGTCTTCCGGCGTCCCTTCCGGCTCGCAAAGCACGCCAGCTGCTGCCGCTTGTATTCATACAGATTGTGACCCGGTCTGGCTGATGCATGCCTGACCGGTTTTTCGCAGCGGTTGCCCGCCACACACACTTTGCCGCCATCGAACACGTTCACCGTCAGCCGGCAGTGGTTGGTGCATCCCTGACACACCGTGGGCTTTACTGTATGCTGGAGGGCCAGCACCTGGTCACGGGTCCGCAGCGTGCTCGATGTCAGTCCCTGTTCCCGGGCATACAGCGCGGCACCGACAGCCCCCATGAGACCGGCTGCAGCCGGCCGGGTGACGGGCATGCCCAGTTCCAGCTCGAAGGCCCGCAGAACCGCGTCGTTCAGGAACGTGCCTCCCTGCACAATGATGTGATCCCCGAGCTTCTGTCCCTGCTTCAGGCGGATGACTTTGTACAGGGCGTTCTTCACCACCGACACAGCCAGTCCCGCCGCGATGTCTTCCATCGCCGCGCCGTCTTTCTGCGCCTGTTTCACGGAGGAGTTCATGAACACCGTGCAGCGGCTGCCCAGATCCACCGGTCTGGTTCCCTTCAGGGCATGGTCGCAGAAAGTCTCCATATCATATCCCAGGGTCTGGGCGAAGGTCTGCAGGAAAGAGCCGCAGCCGGAGGAACAGGCTTCGTTCAGGAAGATCTGGTCAATGGCGCCGTTGCGGATCCGGAAACACTTGATGTCCTGACCGCCGATGTCAATGATGAAGTCCACATCGGGATCATAGGCTTTCGCCGCTGTGTAGTGCGCCACGGTTTCCACCACTCCCAGATCCACCCCGAAGGCCGACCGGATGATGTCTTCCCCATATCCTGTGGCGGCACTGCCCAGGATCCGGCAGCCGGGATACCGGTCATAGAGCTCCAGCAGGAAGTCCCGGACATGACTGACCGGCTGCCCGCCGGAAGGCAGGTAGCGGTAAAAGGCAATGGTGCCGTCTTCTCTCAGCGCCGCGCATTTGGTCGTGGTGCTTCCCGCATCGATGCCAATGAAAAACGACACGCACTCATCCGTGCAGGCAAGAGGTTCCGGCAGATCCTGACCATACCGGTCTTCAAAGGCGATCCGTTCCCGGCGGTCCCGGAACAGCGGGCGCAGGGAGTCAAAGGACTGCCATCCCGCCAGGTCCGGGATGCGGTCTGCCAGTTTCTCCAGGTCGAAGGCTTCGACAGCCGCCAGCAGGGCCGCTCCGTAGGCCACATAATAAAGGGACAGCGGCGGGCAGGTTCCCTCCAGGTGCAGGTTCCGGTCAAAGGTGTCCCGCAGCATGGAGAAAAACGTCAGCGGTCCGCCCAGGTACACCACATTGCCCGCAATGGGACGGCCATGGGCCAGACCGGCGATGGTCTGGGAGACCACGGCCTGGAAAATCGAGGCGGAAATATCCTCCTTCGTGGCTCCCTGGTTCAGCAGCGGCTGGATGTCGCTTTTCGCAAACACGCCACACCGGCTGGCGACAGGATAGAGCTTTTCGTGGTTCATTGCCAGGGCATTCATTTCATCCTGGCTGATCTGCAGCAGCGTCGCCATCTGGTCAATGAAGGCGCCGGTCCCGCCGGCGCAGGAGCCGTTCATGCAGAAATCCGTGCCGCCGGTCAGAAAGAGGATCTTGGCATCTTCTCCCCCCAGTTCGATCACGACATCCGCATCCGGCCGGAGTGTCGTGACGGCGGTTCGTGTCGCAAAAACCTCCTGGGCAAAGGGGATCCCAAGCTGTTCACTCAGGCCGATCCCGGCAGAGCCCGAGATGCAGAGTCTGTGTTTTCCGGGAAATTTTTTCCCCAGTGCCAGGAGGACTTCCCGGGCTTTTTCGGCAATCCGGGAAAAGTGGCGTTCGTATTGGGTATGACAGACATGGCCGGTTTCATCCAGCACAACAGTCTTGATGGTGGTGGAACCGATGTCCAGTCCGATTCGGTGCATAGGCCGCCTTTCTAATCCAGATTCTTATGTTTTCATGAAGATTCATGAAAAGTCTGGAAAATCAGAGCTATTTTAGCCGAATCAAAAACCGGTTTCAAGGAAACAGCCACCTGGGACCATGTCCCGGCGAACCGTCGGCAGTTTGGGCTTGCCGGTGTGGCAGGACGAAAAAAGGCCGGACCGGCCAGAACGGCCAGCCCGGTGATACGAGGCTGGAAAGAAAAAGGAGTCTATTCCTCGGTTTCTTCACTCATGCCCTTCACCAGCTGGTAGTAAGTCCGGCTGGTGAGGCCGTATACGATGACGTACAGAATGGCGAAGATGGCAAACACGATCAGGCACGTGATCATGAACAGCGTGATGTCCCCCATCCCCAGCAGGGCGAGCATTTTGGAGATCATCGGAAAGGCAAACGCCACATGGATCCCGGCCATGGCCAGTGGCAGGAAGAAGACAGCCAGGACCTGGAAGTGGATGGTTTTCCGGATCTGCCGGTTGTCCAGCCCCACGCGGGTCATGATGTCAAAGCGCTTCTGGTCCTCGAATCCTTCGGATATCTGCTTGTAGTACATGATGAGCACGCTGGCCATCACAAACAGGATCGAGACAAAGATCCCCACAAACAGGAAACTGCCATACATGGACTGCAGGGACAGGGCGAAATTCTGACGTGTGTCGCCGAAGGGCCTTGCGCCGGTGATCTGCTCGAAGGCATCCTTCAGAACCCCCGCATCTCTGTCGGGATCCGGGCTGTTGAAGGCAAAGATGTTTGTGACATTCCGCTGCTCTTCCGGCACCAGGGTCTGCAGCCAGGCAATGTCTGCTTCATCCGGCAGCACCACCAGCATGGGATTGCCCATCATGTTGATCCCAAGACCCGATGGCGGGAATCCGTCCACAGTTCCGGCGACAGACCAGGTCCTGTCGCCAATGGTCAGCGAACTGCCCCAGCTGTCGGATCCGGGGTTGATCAGCACCTGCCCGGGTTCGAGTGTGTAGTCAGTGCCCTCCGCATTGTTGTACTGACCCACGGGAATGAACTCGAAGAGCCTCATATCGGGTTTTCCATACTCTCCCAGATTGCTTACGGTATCCCCGCTGACAGTGCCGGGGATGTCAAACAGCGTATACGCCATGACATCCGTTGCCTGCACGCCGCTTTGTGCCAGTGCCTGGTCAAAATCCTGCAGGTAGTTGCCATCCTGGGAGTAAATGGACAGAGTGGTTTCCCTGGGATAGGCGGTCTCCACAGACTGGTCCATGCCCATCATGAGACAGATCGTGGTGGACAGCGCCACCAGCACCATGGTTGACAGGATGCAGATGTTGGCCAGGCTCGCCGCGTTGGCCTTCATGCGGTACTTCATGCCGGAAACCGAAATGAAGTGACTGGTCTGGTAATAGAAGCGCCGGTTTTTCTGCAGCATGTTCAGCAGGGCGATGCTGCCGGCCGAAAACAGCAGATAGGTGCCGACAATGACCAGGATCACTGCCAGGAAAAACAGGACGAAGGCATCCATGGGGTTCTGGACCCACAGCGCCAGTCCATACCCGGCACCGAGACAGAGCAGGCCTCCCAGTGCCAGGAGCCAGCGGTTCTTCGGTTCCTTTTCGCCCTCTGCCTGCGCATGGAGCAGTTCGATGGGGCTGGAGACATTGACCATGAAAAAGCCGTAGACCACCAGCAGCACGTATACCGCACCGGTGTAGAGCACCGTCTGCACCACAGCCGCACCGGATATCCCGAACTCCAGCGGCAGGTCGATGTTCATAAGCCGACCGATGAGCAGGTACATCCCCTTGTCCAGGATCATGCCCAGGCCAATGCCGGCCACCAGGCTGACACCCCAGCAGATCAGCAGCTCCACAAACAGGACCATGGCGATGTCCTTTTTTGCCAGTCCCAGAATGTTGAAGAGGCCGAATTCCCGCTTGCGCTGTTTCATCAGGAAGCTGTTGGTGTAAAACAGGAAGATCACTGTGAAAAGCACAATGACCAGTTCCCCGAACCCGAGCATCATCTGCATCTGGGCCCCGCCGAAGGACTCGGACACCACCGCGCTGTTTTCCAGACTGATGACCAGATACAGCATCAGGGTGCAGAGTGCGGAGGTCAGCATGAACGGGATCGTCGTCCGGCGGTTGCGCCTCAGGTTCGAAAGGGCGAGTTTTGCGGACAGCCTCATGCCCGTTCGCCTTTCCGGGACATCATGGTCAGCGTGCGGCTGATGTCTTCATAGAATTCGCTGCTGGAGCGGTCTCCCTTGTAGATCTGGTGGAAGACCCGGCCATCCTTGATGAACAGCACCCGGCCGGCGTAGCTGGCGGCTTTCATGGAATGCGTGACCATCAGAATGGTCTGGCCTTCCTGGTTGATGCGGGTGAAGAGGTTCAGGACGTCTTCGCTGCTGCGGGAATCCAGGGCGCCTGTCGGTTCGTCCGCCAGGAGGATCTCCGGGTTGGTGATCAGGGCCCGGGCGATGGATACCCGCTGTTTCTGTCCGCCGGAAACCTCATAGGGGTACTTCTTGAGGATGGAGGAAATGCCCAGGGTTTCCGCCAGCGGGGTGAGTTTTTTCATCATCACCGGATATTTTTCCTTGGCGAGCACCAGCGGGAGCAGGGCGTTGTCTTTGTTGGTGAAGGTATCCAGGAGGTTGAAGTCCTGGAAGACAAAGCCAAGGTGGCTGCGGCGGAAGGCCGCCAGTTCCTTGCCGCGGATCTTTGCGAGATCGCGGCCGTTGAGCAGCACCTTGCCGGCGGTTGGCCGGTCAAGGGCGGCGAGTATGTTCAGCAGGGTGGTTTTGCCGGATCCGGATTCACCCATGATGGCGACAAATTCCCCTTCCTGCACGTCGAAATTCACATTGTCCAGAGCCTGGACCTGGGTGCCGGAAAACCGGCTCGAATAGATCTTTATCAGATCCCTCACTTCAAGTAATGCCATAATTGCGTTCCATCTCCTTTTGACAGTGACATGATACCGGTCCGGGCTGCCGGGGTTCCATCGCCTTGTCTTACAGAACGGCGCTGTATCTTACAAAGAAGAAAGAATCACGACTGTGTGGCTGGCTGAAACGCAGTTTCAGCCAGCCACACAGTCGTGATTTCAGTTTGTGGTGTATGCCAGATAGTGCCTGAGCGACGAATCAGTGGGCTGGCACTCTGGATATCTGATTCCTTAGGATGGTGATCACCTCTGAACAGTGTCTGCGTGAGAGATGGAAGAACGCAGTTTCAGGCAGGCGCATCATCGACAATCACGGGAAATTCCACCACCCACAGGCATCGACAAACAGCCTCCGGCTCCTGAAGTTCTCATCTACCACACCCCGGCTGTGATGGGCAGCGGTCCCCGCTTCCCATCACAGTGGGGGTGTGGGGATGCCAGGTCACCTAGTCTTTGTCCTGCACGCCTCCATGCGTCAAATCCAGCCGGACGGCTGTGCCTCTGCCCGGGCTGGTCTCTATGGTGATTTCATGCCCCAGCCGGTCCATCACGGCTTTGCTCAAGTAAAGGCCCAGGCCTGTGGCTGCGGTTTCCTTTCGTCCGTTCTGCCCTGTGACGCCCCGGCTCCATATCCGTTCCAGGTCCTGTGCCGGGATCCCCGGCCCGTCATCCTGGATGCAGATGACCTGGTCTTTGACCGTGATTTCGATCTGCGACCTGGCATGTTTCACCGCATTGGAGAGGATCTGTTCCAGCACGAATGTCAGCCACCGGACATCCGTCAGGGCGGTTTCGTCTGTTCCCTCATAGGTCAGCCGCAGTCTTTTGCGGATGAATTCCGGGGAGAATGTCCGGATCACAGACCGGATGGGTGCATCCAGCGGATTCCAGTCGAATACATAATCGGTTTCCGGACTTTCCAGCCGGGTCGCTGCCAGGATTATCTGCGTATACTGCTCCAGGCGCAGGACCTGGCTTCGCATTTCCCGGATATCCGGCTGTTCTTCCTGAAGCAGCAGCTTCAGGGCTGCAATGGGCAGCTTGTTCTGATGTGTCCACATATCATACAGATCCTGCAGATCCCGCCTGCTCTGCCGGTATTCCTCTGCCTGGCGGTGACGGAGCGATTCCCGCTGCCGTATGATCCGCTGATAGTCCCTGTCCTTCTGCGAACCGTCATATTCCATCCACGAAAGATCCGGCACCTGACGCTGGGCGCTGAGAAACCGGTGGAACAGCAGGTGGCGGCTGTAATCCAGGACCAGATACACATTGACCACCACAAACTCCAGCAGTGCCATGTAGCCCAGGGCATCCCATTCCAGGTCATAGACATAGAAAATGAAGACTTGTATCCCGAACAGGACCGCCAGCAGCAGGAAGAGATTGCGGCGGTCATACAGCCACGCCATCATGATCTGCTCTCTTTTGCATGAGTCCGGGATCTGGAACCGGCTGCCCTGTCTTTCGGACTGAAAAAATAGGTAACTCTCTGTTTCATGGCTTTATTGTACCGGATAACCGCCATCCAGCCACCCCGGGCGGGTTGCGTCAATGGCCCTGTCCTGCATCATCGGCTACACTGTAAAGGAAAGGGAGACCATCATGACAAATCAGACAGATCCCGGCGCAGCTGCCCGGAAACGAAATTTTGTGATCTCCATCGTGTCCACCATTGTATTCGGTGCGCTGCTGGTGTGGATCCTGCACAAAGGAGTCGATACGGCCGCCATCCAGAAGTTTCTGGAGAACTGCGGTCCCCTGGCACCTGTGCTCTTTATCGCGATTTCGGTCTTCAGCTCCTATGTCCCCATCGTTCCCATGGGCTCCATGGGTTCCATTGGCATTGTGCTCTTTGGCCCGGTCACGGCGTTTTTTTACAACTACGCCACTTCGGTCATCAACTGCACGCTGGGGTTCTGGCTCGCGAAACGCTATGGCGACCGGATGATCCTCAACATCGCGTCCCCAAAGACCTACGCCAGATACAGGCACTGGGTGCAGACCACGAAGCACTTCACGCTGGTGTTCACCATCTGCATGTTTCTGCCGGTATCCCCCGACATCATTCTCTGCATGCTCGCGGGACTCAACGGCATGAGCTGGGGCAGGTTCCTGGCCATCATCCTCGTCAGCCGCCCGGTCTCCTCATGGGTGTATTCCACGGGGTTGCTGAAGGGCTTTGAATGGATTTTGAAAACACTGCACCTGAAGCAGTGAGGAGGCATATGACATGAACAATGAAACACAGATTCTAAGGGATATGAAGGAATGGGTCATGCACGGCTTTGGCCTCATGAAGCTGAGACCCTATTGCGAATTTCTGGATGCCGTGCTGGCCAACGATCAGTGGCTGCCGGTCTACGAGAAATACCAGACCACCTTTGCAGAACTCTACGAAGAAATGCGGGCAGCGGGATATGTCCGCCGGCCCTGAGATACAGGCAGGCGCAAAGCAGCCCCGGCAGCCGGAGTGATCACCGCTGCCGGGGCTCTTCATTTTTCCCTGGGACGGCGTTCAGGGAGGGGCTCGAAATGACCCCCGCATCCTTTGTGGATATACCGCTCCGGGTGTTCGGTAAAATTCGACCGTCTGGTCCGGTTGACGATCACACCGCACCGGCTGCACTGAAACTGGTACCTGCCCCTGATTTCAAACGCTTCCGGTTCATACGTGCTTTGAATGTGGTAGCCGTATTCCCTCAGTTTTCTCGCGGCTTCCTGAAACCGGGGGCCATGGTCGAAACAGCCGTTGACGGTATGCAGGAGCTCATGGGCCAGCGTCTCGCGAACAAGCTCTGTATGTCCCATGAGGCGGGTAGAAATGTGTATGGTATAAAACCCGTCGGTTTCACGCCGGCAGTTGCCGCGGCTTCTGGTGAGACGCCCTGAAAAGGAGACTTCCCCGATCCTGCCGGGTGTCAGACTGGCCTTCCGGAAGTCCTCCTTGATAGATTCCAGCATCACCACCAGCCCCGCGTCAGCCATCATGCTCCTGTATCTGCCTGCAGACACGTCATTCTTCTTTGGTCACGGTAATGGTTTCGATGACCGGCTGGCTGTCTTTGGAGATGGTGCCGTTGTCATCGGTGGGTCTGGCATCTTCCAGGATTTTGTCCACGACGTCCATGCCCGAGGTCACGGTGCCAAACGCCGCGTATTCTCCATCCAGGCTCGGCGTGTCTTCCTGGACGATGAAGAACTGGCTGCTGGCAGAATCCGGATCACCGCTTCGGGCCATGGATACTGTGCCCCGGACATGCTTCAGGGAGTTGTTGAAGCCATTGGAGAGAAATTCTCCCTGAATGTCTTCTTCGGCACCGCCGGTGCCATCCCCATTGGGATCTCCGCCCTGGGCCATGAACCCTTCAATCAGGCGGTGGAAGGTCAGGCCGTCGTAGAATCCTTCGTCGGCGAGCTTCACAAAATTCTGCACGGTTTCCGGGGCAATCCCTTCATCCATTTCAAAGACGATGTCTCCGTAGTCCTTCACTTTGATCGTCGCCTGGTATTTCTGGCCTCCGGGTTCGGATCCTTTCATTTCAATGATTTCCGCCGGTTCCTCTTCTTTGGGTTCCGGCGCCTGGGTACTGCAGCCTGCAAGCAGGACAGCACTCAGGATCAGACTGATCCATTGTTTCATGTCATTCTCCTTTATCTATCGTTCTGATGCTGATCGAACGTGAAATCACCGGTCAGTTTCTCCGGTTTGTCTCTATGATTCTAAATCGTTTTGCACGTTGTGGCAAAAACAGATAGACTTGTTCGGGAAAAGGAGGCGTTCCAATGGCAAGAGATGTAAAGATTGCCAGAGACAAAGTGTTCTCAGGCTGGGCCCTGCTGCCCAAGGGAAAAGCGGCGGATACCGTGACGGAAGGCTGTCTGGTGCTGGAGGGCGGCGCCTTCCGCGGTGTCTATACCTCCGGGGTGCTGGATGCATTTCTGGAAGAAGGCATCAATCTGCAGACAGTGATCGGCGTGTCGGCCGGGGCAATGAACGGCATGAACTACCAGGCTGGCCAGATCGGCCGGGCGGCGAGGATCAACCTGCGGTATCGTCACGATCCCCGGTTCGTGGGAACCAGGCCGCTGCTCCGGGAGGGCGGTGTGATCGGATTCGATTTTGTGATGAATGACCTCCAGCTGGAGGAGCCCTTTGACTGGGAGAGATTCCGGGATCCCCGGCGCGAGTTTTATGCGGTGATTTCCGATGTGACCTCGGGCCTTCCCCGCTATGTGTCGAAAAAGGAGCCGGTGGATATCCTGAAGGCCGTGCAGGCCTCAGCGACCATGCCCTTTGTGTCCAAGCCCGTGACCCTGGACGATGTGCCGTACCTGGATGGCGGCTGCACCGACAAAGTCCCCATTGAATGGGCGCTGCAGCACAAGTTTGAGAAAATCATTGTGGTCAGGACCCGACCCGCGGGATACCGCAAGGGGGAAGACTCCCAGCTGCAGAAAGACATGATCCAGCGCTTCTACCGCAGTACACCGGAATTTGCACAGACGCTGGCGGACTCCAATGGCCGGTATGACCGGCAGATGGAGGAAATCGAGCGGCTCGACCGCCGCGGCCGGATCCTGCAGATCGCCCCGAGCCAGCCCGTCACCATATCCCGGCTGGAAGGCGACATGGAAAAACTGGGTGCGCTGTATTACCTGGGGTATCACGATGCCCGGGCCATGATGCCCAAAATCAAGGAGTATCTGGGCAGTCAGCGGGCTGACTGAATGTCACCCGTCCGGCCCACGCCCCTTTCAGATGGTGGATGGCTTTGAATAGCAGCTGTAACCAGGATGGTCAGCTGAAGAAAGTGATTCATGAACAGGAACAGGCTGGGTGCCGATGTCGGGCTCCTTGCCTGGATCCTGCAGGGAATCCATTGGAACTGGACCCGGGAGCCGGTGTGCATGGGTGTGAGAGCTGTATACAGCGTTCTGTTTACCGCCTTCAACCGGTGGCTGCTGAAACCTCCAAAAGCACACAGCTGAACCTGTATAAAAGCCATTTATATGCGTGACGTGACAGCGGGTAACCGCTGTTTTTTCTATGAACACAGTTTCTTTGATACAGTTTCTGGTGATGATAGAAATCTGGAGAATCTGAATATCGCACAGCACAAAAGAAAAAGAAAAAGGGCGGCAGCAGCCAGGACCCGGTCCTGAAGCGTGTGCGCACCCCGAACAGTCAGCTGGATGCAGGTATCACACAGAAAGAACTCCTGGCATCCAGGAATATCGCGACTGGAAAATTCGTAATTGAGCTGGATGAGAAGGACCGTGCGGAACTGGATCATGATGTCCCTTACTTCATTCTGGGACTGACAGGGCGCATCTGGCTGCCAAAGGAAGTCCTGGAGATCACCCGGACCATATTCAACCGCCCATGAGAGATGGCAGCGAAGGAGTTTTCGATGAAGCCAGTGGATCCCGAGAGGGAGTTTACAGCCGAAACCTTTAACCCTGGAAATTGCGTCTTCCCGGCTATCGGATCAAACTTCACATGCCGGACCTTATGCAGCGGATGCTGCAGCTGGCCGAAGAAACGGGTACCCCCTGGAACACGCTTCTGTCCAGAGTGTTTCCATCGATGAAAAGTGAATGAGGACAGGCACATAAAACCTGACCCGGCATCGAACTATATACAGTATTGCATCAAAAGACAGGCCCGAATCCGGAACCTGTCTTTTTTGCGGCTTGAGGAAAGTCTGCTTGCTTTCATCAAGCCGCAAAAAAAATCTGGCTGATGGTGCATGGCCTAAGGAATACACAAGCTGAATTCTTTTTTTGGAGCTGGATGAAATTCTCCTGAATTTCATCCAGACTCGAAAAAAGAAGGCAACCGTGCACAGTCACCTTCTTAATCAGACAATTGTTTCTGTCCGGGAATTAGGGAGCATTTCTCTGCTCCCCTGCAGTATACCGCAAACCGGAATTGATTACGCATTAAACGCCCGAACATTTTTCGTACTTATTCAATCAGCGCAAGATAAATTATTTTATTCCAACTTATCTGCCGTTTGCTGCTTTCTGTCAGGAGTGATCTTCTGGAATCTCTGGCGGTTGAACGCCGCCAGGATCTCCTGTTTTCTCGGTCTGGCACCGTGGCCGCGCACAGTTTCATCCAGCGCCCCTGCGTTCATGCGGTCCTCCAGTACATCCACGACCTCCGTCAGGGTCCTGCTGTCATCCACGATCTCCCGGTTCGCCAGTTTCAGAAGCAGCCCGATCGCCGCCAGCTGCTCGGGATCCACCAGCTGCTCCACATACCGCATGTCGATATCCTGGCGGTCTACCGAAATCGTGTCCATGCCCCGGGACCGGACCTTCGACCGCTCGGATTCCTTCACCCGGTGCGGGATCCTCACACTCCTGCAGTCAAACGGCTGCAGGTTTTCTTTTTCTCTGAACACATAGGCCTTCGCCGCATTCTTCGCTTTCTCCGTAATGTCCAGCGGCACATACTGATCCATCTGGATCACCGTGTCCGCCTTCGAGAAAAACGCCCCGGAAGAGCCAGCCACCAGAATCGTGCTGATGCCGTCTTTTTCATACAGCTCCCGTACCCGGTCCATGAACGGAATGATTGGTTCCTGATCTCCATGCACCACTTCCTGCATCAGATTGTCCCGGATCATGAAGTTCGCCGCACTGGTGTCTTCATCCATCAGCAGCGTCTTCGTTCCCGCTTCAATGGCTTCCGCCAGACCCGCTGCCTGCGAGGTGCTCCCAGAGGCATCCTCCGTGCTGAACGCCACCGTATCCTTGCCATTGGGCAGATTGGTTATGAACCCCGAAATGTTCACATCCTGCACACTGCGTCCATCCTCTGCCCGCGACTTCACGGCAGTCTCGTCTGTGATCACCAGTTCCCGGCCATCACCCGCAATGTGGTCATACACCCCGCGCTCCAGCGCCTCCAGCAGCGTGGACTTGCCGTGATAGCCGCCGCCCGCAATGAGCGTCACGCCTTTGCGGATGCCAAGGCCCCGGATTCTGCCACGGAAGGGCGTTTCGACTTCCACCGCCAGGGACTCCGGAGCCGCAAAGGCGACAGCCTCCTGCATCGGCTTCTGAGAAACGCCGCTTTCCCGCGGAAGGATGGATCCATCGGCCACAAACGCCGCCAGGTCCAGGACCTTCAGCTGGTCGCGGATGGCCGTCTGGTCCATGGCCAGCTGCCAGGTCTCCTGCAGTTCTTCCTTCATCTTCGGTGTGTAGTTTTTGTAGATCAGGCTTTCGTTCACCACTGTGGGCAGTGTGACAAACAGGATCCGCTCCAGTTCCCGCGCGAGAATGCGCCGGCCATTGGCGGGAAAGCCGATGTTGAAGCGCACGCGGACGGAACCGTCTTCATACAGGTGGCAGGAGGTTCGTTCCAGGATCTCCTGTCCCGGGCGGGTCACCGACAGCTTTCCGGATTTGCCCGACCCTTTCCCCGGCCTGCTCTGGCGATGCAGTGCCTGGCCGAAAAACCGCAGGATCCTGTCTTCCGCCGCGATCCGCGTCTGCCGCGTCCGGAGAATCTCTGCCGGGAATCCCGGGTCCTTCACCAGCACCGACACATCACTCGGGGCCGCAAAAGGGTCCCCCTGGACGTGGTCAATGGACAGCAAAAAGGGGCCAAACGCATATGTACCCCTTGTATCTTTATAAGCCGGGTAGGGACGTCCCTCAATCCGGCGCAGTATCTCTTTCAGGTCCTGTGCAGTGTTCATTCAATACTACCTCCACATGTTCCAGACATGCCCGGACAGCAGGATCCGCGAGGGAAATGCTGTCAAAGCGCTTCCGCCAGAATCCTGCCGCCTTACACAAACGATACGACGCCGGAAACCGAAAGTCGTTCACGAAGCCCAGATAGGTCAGCCACAGATCCATGGGCGTCTGTCTGTCCCGCTTGTCCACCGGCCGGCCGGCGAGCAGGGCTTCGATAACCGCCGGGGAGGCCGTGGACTGTGCCGCTTCTTCTGCCGTATGCGCCGTCATGTCCTGGATGTCATCCACCGCAAACACCCGGTAAATGTCCAGCCGGTCCGCATCCCGCACCAGGTCACACAGCCGGGAAGCCACCGGATCGCCGATGTCCGTTTCCAGCCGGTTGTGCTGGGCAATGGCGGTCAGGATCCGCTGCCTCCATGCCTTTTCCACGTCCTGCAGCATGGCCGTCTCTTCCAGGACCTGCACCGAAAGCGCTGCGTGATCGGCGCTTTTTGCGTCAAAAAACGTGCCATAGCGCCGCAGCTGTTCAAAGCGGCCGATGTCATGAAACACAGCGGCGATCCTGGCAGCCTGTGCCAGATCCGGGTCCTCTGCCGTGATGCCCTCAAGCTTCAGCAGGGCATTCATGTACCCCAGCACACCCAGGGTGTGGACCCTCTTCAGTTCATACCGTGTATCCGCTGTTCCGAATCCCGCCGTGTAGTCCAGAAACCGCTGTGTCCAGTCCCGCATGGCAGTTCTGTCGTCACCGGCTGCAGGCAGGACACAGTCCTCAGTCACCGGTGTCATTCTGCGTCATCCGGCGTCCAGATGTCGTGGGTATCGAGCCGGTACTGCCCTGCCAGCTCCACATACTCCAGGGCATTTTCCCGGATTTCCCGGATCTGTTCCCCGCTCACCGGACGGATCACCTTCGCCGGTGATCCCAGCACCAGTGAACCATCGGGAACCACCGTGTTCTGCGTCACCAGGGCCCCTGCCCCCACCAGGCAGTGAGAACCGATCTTCGCTCCGTTGAGCACAATGGCCCCCATGCCAATGAGGGACTCATCCCCCACTTCGCAGCCATGCAGGATACAGCCATGGCCCACCGTCACGGACTGTCCCAGGATCACCGGATACCCCGGATCGGTGTGGACCACGCTGTTGTCCTGGACATTCGTGTCTGCCCCCAGTACCACCGGTTCCTCTTCTGCCCGGATCGTGCAGTGAAACCATACACTGCTCCCCGGTTCCATGGTCACATTGCCCGCCACAACGGCCCCGGGTGCGATCCAGGCTTCCTTTGAAATGTTCATACAGTCTCCTCCTTTTTTCTGATTGTGTCACAAAAAACCGCCCAGCGGACGGTTTGCGCAGTACAGGAATGTGTCGGGCAGCCGCCTGGCTGCCATCATCGGCCCCGGGTTTCCCTTATCCTGCGGCTTCATCCCCCCAGGTGCATGACCTGGATCAGGAACACGAACACCAGCGTGTAATAGGTGAGCACCGCCGTCAAGTCGTTGATGGTGGTGATCAGGGGTCCCGATGCCGTGGCGGGATCCACATGCACCGCCTGGAACAGGATCGGAATCACAGTGCCAAACAGAGAGGAGACCACCATGCTGATGAGCATGCTCAGGCCGATCACACCGGAAATCGCGTAGGATGTCGCGAAATCATAGGGATAGGCAACGTAGATGTAGACCCCCATGACCAGGCACGAAAACAGGCCGATGATGAAGCCGTTGGCGGCACCCGTCCGGGTTTCCTTGAAGACCAGGTACAGCTTCTGGTTCCAGGTGAGTTCATCGTCTGTCAGCACCCGCAGGCTCACGGCCAGGGACTGGGTGCCGACGTTGCCAGACATGTCCAGGATCAGGGACTGGAAGGCCGCCACCATGGTCAGTTTTGCGACGACGGGCTCGAAGATACCTACCACGCTGGAGACACCCATGGCCAGAAACAGGAGCACACAGAGCCAGGGAATGCGCTTTTTCACACTGCGAAAGAGCGTTTCGTTCAGGTCCTCCTGGGCGGACAGACCGGCCAGCCTTGCGTAGTCTTCCTCCATCTCTTCCTGGTAGAGAGCCAGGACATCGGATCCTGTAATGACCCCCACCAGCTGGTTGTCATTGTCGAGCACCGGAATGGAGTCTTCGCTGTAGTCCTTGAGCTCGTCCAGGATCTCGTCGATCTGCTCGTTCGCATAAATATAGGGATAGTTCTGCGCCACAATGTCCGAAAGCGGCTGGCTGCTTCGGGCAATGATCAGGTCCTTCAGATCAATGGCCCCTGCCAGGGTCCCGTCTTTGTCCAGGACATAGAGTGTCTGGATGTTGTCGTTTTCCGCCGCCTGCTGCTTGAGCAGCCGCATGGCTTCCTTGACGCTGGCCGAAGAGGGGATCTCGATGTAGTTGGTCGTCATGTGGCTGCCGATCTGCTCCTCCGTAAAGCTGGACACCAGGCGGATGTCTTCCCGCACCCCGGGATCCAGCAGTTCGACGATGAGATCCCGCCGGACAGGACCGGTGCTGCGCAGCAGTTTCGCAGCGGTGTCCGCATCCATGCCTTTGTTGAGCAGCGCCACGGCTTTCTTCACCGGGAGTTCCGGGAAGAACCGGTCCCGCTGTTCCTCGTCCATGCTCTCGAAGATGTCCGTGAGCTGGTCGGTGTCCAGGAGCGTGGCCAGTCTGGCGCGTTCCGCCGGATGGAGGTCGTTGAAGGCCTCCGCAATGTCGTTTTCGTGGTAGTCCTCGAGTTTGTCCTTGAGCACCGCCGGTGCCAGCGAAGAACGGACCAGGCCCACGATCTCTGCCGCATAGTGCCGGTCGATCTTTCCGTGGTCCTCCAGCTCCCTGGCCCGGGATCTGGTATCCGGCCTGTTCTCTGCAGCCGGCTGATGTGTCACTTTTCTGTCATCCATGTCCGTCACCTACATTCCCAGCATCCGGATCAGGAACAGCCAGACCAGGCCATAGAAGAGGATCACCGCACACAAGTCGTTGATGGTGGTGATCAGCGGGCCGGAGGCCACCGCCGGATCCACGCCGATTTTCTTGAAGAAGATCGGGATCGTGGTCCCCGTCAGGCTGGACACGATCATGGCCAGCCACAGACTCACGGCAATGCACGCAGAGATCGTGAAGGACGCCGCGGCGGTCTGGTGCTTCGCCGCCAGGATATACAGGCCCAGGAACACAAAGGCCAGGGATCCCATGATCAGGCCGTTCACAAACCCCACCCGGGCTTCCTTGGCCACCAGGTGACGCTTTTCCTTCCCTGTTAGTTCATCATCCATGAGGACCCGGATCGTGACACCCAGAGACTGGGTGCCAACGTTGCCCGACATGCCCAGGATCAGGGACTGGAACGCCAGCACCAGGGGGATCTGGGCCACCACGCCTTCAAACAGCGAGACGACCCAGGACACCATGAGGCCCAGGGCCAGCAGAAAGAGCAGCCAGGGCAGGCGCTTTTTCAAAGACACAAACAGGGTTTCTTCCAGGTCTTCTTCCGCCGTCAGACCGGCGAACCGTGCATAGTCTTCCCCCATTTCCTGATCCAGGGCTTCCAGCAGGCTCTGGGTGGTGATGACGCCCAGCACCCGGTTGTCCGATCCCAGCACCGGAATGGAGTCTTCGTTGTAGTCCCGCAGATCGTCGATCACCGTCTCGACTTCATCCGAGCCATAGACGTACGGATAGCTCGCCACGAGGATGTCCTCCAGCGGTGTGTCATTGCGCGCAATGATCAGGTCCTTCAGGTCCACGGCCCCCGCATACATGTGGTCGTTGCCGTAGCTGTAAATCGTCGTGATGTTGTCGTTGTCCGCCGCCTGCTTCACCAGCAGGTTCATGGCTTCCTTCACCGTCACATCCCGCGGGACTTCCACAAAATTCGTGGTCATGCGCGAGCCGATCAGGTCCTCGTCATAGGAATCGATCAGGGCGATGTCGGCCCGCATTTCGGAGTCCAGGAGTTCCATGAGCAGTGCCTGTTTTTCGGGCACCAGTGACTGGATCAGGTCGCCGGTCTGGTCGGGCTCCAGGCGGTTGAGGACCGCGGCGGCCTTGCGGAGAGTCAGTTCGTTGATGAACCGGATCCGTTCCTCTTCGTCGAGATATTCCAGGATCTCGGACAAAGTGTCGGTTTTCAGGATCCGGTAGAGTTTCTCCCGTTCCGGGAGGGTAAGCCGGAAAAAGGCGTCTGCGATGTCGCCTGCATGATAGTTTTCCAGCTGCATGGCCAGCAGCCGCGGTGCAGTGCTTGTACGCACGGCATCCACGATCGCGGCCTCATAGTCGGGGCGCTGTCGTACAGCTTCGGCTTCGATGGTCCGGGGTTCTTCCTGCATTCTGTTTTCCCCCTTTCTGCATGGAAAAAGGGACCAGGGCTCAGTGACCGGTATCAGTGTCTGAGCAGGGTGGTCCGATGTCGCGGTCGAGCTGTACTGTCATCCGGTATATTCATCTGAAACCACCCCGCTTTCCGTCACCCTATTATAAGCCCTGTATACGGCGCAAAACAGTTTTGGCGGGATTTTTTTCCGGAAGCGGACGGAAGCGGACAGAGGGGTATCCCGAAACTGTCCGGCAGGCCGATGGTGGCGGGATGATCAGCAGTCATGCAGGATGGGGCGGCATCGCCGGACGAATGAAAAGGCCGGATCCTGCATGGTGTCCGGTCTTCATTGGTGATTCTGCTTTGCGGATGGGGTCAGGGGTTCAGCCGTGCCTGCAGCCTCTGCACTTCGCTTAATGACAGGCTGGTAAGTTCCACAATCTCCTGCAGTGAATACAAACCTTTTCGCAGCATCTTGCCTGCTGTCTTCCGGCTGGAGCGGATTTCCCCTTTCTGAATCCCTTCCTGAAGCCCCTCTGTTTTTCCATCCTGGAATATCTGCCTCGTCAGTTCACACATCTCGTTTCCTCACTCTGCATTATCGACCGCTATGTGTTCAGCTTTGCCTGCAGTTTTTGCACTTCGCTCAGGGAAAGTCGGGTTGCCTTCGCAATCTGCTGCAGGGAACCAATTCCCATCTGCAGCAACTGTTCTGCTGTCTTCCGGCTGGAGCGGATTTCCCCTTTCTGAATCCCTTCCTGAAGCCCCTCTGTTTTCCCATCCTGGAATATCTGCCTCGTCAGTTCACACATCTCCATCTCTCCCTTCTCCGTATACTTGACCCGCTGCATCAGTTCCCGCAGCAGCGGATTCTTCATCTTCTTCGGATCTGTCTCCCGGAAATCATGCGCCAGATCCCCTCTTTTACTGTTTCCCTTGTATCTCAGATTAAACAGGATCACTTCCGTTCTGTCCGAAAAACGTCTGCCCGTTGCACTGTCCACTGTTTCAAGCCGCACCACTGGCTGTCCATCCGGAAACAGTGGCCTGCCCGTACCCGGTATGTGAATGGCATCTGTCATCCATATCATATGGCTTTTCTTCAAGCATGAATAGGGTTTCCACCAGGCAGGCCATTGAGTACCAGATGCGCACGCTCCACCTCGATCCTGCCTGCTTCGATGCTTTCATTCTGCACCTCTGCGCACCAGATTCCGTCTTCTTCTTCATTTCCGAACAGATCGGGTTCAACGGATTTCGCCCCTGTCACCGTGATCAGGTCCTTCTGTGTCTGCACATCGTGGAATGGACCGGTCTTTCTGCCTGTGATCACATCCGCCAGCAGGTTCATCAGCTGCTCCAGTTCCGGTCCACTGCAAAGCCTGCCTGCCACCCGAAAGCCGACATCCGTTTTCAGAGTCAGTTTCCGCCGGTACTCCTCCAGTTTTTGTTTGAACGGTTCCACCTCGTGGTCGCTGCGTTTCTTGACGGGCATCCGGTCTCCTCCTTCCTGCAGTACCATCCATACCCAGATACTCTATCAGCATCCCCATGAGGAAATCCATGCGCAATTTTCAAGGAAACTCAACAAAAATTCGCAATTCTGTCACCATCAAGCCTTCTCCCTTCTGTTCTCCTTTACCCGCCTGCAGCTCAGAAAGCGCTCTTCCCACTCTGCACTGCGTCACGATCCCGCCACCTGCCTTCCGGCAAATGTGACAGCCGATCCGCATCTGTTCGTGCAGCAGACAATGAAAAACCTGCACCGGTCCTCCCGATACAGGCATTTTCTCATTCCTCTGCCGCTTCCGCACGGCTCCCATCATCTGGCCGGTACCAGAACGAATGGAAGCCATACAGATACGTAAGGGCTCCCCTGGGCATCTGCCACAGGGCATTCCATACATTGATGTAGTCACCGGCACCCATGCCCAGCGACATGGCGCCCAGCGTGGCCAGAAACACATTGTGCATTGTAAATCCCGCAATGTACGGAATCAGACCCAAAACAATGCTCGGCAACAGGGACATGAAAATGAACCGGCCTTTGGACATGTCCTCCGGCCCCACCACAAACAGCATTCCCTGTTTCAGATTCGTGTAGATATAGGCTGTGTCCCGGAAACAGACCGCATGAATGTACTCATGCGGAATGGCACAAACAAGCGACATCAAAGCCCCCAGTACAAATCCCCAGCCATCCACCGTGAACCAGCTCTGAAGTGCCAGAGGGACCATGAGCGCCACAATGATCCCCAGTGCGATCACATTGGCCCAGACCGCCAGTTGCTTCATGTCCGGCTCCTTAAACTGCACGGCCCCCGGCCTGTGCGGCTGTCTGGGTAGATCGTCCTCATTCCCGCTGAACTGCCCCATATATTTGATTTTCATGATTCCTTCCCTCTTCCTGTTTTCCTTCACAATTCCGTCACATCTCAGACAAGTCCGATGCATCCTGTCCCCGGTTGCCACACCGCCGGACAAAGGCTTCAAAAAGCCGGCGGCTTGCTTCGTCCCGCTGTTTGGCCAGGATCTCCGGATGCCACTGCACACCCACCATCACCGGATCCTGATCCTGTCGCTCCAGGGCCTCAATGACGCCATCTTCGCCAAACGCCACGGCCTCAAACCCCGGTGCCAGGTCCTTCACCGCCTGGTGGTGAAAGGAATTCACTTCCAGGACCGATGCGTCCACGGCATTGCCCACCAGGCTGCCTTCCTTCAGAGTCACCCGGTGGCTTGGCTGCATCATGGGTCTGTCCTGCACATGAGCGGGCAAATCCTGGTGCAGCGTTCCTCCGAACGCCACATTGAGTGCCTGCAGTCCCTTGCAGATGCCAAACACCGGCAGCTTCAGCGCATCTGCCGCCTGAATGAGGTCCAGGTAAAACTGGTCCACCAGCGGATAGACCTGCCCCGCCGCATGGGGACCCCGGTGCCGGTACAGCACCGGGTTGATGTCACTGCCTCCAATCAGCAGGATGCCATCGAGATGCCGGGCAATGTCCAGCACTGCCTGCCGGTCAGCCTGCACCGGGATCACCACCGGAATACCGCCGGCCTGTTCCACCGCCCGGATATAGTCCTGCTCCACCGCATGCTTTACCGGATTCTTGACGCGTTCACATTTATCCGCCAGCAGATTCGCCGCAATGCCAATGATGGGCCGCATGCCTGGTCCCTCCCTCCCTGTCTGTGAGTTTCAGTATAGCGAAAAAGGAATCACAGTTGGAACATTTTTCCGGCGTTCCAGCAATCCCCCAGCTGCGGATGGTGGCCGACCCGTCGGCGCCCTTCCCTGCCCGCCCATACGAAAAACCCTGCAACCGCAGGGTCTTTCTCATCGCAGAATCGGAAATCCGCAGTCCCGAAACAGCTCTCACTATTCCTGGATGTTCACCACCCGTCCCACAAACAGTGGCATAGAGTGTTCCAGATCCACGATCATATAGACATAGGGCTTGTCGGCAACCACGGGATCCGCTTCCACGGGCATGGCCATCGTTTCAATGCCGATCTCCGTCGCCGCCGCTGCCTTTGTGCCCTTCTCGCTCACCTCGATATAGGTTTTCTGGAGCACTGACGAAATGTAGAGGTCGTTTTTCGAACCCGTAATGGCGGAAAAGTCTGCCTCTTCGCCAAAGGCATCGGTCATGCCGGTCGCAGCCAGCGCATCATTGAGTGTCAGGGTGCTTTCCTGGTCCAGTTTCGGCATCGAGATCTGCACATCCGCACTCATGCGATTCGACAGAAGGTCACTGACCGCGGCGCCATCCAGCGTGTTCACGGCCTCGGACAGCGGTTTGTCCGCATCCTTTGGAAGCAGCAGCATGTATCCATACCGCGATTCGTCGTATTCCTTGATGAATCCCGTCACATTGTCGTTTTCCACCGACCAGTCCGCCTGTCCGTTCAGGAAGTCCACAGAGCTTTCCGATCCGTCCTGGTTGTGAAACGTCTGTTTTTTCGTGTCCGCTTCGTCAAAGGGTGCCGCCCATTTTCCGTTGAAGGCCTCCGCATTGACCAGGATCATCTGTGTCAGAGACGGGATTTCCTTGATCAGTTCGGGAATCAGGCCATCGGTGTGCTTTGACGTCCAGTCGTTGATGTCCTTCACCGCTTTCTGGTCCAGGGTCGATGAGAAGACTTCAGCGCGGAAATCCTGGGCACAGGTTTCCAGAAACGGTTTTGCGACCTCGTCCTGGAACTCGTTTTTCAGCCAGATCGAGTCCGCCATTGTCAGACTGTTCTGGTCCTCCATGGAACTGAGCCAGGCAGCCGCGGCTTTGTTGATCTGGTCTTTGTCCAGGCCCAGAACGGTTTCCATCTGCCTGAGGGTATCGCCTGCTGCGCCATTGGCAGCCATGCCCAGGGCCATCCATGCGGAGCTGCCCGACAGCAGAAGGTTCTCGTCTTCCCTGCCCAGGTTCTGGAACAGCCGCATGGAGAAATCGGCAAGTGCCGTGGATTCTTCTGCGCTGAATTCAGAAGCGACTTTTTTGAACTCCATGTTCGCCGTCAGATTGTCTGATTCTTTCATGGACTCCGAAGAAGCGCACCCAGAGATGAGGCTCATGGACAGCACGGAGCAGGACAGAATCCCCGCCAGTTTTCGGGCAATTGGCTTGTTGTGTGTAGACATCAAAGGCTCCTTTCTGTTTTCGTGTTCTTTCTACCATTCTAACAACCCCGGCAAAGAGAATACGAGACTCATGAACGGGAGTGTAGTGGAGTCGGGTGCCGATGGTGGCAAAGAAGGGTGGCGGTATGTGAAGGCGGGAAGCTGGAAACGGGTGCAGCGATGGTGGCTGCACCCGTGGGGGATGATTGAATTTCAGACATACCTGCCTCACTGGCTGGAGTCAGTAATCACAATGGTATGTCGTGAAAACCTACATATTCAGTCCGCAGTCATTAATTCCGAGACTGGCGCAGTTCTCCATCAGTCCCCGCTGTTCGCCATTGGTGAACCCATCCTTATTATCGTTAATAGTCGTTATTGGTTCAGCGAAGACAACGAACGCATAATCAGATCTATATCCTTGTTTTCCAGTTCCTGAATGATATGAAGATAGGTCTTCTGCGTAGTGGTCATGCTGGAATGGCCCAGCCGTCTGGCAACGCTGGCAATCGAGACGCCCGCAAACAAAAGAAGCGAGGCATGAGTATGACGAAGGCCATGAATGGTGATGACAGGCAGTTGGGATCTCCGGCAATAACGCCCCAAAACGTGATTTACCGTTGAGTTATACACTTTTTTTCTGACGAATATGGGCTGATCTGACGGCAGATCCTTAAGAAGCTGGGCAAACTGAATGGATACCTGCCAGTCCAGAGGAATTTTACGAACTGATGATTTGTTCTTAGTAGGCAGGAATCCCCCCTTGCCTTTGTAATCCCAGGTTTTGGATACGGACACAGTCTGTTTTCGAAAGTCAAAATCCTGTGGAGTCAAAGCCAGGGCTTCGGAAAACCGCATGCCGGTTTTGGCCACCAGGAGAATGAACCATTCCCAGGAAATCTCCGATTCGAGCTTCAAAGACGTGATCAGTGTCTGCAGCTGAAACTGATTGAGGTACTTCTCCTTTTTAGGCCGTGGCTGTCTTCCTTTGATAATGACTTTTCTTGTAGGATCTTTGTCCAAATATCCCTCGTCCACGGCATCCAGAATAGCGCCCTTCAACTGGTGATGAAAATCCATTGTTGTCTGCCGTTCGTGAAGCTCGGCATACGCGTTTATAAGTCTCTGATAGGTCAGTCGATTCAGATCACAGATTTTCATATCCGGTGCCAGCCGATCCACCCAGAGACTGGTCATATGATACTTATTCAAAGTAACTTCTCTGACAGCTCCCTGTTTGTAGACGTCGATCCAGTTTCTGTAATACTCGTTGAACAATACAGTGTTTTCCATGATGGTGCCCTTTCTAATCGGCTTTTGCCTCAGTTCCATACTGTTCCACAGAGTTGTCATTGAAAAGGCAGGAAACTGTCCTCAAAAGAAATGGTTTTCAATGAAAAACGTCTTTGTCCAGACAGAGTTGGTGAATGCTGTGTAGACAAAGACGTTTTGGGGTTGAAGTGAAAATAGTTCGTGAAAGATATAGTCACTACGTTTGGTAAACAGAGTCAGGAAATAGCGACTTAAGTTGTTATTTTATATATGCTATAATAAATAACTTACGCTGATGAAGGGTGATGAGGTCATCGAGTGCATCAAATACTTGACCAATTTTCTTTTGCTCTTCATATTTTGGGAACATAGCTCTGATTTTAGAGAATGTCGAAAATTGTACTCGTTGCTTTTCGATTAATGATCCGGTAGCAACATTCTTATATAATTTCAATGCATTTGGTGAGCACATCCATTCTGAGAAAAAACAAGGATCAATTGTTTTATTATTTGAACTACTTTCTTTCATTGTGATGTAGTAGCCTGAAACGGCGATAGGAAAAGAATTTTTGTTCATTCCTATCGCTCCTATTGTCATGTTCATAGGATTAAATACGATTTCCCCAGGATGAACCATTTTATATTGATCTTCTTTTTTTGTTATGGCGCTTCTATCGTATCGTTCTGGTTTTGGTGTTAATCCCGATTCAACTGTTAGACTCCATAATGAAAGGTTACTAGTCTTAGGATTCACCGTTTCATTTGTCTGAAAAAACAGATTTCCCAACTTACGCTGTTCCCAATCTCCAGTAAAACCGGG